>Ga0335077_10005619_pt1 | contig 15407 bp, 12 predicted proteins | sample Lox_Sample_31_FD_207151 | JGI IMG/M metagenome (GOLD analysis project Ga0335077, IMG submission 207151) | Soil microbial communities from Loxahatchee National Wildlife Refuge, Florida, United States - Lox_Sample_3.1 | ecosystem: Environmental > Terrestrial > Soil > Wetlands | place: USA... | reverse complement strand
TGCCCGACCTTGGGCTGAAGATGATAGGCCCGGCGGCCGTCGCCAAGGCCGCTGCAGAGCTCGAGGGCGGCCTTGGTCTGTCCGACGGCGCAGATGTCGTCCTTCTCGCCCTCGACGCAGAGAAGGGCCGTGCGCTCGATGGCGCGCGGCTCGACCTCGCGCCCGCGCGAGACGAAGGAGCCGGTTGGGAGCGCGTGCTGGTGGAACACGCGCTCTACTGTCTGCAGGTAGAAATCCGCGGGCAGGTCCATCACGCTGAGGTATTCGTCGTAGAAGGCCTTGGTCGCCGTCGCACCCTCGCCGTCCCCTTGCACGAGATCGCGGAAGAGGCCGACATGGGCGGCGACGTGCCGGTCGAGATTCATGCTGACGAAGCCCGCGAGTTGCAGGAAGCCCGGGTAGACCCGCCGGAAGGCGCCGGGATAGCGGCCGGGAACCGTGCCGACCGCGTGGCGCTCGAACCAGTCGAGGCTGTGCTCCTCGCCGAACCTGCTCACCGCCGTCGGATTGGCGCGAGTGTCGATGGGCCCGCCCATCAGGACCATCGAGGCCGGCTGGGCGGGATCGCTGTCCGCCGCCATCAGCGAGACCGCCGCGAGCACCGGAACCGAGGGCTGGCAGACCGCGATCACATGCGCACCAGGTCCGAGGAACCGGAGATTATCGACGACGAGATCGATGTAGTCGTCGAGATCGAAGCGGCCGTGAACGAGTGGGATGCTGCGCGCGTTGATCCAGTCCGTGAGAAAGACGTCGTGCTGCGGGAGAAGGGCCGCGACCGTCCCTCGCAGGAGCGTCGCGAAATGCCCGGAGAGCGGCGCCACCAACAGCACCCTCGGCTGCTCCGCCGCGATCTCCTTGCGGAAGTGCAGGAGATTGCAGAAGGGATGCTCGCGTGCCACCTCTTCGCGGACGGCGACTCGCGCGCCCGCTACCTCGATCTCCTTGATGCCGAAGGGAGGCCGCTGATGCGCGATCCCCGCCCGCGACAGCAGCTCGCAGGCGGCGGCTAGGCTGCGCACCACGGGATGCCCGCCGACGACCGGCCAGGGATATTGCAGCCAGCCGCGGGTCGCCTCTGCCATCAGGCGAACAGGTGTCAGCGCGTCGCTGTGGACTTGGTAGGCTTCATAGAGCATGAGCGGGGAGTTTCCGGAGGATGCCGCGAGCAGGAGCGAAACCGGGCGCCACCGGAAGAGCCGGGAGCCGTCCCACCCTCGCGCGGCGGGTTGAAAGTTCGTGATTCATCAGCCGGTTCGAAACGGCCGTCGCGCTGGAACGGTGCACACCTCAGGATTAGGGCCGCGCAGCATCCGGGTCAAGCGCAAGCACGCGATATGTCAGGCCTCGTCGGCGGCCTGAAAGAATCGGCGGTCCGTGAGGACGGATGCGGAGATCGTCTTGACGTCATAGGGCGCCCCGACCCGCGACAGACGCACGTGCGGCATGGGCTCGTCGACGTAGCGCGCGACGGCGACGACCTCCCAGACTTGCTTGCGATAGGCGCTGGCGACGAAACGGCGCCCGACCTCGATACCCGGCGGCACCGGCCGACTCGGCCGGACCGCCTCGGTCCATCCGGGACGCTCATTGAGCTTCGCCATGTAGTGTTGGCTCCGTACTTGGGTCATCGACTCCGGGAGGCCCGCGGAGGTGAGGGTCAAGAATAGGCCACCGCTCCAATACGGCTAGGCCGGACCCTCTCCCTATTTGGTAGCGGGTACCGTTCAGGCAGCGGGAGTGGAAGTTGCGCTCTCGGCGCTAAGCGAAGCCACGAGACCGAGATAGTGGCTCGCCAACCTCTGTAGGGCGCGGCGCTTCCGGGGATCGGCCACCCTTTCCGCGAAGGCCTCGATGTCGCCGGCGGCTGCTCGATATTGCGATGCCGGGATCGAATTTGCTTGCTGCGCCATGTTCTCGCTCCCTCTCGTCCCTGTAACGTGCTTGCTTTCGATGTCTCTCCTAAGCCGCCACGAGCATGCCCTTCTTCGCCTCCGACGCGAAGACGAGCCGGCTCTTCGGAAACTGAAGCGTAACGGTCGTGCCCTGGCCGCGCGCGCTGTGGATGTGCAGCTGTCCCTGATGCATCTCCACCATCGCCTTGGTGAGCGGCAGTCCAAGCCCGGTGCCCTCGTATTTGCGGGCGAGACGGTTATCGACCTGCGCGAAGGGCGTAAGCGCGACCCGCACCTCGCTCTTGGACATGCCGATCCCGGTATCCGCGACCGCGATCACGAGCCCACCTTGGCGCGCGAGTTCCGTGCGCACTGCCACACGGCCGTTCGGCTCCGTGAACTTGATGGCATTCGAGAGCAGATTGAGGAGAATCTGGGTGAGTTCGCGCTCGCTGCTCATGAGGGCCGGAAGATCCGCCGACGTCTCGGTAGTCAAATGAACGCCCTTGCGCGCGGCCTCCTGCCGGACCATGCGCGCGGCCGCTTCGACCACTTCGGGCACGCTGAGCGCGGTCTGCGCCTCCAGCGAGCCCTTGCCGGCCTCGATCTTCGAGAGATCGAGGATGTCGTTGATGATCTTGAGAAGGTGCTTGCCGCTCGCGTGGATGTCCTCGAGATAGACGAGATAGCGCGGCTCGCCCACGGGCCCGAACTGCTGCCGGCCCATCAGCTCGGAGAATCCGATGATGGCGTTGAGGGGCGTGCGGAGCTCGTGGCTCATATTAGCGAGGAAGGTCGATTTCGCGCGGTTCGCCTGCACGGCCTCGTCGCGGGCAGTCACGAGGTGCCGCGCGAGATTCTCGAGGGTGGCGCGCGAGCGACTCAGCGCCTCGCGCGAGTCCGCAAGGCGCCGGATCGTGAGCTGCAGATAGAGGATCACCGGCGTGCTCACGAGGAAGCTCACGATGATCGCGAGGGCGGGGATGTTCTGCGGCACGCCCATGTCGGGGTTGCCGAAGAGGAGATACCAGAGAACCGATCCGACGATCGCCGAGCACGAGACCGCGATGAGCGAGAAGAGAGCGACGGCGCCGATGAGGCTGAGAGAGCTCGTGAGCTTCGCGACGGGGCCGCGCCCCGCGTGGTCCGCGAGATCGCTCAAGCGCGTCTGGCGCACGAGCATCCGTGCGAGGTTGCCGCGCAGCCCGGGCGCACTGAATTCGTGGATCACATCGGTCGTCATGCGAGAAAGCCTATCGCAAGCTGAACAAATGTCTAAAAACTTCGCAGCGGATTTGCCTAGTATTTTCATTTCTTCGCGCGCACGCATTAACCCTACGCGTTCGTTACCTGCAGGGCCTCGGTCGCACGCGCGTGACAGGAACGACGCTATTGCGTCATTCTCGCTTCGGGGAGGAGCGCCGCGATGAACATCGCCTGCTGGATCGAGCGCAATGGCCACGCTTTTCCGGGACTGCCGGGCATTTCCGTGGGGGATCGGGTCCACTCGACCCACCGGGATTGGGCAGGCCGCGTTCGGAGCCTCGCAGGCGCGTTGCGGGCAATTCCGGGCCTCGATCCCGGCGAGCGCGTCGCGCTCACCATGACCAATTGCCCCGAGTACCTCGAAGCCATGTTCGCGATCTGGCACGCGGGCCTCGTCGCCGTGCCGATAAACGCAAAGCTCCATCCCGAGGAGTTCCGCTACATCCTCGAGAATTCCGGAGCCCGCCTCGTCTTCGTGAGCAGCGATCTCGCGGAAAGGGTGGCGCCGCTCGCGGGCGAGATCCGCGAGCTCGGCCGCGCCGTGCTCGCGGGGGGCGCGGAATGGCGACGAATGACGGCGGCGGACGGGCTCGATCTCGTCGCGCGCGCGCCAACGGATCCCGCCTGGCTCTTCTACACCAGCGGCACCACAGGGAGGCCAAAAGGCGCGACGCTCACGCATCGCAATCTCCTGATGTCGAGCCTCAGCTACTACGCCGATGTGGATGCGGTCTCGCCGCTCGATGCGGTGCTACACGCTGCCCCGATCTCCCACGGCTCCGGCGTCTACGGCCTGCCCCACGTCGCCAAGGCCGCGAATAGCATCATCCCCGAGGGCGGCCATTTCGACCCCGCCGAAATCGCAGCGCTGCTGCAGCGCTGGCGCGGCGTGAGCTTCTTCGCAGCGCCCACGATGGTGACGCGGCTCATCGGCAACCCTGTCCTCGCCGAGGCCGACCGCCGCAACCTCAAGACCATTATCTACGGCGGTGGGCCGATGTACGTTGCGGATCTCCTGCGGGCGCTGGACCTTTTGGGACCGAAGCTCGTGCAAATCTACGGCCAGGGCGAAGCGCCCATGACTATCACCGCGCTCTCGAAGGAGCTGCACGCGGCGCGCGGGCATCCGCGCTGGCTCGCGCGCCTAGGCTCGGCGGGCTTGCCGCGGACCGACGTCGAAGTGCGTGTCGTCGACGCCGAGGACCGCGACCTCCCCATCGGCGAGCCCGGCGAGGTCCTATGCCGCGGCGATGTCGTCATGGCCGGCTATTGGCAGAACGAATCTGCGACGCGTGAGGCCCTGCGCGGCGGGTGGCTCCATACCGGCGATATCGGAAGCTTCGACGAGGAGGGCTTCCTCACGCTCAGGGACCGCTCCAAGGACATGATCATCAGCGGAGGCAGCAACATCTATCCCCGCGAGGTCGAGGAGGTGCTGCTGCGCCATCCCGGGGTGGGCGAGGTCTCGGTCGTGGGGCGCACGCATCCGGATTGGGGTGAGGAGGTCGTGGCCTTCGTCGTCCCCGCCCCTGGCGCGCGGCCGACCGAAAGCGAGCTCGATGCCCTCTGTCTCGGCGCGATCGCGCGCTTCAAGCGACCGCGCGCTTACCTCTTCCTGGACGTGCTGCCGAAGAACAATTACGGCAAGGTGCTGAAGACGGAGTTGCGGAAGCGGCTCTCCGGCGCAAGCTAGGACTCAATAGGTCCCGGGATACATTCCGCCGTCGCAGAGCCAGTTCTGTCCCGTTATGTAGCTCGCTTGCTGGCTGCAGAGGAAGGCGCACATGGCGCCGAAATCCTCGATGGTGCCAAAACGGCCCGCGGGAATGCCGGCGACGCGCTCCGCGCGCGCTTGATCGACCGAGATGCCGCGGGCCTTAGCGACGGCCTCCAAATTCGAGCGCAAGCGGTCGGTGTCGATGGCGCCCGGCAGAAGGTTGTTGATGGTGACGTTGAACTTCACGGTCTTGCGCGCGAGCCCCGCGACGAAGCCCGTGAGGCCGGAACGCGCGCCGTTCGAGAGGCCGAGGATCTCGATTGGCGCCTTAACGGACGTCGAAGTGACGTTGATGATGCGTCCGAACTTGCGCGCGATCATCCCGTCGACGGTCTTCCGGATGAGCTCAATCGGCGTCAGCATGTTGGCGTCGAGGGCCTTGATCCAGATCTCGCGGTCCCATTCGCGGAAATCGCCGGGCGGCGGGCCGCCGGCGTTGTTGACGAGAATATCCGGCGCAGGACAAGCCTCCAGCGCCCGCTGCCTCCCCTCGGCCGTCGTTATGTCGACGGCAAGCGTCGTCACCTTGGCGCGGGTCTCGCGGCGGATTTCCTCCGCGGTCGCTTCGAGCGCGTCGCGGCCGCGCGCGAGGATCACGAGGTTGACGCCCTCGCGGGCGAGCGCCTGTGCGCAGCCCTTTCCGATCCCCTTGCTGGCCGCGCAAACCAATGCCGTCTTGCCGACGATGCCGAAATCCATTGCTTGCCTCCGACCGATGCCCAGGGCGCCATCATAGGCACGCGTTCGCGCGCGTCCAGAGTCAGGGAATGGATTGGATCGTCACGACCCCGGCACCGGCCGGAGGGACTTCAAGTAGACGGCGATCGCGTGACGGTCGGCATCGGTGAGCATGCGCGTACCCTCGATCACCTCGCCCATGCCGGAGCCGACATAGTCAAAATCGGGTTTCTGCCCGGTCGCGAGCAGAGTCTCGATGTCCTCGACGCTCCATTTCCCGATGCCCTTCTCAGGGTCGGGCGTGATGTTCGGAGCCTTCTGCCCATCGGGCCCATCGGGATTTCCGGCATAGGCGCGGCTCCAGCGCAATGCGCCCAGGAAATTGCGGGGAGTGTGGCATTCGCCGCAATGGGCGACGGCATTGGCGAGGTAATTGCCGCGGTTCCAGACGGCATCGCGCGCGGGATCGGGTTTGAGCGGTCCCTCCTCGAAGAAGAGAAGCCGCCAGAACACCAGGGTGAAGCGCCAGCCGAATGGTGCGGAGACCTCGTGCGGCTTGCTCGGCTGCGCGACCGGAGGCTGCGTCTCGAGATAGGCATAGAGGTCCGCGATGTCCTCGTCGCTCATTCCCGTGAAGGAGGTAAAGGGGAAAACCGGGAAGAGATGCGTCCGTCCCGGCCCGATCCCCTCGCGAAGCGCGCGATGGAACTGTTCCTCGCTCCAGCCGCCGATGCCGTAGGTGGGATCGGGGCTGATGTTGGGGCCATAGAAGGTACCGAAAGGCGTCGCGAGCGCCCGGCCGCCCGCGAGCCGCTGGCCCTTGGCCTTAACGTCGGTGTGGCAACTCGCGCAGTCGGCCGCGGCGAAGACATAGGCACCGCGCTCAGGCACGCCCTCGAGCGCGGCGCGGGAGGGGACAGCGACGATCGCGAGGAGCGCCAGTGCAACGAATGAGACTATTGCTCTCGATCGTGCCACTGCCGCTCCGTCTGTCCGGCGTCAGCCGGCCTTGACGCGGTAGGCGGTGTGGCAGGCGCCGCAGGCGTTCTTGCCGAAGTCCGCGATGGTCGCCTTGGCACCGGCCTTGTCGCCTTTCTCGAGCGCGGTAACGAGCTTCTCCTGGCCGCTTTGCAGGATCGCTCCCAGCGCTTTGAACTTGTCCATCTCGGTCCAGATTTCCGGCTTCGCATTGCTCTTGCCCGGCAGATCGGCGGAACTCGTTCCCGGCAGCCAGGACGCGTCGATCTTCTGCTCGAGGACGAGCATTTCCTTCGCTGCCGCGACGGCGGAGGCCTGGTCGCCGCCCCTGTCGTCGATGTACGCGCTGACCGTTTTCAGGTCCGTGCTGCGCTGCCGCATCGCGGCTTGGCGGTCCCTTACGACCGTCTCGTTGTCCGCCGCCAGAGTAGCCGCGGTGCCGGCGGCCAAGACCGCCGCCATAGCCATTGCCGCCGCACCGATAATCGAAAGATGTTTCCTCACGTCTCGATCTCCTCTGCGGTTTCAGGCCCGCACCGCGCCCGGCTCGCGCGCCATGCGTCGCCCTCGCCAGAAAGCTACCGGCCGACGGCAGAGAGGCCCCATCACGTTTCGTTTACGGGGTCGTGACGGCCTGATCGTGCCCTTTGCGGGTGAGACCGCCGGGGCCGCCGCTTTATTCCCCGAGGCTAGGTCACCTGGACGAGAACGTGCTTCCGGTAGCCCGGGCGGGTGGCGAGCCGGTCATACCAGGCCTTCAGATGCGGGGTATCCGCCCGCTCGACGGGGTAACTGTACCAGCGGTGGATGAAGATCCCCATGCAGACATCCGCGAGCGTGAGGTCGTTGCCGGCGATGTAGGGCTTGCCGTGACGCATGTGGCCCTCGAGGATCTTCCAGAGATCGGCGCAGCGACGGTGCGCGGCTTCGAGGGCGCCGGTATCGCGCTGCTCCGGCTTCATGCGGTAGTAGCCGAAGAGCAGCGTCGCCATCGGCTGTGCGAGCGCGGAAATCTGCCAATCCATCCAGCGCTCGACATGCGTGCGCTCGACGGGATCGGTGGGATGGAGCTTCGGGAAGCCCCGCGTCGCCGCGAGATAGCGCAGGATCGTGTTGGACTCCCAGATCACGACCTTCCCGTCCTCGATCGTCGGCACGAGCGCGTTCGGATTCATCGCGAGATAGGCGGCTTCCTTGGTGATGCCGAAGGAGCCGCCGGCGTCGATGCGCTCGAACTCGACGTTCATCTCCACACAGCCCCAAAGCACCTTCTGCACGTTGGAGGAACTCGCGCGGCCCCAGATCTTCAGCATCTTCGCCTCTCCTTCGGCTATAGGGTCAGACGTCCAATACCTCGGCGATGCCCGGCAGCGATTTCACGGCGGCGCGAAGCTGCGGGCCGATGCGGAAGCCGCCGGGCAAGACGATTTCGACCTCGCGCGCGGGCGGCAGCGGCACCACGACGGTGACGCGGCCCTTGCCCCCGGTCTCGCGGCCCATCAGGCTGCGGAAGGGACCGAGCGCATCGCGGTCGCCAAGGAAGACCTTGAGCCCGGCCGCTGCTTGTGCCACGACGCCGTCGAGCGCCTCGATGCGTTGGGCCGTGAGGCGTAGGCTCTCCTCCTCCGCCCGCGCGTCGAGGGTCACGAGGAGCGGCTGGCCCGCATCGAGGAGTCCGCGCGCCTGGCTCAACACCTCAGAGAAGACCGTCACCTCGAAGAGCCCGCTTACGTCGGACATTTGCATGAAGGCGTAGCGGCTCCCGCGCGCGGAGGTGCGCTCGCGCTTGCCCACAACGATCCCCGCCAGCTTGAAGCGCGTGCTGCCGCCCATCGCAAGCCGCGCCGGCAAGTCCGCCGCACGAACCACGCCAACGCGCTCGAGGCTCCTGCCATAGGCGTCGAGCGGGTGGCTCGAGAGGTAGAAGCCGATCGCCTCGAACTCGTGCTGGAGCCGCTCCATCGCGGTCCAGTCCGGTAGCTGCGGCAGTGCCGCGCGCGGCGCCGCCTCCGGCGCATCCCCGAAGAGATTCACCTGCCGGCTCTCGCGCTCCGTCGCCGCGGCACTCGCGTGGCGAAGCAGCAGCTCCGCCGCGGCGAAGGTCTGTGCGCGGTTGCGATTGAGGCAATCGAAGGCGCCGGCCTTTGCGAGGCTCTCAAATTGCCGCTTGTTGAAGGTCTTGAGGTCGAGGCGTCCCGCGAGATCGAGGAGATCGCGGAAGCGGCCGCCGGCATCGCGCTCCGCGATCACCGCGCGCATCGCCTGCGCGCCCACGCCCTTGACGGCCGCGAGCGCGTAGCGGATCGCCTGTCCCTCCGGCGTCGTCTCCACCGTGAACTCGACCCCGGAGCGGTTGATGTCCGGCGGCAGCAGCTTGATACCAAGGCGCCCGCATTCCTGGCGGAACATGTTGAGCTTGTCGGTATTCCCGAGATCCAGCGTCATCAGCGCCGCCAGGAACTCGACGGGATAGTTTGCCTTGAGATAGGCCGTCTGATAGGCCACGACGGCATAGGCTGCGGCGTGCGATTTGTTGAAGCCGTAGCCCGCGAATTTTGCAACGAGATCAAAAATCCGCTCGGCCGTGCCGCGTTGGACACTGCGCTCGACCGCGCCCGCGACGAAGGCCTCGCGCTGCGCATCCATCTCCGACTGAATCTTCTTCCCCATCGCGCGACGCAACAGGTCGGCGCTGCCGAGGCTGTAGCCCGACAGCACTTGCGCGATCTGCATCACCTGCTCCTGGTAGATCATGATCCCGTGGGTTTCCTTGAGGATCCCCTCGATGCTCGGATGCAGGTAGTCCGGCTGCTCGAGGCCGTGCTTCACATCGATGTAGCGCGGGATGTTCTCCATCGGGCCGGGACGGTAGAGAGCGACTACCGCGATGATGTCCTCGAAGCGGTCGGGGCGGAGCTTGCGCAGCATGTCGCGCATGCCTTGACCTTCGAGCTGGAACACGCCGACGGTATCGCCGTGTCCGAGCAGCTCGTAGGCTTTGGCGTCGTTGAGCGGGAGATGATCGAGGTCGAGCTCGATGCCACGCTTGCGCAGCAGCTCGGCCGACCGCGCGAGCACGGTGAGCGTCTTGAGGCCGAGGAAGTCGAACTTCACGAGCCCCGCGAGCTCGACGAATTTGAGATTGAACTGCGTCACCGGCATCGAGGAGCGGGGATCGCGATAGAGCGGCACCAGCTCCTCGAGCGGGCGATCGCCGATGACCACGCCCGCCGCGTGGGTCGAGGCGTGGCGATAGAGCCCTTCGAGCTTGAGCGCGATGGCCATGAGCCGCCGCACCGCCTCGTCCTCGTCGCGCATCGCCTGAAGCTGCGGGTCGCCCTCGATCGCTTGTGCGAGCGGGATGGGGTTGGCGGGGTTGTTGGGAACCATCTTGCAGATGCGATCGACCTGCCCGTAGGGCATCTCCAGGACACGGCCCACGTCCCGGAGCACGGCGCGCGCCTGCAGCTTGCCGAAGGTGATGATCTGCGCGACGCGGTCGCGGCCGTACTTCTCCTGCACGTAGCGGATCACCTCGTCGCGGCGATCTTGGCAGAAGTCGATGTCGAAATCGGGCATCGATACGCGCTCGGGGTTGAGGAAGCGCTCGAAGAGCAGCCCCCAGCGGAGCGGATCGAGATCCGTGATGGTAAGCGCCCATGCCACCACCGAGCCCGCACCGGAGCCGCGGCCGGGCCCGACAGGTATCCCCTGCCGCTTCGCCCATTGGATGAAATCCGCGACGATCAGGAAATATCCCGCGAAGCCCATGTTGATGATGGTCTCGAGCTCGAAGGCGAGACGCTCGCGATATGGCGTGGCCACCTCGATGTGCTCGGCGGCGAGGCGGCGATCGAGGCCTTCCGCAGCCATCGCACGCAGCTCCTCGGCTTCGCTCCGCCCGTCTTGCGCCGGAAACGCCGGTAGAATCGGTTTGCGCGGCTCCGGCATGTAGGCGCAGCGCCGAGAGATCACGAGCGTGTTGTCGCAGGCCTCCGGCAGATCCGCGAACAGGATCCGCATCTCCGCCGCCGACTTGAAGTGGTGCTCTGCCGTGAGGTGCCGACGCTCGGGGTTGCTGAGCACGGTCCCCTCGGCGATGCAGAGCAGCACGTCGTGCGCTTCGTAGAAATCGGCGTCAGCGAAATAGACGTCGTTGGTTGCGACCAGCGGCAGGTTCTGCGCATAGGCGAGGTCGATCAAGCCGCCCTCGATCCGCTCCTCCGCAGGCAGGCCGTGGCGCGTGAGCTCGACATAGAGGCGCTGCGGGAACAATTCCGCGAGACGCTTGAGCATCACCGTCGCCGCCTCACCCTGGCTCTCGCCGATGAGGCGCCCCACTGCCCCCGAAGTGCCCCCGGTCAGCGCGATGAGACCGCCGCTCGCGCTCTCGAGCGCCGCGAGGTCCACCTGCGGCGTCTCGCCAGCCTCGGTTTCGAGGAAGGCCTTGCTCACGAGCCGCAAGAGATTGGCGTAGCCTTCAGCATCCTGCACCAGCAGCACCAGCCTGTCCGGCTCGGGTGCCGGCCCGAGCTTGCTCATCCGAGCGCCCGACTCGGCAGCGTCGCCCCGACGGATCGGAAGCTCGCAGCCCACGACGGGCTGGACACCCGCCTCTGCGCATGCTGTCGCGAATTCCAGCGCGCCGAAGAGATTGCCGGCATCCGTTATGGCCACCGCGGGCATGCGGTGGCGCTGGCAGAGCTTCGCCAGTTCCTTGACCTTGATCGCGCCGGTCGAGAGCGAATACGCGGAATGGACGCGAAGGTGGATGAAATCGGCGTGCGGCATTTCAACAGCGAGGATTGCACATTGTTCGCCGGTTGTCAGTGCGCGCGCGCATGCCGCATGACCGCAGTGCATCCTTCGACGCGCTACGCTTGCTCAGGATGAGGAAGATTGCAGATGGCATGAAGAACGAACCCCATCCTCAGCAAGATGGGCATCAGCGCCTAACGCCCCTGCTCCACCACGACACCGTCCTCGAGCGAAAGAATTCGGTCGAGCTTGCGCGCGAGCCCGAGATTGTGCGTCGCGATCAGGGCCGCGAGCCCGGTGCTCCGCACGAGTTCGATCAGGACTCCCATGACCTCGTCAGCGGTGTGGTGATCGAGATTGCCGGTGGGCTCGTCCCCGAGGAGGACGCTTGGACGATTCGCAAGCGCCCGGACGATCGCAACCCGCTGCTGCTCGCCGCCGGAGAGACGCGCGGGACGATGGCTCTCGCGCCTGGCGAGACCGACCGCGCCGAGGAGCTCGTGTGCCCGCAGACGCGCCGCTCTCCGACTGCTGCCCGCGATCATCTGCGGTACCATCACATTCTCGAGCGCCGAGAATTCCGGGAGCAAATGATGAAATTGGTAGACGAAGCCGAGCTTGGCGCGACGCATTTCCGTACGCTCGGTATCGCCCATCTGCCCGCAGTCGCGACCGTCTATCCGCACCTTGCCGCCGTCCGGACGTTCCAGCAAGCCCGCGAGGTGCAGCAGCGTCGACTTGCCGGCGCCGGAGGGCCCCACCAATGCCACGATCTCGCCCTTCGCAAGACTGAGCGAGACCCCGCGGAGGACGTGCAACTCCTCCCCCGCTTGCCGAAATGTGCGCGTGACCCCATCGAGCGCAAGCGTGGGCTCACTCATAGCGCAGCGCCTCGACGGGATCGACGCGCGCCGCGCGCCAGGCGGGATAGATGCTCGCGAGGAATGAGAGTCCGAGCGCCATCACCACGACGATCACTACCTCCCGCAGATCGACCACCGCGGGAAGCTGCGTTAGATAGAAGAATTCGGCGGGAAACAGGTTTTGGCCGGTGGTCCGCTCGAGCCACTGATGGATCGCCTCGATGTTGTGGCAGAAGAGTAAGCCCAGCACGAGCCCGGTGAGCGTCCCGATCACTCCGATGGTCATCCCGCCGAGGAAGAAGATGCGGAGGATCATGCCGCGCGTCGCGCCCATGGTGCGGAGGATGGCGATCCCCCTCGCCTTCTCGCGCACGAGCATGATAAGGCCGGAGATGATGTTGAAGGCCGCCACCAGGATGATGAGCGTCACCACGATCGCATAGAGATTGCGCTGTAGCGCCACGAAACCGAAGAAGCTCGAATTGAGCTGCTGCCAGGGAATTGCTCGGAACTCCGGCCCGGTCGCGCGCGTGATTGCGGGCACAAGCGCCTCGGCACGCTCGGGATCGTCGAGGCGCACCTCGATCTCGCTCACGGCGTCGGGCAGTCGGAAATAGAGCTGTGCTGCGTCGAGCGGCATGTAGATGTAGCCGTTGTCGTATTCGATCATGCCGACGTTGAAGATCGCCACCACACGGTACGATTTGATCCGAGGGACCGTACCGAATGCGGTTGCGGAACCCTCCGGTGTGATGAGCGAGAGCTGTCCCCCGACATCGACCCCGAGGCGGCTCGCGAGGCGATAGCCGATGGCGACGCTGTCGCCGCTGAAATCGTCGAGCGAGCCGGCTGCGAGCTTGTTGCCCGCGAAGAGGCCGAGCTTGCGCAAATCCTCAGGCTTCATCCCGCGCACGACCGCGCCGGTCGAGGTGTTGCGTGCGGTGACGATCGCCTGGCTGTCGACGAGGGGAATCGCGCTCATGACGCCAGCTACCTTCGCGGCCTTCGCCGCGAGCGCATCGTAGTCCGCGATCCGCGCGGCGCGGTTGATGATGGTGACGTGCCCGTTGAGGCCGAGGATGCGGTCGATGAGCTGCTCGCGGAAGCCGTTGAAGATCGCGAGGGTGATGATGAGCGCCATCACCCCCAGCAGGATCCCGATGAGGGAAAACCAGGAGACGACGGAGATGAAGCCTTCCTGACGGCGCGCACGGAGGTAGCGGAAGGCCACCATCCGCTCGAAGGCGCCGAAGACCATCAGCCGCCCGCCGCGACGCGATGGAGCGCGGCCTCGGGCGCCAGTTCCTCGCGCTTGCCGCTCTTGCGCTCCTTGAGCTCGACCCTCCCCTGCGCAAGGCCGCGCGGACCGATCGTGAGCTGCCAGGGCAGGCCGATCAGGTCCATGGTCGCGAATTTGGCGCCCGGCGATTCCTCGCGGTCGTCGTAGAGCACCTCGACGCCGGCCTTGCTTAGCTTCGCGTAGAGATCGTCCGCGGCAGCGCGGCATTTCTCGTCGGCGGCGCGGAGATTGATGAGCGCGACCTTGAAGGGCGCCACACCCTCCGGCCAGATGATGCCAGCCTCGTCGTGGCTCGCCTCGATGATGGCACCCACGAGGCGCGAGACGCCTATACCGTATGAACCCATCTCGACAGTGATCGACTCGCCATTGGGTCCCACCACGGTCGCGCCGAGCGGCTTCGAGTATTTGGTCCCGAAATAGAAGATATGCCCGACCTCGATGCCGCGGGCCTCTACGAGCTGGTCCTTCGGGATCGGACAGCTCTCGGGCTTGTGCTTGTCGTCGGTCGCGGCGTAGAGGCGCGTCCACTGCTGGAAGAAGGGCTCGAGGTCGCTGTCGTAGTCGACTTCGACGCCGAGGATGTCGGTCTCGAGCCAGCGCTTGTCGCAGAAGACCTGGGACTCCCCGGTCTCCGCAAGGATGATGAACTCGTGGCTCAAGTCACCGCCGATGGGGCCGGTGTCCGCGCGCATCGGGATCGCCTTGAGGCCCATCCGCGCAAAGGTCCTGAGATAGGCCACGAACATCTTATTGTAAGAATGCTTCGCGCCCTTGGCGTCGAGATCGAAGGAGTAATTGTCCTTCATTAGGAATTCACGCCCGCGCATCACGCCGAAGCGCGGGCGCACCTCGTCGCGGAACTTCCATTGGATGTGATAGAGGTTTTTCGGAAGATCGCGATAGCTCTTGATCGAGCCGCGGAAGATGTCGGTGATCTGCTCCTCGTTGGTGGGACCGTAGAGCATCTCGCGCTCATGGCGGTCGGTGATCCTGAGCATCTCCTTGCCGTAATCCTCGTAGCGACCGCTTTCCTTCCAGAGTTCCGCGGGCTGGATCGTCGGCATCAGTACTTCCTGGGCGCCGCTCCGATCCTGCTCCTCGCGCACGATCTGCTCGACCTTGCGCAGCACGCGAAGCCCCAGTGGGAGCCAGCTATAGATGCCCGCGCTCGACTGCCGGATCATGCCGGCCCTGAGCATCAGCCGGTGCGAGACGATCTGCGCCTCGCTCGGTGTCTCCCTGAGCAGTGGCAGGAAATAGACGGAAAGGCGCATGCGGCGAAGCCTCTTGCTGGAAGTGCCGGGAACCGCGCGGACTTTAGAAACTATGCCGCGCGCTGTCCATGCGCGGCCGTGGCCAAGAGGGTCTTCGAGTCGGCTCCGAAGGCCCCTATCCTTGTCGCAGATCGGTGCATAATTCGCTGCGATTCCGCATCGTTCCGCTAACCCCTGGCCCGCGGTCCAGTGGGCGCGCATGATGGCGACGGCCGCCCGCCTCCTCAGAGCGCCGGGCGCTCGGCGTCGCCGTGGCCTCGCCTCCCGTCTGCCCCGGCGGAAGCGCCGTCCCATCCCTCGCCCATCCGGCGCGATCCGACGGGAGCCAGGGGGCAAACAATGCTCGAGCGCTATTTCGGCCTACGCGAGCACGACACTACCGTGCGCACGGAGGTCCTCGCTGGCTGCACGACCTTCCTCACCATGGCCTACATCATGTTCGTCAATCCCGACATCCTGAGTCAGGCAGGGATGGACAAGGGTGCGGTCTTTGTCGCGACCTGCGTCGCCTCTGCACTAGCCACGGGGATTATGGCGCTCTACGCGAACTATCCGCTCGCTCTGGCGCCGGGGATGGGGCTCAACGCCTTCTTCACCTTCGGCGTCGTGATGGGC
>Ga0335077_10005618_pt1 | contig 15408 bp, 19 predicted proteins | sample Lox_Sample_31_FD_207151 | JGI IMG/M metagenome (GOLD analysis project Ga0335077, IMG submission 207151) | Soil microbial communities from Loxahatchee National Wildlife Refuge, Florida, United States - Lox_Sample_3.1 | ecosystem: Environmental > Terrestrial > Soil > Wetlands | place: USA... | reverse complement strand
ATGCACCGATTGTGACTACCCCGTCTCGCTCGACGCGGTGGACGAGCTGCCGACCTGCCCGAACTGCGGCGGGACGGAGTTCGTGCGCGCTTCGCTGTTCACGACGGCCCAGACCAGCGTGCTCGATGTCGCGGCTGCAGATGACGACCAGGGCTGGCTCGACGAGATTCGCGAGGGTCTCCATGAGCCCGGTCAGTACCTGGCCTACCGCACCGACGGCGAGATGCCCGTCGCCTTCGCGCTCCAGCGCGAGTGGACCCGGATCGGCCGCAGCCTGGCCGCCGACATACGCTTCGACGACCCGACCGTGTCGCGCCGGCATGCGCTGATCGTGCGCCAGCCGGACGGCCTGCGCGTCCTCGACGACCGCAGCCTGAACGGCGTGTTTGTCAACGGCGAGCGCGTCGAGTGGAGCACGCTGGCCGACGGCGACGAGATTGTGATCGGGCGCCACCACCTGCATTTCGTTGACGTGCCGGTGGTCTCGGGCATGCGCTATAGCCAGGGCGCTGCAGCCCAGACGAGCTGAGTTCGGCTTTCCCGAGTTGGTCACCGACGGCACCGCCGCTGGCCTATAGTCACGGGCGGCGGCGATGGCGGCGACGATCTCTGTTCTCTCCCAGAAGGGCGGCACGGGCAAGACCACTGCGGTGAGGACGCTCACGGATGTGCTGCGCCGGGTCGACCTGCGCGTGCTGGCCATCGACCTCGACCCGCAGGGGAACCTGTCGGACTACCTGGACGTCGACCCCGAGGCCGCGCCCACGGTCGGCGACGTCCTTTCCGGCCGAGCCAAGGCCCGTGCGGCGGTCCACGACGGGATCATCCCGGCCAACCTCGGGCTGGCCGAGGCCGAGCTCGCCCTCGGCGGGAAGATGGGTCGTGAGCTCGCCCTCAAGAAGGCGCTGCGCGAGCTGCGCGACGACTACGACGTGATCATGATCGACTGCCCGCCGGCGCTCGGCCTGCTCACCGTCAACGCGCTGGTCGCCTCCGACTACGCGCTGATCTCGGCCGAGGCGCAGTATTTCTCGCTTCAGGGCGTCGAGCAGGCGCTCGAGGTGATCGAGTTGGCGCGCGAGAACCTCAACGCCGACCTCGAGTGGCTCGGCGTCGTGCTCAACATCGCCGACATGCGCACCCGGCATTCCCGCGAGGCATTCGACTCGCTGCGCCAGCACTTCGGCGAGAAGCTGCTCGACCCCACGATCCGAGCGTCGATCGCGTACGCCGAGTCGGCCGAGCGCGCCGTGTCGATCCTCGACTACCGCCCCGACCTCGGCGCCGACTACCTCGCCGTGACGGTCGAGATGCTCAAGCGGCTGGGGATGGACGCGCCCCGCCGGCGCGTCGTCGCCATGACGACCGCCGCCGGCGTCTCATAACGGGCCGCCTGCGGCGGCGTCCACCGGACGAGATCGCGGCGGGCCCGCCGTGGGGTGAGGCCGGATGCCGAGCCGGGCCCGGCCGCGATGCCGTTCCGCGGGGCGTCCGTGCCCCGCGGGCGCAGCCGCGCACCGCTTACACCGACCGCTGATACGACCGGAAGGCGTTCGTCGCGAACGCCAGGCACACCACGAGCAGCGCGGCGAGGAACCCGGCGCGCGCGGCGACCACGCCCCAGTCCGGATTGGCCGACGTGGCGCTGCGGCCGGCGACGACGGCCCAGTTGACCGGGTTGAAGTCAGCCACGTGCGCGATCCACCGCGGCACCAGATTCAGCGCCAGGAAGGTGGAGGACAGGAACGTCAGCGGCAGCACGATGAACTGGACGGCGCCGATCAGCGCCTCTTCCTGGCGCATGATCAGCGCGAACCCGTTGGACAGCGCGCCGAACGTCGCGCCGAGCAGCGCCGAGACCGCGAACAACGCCGCGACGCCGGCGGCGCCGCCGGGGAACGAGGCCCCGACGACCAGCGCCAGCAGGACGATGATCACCGACTGGAGCACGACGACCACCGCCTCCTTGAGGATGCGGCCGGCGATCAGCGCCTCGCGGCGGACCGGCGAGACGAGGAACCGCGCGGTGACGCCGCGATTGAGGTCCTCGATCAGCGCCATCCCGCTCCACGCCGAGTTGAACATGGCCGTCATCACCACCACCCCGGGCGCGAGGAACGCGATGTAGGAGTGCGCCGGGAAGCCCGGGATCTCGATGACCCGCTTGAACAGCGCTCCGAACAGGAGCAGCCAGATCACCGGCTGGATCAGCGTCACCGCCACGAACCAGGGCTGGCGCCACAGTTCGCGCAGGTGGCGCAGGGTCATGTACAGGGTGTGTCGGATCAGGGTCATCGAGTCACCTCCGCCTCGGCCTCGGCCGCGTCGAACGTGCGGCCGGTGTATTTGAGATAGACGTCATCGAGCGACGGGCGGGCCACGCGCACCGACGCGACCGCGACGCCGTGGGTCTCGAGCGCCTGGAGCACGATCGGCACGGCGCGCCCGCCGTCGTCGGCGCGGGCACGCAGCACCCGTCCCTCGACCTTCACTTCACGAACCGCCCCCAGACCGGCCAGCGCGCCCGACACGGCGCCGTTGTAGTCCCCGTCGAGGTCGACCAGGATCGCGTCGCCGCGCAGCTCGCGCTTGAGCGCCTCCGGCGTCCCCTCGGCCACCACGGTGCCGCGGTCGACGATCGCCACCCGGTCGGCCAGCTGGTCGGCCTCCTCGAGGTAGTGCGTGGTGAGCAGCACGGTCTTGCCGCGCCCGCCCGCGAGCCCGGCGATCTCGGTCCACATGTCCGCGCGGACCTCCGGGTCGAGACCGGTGGTCGGCTCGTCGAGGAACAGCACCGCGGGGTCGTGGACGAGCGCCATCGCGATATCCAGCCGCCGCTGCATGCCCCCGCTGTAGCCGCGGGCGATGCGATCGGCCGCTTCGGACAGGCCAAACCGGTCGAGCAGCTCATCGGCCCGCTGCTCGACCGCACGGCCGCGGATGCCGTGGATCTGGCCCTGCAGACGCAGGTTCTCGCGCCCCGTCGCCTGGATGTCGACCCCCGAGCCCTGCGCCACCACGCCGATCGTCCGACGCACCTCGTCCGGTTGCCCGGTCACGTCAAGCCCCGCGACCGAGGCGCGCCCGGCGTCCGGGGTGGTGAGGGTGGTGAGGATCTTGACCGCCGTCGACTTGCCGGCGCCGTTCGGCCCCAGCAGCGCGAACACGCTGCCCGGCGCCACCGAGAACGACAGGCCGTCGAGGGCCTTCACCCCTTTCGGATAGGTCTTCTCGAGGCCCTCGGCCTCAATTGCACGTTCCACGATTCACTTCACCTCCGAGCTAAGATTCCCTTACGAGACAGATATCTTAGTAACTAAGAGATTTAGATGTCAAGAGAACCTTCCCCTGAGCGCCTTCAGCTGTACGCCGAGCTCGGCGGCGAGGTGCGCGCCAATCAACGCGCCACCGACGTCGTCGACGACCTCCTCTGCGAGCTGCTGGGAATCAACCGGACCGACGCGCGCTGCCTCGACATCCTCGAGCAGGACGGCAGCATGAGCGCCGGGGACCTGGCCCAGGCGAGCCGGTTGACCACGGGCGCCATCACCGCCGTGATCGATCGGCTCGAGCGCGCCGGCTACGCCCGGCGCGTGTCCGATCCCTCCGACCGCCGGCGGGTGCTGGTCGAGGCGACCGACAAGGCGTTCGAGACCGCCAACGAGCTGATGGCCGAGCCGATGCGCGAGCTTTACCTGCCGCTCGCCAGCCGCTACAGCGACGACGATCTGCGCCTCATCATCGAGTTCACCCGCGAGGGGCGCGAGCTCCAGGAGCGCCACTCCGAGTGGCTGCGCGAACGGCTGAACGCTCAGAGGGAGCGCACGTCGGCGCCCTGAGGCTCGAAGTTCGCGCGCACGACGTCCGCCCAACCGGCGGCCTCGCGTTTCAGAGCCTCGACGAGCGGACCTGTCTGGTCGTAGCGCGACCACACGAGCACCGTCGGGCCGGCGCCGGAGATCGTGGCGCCCAGCGCGCCGAGGCTCGGCGCGCGCTCGACCAGCTCGGCCGAGCGCGGGTACAGATGCGCGCGGTGGGGCTGGTGCAGGCGATCGCGTAGACCGGCGGCGATCAGGTCCCAGTCCGCGGTCGCCAGGCCGAGCATGAGCAGCGAGGCGTGGGCCACGTTGAAGACGGCGTCGGCCAGCGGCACGGCGCCTGGGAGCGCGGCGCGCGCGTCGTCGGTCTTGACCACCTCGCCGGGGACGACCAGCACGGCCTCGAGCCCCATCGGCGGCTCGAACCGGTGCGCGTTCAGGCCCTCGCACACCACGAACCCGCCGTGCAGCGCCGCTGCGACGTTGTCGGGGTGGCCCTCCAGCTCGCTTGCGTGCCCGAACACGTCGGCGTCGAGCTCGAACAGGTGGTCGGCGGCCAGCAGTCCCGCCACCACGGCCGCGGCGCTCGAACCGAGCCCGCCCGAAAGCGGGATGTCGGACGAGATCCTGAACTCGAAGCCGTCCGCCGGGTGCAGCCGCTCGAACGCCCGGACGACCAGGTTGCTCCGATCGCGCGAGACGTCGAGGTCGGTCTGCACGGCGAACGTGCCGGTCTCGACAACCTCGAGCTCGAGGTGTAGCGCGAGCGCGGCCGCCAGCACGTCGAAACCCGGCCCGAGGTTGGCCGACGAGGCCGGCACGCGGACCACGCGCCGGCGGGCCAGCGCCGGCGTCACCCCAGCACCGCGCGCTCGATCGCGGACAGCTCGGGGTCGCAGGCGATGACCGCCCCGGCCTGGTCGAGGGCGGTGTCAGGATCCTTGAGGCCGTGCCCGGTCAGCACGCACACGACGCGCCGCACGCCCTCGCCGGCGCCGTGGACGAGCAGCCCGGCCACGCTGGCCGCCGAGGCAGGCTCGCAGAACACCCCCTCGTTTGCGGCGAGAAACCGGTACGCGGTCAGGATCTCGGCGTCGGTCACGGCCTTCACCGCTCCCCCGCTCGAGATCATCGCGTCCATGGCGTCCTCCCACCTGGCCGGGTTGCCGATCCGGATCGCGCTCGCCACGGTCTCCGGGTGCTCCACCGGCTTGCCGTGCACGAGCGGGGCGGCGCCGGCGGCCTGAAAGCCCAGCATCCGCGGGTCGCAGCCGGCCTCGCGAAATCCCTTCCAGTACGCGGTGATGTTGCCGGCGTTGCCGACCGGGATGCAGAGCGCGTCAAGCTCGCCCGCCAGTTCCTCGACGATCTCGAACGCCGCGGTCTTCTGCCCTTCGATCCGGTAGTCGTTGACCGAGTTGACCAGCGAGATCGGGTGGCGGTTGACCAATTCCCGGACCAGCTTGAGCGCCTCGTCGAAGTTGCCGCGCAGCGCCACCACGCGCGCGCCATGCATCACCGCCTGGGCGAGCTTGCCGGTGGCGATCTTGCCCTCCGGGACGATCACCGCACCCTTCAGCCCGGCCTTGGCCGAGTACGCGGCGGCCGAAGCGGCGGTGTTGCCGGTCGAGGCGCAGATCACGGCCTGCGCCCCCTCGCGAACCGCCGCGGATACCGCGCAGGTCATGCCGCGATCCTTGAACGACCCGGTCGGGTTGGCCCCCTCGGTCTTGAGCCACACCTCGACCCCGGCCTTGTCCGACAGTCGCTCGGCCAGGATCAGCGGGGTCGCGCCCTCGTTCAGGCTCACCACCGGATCGCCGGGGGCGAACGGCAGCCGTTCGCGGTAGCGCTCGATGATCCCCGGCATGGGACGGGAGCATGTCAGAGCCGGGGATCAGGCCACGTCGAGAACGACCTTGCCCGTCGCGCCGCGCCCGTCGATCAGCTCGAGCGCGTCGGCCGCCTGCTCGAGCGGGAACCGGGCGCCGACCACCGGGCGGACGGCGCCGCCGGCAATCAGCCGGTCGATCGCCTCGCCGATCTCCACGTTCATGCTCGGCCTGTGCAGCACGTAGGCGCCCCAGCCGGCGCCGATCACCTCGGTGTTGTTCAACAGCAGCCGGTTGACCCGGACCTCGGGGATCGAGCCGCCGGTGAACCCGACGACGACCACGCGACCGCCCTCGCGCAGGGACCGCAGGCTGTCGGTGAAGCGATCGCCCCCGACCGGATCGACGACCACATCGACCCCGCCGCCCGAGATCTCCTTGGCCTCGTCCTTCCATGGGCCGTCGCTGCGCACGACCTCGTCCGCGCCGGCCTCGCGCGCCACGCGCTCCTTCTCATCGGTCGAGACCACGGCGATCGTCCGCGCGCCCAGCCCCCGTGCGACCTGGAGCGACGCCGTGCCCACGCCGCCGGCGGCGCCGTGCACGAGCACGGTCTCGCCCTCGACGAGACGGCCGCGGGTGACCAGCGAGAAATACGCGGTGTGGTAGTTGAGGACCAGGCCGGCCCCCTGGGCGAAGTCGAGCTCGTCGGGCAGCTTGAAGGTGAAGAACCCCGGCGCCACGGCGACCTGCGCCCAACCGCCGAGCATGCAGAACGCGGCGACCCGATCCCCCGCCCGGACGGCGGCGTCCTCGGGCGCGGACCGGACCACGCCGGCAACCTCGCTGCCGGGCGTGAACGGGACCTCGGGCTTGACCTGGTACTGCCCGCGGGTCTGGAGCACCTCCGGGAAGGAAACGCCGGCGGCGTGAACGTCGACCAGGACGCCGCTGCCCGGGGTCATCGGGTGCTCGGGCGCCGGTTCGGCGATGTCCACGACGCGGAGCGCGCTGCGGGGACCGGTCAGTTCGACGATCTGGACCGCCTTCATCGAGCGCCGGACCCTATCCGAACTCCTCCTCGAGCACCCGGATCGCCCGCGGCGGCGTGCGCAGCACGTCGAGCCGGGCGAGCGCGTCCATCGCGCTGGAGAATCGCGACTCGAGCACCGGGTGCACGACCATCACCAGCCGCGCCTGGTCACCCAGCCCGCGCTGCACGACCGACTTGACCGACACGTCCTGCTCGGCCAGCACCTGCGCCACCCGGGCCAGCACCCCGGACTCATCGGCCACCTCCAGGTGCAGGTAGAACGCCGAGACCACGTCGCCGACGATCTCCAGCACCTGCGAGGTCGGGGGCGTCGAGGCGGGCGGGATCATCGCGCTGATCACGTCGCCCAGCACCGCGCTCGCGGTCTGCGGCCCGCCGGCGCCCGGACCCGACATGGTGATCTCGGTGATCGCCTCGGACTCGACGGTCACCGCGTTGAACGGGCCGCTGATCGACGCCAGGGGGTGGCCCGGGTACAGGAACGCAGGGTGCACGCGGACCGACAGTCCGCCACCGACCCGCTCGGCGGTCCCGATCAGCTTGAGCTGGAGCCCGAGCTCGTCCGCATAGGCAAGGTCGTCGGGCTGGATGTGCTCGATTCCCTCGTAGCGCACCTGGTCGAGGTGGACCGGCGTGTCGAACGCCAGCCGGGCCAGGATCGCCATCTTCGCCGCCGCGTCGCGCCCGTCGACGTCCTCGGACGGATCGGCCTCCGCGTAGCCCAGCCGCTGCGCCTCGGCCAGCGCCTCCGCGAAGGTCATCCCGACTCGCGCCATCTCGGTCAGGATGAAGTTCGTCGTCCCGTTGACGATCCCGTGCACGCGGTCGATCGTCGCCCCGGCCAGCGCCTCCTGGAGGACCCGGATGACCGGGACGACCCCGGCCACGGCTCCCTCGAAGCGCAGCTGGACCCCATTCGCCCGCGCGGCCTCCCACAGCTCCTCGCCGTGCTGCGAGAGGAGCTGCTTGTTGGCGGTCACCACGTGGCGACCCGACTCCATCGCCTGGAGCAGATACGCACGCGTCGGGTCGATTCCGCCCATCAGCTCCACGATCAGATCCGAACCCGCCAGGATCTCCTCGAACGACCCGGACCGCCGCGTCATCACCCCCGACAGCTCGGGGCGCAGCCCCGTCATCCGCTCGATCCGCGCTGCGTGCACCGGGAGCAGCTCGGCGAACGCGGCACCGACCGTCCCGTGGCCGAGAAGGCCGACGCGGAAGACGCCGTCAGACGACATCGCGCCCGGCCAGGTCCTCGTAGCTCTCCCGGCGCACGACCACCCGCGCGTCGCCGTCGCGACAGAACACGACCGGGGGACGCGGGACGCCGTTGTAGTTGTTGGCCAGCGAGAACCCGTACGCACCGGTGACCGGAGTGGCGATCACGTCGCCGGGCGCCGGCGCGGCCAGCCACGCATCGCGGACGATCACGTCGCCCGACTCGCAGTGCTTGCCGGCCAGCTTGCAGCGCTCCTCCGCCGCCGCGGCGGCGCGGTCGGCGACCAGGGCCTCGTACTTCGACCCGTACAGCATCGGGCGCAGGTTGTCCGACATGCCGCCGTCGACCGCCACCCAGGTCGAGACGTTGCGCTTGATCGTCTGCACGGTGTACAGCGTGACCGCCGAGTTGGCCACCAGCGCGCGCCCCGGTTCGAGCAGGAGCCGCTTGTCCGCGCCCAGCTCGGAGTGGATGGTGGACACGATCGCCTCCACGTAATCGGCCACCGCCGGCGGGTGGTCGGCGGCCGTGTACGCCACGCCCAGCCCGCCGCCCACGTTGTAGACCGGGAAGTCGCCGAGCGAGGCCAGCGTCCGCACCGCGGCGCGGAACGGCTCGAGCTCGAACAGCTGCGAACCGATGTGGAAGTGCAACCCGACCGGGTCGAGGTGCGGCGCGTCCCGCAGGCGCGCGATCGCGACCCGCGCATCGTCGGGCGAGAGGCCGAACTTCGAATCCGTCTGCCCGGTCGAGATCGCGTGGTGGGTCTCGCCCGCCACCCCGGGCGTTATCCGGACCAACACCTCCTGCCGGCGCCCCGCCTCGGCCACCACCGACTCCAGCCGCTCGAGCTCGTCCAGCGAGTCCAGCACGATGTGCCCGACGCCCGCGGCCACGGCCTCGCGCAGCTCGGAGACCGACTTGGCGTTCCCGTGGAAGTAGATCCGCGCCGGGTCGAACCCACCGCGCAGGGCCAGGAACAACTCGCCGCCCGAGGCCACGTCGCAGGCCAGCCCCTCCTCGGCCAGGAGTCGGTAGACGGCCGTGCAGGGAAACGCCTTGGAGGCGAACAGCACGTCGTAGTCGCGGTGGCGGGCGCTCAGCGCGTCGACGAACGCGCGCGCCCGAGCGCGGAGGTCGTCTTCGGCCACCACGTACGCCGGCGTCCCGAACTCGCGGGCGAGCTCGACCGCGTCGCAGCCGCCGATCTCGAGGTGCCCGTGTTCGTTGACCCGTGTCCCAAGCGGATAGACGGGCGACAAGGTCGAGGTCGTCGTGGTCATCCGGTCGCCGATCATGACATGCCTGCCATCATCGCCGCGTGTCCCGCTCGCGAACGATCACGCCCGAGCTCCCGAACGAGCTCGGCGTCCAGGACGGGCTCTCCTACTCGCTGTGGCTGCCCGAAAATCCTCGCGGCGGGGTGGTCGTCCTGCACGGCGCCGGGTCTTGCAAGGAGAACCACCACGATTACGCCCGCGCCGCGCTCGCGGCCGACCTGGCCGCCATCGTGTTCGACCAGCGCGGGCACGGCGAGAGCGAGGGGCCGATGGACGGCCGCGCGCAGGACGACGTCGTCCAGATGGCCGCGCTCCTGCGCGCCCGGCTCGACGGCGATCGCGACGTCACGCGCATCGCGTTGCGTGGATCGAGCATGGGCGGCTACCTGGCGCTCGTCTGCGCCGCCGCAGCCCGAGCCGCCGCCGTGGTCGCGGTCTGCCCGGCGAGCGCCGACGGACTGCGACGCGGACTGGCGCAGGGCCGGTTCACCTTCGCGGCCGACGAGCCCTCGCTGGCGGCGTTCCTCGAGTCCCACGACGCTCGAGACGCGATCGCATCACTCGAGGACGTGCCCGTCCTGCTGCTGCACGCCGAGGGCGACGAGCAGGTCCCGGTGGAGCACTCGCGCGAGCTAGCGGCGCTCATGCGCTCACCTCGCAGCCGACTCATCGTCGTCCCGGGCGGTCACCATCGCTCGGTTCAGCACGACCCCGACCTGCAGGCGGTCAGCCTCCGGTTCGTCGAGCGGGCTCTCGCCGGCTACTAGTGGCCGAGGCCTGACAGCAGGCCCGAGGCCGCTTTCGTCACGCCCCCGACCAGGGTCGCCGTGCCCGAGCCGGTGGTCTTGACCACGCTCGCCGCCGGGGGACTGACCGTCTGAACCGCGCCGGCAGCGGTGTTGGTCGTCTGCTGCACGACTGTGCCGGCCTTGCCGCCGGTGTCCTCGACCACCTTGCCGAGCCCTGCGGTGGCCTGCTGGAGTCCCTGCTTTGCGGTCTGCGTGATCTGCTGCACCGGCGTGGGCGCCGGCAGGGGCACCGTCACCGGCGCCGGCACTGGCGCCGCCGGCGAGCCGGCGGCGACCTGGGCGGCGACCGGCCGCGATGTCGAGACCGGCCGGCCGATCGAGCCAGGCGCCCCGGGCGTGGCGATGCCCCGCGCACCGCCACCGGCGTCCGCGGCAATCGCGCCGGACGGCGGGGCGGCAGCCGGAATGCCCGCGGCCGGCACCGCCACCAGCCGGCGGGCCACCGCGGAGCCGGTCGCGGCCGCCGGCTGTGGCGAGACGACCACCTCGCCGGGCGACGGTTGCGCGCCGACGTGCGGCCATCCATGGAACGCCACAAGCGTGCTGGCCACGATGAACATCAGCGCGAGGCCGATCAGCAACGAACCCGACGTGCCGAAGCCGGCGAGGTACGCGCGGGCAACGCGGGGGAACCGCTCGAGCCGGCCGGGAGAGCGCACAGGGGCCACTTCACCTCCCCTTATTCCCCGTTCAGAAACTCCTTACCCCGACCGTCCTAAGATTAACCCCACTATGGCTCGTCCCTCTTCGTTCGGCCGCGACACAGGCCTCCAGGCTCGGATCCTCCTCACGATCTTCCTGCTCGGCCTGGTCTACGCCATCCTCATCGCCGCGCTGATCGCGGCCGGCGCCGGCGCGATCACGATCGCCATCATCGCGATCGGGCTGTTCGCCCTCCAGCTATTCACCTCGGACAAGATCGCGTTGCGCTCGATGGGCGCCCAGGAGGTCGGGCCCAACGACGGGCCCGAGGCGCGCACCCTGCACGCGATCATCGAGCGCCTGTGCATCCAGGCCAACGTGCCCAAGCCGCGCGTGGCGATCGCCCAGACGCCGATGCCGAACGCGTTCGCGATTGGGCGCTCGCCCAAGAGCGCGACGGTTTGCGCCACGACCGGGCTCCTCCAGCTGCTCGACCCGGCCGAGCTCGAGGCCGTCCTCGGCCACGAGATCACCCACGTCCTGAACCGCGACGTCGTGGTGATGACCGTCGCGAGCTTCTTCGCCTCGATCGCCGCCTTCATCACCCAGTGGGGCTTCTTGTTCGGCGGCGGCTTCGGCGGCAACAACCGCGATAACAACAACAACAACGGGTTCATCTTCGTGATCCTGATCTCGGCCGCCGTCTACGTGATCTCGTTCCTGCTCATCCAGGCGCTCTCGCGCTACCGCGAGTTCGCCGCGGACCGTGGGTCGGCGATCATCACGGGCCGGCCGAGCGCCCTGATCAGCGCACTGATGAAGATCGACGGCGGCATGAACCGGATTCCGCAGCGCGACCTGCGCGCTGCGCCCGGGGAGCTCGCCGCGTTCTACATCTTTCCGCCCAAGGCCAAGCAGGCCGTGTCGACGCTGTTCTCGACCCACCCCTCGCTCGAGGCCAGGATCGCCCGGCTACAACGGCTCGAGGCGCAGCTCCAGGGCACCGCGTAGTCTCCCGCAGACGTGGGCTTCCTCGACGTCCTCACCGGCAAGCGCAAGCTGGACAAGCCCGCGCCGGACCGGCTGTTTGCGATCAGCACCGCGAACGTGACGATGGAGACGGGGCTCGGGATGAGCTCCCGCGGGGCGGCAGCGATCGTGTTCCAGCCGCTTGCCACGGCCGACTTCGACTCGATCGTGCGCGACATGGAGGAGGTGGTCAAGGCCACCGCGACCGAAAGCGGCACGACCGTGGCGAGCTCTGACGACAGCTACGGGTTCCGCTGGCTGATCCTCCGCGGCAGCGACTTCGACGACCTGGTGGTGGGGGTCAACGCGGTCTCGAGCGCGCTCGAGGCCGGCGGCTACGGCGAGCGGGTCCTGTGCGCGGTATTCGCGTTCGAGGACTCCCGCCACCGACCCGTCTACTGGATCTACAACTACAAGCGCGGGACGTTCTATCCGTTCGCGCCGGCCGCGGGCGGGAACGAGCAGCGCGACAACGAACGCGAGCTCGTCCTCAAGGCCCAGATCGGCAAGGAGCTCCCGGTCGAGCAGGAGCTCGAGCGCTGGTTCCCCCTGTGGGGCGCACCGATCTAGAGACCTAGCGCCTGGTCAGACGCCAGGCCACGAAGCCGACCACCACCACCGCCACAACCCCCACCAGGATCGGCGGATTGGGCAGCGAGGCCTTCGTGCGCTCGATCCGCTCGCGGGCGTGGGCCTTGACGTCGGCCTTGGCCGCAAGCGCCTCGACCGTGTCGCCGAGCTCCTGCCGAGTGGCCTCGATCTGGGCCCGGATCTGCTCGGGATCCCCGCTGCCGGCCGCTACTGACGCGCCTGCTGTGCCCGGGTCTTCGCCCATTGCACGTCCTCCTTCACGCTCTCGGCCGCCTCTTCGGGTATGGGCGGGGTCGCCTGCTGCACCTTGTGCTTGCCCTGCAGGGCCAGGATCCCGGCGATCGCGCCGTAGACCACGGCGACGATCAGCGCCGCGAGCCAGCCGTCCATGGCGGTGCCCAGGGCGAGGATCGCTGCCGCGGTCAGCGCGCCGAACCCGTAGAACCCGAACGCCCCGGCGCCGCCGAACATCCCGGCACCGATCCCGGCCCGCTTGCCCTTGACGGCGAGCTCGGCCTTGGCCAGCTCAACCTCCTGACGGGCAAGCCGACTGCTCTGCTCGGAGAGCTGCTTGACCAGCTCTCCGAGCGATGCCTCCGTAGCCACTTACCGGTCTCCGTTCTGGATGCGGCCACGCTCTGCCGGCGCCCCGTGCGCGACCGCGCCGCGCTCGTCGCGCCGCACGTCCTCGTCGGCCCGCACGTCCTCGTCGGCCGGCACGTCCTCGCGCCGCAGGTCCTCATCGGCCAGCCCGAGCTCGTGCGCCCGCGCCCGCTCCTCATGCAGTCGTGCCTCGGCGCGTTCGCGCTCGGCCACGGCACCCGCCAGGCGGGCCCGGTGCTCGGCTTCCTCCGCCGCTCCAGTCCGCGTCTGCGCCGCCTCACGGTGCTCGGTCACAGCCCGCTCGCGCCGCCTGGCCAGTTGGCGCTCGCCACGCTTGCGCACCGCCGCGCGGCGCATGACGAGCAGCAGCCCGAGGATCACGACGACCGCGACGACGATCACGATGATAAGCCCGGTGGACATTCCCTTTACCTCCTCCGTTGGTTCACATCGGAGGCTTCCCCGGCCAGGTCGGCTGAAACTGAACGCCAGCCGGTGGATGTCCTAACCCGGGATCAGGCCCTCGCCGCTGAACTCCGCCCTGGCCTCCTCGAAGGACACGTCGGGCGGAGGCAGGATCACATCGGAGGGCTCGAGCGTCTCCTCGGGCACCGGCTGTCCGTGCTCACGCACGAAAGCGATCAGCGCCTGGAACGTCGCGTTGAACTCCTCCGGGTCGCCCGACTCGCACGAGGCGACCGCCTTGTTGTCGAGCTCGTTTAAACCCTCGACGTCGCTATCGCCAAGCTCGTACTGCCCCTCGGTCGAGATCCGGACGATCACGACGCCTGCCCTTGACTGGGCTGACCACCGGCTCCCGCCTCCTGCTCGGCGCCGGCCGACGCGCCCGCGCCCAGCTCGCCCGCGGCACCTGACCCAGTTCCGAGCTCGGCCTTCATCTTGGCCAGCTCGGAATCGACCTCGCTCGAGCTCGAGAGTTGCCTGAGCTGGCGATCGATGTCGTCCTCGCCGGGGCCGAGTTGCGTCAGGTCGTCGAACGTGCCGGCCGCCTCGAGCTCCTGCACCGCGTCGGCGCGGGCCTTCATGTTCTCGGTCTTGTCCAGCGCTCGCTGCATCGCGAGCCCGACGTCGGCCATCTCCTCGCCCACGCCGGAGGCCGCCTCGGAGATGCGCACCTGCGCCTCGGCCGCCGAGTACTGGGCCTTGATGACCTCTTTGCGCGAGCGGAACTGCTCGATCTTGGCCCGGAGCTTCTGCTCGGAGGCGGTCAGCTGCTCCTGCTGCTGCTCGAGCTGACCGATCTGGGTGTCGAGCGACTGCAGCTCGGTCTGGGCCACGTTCTTGCGCTCGAGCGCGGTCCGGGCGAGATCCTCGTTTCCCGCCGCGAGCGCCTGCCGCGCCTGCGTGTCGAGCTTCACCACCTGATCGCGCAGCTTCTGCTCCTGAAGCTGAAGGCGCTTCTTCGAGGTGACGACGTCGGCGATCCCCTTCTTGACGTTCTGGAGCAGCTCGATCTGCTTCTGATAGCTGTACTCGAGCGTCTCCGCGGGGTCCTCGGCACGATCGAGGAGCTTTGAGATCTTCGACTTGATGACTACCGACATGCGCCCGGAAAGACCCGGCATCGCATCCTCCTTGGCGGGTTGCTGGACTAGCCCTCCTAGCGTAGCGAGGCGAGCGCCGTGACAGCAGGCGATTCGGGACTACAGCCCGAGCGGGTGCCGGGCCACGAACCCGCTGGTGCTGCTCATCACCGGGCGCCACCGCGGCCCGGTGCCCGGCGGCGGGTTCGGGTCGCCCTCGGCCGAGGTGTCGAGCCGGATGCCGGCAATCTCGACGAACGCGTGGCCGGGGTTGGTGTAGACCGTGATCCAGTCGCCGAGCCCGCGCTTACCCCAGCCCATCATCTCGCCCGAGTCCTCGGAGATCTTGAGCAGTCCGGCCGCGTGCAGGACGTAGGAGACCGACCCGGAGCAGTCGTAGGCCGAATCGTTCCACTTGCCGTGCCCGCCGCCGACGCGGTAGGGCCTCAGGCGGATCCGGTCGCCGGCCCAGATCGCCTCCTGCACCTCGAGCGGCGCGTCGGCCGGCGCGTAGGCCAGGCCGTGGATGATCTCGGCCGTCATGCCCGGCACGGTCGGGCGCTGGCAGGGCATCGCCGCCGACACACCGGTGCCGGACGGGCCCATGCCGGCGCCTCCGGAGGTCGCGCTGGCGGTCGGCGAGGACACGCAGGCGGCGGGGCTGGACCCGGTCGACGTCCCCGGGGAAGTAGTGGCGCTCGGCGTCGTGCCGGCCGGGGTCGTGCCACTGGAGGTCGTTCCCGCGGACGCGGGCGCCGCGCCGCCGCCCCCGGTGCTCGCGCTGGCGCTCGATGCGCCTGCGAATGCCAAAACGGCCAAGCCCGGGAGTATCAGGTGTGCAACCCGCAAAAGTCTCTTTCGTCGGCCTGCGGGGTTAGCTGACGGGCTGGCGCTAAAAGAGCCTGCGCCTCCCGCGGATTCACCGCGGGACTCGCCCCAAGGAACCTGGGTCCCCCGCTCCGCGGATGTTGGGCCCGCGGATTC
>Ga0335077_10005617_pt1 | contig 15408 bp, 14 predicted proteins | sample Lox_Sample_31_FD_207151 | JGI IMG/M metagenome (GOLD analysis project Ga0335077, IMG submission 207151) | Soil microbial communities from Loxahatchee National Wildlife Refuge, Florida, United States - Lox_Sample_3.1 | ecosystem: Environmental > Terrestrial > Soil > Wetlands | place: USA... | reverse complement strand
ATTTGGTTAAATCCTTTACTTCAATCAACGGTAACCTCCGGGCAAAAACATGCGCGCAAACCAGACGCGCAATGGTTCCTAGCGATACTCCCTAATGCCGCGATACTTCCTTATTGTAAAGAAGCACAACGAAAATGGAAGCCATGCCGTGAAGAGCGCTAGTGCTCTTCACCGTTCAGCAGAATTCACTCCGACAACACGTAGGATAGACGCGGGACCAAAGAAAATGGTTACCAAGCGCGGCGCGACCCAGAGTAAAAACACGCGGCGCCGCCCGGCCAACGGCCTCACTGGGAGAACCGCAATGGGTTCGTTCGGGGAGGCTTCAGCGTGTGGAAAAAGCTGTGAAAAGGTTGTGTGTAAATCCGTACAGTGTTCGCAACCTGCACCTCCGTACAGGGTGCCTTGGAGAGGAAAAAGGCCCAGAATGAAACAGTGAGACTTAATCCGGTGAACTTATTTGAAGGGCATGAACAAGACGAACCTAAAAGGGAACCTGCGCATTTTCTCGGCGGCCGCGGCGCTTTCCTGCGGCGTGATCGCAGGGGCGCACTTTCTCCGGCAACTCGGCCTTAGCTTCAATCCCGCGCTTCTGGCCAGCGCGGAGGTCATCGCGGCGCTGCTCAGCTTTACCATCGCGGCAAACATCTGGGTGCGATTCGACGGAACGGGAGACCGCTTCGCGCTCTTGGTCGGCGCGGCTTTCGGGCTGGACGGCTGGATGCAGCTCAGCGCTATTCTGGGGCTTCGTGGAGAGTTGCTGAGCCGGGGCCTGGCGATGCGGGTGCCGCTCTACTGGATGGCCGGGCGGACGCTGCTGGGCGTGCTCCTATTGGCGGCTGTCGGGCTGGAAAAGTGGCTGCCCTGGCCCAGGGAGAACAAGAGGACGGTTTTCGCGGTGCTGAGCGTGGTGGCGGCGATCGCGGGGCTGACGGGCTTCATTTTCTTGATTCTAGGCCGCGGCCCACTGATCCACCCCACGCGCCTCATACCACGGCCATGGGACTTTGTGCCTGCGGGAATGTTCCTGGCCTCGGCCATTCTTTTATATCGGAGTTCCCGGCCGCGCTCCGCGTTCGTAGTCTCTCTGCCGTGGGTGGCGGCAATGAACGCCGCCTGCCATTTGATCGCGACACAATCGGCGCAGGTGCTGGATGCACCCGCCTTCGCGGCGCAACTGCTGAATTCACTCAGCTACACGGTTCTGCTGGCCGCGACGCTGGTGGATAACGTGCGAATCTTTGGACAGGTGCGGCATCGGGCGGTGAGTGACAGCTTGACCGGGCTGGCCAATTACCGGCGCTTCGTCGACGCGCTGCAAGGCGAACTGGAAAGATCGGGCAGGACGAACCGGCCATTTTCCATTCTGCTGATGGACCTGGACAAGCTGAAGGAGATCAACGACCGTTACGGACACCAGACGGGAACGCGGGCGATTTGCCGCGTGGCCGAAGTCCTTCGCCAGCACTGCCGGGCTATCGACACGGCAGCGCGCTACGGAGGCGATGAATTTGCCCTGTTGCTGCCGGAGACGGGCGAGCCGGCCGCGCGGCAGGTGGCCTCTCGCATAAAACGCCACCTCGAGGCGAGCACCGAGGAGCCGAAACTGACGGTCAGCATCGGAGTGGCCACGCACCCGCCAAACGGCACCTCGGCGCAGCACCTGCTGGAGGCCGCCGACCTGGAGCTTTACGCGCATAAGGCTTCCCGCGGACGCAAAGTACATTCGCTCTGAGCCGCCGGCTCGGTGGTAACCCGTATCCGCCCCTCGAAGCGGTTCGCATCGTATGTCCAGAAAGTCGGAGATTGCGGACAAGCCGTTCCGTTTGCAGGGGTGAAAAAAAGAAGTTGTAAATTAGATGCGGACAGCCCTGGCCTGCAGGAGTATAGTTCGCCAGCCCATCGAAAGGCGCGCCCGCTGAGACGGGCACCCTGATGATCCGAACGCCGAGTCCAAACCGCCGGCAGGCCCAAACCATCTCGTTCAAGGCAATTTTCCTTTTCGTTTTCGCTTTTAGTTTTTGCGCGAGCGCGAAAGCTCAAGAACAGACCTGCAAATCAATCCCCGCGGGCCAGGAGTTCTGGATTCGCCTCACCGAACCCGTTTCGACGTACAGCTCAAAGCCGGGCTCACGCGTGACGGCTATTCTCATCGATTCGCCGCGATGTGGGGACGTTCCCCTGTTGTCAACGGGAACCGCTGTGGAAGGGCAGATCACCTTCGTGCGGAAAGTGGGGCTGGGCTTTTGGCACGGCTCATCCGCCATGGCGATCACTTTCGATCGCTTCGATGCCGGCCCCGAGCCGCTGTCCGTGGAGACTCAGATCGAGGAGGTGGCCAACGGGCGGGAGCATGTGAAGGCCGGGGTCATCGAAGGGGTCACCGCAAAAGACACGCCCCAACGGCTGATGAGCACGCGCCTGCTGCATCTACCGCAATGGGATCCCGAGGAATACTGGATCTTCATGCTGCGCCGCACGATGTTTCCCTACTCGCCCGAGCCGGAGATTTTCTTGCCGGCCGGAACGGACCTGCGTCTGAAATTGAAATCGGCCTTGCCGCTCCCGGCTGGCTTTCCAAGCGCCTCGCAGGACCAAGACGCGGATGGTGACGGAGCAATTGATGAAGGGCTGCGCGCTCGGTTGCTGGAGCTCCCAAGCCGCAGTATGACCGGTTCCTTCAAGCCTTCGGACCCGGTGAATCTGGCCTTCCTCGGTTCGCCGCAGCAAATCGAGGCGGCCTTTCGCGCGGCGGGCTGGACGTACGGCGATTCAGTGTCGACCTTATCCGTATTGCGGGAGATGCGAGCGATGAGTTCGCTGAACAGCTATTCGCACCTGCCCATTTCCAAGCAATGGCTGGACGGCGAGCCTCCCGACTTCCGGTTCGAGAAAAGCTTCGACAGCTATCAAAAACGAGAGCACATACGGATTTGGAACGAAGATACCGTCGAGGAAGGCCTGTGGGCCGGCGGCGCAATCCGCGAAACGAGCGCGCAATGGTCCCTGCGGAAAGGAAAGTTCATCCATCACGTCGATTCAGACGTGGACGCCGAACGCGAAAAGATCGTGCGGGAACTCACCCTGCCAGGATGCGTCGCGCACGTCTACCGCTTGCAGCGCGCGCGACCCTCCGAATTGATGCGCTTCGCCAGCGGCGATTTGATCGAGACCGATGGCGGCATAGCCGTGATACAGCTAAAGGATTGCGAGGGGCCGCATCCCGCGGCAAAGCGAACGGCCGAGGAGGTGCGGGCGCGCCCGCGCTCGAGGATTGCGCGGTTTGTGCGCAAGCAGGCGCTTTCGATTCACGACCTCTGGCAATCCAACGCGATCTACGAGTCGTTCGACATCAGCCGCAGCCTGATTCATTCGCTGCAGAACCGCAGGCTCCGCCAGCGCGAAATCGAAGAGGCCCTTCGGGCGCAGGCAATCCCCCGCGGAGAAACGCCGCAGTGTGACGGCACGAATCAGGAAGATCTCGACGGATTTTGTCCATCCACCGCGGGCCATCAGTAGCGCCGCACCGCTGAACCCGCGCCGCAAAGCGGCGGAAGCTCCCTAATCGATGCTGTTAAATCCGGCGGCTTGCATGAGGCCGTCCGGGGGAGTTAGCGAAGCGCCGCTCAGAGAGGCGGGGCTGAACACCATCTTCTGCACACCGATGTTGGAATAGTCCTGAAAATTGAAATACCGATTCACCTTCCCATTGTTCACGGCAATACTGACGCCCTGGAACTGAATATTGCCAATGGGATATCTGCCACCGCCGCCACGAAGGCAGCCCACGGCGGCGCTATCGCCATAAGTCGGGTCGGGGCCATTCTGATGGGGATTGGTGATGTTGAGGTTTTGGAAGACGACGGCAGGCCCATCGGCGTCGAAGAAATACCCGAAGGCGCCATAGCTCCCGTCGTTGGTGCTAAAGGAGTTTTGAATGAGCACACTGCCCTGGACATTCGGGCTTACATCGTTGTTCATGAGCTCGTAACCGGAGAGTTGATTGGAAGCGGAGTGATGATTGGAGACGGTGATATCCACGTTAGGAGAAGATCCGTTCAGCTGCTGTAAGCTGATCAAAAGACCCGCGCCGGCGTTGCCCGTGGTAAAGCTGCCTGTAATGTGAACGTCGGCAACGCTATTGTTCGCGGCATTGGGCTCGATATCGACGCCCGCCTCGGGGGCCGTGCCGCTGGTGTTGGTGAAGTAGCAATTGGTAACGAAGATATGCACACCGCTGATCAAGCTGAAGCCTTGGCGGAAATTTTGATCGAAGACGGAGTTCGTAATCGTGACGTTCTGGCTGGGGCCTTTGGCGCCATCAGCGACGTAGACACCGTCCCCGCCGGACTGATTGCAGGAGATCCCGCTGATGGTCACATTGCTGGCGCCTTCGATATCCAGGCAATGGCGCCACTCGCTGTGGTCGGAAGAGTGTTCGGCGGCGTACTCCGATTTGCGCATCTGGAAGATGACGCTGGAGGCTCCGGCGCCTTGGATGGAAACGTTCTGCGAGGTGATCTTGAGCATTGTATCGAGGGGGCCGAAACCCGGATTGGCCGTCACGGTGACTCCCGCATCCAGCACGACCTGGGAATTACTGGGGAAGGAGATGGGACTGATGTTGTAGCTGCCCGCGGGTATCCGCAGGACCTGGCCATTGGCAGCGGTGTTGTTCAAAGCGTTCTGAAAGACGCTGGTATCGTCGCCGCCAAAGCCTGCGTTGCCAAACGTGAGCAAACTCAGCGTGGGAGCGCTGGAAGCGGGATTGCCGGCGTCGGTAGAGCCGGCGGAAGGTGAGTTGCCCGCGGCGCTTCGAGGCGCAGCAGTGGTGTTGAGCTGACCTGCACCGCAACCCGAGATAATCGAGGACAAGACCAGGACCGCTGCAATGGGAAGGAGAGGAGCAAGAGCAGAAGGAACGGCACTTTGGCTGAAACCGAGGCGGCAAAGACACAATCTAATTTTGGTTCTGGTATTAGAGTTCCCAAAAAGCACATCGACCTCAACAGGGAAATTTGTGGGCCGGGAGAAAGTAGCGAAGAGGCGGGAGACGGGTGAACTGGTGAGGCGGGCAAAAAGAGAACACGCGCCTAACACGCGAAGGTTCAGGCGGAGGTACAGCTCGCAACTGGCTTAGTGCAGGTGGCCGCGAAGCGACTCATCCAAAGCGAAGGGATAAGCAATAAAGGATCAGCGCGGAAAACTGTAGTTCTGATCGCAGGGCGCGTCTGCTAAGATCGATTGGTCGCCACGGGATCAATAGGGCGGCGAATCGGCGAGGAATTTCCCCTCAAGGTGTCCAGCCTGCAAAGCGCACGTTGAGCAACGGTGAGAGCCAGGATCCGGGCGCTTCGGCAAAGCCAAAGAACGTGGGAATCGAGATTCGATGCGAAATGAGGAGAAGGATTATGAAGTTTCTTAAGGCAAAGTGGATCGTGGTGGTGGCTCTCGGACTGCTAGCGATGCAAGCTCAGGCCCAAACCTCCGGCGCCCCGCCAACGCAGCCAGGACAGACCGCGCCAACCACACAAAAAGACAAGGTGAGTTACGGCGTCGGAGTTCAAGTGGCGAGAAGCCTCAAGAACCAAGGCATCGATATCAATCCTGACCTGCTGGTACAGGGCTTGAAAGACGCGCTGAGCGGCCAGAAGCTGTTGATGTCCGATGACGATCTCAATAACGCCATGGCTGCGCTGCAGCAGGAACTGACCCAAAAAGAAGCGCAGGCGAAAGCCAAGGAAGCCGTCGACAACAAGAACGCCGGAGATGCGTTCCTGGCCGCGAACGCCAAGAAAGATGGCGTGGTAAGCCTGCCGAGCGGACTGCAATATAAGATCGTGAAAGCCGGCGACGGCAAAAAGCCGACCGACGCCGACACGGTGAACTGTAACTACCGCGGGACGCTGATCGACGGAACCGAGTTTGACAAAAACCAGCCCGGCCAGCCTGCCACTTTCCAGGTGGGCATGGTGATTCCCGGCTTCAAGGAAGGACTCAAGCTGATGCCGGTGGGGTCGACGTGGCAATTTTTTATTCCTCCGCAGTTGGCCTATGGCGAACGCGGCGCGGGCCAAGTGATCGGACCCAACACAACGCTCGTCTTTGAAGTCGAGTTGCTCTCCATCAAAGACGCGGCGGCGAATCTACCCGCGAAGCAATAACGACGGAGAACGGATTCCAGAGGCGCGGCGCGCCATCGGCATCGTCGCGGCGCGCGGAACGGCGTACAATTGTGCGCGCCCGCGGAAAGTGATTGCGGCTTTGGTCAGGCAAGCCCATCTCCTGAAAGGATCCCGGTCAAGTCCATGCGAACGGTCACACTGGAAGAGCACTATGCGACGCCCGAATTTCTGAAAGCGACGGCTCCGCTGCTGTCGGCATCTCGCGCCGATTTCATGAGGCCGGTTGAGAGCAAACTGCTGGATCTTGGGCAGGGGCGTATCGCCGATATGGATGCGGCGGGGATCGATATGCAAGTGCTGTCGCTGACTTGGGCCGGCCTCGATCAATTGGATGGGGCGGTAGCCACGGGCTTGGCGCATGACGCCAACGATAGGCTGGCCGCGGCGGTGCGCGAACACCCCAAGCGATTCGCCGGGTTCGCGGCGTTGGCTTTGCAAGAGCCGCAAAAGGCTGCCGCCGAATTTGAGCGCTGCGTGAGGCAATTGGGCTTTAAGGGCGCGCTCGTCCACGGGACAACGCGGGGCAAGTTTCTGGACGACCCGCAATTCACGCCGTTATTTGAGGCCGCGCAGGCGCTCGACGTCCCGATCTACTTGCATCCGGCGCCGCCGCCCAAGCCGGTACAGGAAGCCTATTTCGAAGGCCTGCCGGGGCAACTGGGCTTCTTTCTTGCCACCGCAGCGTGGGGATGGCACGCGGAGGCCGGAATGCACAGCCTGCGGCTGATCGTCAGCGGCCTCTTCGACCGCTTTCCCAAATTAAAAATAATCATCGGGCACATGGGGGAGGATTTGCCGTTCTCCATCGCGCGCGCCGAGGCTGTGCTTTCAGGCGTGACCAAGCACCTGCAACGGCGCGTCGGCGAATACTTCCTGCAGCACTTCTCCATCACCACCAGCGGATACTTCACCGTGCCGCCCTTTCAGTGCACGATGGACGTGGTCGGGGCCGATCGTATTCTTTTCTCGGTGGACTATCCGTACAGTCCGAACACGGCTGGACGCAACTTCTTGAACGCCCTGCGAATCAGCCCGGAAGAGATGGCCAAGATCAGCGGCGGCAACGCCGAGCGATTGCTGAAGCTCTGAGGCGGCGCTTAGGCTTTTATCCGAAACCGCGCGCAGTGGCACAAACGTTGCCTCCGCCATCGGCCGGTGGATCATCTTTGAATCCGGTATTGCGGTAGATTCCTACGACCGTGGATGCGTTTTGGCAGCGACTTTTCGGCTCCGAGTATTGGCTGGCGCGATTTGCGTTCCAGCGCGGCCTGGCGCTGATCTACCTGCTCGCTTTTCTCGTCGCGCTCAATCAATTCCGACCGCTCGTGGGCGAGCACGGCCTGCTGCCCGTTCCGGAGTTTCTTCGCTACGTTAATTTCCGCAGGGCGCCCAGTATTTTTCATTATTTTTATTCCGATCGATTCTTCGGCGGCGTGGCGCTGGCGGGAATCGCTCTGTCGATAGTCGCGCTCACGTCTCTTTCCGAGGGCGGCCCGCTTTGGTTTTCGATGGCCGTGTGGGCTTTGCTTTACTTGCTCTATCTCTCGATCATGAATGTCGGGCAGGTGTTCTACGGCTTCGGCTGGGAATCGATGCTGCTGGAAGCGGGCTTTCTGGCAATCTTCCTGGGCACGAACCAAATGGCCGTTCCCGTGACGGCGATCTTTCTGCTGAGATGGATACTGTTTCGCGTGGAGTTCGGCGCCGGACTCATCAAGCTGAGGGGCGACGCTTGCTGGCGCAACCTGACATGCCTCAACTACCACCATGAGACGCAGCCCCTTCCCAATCCGCTCAGCTCCCACTTCCATCGCCTGCCGGAATCGTTTCACAAGCTGGAGGTGATCGGGAATTTTGCCGCACAATTGGTGATTCCCTGGGGACTCTTTTTTCCGCAGCCGGTGGCGGGCATTGCCGGAGCGGTGCTGATTCTCACGCAGATGTGGCTTTTCATTAGCGGGAACTATTCCTGGCTGAATTTGCTGACCATGCTGCTGGCCGTTTCGAGCTTTACGAACGCGCAGATTCAAGGGATCGTGCGCATGCAAATACCGCATGACCTAACGTCGCAGTTGGCCTACCAATGGACGATCCTGGCCCTTACCGTCGCCGTCATCATCTTGAGCTACTGGCCGGTACACAATCTGCTTTCTCGGCGCCAACTGATGAACACCAGTTTCAATCGCTATCATCTGGTCAACACCTACGGCGCTTTTGGAAGCGTGACCAAGACGCGCTACGAAATCGTGATCGAAGGCACCGCAGAGCAAGCCGTGGGGCCACAGACGAAATGGACGGAATATGAATTCAAGGCCAAGCCAGGCGATCCGCATCGCAGGCCGCCTCAAGTTGCGCCGTATCACCTGCGGCTCGACTGGCTGATGTGGTTTGCGGCAATGTCGCCCGTCTATGAGTATCTGGACCATCCGTGGCTCATCGTTTTTGTACAGAAATTACTGGAAAACGACGCCGCGACTCTGAAGCTGATCTCCCGGAATCCCTTCCCCAACGGCCCCCGCATCATTCGCGCGCGGCTCTATCGCTACCGCTTTGCGACGGCAAAAGAGAAGAGCGAAACGGGCCAGTGGTGGGTGCGCTCGCTGGCTGGCGAATATTTGCCGCCGGTCGCTTTGGGCGGAGGGAATGGCCGGGATCAGACCTCAGGATAAGCGCAAGGCGTCAGGCCCGAGTGCCTTCCTGGTGGACATACTTGATCACTTCCACCTCGGACATGGCGATGAGGCCTTCGTCCACGACCTCATCGAGAAATGGCAGAAGCCTGCGGATCTTTTCCTCGGTATCGATCACGGTGACCATGACCGGCGCATCGGAGGAGAAAGAGAGATGGTGACTATGGCGAACGCGCGTGCTGGCGCCATAGCCCTCGATTCCGCGCAACACCGTGGCCCCGGCGATATCCAGCTCGCGGCATTTCTCCACGATGGCGCGGTAGAGCGGCTTATTTTGCCATTTATCATCTTCGCCAAAATGGATGCGCAGTAGCCGCGCTTTGCCTTCGAGTTTCATTGCTGCGCCTCCGCGCGCCGCTCGGCGGCGCCATAGTTGTGGGTGTATTTGACGATATCGACGTCCGATAGCACGACGAGGCCTTGCAAGACCATGCCATCCAGAAGGGGAAGAAACGCGCGGAGCTTCTCTTCGGTGTCCACAACCGAGAGAACGATAGGACGATCGTGAGACAGGCTTAAGACTTTCTCCTGGTGAATCCGGCGGTTCGCGCCGTAGCCGAGAATGCCCTGATACACCGTGACGCCGGCAATGTCGTTGGCGCGCATGCTTTCCACGAGCGCGAGGTGCAGGGGCTTATCGCGCCATTTATCGTTCTCGCCGATATAGATGCGCATGAGTTTGGCCTTTCCCTCGCGCTTGAGCGCAGGGCCGGCGGGCTGCCGCGCCGCCTTTGGCGTTGTCTCGGTGGCCTTGACGACCGTCGTATCTTGAATCTCGATCAGGCCCGTTCCCGCCATCTCATGCAACTTGGGGAGGATCTCCTCCACTTTTTCGGCGGACTCGATGAATTCGATCTTCATTGGGAGATTTTCCGTGAGCCGGAGAATACGAGTGGTGTGCAGATGATGGTCAGCGCCGAATCCGGCGATCCCGCGCACGACATTCGCCCCGGAAACGCCGCGATAAAACAGGTAATCCAGGATGGCGCTGTAGGCGGTATGGCCATGATACTGGTGGTCCTCACCGACGTAGACGATCACTTTTTTTGCTGGACCAGCCTTCAGCATGCAACTCCTCCTATGAGGCAATCATGGGGCGCGCTCATCCGAGCAGCTTTCCCGCGATGACGCCGCACCACACCGAGATGAATCCCACCACCACGCTGAGCGTTGCGTTCAGCGAGGCCATGAGAATTTCGCCGTCTTGAAAGCTGCGAAACGTCTCGTAGGTAAACGTGGAGAACGTCGTATAGCCTCCGATGAATCCAATGGGAACGAGATAGCGCCAATTGGCGCTCCAATGGGTTTTCTCCGCCAAAATCGTAAGGACCAGGCCGATCAAGAACGACCCGGTGATATTAATTACGAAGGTGCCGTATGGGAAACGCGATCCCATGCGGTTGCTGATCACTCCGCCCAACCAGAACCGGAGAATCGAGCCGAGGCAGCCCCCTAAGCCCACCATGAGGTATTTCGTCATATTTTCGGCTGAAAATGCCCCCAATGGCCTCCTCATCGATTCGAGCGCCGGCGCAAATTCCACGGTTAGCGCGCGCACTTCTCATCACGCTCACTACGTTTGTCTGTTCGGATCGTGCCGGGATATACATGACTCCGCGACACCGATCCGTCAGGAGTCATCATCTGTCCCGGCAAAAAGTGGGACAGCGGTTAAGGGGCGACGCCTTGCCCAAGCAGATCATACGTAAGCGCTGCGGAAAGTTCAACGGGCGTTCTTCTGGACGTTACGAAATTCGATACGTCTCGGTGCACAATAGGCCCAGCCGGGCATCTTTGCAGCGCTGGGCAGAAACGTACATGAGCGCGACACTCGCCAAACCGAAACTTTCCGCTAGGGCTGCACTTCAATTCGTGGTGCTGCTGGGCGTGGTCAGCTTGTTTGCGGATGTTACCTACGAAGGCGCGCGCAGCATTAACGGCCAATTCCTGGCGGTTCTCGGAGCGGGCGCGGCAGTCGTTGGCGTGGTTGGCGGACTGGGGGAGCTGCTGGGATACGGCCTGCGGCTCTTCTCCGGGCCCCTGAGCGAGCGCACCCGGCAATTCTGGTTCCTCACGTTTGCCGGATACACGATACAAATGATCTCGGTTCCGGCGCTGGCGTTCGCAAACACCTGGAAAGTGGCAGTGGCGCTGATCCTCAGCGAGCGAATCGCCAAGGCGATTCGGACTCCCGCTCGCGACGTCATACTTTCGCACGCAGCGAAGCAGATGGGCTACGGGTGGGGCTTTGGCTTGCACGAGGCGCTGGATCAGATCGGCGCCATTCTTGGCCCGTTGGTCGTGGCTGCGGTGATTGCGTACCGTGGGCACGATTACCACAAGGCGTTTGCCGTTCTTATCGTGCCGGCGCTGGTGACGCTCGCTGTGTTGGCGTTGGCCCGCTGGCGCTATCCGCGTCCCGAGGATTTCGAGCACACGGAGTCCCATGTTGAGAGAGGAAGCGGCTTTTCAACCGCATTCTGGATCTATCTGGCCGGAACGGCGCTGGTAGGGGTGGGATTTGCCGATTTTTCGCTGGTGGCCTATCACTTCGAGAAAGCCGGCACCGTGCCGGCGGCCTGGGTGCCCGTTTTCTACTCGATTGCCATGGGAGTGAGCGGCGCCGGCTCCCTTCTCTTCGGCAGGATTTTCGACCGCCGCGGAATCTCCGTGCTCATTCCGGCGACGATTTTAAGCGCATTGGCGGCACCGCTCGTCTTTCTAGGACATTTTTGGGCAGCGCTGGCGGGAGCGGCTCTTTGGGGCCTGGGAGTGGGCGCGCACGAATCGATCATTCCGGCGGCGGTGGCGACAATGGTTCCTGCGAACCGGCGCGCGACCGCCTACGGGCTGTTTACCGGCTCGTATGGCGTGTTTTGGTTCCTGGGCAGCGCGGCGATTGGGATTTTGTACGAGCACTCCATAAACACGGTGATCGCCTTCAGCCTGGCGGCAGAACTCGCGGCGATACCTTTCTTTATCGTTGTAGCAAGAAAACAACTTAGATCGCAGCAGTCCTAATCTCGTGCGCGCTGGCCGTCTTATGTTCCCGTCCACTTGGGCGCGCGCTTGTTCAGGAAGGCGTCCATGCCTTCGCGAAAATCGCGGCTCATATAGCACATCACAATCAGGTCGCGGTCCTCTTTAGGGGTGGTGGTCTCGCGGATGCGGCGCAAGGCCTCTTTTGTGGCGCGCAAGGTGAGCGGCGCCTGAGACGCCACCGTTTGGGCCAGTTCGCTGGCACGGCTGTGCAGGCTCGCCGAATCGGGCAGCACTTCGCTGAGTAATCCGATCGAGCGCGCTTCTTCGGCTTCGATCAGCCGGCCCGTGAAGATGATGTCCTTTACGCGGGGCGGACCAATCAGCGACGCCAGCCGCACGTAATTGGATGCGGAAAGGCAGTTGCCCAAAGTGCGGCCGATGGGCATGCCAAAGCGCGCGTTTGGCGCGCCGATGCGCAGATCGCAGCAGGCGGCAATCGCGGCGCCGCCCCCGGTACAGGCTCCTGCGATAGCTGCGATGGTCGGAATGGGACAGCGCTCCAGCGCGTCCAGAATGCGGTCCATGCGCGCTTCGTAGTTCAGCGCGTCCTCGGCGCTGGAAAATGCGCGGAACTCGGCGATGTCCGTTCCCGCGGCGAAGGCTTGGTCGCCCGCTCCCGTGAGGATCATCGCTTTGACCGAGGAGTCCTTTTGCGCTTCGCGTACAACCTCAGCCAGCCGTTCGTACATGCCGAAGGTAAGCGCATTGCGGGCCTGCGGCCGGTTAAACGTGACGCGGCCGATGCCGTCGTGCAGCTCATACAGAAGATCTTGGGTCACGGTGTTGTGCCTTTCTCGATCGCGCCGGGTATGTGAATGGCTCCTTGCGCCGCCAGTTCCTCGATCTCGGAATCCGAAAAGCCGCGCTCGCGCAGCACCTCGCGCGTGTGCTGGCCAAAAACCGGCGCCGGGCTGCGCACCTCTCCCGGCGTATCGGAGAATTTAACGGGCAGACCGATGGCCTTTACGTGACCGGCCGCGGGATGCTCGGTTTCGATGATCATCTGCCGCGCCAGTGCCTGGGGATCCGCCTGCATTTGCGCGATGTCGAGCACGGGCCCCGCCGGAACGCCCGCTTGCTCGAGGAGACGCAGCCAATCGGCGGAGCTGCAGCGCTGAAAGAGCGGCGTGAGCGCGGCGGTAAGCGCTTCCAGGTTGCGCATGCGGTCGGCATTCGTAGAGAAGCGAGGGTCGTTGCGCAATTCCGGCGCTTCGAGCGCGTCCACGAGGCGCAGCCAATTGCCTTGATTCGCGGCGCCGACGGTGATCCAGCCATCCGAGGTGGGGAATGCCTGATAAGGAGCGTTCAAGGGATGCGCTGTGCCCATCGGGCCGGGCGCGCGGCCCGTGGCGAAGCACATCGCCGAATGCCAATAGGTGTGAATGATGCCCGCCTCGAATAGGGACGTGTCCACCATCTGCCCCTCGCCGGTGGACTCGCGCGCGTGCAGCGCGGCGAGTATGCCTACGCAGGCCAGAATGCCGGCCGTCGTGTCCGTAATCGGCGGGCCGATCTTCATGGGTGCTTTCATGGGCGCGTCTGCTGGACCTTCTCCAGTGACGCTCATCAGCCCGCTCATGCCCTGCGCCACGAGGTCGAAGCCGCCGCGATCGGCGTAGGGGCCGGTTCGGCCGAAGCCGGAGATCGAGCAATAGATCAGCCTTGGATTCAAGGCGTGCACCGCAGCATAGCTGAAACCCATCCGCTCCATCGTGCCGCGGCGATGATTCTCGATCAGCACGTCGGCGCTCTTCAGCAAGCGCGAGAGAACGCCGCGGCCGGCGCCGGTCCGAAGGTCCAAGGCGACGCCGCGCTTGTTGCGATTCATGATCAAGAACGCGGCGGACTCGCCGGCAATCGTCGGGGGAACCATGCGGCGGGAGTCGTCCCCATCCGGCATGCGCTCCACCTTGATCACGTCGGCGCCCATGTCCGCCAGCAGCATCGCGCAAGCCGGGCCGGCGAGAATGTGCGAAAGCTCGATTACAGTAAGGTCGTTGAGCGGCCCTGTTGCTCTACGCTGCCTAGCCTCTGCCATCTGCCATCCCTAACGCGCCCTCCGAGGGAACTCCGCGAACGCTAAGGATACCCGGATTGTCAGTGGCGGCAACAATGATGCGGCGGAGATTCTTAACGCGCCGCTGACTGAGGGCGTGTCAGGGCCTTTCCGCCGGAGCGTAGCCGGAGCAGCACAATACGGGCAGACGAGGATATTTGACGAAACTGGAATCAAAAAAGGAACGCTCGCAGAGGTAATAGGTCGCTTCGTGCTTTCCCGCGACGACCCTCCCATATGAGCAATGGACGCAGAGGCCCACGCCTGAGGCATCGTCTGGCGGCAAAACGGATTGTGCCGGGACCATGGAGAAGCGTATGATGCGCGGTATTGTTGCAAATTGGAAATTCCGGGTTGGAAAATATGACCCGGTATTGGGGAGCAGCATGAGAAACAAGGCTATCCGAAGTTTCCTGGCACTTGCCAGCTTGTTGGCGCTTTCCGCTCCGCTGCTCGCGCATCACGGAAACGCGCAATACGAAGACAAAAAGCTCGTTTTAAAGGGCACCGTTACGGAATGGAGCTGGATCAATCCCCATGTATTCCTGAAGATGGATGTGAAGGGCGACGACGGTAAGACCGTCAACTGGACTTGCGAGTTGGTTGCGCCGTCAAACATGATCAACTTCGGCTTCGCCAAGAATAGCTTCAAGCCCGGCGATCAAGTCACTGTTGTCACCAGTCAAGTAGCCAAGACTGGAGCACCAATCGCACGCCTGGGATACAATCCGGCCACCGGGCTCCTGCGGGGCTGGCAAGACCCGAAGAAGTAGCCAAGTTTTCCTTCATAGCGACACCGGACTCTAACTCCCAGCAGTAAAGAAGAAACCTGCTTGTTGTTCGACTCATCAAAGGGGCGGAGGGACGCATGGCTCAAGCAAGAGGCGCCATCGCCACCCGAAATCGGGGCCGCGGGGTAATCGCCTCTCTCAGAGAGATGCCTTGGGCCGCTCTTATTGTCTTGATATTGGTGCTGATCGTTATGCTGGCGATGTGGGGCAAGTTGCCGCACGGGCTACGCCGGCCATCTCAGGCTCCTCCGGGAACCGTCATCGGTCTGCGAATGGCGCCACCGAATTCCTCAATCGTCTACGTTTAACCGCCGCTCTCTGCACCGGTAGCTTCCGAGGAACCCAAAGTACCAAAAGGCTGAAACCCATAGGCTATGGATGCCCCCGTACTTTCCGGGCACCCTATAGGCATGGTCCGGTCGAAAAAGCTGATGTTTTTGATTGCCATCGGGATTCTGCTTTGGGCCATGTCCGCAGTTTGGCGAGAGGTCAAAAAGCGTTTATTCGGCCACGAAACTTTGGCTACCCGGGCTGAGGCCAGTCAGAATTAGAATCGGGCTAAGGCCGGCCCAGCCTAAGAACGCTTTGCCGCCGGATAAGGACCGCCAACCGCAAGCTGCGAACCAGACCGGGCTCCTTTTTCA
>Ga0335077_10005616_pt1 | contig 15410 bp, 11 predicted proteins | sample Lox_Sample_31_FD_207151 | JGI IMG/M metagenome (GOLD analysis project Ga0335077, IMG submission 207151) | Soil microbial communities from Loxahatchee National Wildlife Refuge, Florida, United States - Lox_Sample_3.1 | ecosystem: Environmental > Terrestrial > Soil > Wetlands | place: USA... | reverse complement strand
CCACTGGTACCCCGACCGCGGTAGTTGGCGTAATATCCTGTGGGTGTTGAAAAAGTCCAATCAGCAGGGATGATACTCGCCTGGTTGATTCCAAGCTGAACTCGTTCTTTTCTTTTCCCTGGCTGATTAACTAGGCGGTTGCAGCGAGATTTGGACTTGGTGCTTTACTCAAGAACCGGACTAGCCGTTTGAGGTTCTGTGCCGCCGCAGCCAGGAAGAACTGTTCGCGCACGAACTTCATGCGGCGCAGGCGCAGGCGTCGCAAGCCGATCTGGTTCTTTAACTCGGCAAACAGCGCTTCCACTTTCTTTCGTTGCCGCTGTGCATGAATACATGAATAAAGGCAGGGGTGGCTGCCAGTTCTCGGGCCCGTTGTCGTGCCGGCTCATGCATATGAATGGCGAGATACTTATATCGTCCACTCGTGCATTGCGCCTTCTGTGAGCATGCTCCACAACGTTTGCCACTGCCGATGTAAGCATGAGCCCGGTTGCGCACGTTCAGGCCAACGTAATTCAGTTGTTCCCCAGCCGGACAGAGATAAGTGTTGCTGGCGGGGAGATAGGTAAATTGCTGGGGACCATAGAACGGACTTTGCTTTCTTCGTGCGCTGTCTCGTGTGCGCATCCAGGGCGTAATCCCACGGTCTATCAACCACTGCAGAAACTCGCCATTCCCGTAGGTGGCATCGGCAGCTATCGATGCTGGCTCTTGTCCCTGCCACTGCGCAAAGCGAGCGATCATATCCTGTGCGGCCACCGTCTCCTGGCTGAGGCGGGCCGCCGTCGCTTGCACTCCCACAATCACGCAGCTTTGATTGTCCACCAGATAGTTGTCGTAATAGCCCAGCCGCGCCGGTGTCCCACCCTTGGTGGCATAGGTGGAATCGGGATCGGTGGTCGATACTTGTGCTTGCTCATGCACCGGCTCTTCCACTGGATTCTGCGTTTCCAGTTCCGACAAATACTGACGCAGCGTGTGCTTGACCAGGGCTGCTTCCGCCAACTGTTCGCGTGGAATCCGGCTCTCCTTAGCAGCGTTGGCTTCCACGAAGCTTCCGTCCACCGACAGGTTATCCCCGCGAACCAGTCCCACCTCCATACATTGCTTCACGATCCGCTCAAAAAGTTGCTCGAACAGCTTCGACTCTTGAAACCTTCCGTGACGGTTCTTGGAGAAGGTGGAATGATGCGGAATCGGCTGATGGAAGCCCAGCCCGTGAACCAGCGCCAAGCCAGGTGCATTCCCAACTCTTCCACCAGCTTGCGCTCGCTGGTGATGCCATAGAGATAGCCGATTAGCAGTATGCGAAGCAGTAGCTCGGGATCAACCGAGGGCCGTCCCATATCGCTGTAGCTGTCCTTGAGCCGCTCGCGAACGAAACTGAAATCGATGTGCTTATCGATCAGCCGCAGCAGATTGTTCTGGGGAATGTACTCATCCAAAGTGAAGTAGTAGAACAGTGCCTCAGACCGGGCGTGTTGTCCCATCATGATCAGCAGGGCCTCCGGGGAGTGAAGATCAGTTACAGGGAAGCAATACCTCCTTGTACCCTGACTTACCTGCTCATCCGAGTGACTTTTTCAACACCCACTCCTCATTGCACAAGCAACCGACCGTGTGTCGCCAGGAACTCGCCTTGGGGACGATCATGGCATCGATCGTTCTAGTTGCTAACTGCTCGTTGCTAGTTGCTTACTTGGCGCGCTGCCACTCGCGATAGGCTTCGCTCTTCGAAACGCCAAACTCTTTGGCGGCCTGCTTCAACGCAGATTTCTCTTCCATCCCTTCAGACTGCATCAGTTCGCGCATCCGCCCCGCCAGCGATTCAGAACTGGGTGTCGCAGATCCTTCCTCCGCCTTGGCGATCAGCAAGGTGATCTCGCCTTTCACCTCAGGGCGTTTCTGGAGATCGGCCAGCACGTCGGCAGCGCGACCGCGCAGGAACTCTTCGTGCAGCTTGGTGACCTCACGTGCCACGACAACCCGGCGATCAGGGCCGAAGATCTCCACGACGTCCTGCATGGTCTCAATCAGACGATGAGGCGCCTCATAGAAAATCTGGGTTCGCGGCGATGTACGCGAGCTTTCCAGAGCGGATCGCCGTGCACCGGCTTTCGCGGGCAGAAAGCCACCAAAGCGAAACGAGTCGGTGGGTAGCCCGCTAGCCACGAGCGCGGAGAGAAACGCGGATGCACCCGGGATGGGGACGACACGGATGTGATGCCGCACCGCCAGCGCAACCAGGCGGTATCCCGGGTCGCTGACGCCCGGCATTCCGGCATCGCTCACGACGGCGACATCGTCCCCGTTCTCCAGATGGACGATGAGTTCCGGCGCGCGCTCTAACTCGTTGTGTTCGTGATAGCTGATGGTGCGCTTCTCGATGCTGTAGTGGTTCAACAATTTCTGCGTCTGTCGCGTATCCTCGCAGGCAATGAGGTCCACTTCCTTCAGGGTGCGCAGGGCTCGCAGAGTGATGTCTTCCAAGTTCCCAATGGGAGTACCCACCAGGTAGAGTGTCCCGGAAGAGCCGGCGTCTAAGGCCGCTTCAGCGCTGCGTTCCTGTCCAGCGCGAGCCATCGCCCAGAAGTTTACACCTGTAGCTATCTCTGCCGCCCGGTCAGAACTGTCACACCAGAGTGACCGCGCTGCGTGCGAAGATCGTCTGTGCTCTTTCTGCGGCGGTTGGCAAACCGGAACATGCTTCTGCAAGCGCAGCTGGACGAGTTGGCGCGCTGTGGAATTCTGCCGAATGAAGGAGTCGGCATCTCCGCTTTGCTGGCCCGGCATTCTGAGAGAGACTACGAGACCGATCCCTTCCGGCTTTTGCTCAGCGTGCTGGGCGAGCAAGCAAAACACCCGCCATACGCTCCCCTGTGCAATGACCTCTGGCACTTCAAGGTTGGCTGCATTGATGGTCCCGGAGATTATGTCCACATCGCCAAACGCATGGCAACGCTCGCCGGGAAGGCGCTTCCGATCGCCAACATTCGTGATGAGTTCGATCTTGCATCCGGTATCGCCTGGCTGAGTTTCGAAATTTTGGGCCAGCCGGTAAATTGGCCGGCGCGCATTCGTGAGCAATGGGTCGACCCTACGGTGTTCAGTCGATTCGTGGTTTTGCTGGAATCGCAGGACACGGCGATGCGTTTTACTTACTTTGATTTAGGCGGGCAGGATGTCCTGCTGGGATGCGCGACGCCCAGTCAACTGATGGAGCTGCGTCGCCGTACAGGGCTGAACATCCAGTGGTTAGGGTAGGGTGTCTCCGGTTGGGGGCGCTTTAGGATTAAGGCCTTTCCGCGGACGAAGCCAGCAACTCTGTTCCAACCTGCCGTGAATAGCTCGCGTCCAACAGAAGTGCTGGACGGAACTCCTATTGTCGAAGCGGCGAATTTCCTGCTGATCGCCGGCCTCGTCTTTTACGGCTTCTCTTTTTTCGCGCAATACCATTCGACGGGCAAATGGGCCAAGAACATAACCAGTCTTCTGGCAGGGGTGGGAATGCTGACGTTAGCGTTCGCGCTGGTCATCACGCCGCGTAATGCCGAGGTCATCGCGCGAATTGCCGACACGCATGCATCGAATGTTTTCCTGGGCATCAGCAGCGGACTGCTGTTGGCGGCGATTGCCGCATTCGGAATCATCACTTACTGGCGGCCTTTGCGGTTGCGGCACGAACGAAAGCTCCACCGAGACTTAAGCCGTGAGCTTCCAAAGATCCCCTAAATCCCAGCCACCCAAAGGGCGTGCCATTCTGGCCTGGCCCCATCCCCCGGAGCCGCCTCAGCCGCATGACACGGGGACCGGAGCTTTGTTGCGCTCGGTCGGCCCGGGGCTGTTGACCGGGATTGCCAATATCGATCCTTCGGTGGTGATCACGGCGACGGTCGTGGGCGCGGCGTTTCATTTTTCACTGCTTTGGGTGATTGTGCTCTGCATTCCATTTCTGGCAACAGTGTTCGACGTTTCTGCACGCATCGGCTACGAGGCGCGAAAGGGCCTGGTGGACCTGCTGCGGGAGAATTATGGCCGGCATCTGGCGATCTTCTGTGCCGTGATTATTGTGGCCATCAACATGGCCATGATCATCGCTGACCTGATGGCAGTCAGCGACGGGATGAGCATCATCCTGCTGCAAAAGAGAAGCTTCTTTGTTGCGGCCGTCGCCTTCACCGTCTGGTATTTCCTCATCTTCCGCGATTACCGCAAGCTGACGCGGATTCTCCTCTGGCTTTCTTTGCCGCTGTTCCTCTATGTGTTGGCGGCCGTGCTGTCGCGTCCGAATCTCTGGAATCTGCTCATCGGCACTTTCATTCCGCACGTCAGCCGTGGCTCCGAATATGTGACCGCGATGATCGGACTGTTCGGCTCTTTGCTTACGCCCTACGTTCTGGTCTGGCAGACCAGCTCACGCCGGGAGCACGCCATGAGCGGTGGACGCAGGCCCCGAGCCGCCGACTCCCATGCCGGGACCTTTGCTACCACCGTACTTTCGTACAGCATCGTGGTCGCTGCTGCGATGGTCTTGAACCTGCCGAACCCGATGGACATGACGACTCGCCAGGCGGCGGCGGCGCTGACGCCCGCTGTCGGCACCCTGGGCACCTGGCTCTTTGCCGTCGGGATCATCGGCGCCGGGATGGTAGCGCTGCCGGTGTTGGTAGCCTCCATGTGCTACAGCGTGGCCGAGGCAATGGGTTGGCGCTCGGGTCTCAGTGAACATCCCTGGGAAGCCAAGAGCTTTTATGTCCTCATCTCGGCGGCACTCTTCGTTGCCAGCGTGGTGAACTTCTTCCGCATCAATCCCGTCAAAGCGCTGTATTTCTCGCAAGTGCTCGCGGGGATTCTGACCATACCGATCCTGTTGTTCATCCTGCTGCTCTCGAACGACAACCGCGTGATGCACACCACCAACAGCCGAAGCCAGAATTTCTGGATGGGCGCGGTGATCGGAGCGCTGCTCGCTGCCGGGGGATGGTTCCTGGTTAGCCTATTCGTGGCTTGACTTGGCAACGACAGCTTGTCCGGCCTTTGCCTCGAAAAAAGGCGGTGCCGAAGCACCGCCTGCTGAGGAGGGCGCGCCCTATGTGGGACGCACCAAATTAGGCCGAGGAAGGCCCAAGAGATCACAAATACGCAAGCGCGCTAGGGCACGATTGCATTCACGAAGGTCGCTCCATTGGGAGTGCCAACGCCGGTCACATTGTCCCAGCCCGGGCCGGTCGTTAAGGTGCTGTCCAGCCCGAAGCCAATGTCATACCAACGTGTGGACGTTCCCTGATAAAACGCGCTGGTGAACAGAGTCGGCACATCCGGGCCAACCAGGCTCGAGGCTGACCAGTACTGCGGCGGTCCACCGGCGAGGATGTTGCCTGCCACGTTCTTGCCGCTGAAGGGCGAGGTCTGAAGGACGTCAGACACCGCACCGCTCGGCAGCGAGTACATGTATGGCGCCGCCAAACCTGCCGAGTGGCCATTCTTCTGCTGGCTCTTCTGGTCGACGATCGCCCACAGACCGGAGAACATCGGCGTTGAAGCGCTCGTGCCGCCGATCACGCTGACGGTGAAGGTTCCAGGATTGGCGTAGGAAGAGATGATGGTGACTCCGGTGTACGGATCCGCCGTCAGCGAAATGTCAGGCTGCTGGCGTCCCGTGCCGGGCACACCCGTCTGCCACGCCGGCTTCGCGAAGAAGGTACTCATGCCTCCGCCGCCACCGAAGTAGAAGCACTGTCCGGGGGCCTGCAGAGTCGTCGCGCACACAGGAGGAACATTCGGTGCACCCGTCGTCGGCAGGGCAATGCGAGTAAGAGTGGTGCCCCACCCCGTCTGGAACTGAATGCTGTAGTCCGCATTCAGGAAGACACTGACTCCGCCGACTGCCGTGGCATGCGGCGAATTCGAAGGTACGCTCACTGTGTATGCTCCCACGGCGCGGAAAAAGTCTCCGTTATCGCCGGTAGAGAAGTTGACCGAGACTCCCAGGGCCGTGGCGTTCGCGAGCAGGTTGTCCCAAGCCTGCATGCTCTGGGCATCGTCATCGAACTCGTCCGAGCCGTAGCTGTTGGAGATCACATTCCCCAGTTGGTTATTGAGGGCGTACTGAATTCCACCCTCGAGGTTGTTGTCGTAGTTGTCGATGGTCTGGATCAACACGATGTTGGCCCCAGGAGCCATCGCATGCGACCATTCAATGTCGAGCGTGGTCTCACCCGCCCAACCTGAGTTGTACGGTGGCGGTCCCTGCGGGTTGTATACCGTGAAGTTCGCCGCGGGCAGGCTGAAAGTGGTGGAAAACTTCGCGATGTCAGTGGCGGCAGTGGGTGATCCAAATGCGTCGACGATAACGACTGTTTGTCCCGCCCCATTCAGGCCTGCGTTATAGAGAGGAATCAAACCGTATGCGGTTTGCATGGCGGTTGGTTCGTATCCACACGGCGGAAGATGCCCGTTGCCGTTTTTGATGTCGGCGCCATAGCGGTTGCCCGTGTACAGCGCGGATGGCATTTTCCCGCCCGTGGTGAAGCCGTGGCTCTCAATCCCGCGATAGCAGACATACTCCCAGTAGAGCTGTCCGCCAGAAGATAGGGGCTGTCCTTCAAAGGCCTGACTTGTTCCGGGATCCACGGGGAACACATGATGCGGATTCATCAGCACCTGGTGCAGACCGCCGATCGATCCAATAATGCCGGCAAGAGGCAGAGGAACCGATGGATTGTTGACGTTGGAATAGCGCGTCTCCCCGTTGACCTGGAAGCGATTGATTTGCACGGCGAACGCCTTCTGGATGTCGGCAATTGTCCCCCGTGCGCTCACGGTGTAGTTGAACTTATCCACCGCGTTGACGCTCAGGCCCTGGGACTTCAGGAAATCCTGCACCATAGCGGCTTCCTGTGCGGTTGGGCCGAAGCGGGCGGCATATTGCTCAGGGGTCAACCACTTCTGGTAGAGCGGAGATTTCTTGTCATAAAGCTGTTGCAGCAGTGCATCGCGGCCGGCCTGATCATGCACGGCCAGGCGCACCGTGATGTTGAGGGTCTTGGCGGGGTCTTCCGCCCCCAGGTTCTGTGCCTTGGAAATATACGGGGGCACACTGTTGGGAATTGTCGCCGCGAAGGAAGCGGTCGAAGCAACCAGCGCAACCAACACGGAGAGCAGGACGGCGACTCCGAAGAGTCTGGACGTAGTAATCCTTGTCATGAGGAATCTCTCCATTGAAAAACTTCCAGTCGAGTTGTGGAGATTTCAGACGTCCAGCTCACGCACCGCGCGAGCTGATTCGTCCGCGCCGATGCCGGAAATCAGTGCTACAGCCTCCGGCGCAACATGCCAGCAAGACCCAGTGCTCCAGAGCCGAGCAAAACAAGGCTGGCCGGCTCAGGGACGCCTTGGTCAACAAGCGTCACCGAACCCGGAGCAAGAAAGATCTCATTGCCATCGCCGGTGGGCACATCTTGACTCAGGAGGATGGTGATGGCATACGTGCCATCGCCCTCCAGAGGTGCGAAACTCAGGTAGCCCGCTTGTTCCACAGTGCTCCCACAGTAATTGCAATCCGAAATAAAGAAGCCGCCAACCGCGACATTGTTCACATAGATATCGTTCTCGTAATATGCGCCTGGGTTACCGCCTAAATTGTTCTGTTCGAAGAAGTCAAACTTCAACGCGCTGATGCTCTGCTGTCCAGTGAAGAAGATTTCAGTCACGAAGTCCCCGGTCGTGAACAGCGGCTCGCTCTGGTGACCCAGGTTTCCCATGAAGTCGCAGGCATTGATGTTGCAAGTGAAACTAGTATCGCTGGGGAAAGCAACGATGCTGTCGGCATAGGCCGCGCCTACGGCGAAAAACGAAAACGCCAGTAACAAAAGAATTGAGAGTTTTGAAACTGTTTTCATGCGTTCCCTCCGAATTGCTGAATGCATAGGATTGCGTTGTCCTTCGCTTGCTAAGGGGAGTCGTTGAGCAAGTGAGGGATTGCCGCGATCCAAGGATCCGCGGTTTTTGAGGCGTCCATGACGAACGTCTGGCAGAGTTGCGGAAATCGACTACAGAATAGTGCGGCGCTCCGCACCCTCAACAAGAATCTGAGATTTGCTCGAGGATATTTCCGGAAATGGAACGGGATTTGGGCCGGCCTACGAAGATACTAGTAGCGACTCGGGAGCGAATCGTAGGCCGCTAGCTGCTATTCCCGTTCCCGTCGCGGCCTTTGCGCTTGACCTCAATGCTCAGGCGCTTGATCTTCTGATTCAGCGTGGAAAGCGGAATGTGGAAGTGATCGGCAGCCTCGGTCTGGTTCCAGTTGCATTTTTCCAGCATGTCGCTGATGATTCGCCGCTCGCAATCCTCGATGATCTCGAACAGGGATGCATCGGGACGGTGCTCCATGACAGCCAATCTGGTGACACGGCCCGCAATGTTGTCGGGCAGGAGATCGACGGTCAGCGTCGGACCATTGGCGAGTACCACGGCGCGCTCTAAGACATTTTCCAGCTCGCGGACGTTTCCCGGCCAATCGTAATCCATCAGCGGGCGCAATGCTTCAGGCGTGATCCGCAGTGTCGGTTTGTCATTCTCTCTCGCGAACTTCTCCGCAAAGTGATAGACCAGCAGCGGAATGTCATTCTTGCGCTGGCGCAGGGGAGGCAGATCAATGGTGATGACATTCAAGCGATAGAAGAGGTCTTCGCGGAACTTGCCTTCCTTTACGAGTTGCTTCAGGTCAACGTTGGTGGCGGCGATGATCCGGACATCGACCTGCACCTCATTCACGCCGCCGAGATGCATGAATCGGCGGTCTTGAAGCACGCGCAGGATCTTCGCCTGGGTTTCCAGCCCCATGGTGCCGATCTCGTCCAGAAACAGCGTTCCCCGATCGGCAACCTCGAACAGGCCTTTCTTGCTGGCGATCGCGCTGGTAAACGCTCCTTTGACGTGGCCGAACAGCGTCGACTCCAGCAAGTCGGTGGGAACCGAGCCGGTGTTGACAGGCACGAAGGGCCGGTCGCGCCGGGTGGAGTTCATGTGAATCGCTTTCGCAATTAACTCTTTGCCGGTTCCGCTTTCCCCCTGCAGCAGGACGGTCGAGCGGCTGGGCGCCACCTGGGTGACCAGGTCAAAGATGCGCAGCATCGCTTCGCTCTTGCCCACGATGTTTTCAAAGCTGTAGCGCTCTTTCAGTGCACGCTTGAGATGAACGACCTCTTCCTCGGCCCGGCGGCGTCCCACAGCCGTGCGTATGTCGGCCAGCAGCTTCTCATTGTCCCAGGGCTTCTGAATGAAGTTGTTGGCACCGGCCTGCATCGCGCTCACGGCGTTTTCTACCGTGCCGTACGCCGTAATCATGATGACCGTCAGCTCAGAGTCGCGCTCGCGAATTTCCTGCAGGATTTCAATGCCATTCCGCTCGGGCAGCGCGAAATCGAGGAGTACCAGGTCAAAGGGACGCTCCGCCAGTCGGGCCAGTCCCTCGACCCCGTCGGAGGCGGTTTCTACTTCGTAGCCTTCGATTTCCAGCAGAGTCTGTAAAGACTCGCGGATGGCGGCTTCGTCATCGATGATGAGCACCGAGCCTTGCGACACGGTTTCATCCTGACCGTTGATGGATCGGCTGAGTGCTGCTTCAGGCATTGACTGCCTTCCTGATCAACGGAAATTCCATGATGAACGTTGTGCCTTGTCCCGGCTGGCTGCTGACACGAATCTTGCCCGCGTGCTCCTGAATAATTCCGTAGGTCACCGAGAGGCCGAGCCCCGTTCCTCCACTGTGCCCGGTCTTGGGCTTGCTCTTGGTGGTGAAGAACGGATCATAAATGCGTTGAATGTGCTCCTGCGCGATACCGCTGCCCGTGTCCGCCACGGTGACCTGCACGTTGTGACCGTTCTCAGTAGAGACCATCAGCGTGCCACCAGAGGGCATAGCATCCTTCGCATTCAGGAACAGATTGAGAAAAACCTGCTGGAGCTTGCCGGTATTGCCGTAGATGGGCGGCAGCTCCGCCTGCAACTGCTGCACAACTTTGACCCGCGCAACTTTAAGCTGATGTTCCAGCAGCATGAGCGTGTCCTGAATCACCCGGTTCAGGTCTACGTTGGTGAATTCGGCGCTCGAGGTACGGGAGAAGTTCAGCAAGCTGTTGACGATTTCGGAAGCGCGGAAAGTCTGGCGGGTGATCTTTTCCAGGAGCTCCGATTTCTTCGTGTCGCCATTCACCTGCTTCGCAAGCATCTGCGCGTAGGACGATATCACCGCCAGCGGAGTATTGACCTCGTGGGCCACTCCGGCAGCCAGCAGGCCAATGGACGACAACTTCTCGGCTTGTGAGAGCTGTCCTTCGAGCTCGACCCGCTCGGTGATGTCGTCGACGATAATGAGTCGCCCGATGACGCTGAAGTCTTTGCTCACGAGCGGAGCAATCGCGATGTTGGTCACGCGCGATTCGCCCGCGGTTGTCGCCAGCCGGAACTTGTAGAGGTTGTGAATCCCGGAGTTCTGACGCAGCCGGTAGTACTCTTCGAGGAAGGCCGCCGGGAAAACCTCGCTCAAGCTCATGGTGAGGACGTCAGCCCGAGGCTTGGCAAACATTACCTCCATCTGCGAGTTCCACGATTCGATGCGGTCCTCGAGGTCCACCGCCAGCACGCCCACGCTGATGGACTCGACAATGTTCTCGTTAAATTCCTTCAGCCGTTCGTACTGATCGGCTTTGCGCTCCAGCGACTTATACAAGCGCGCGTTCTGGATGGCGATGCCGATGTAGCCCGCCAGCGTCTCGAGCAATTGCACGTCCTCGGTGGACAGGAAGTCGCCTTCCGAGGTCTTGCCCAATCCGAGAACCGCGATCATGCGGTTCATCACCGTGCACGGAATGTAATAGTGCAGATCAAGTTTTCGGATGGTCTCCCGCGCTTCCGGCGTCTCGCGCATCGCATGCGCGGTGCTGTCGAAGAACAGGTGCCCAGCTTCCCACTCAGGCCGGGCGAGATTCAGGAAGCGCAAATCGAGGCCTTGCGTATTCGAGATCCCGTAGGATTTCGCCAAGGAGAAATAGTCCGACTGCTCGGGATTAGACAAAAAGATCGCCATGCGGTCGACCATCAACGTGCGCGATAGCCGATCGACGATGGAGGTGAGCATTTGGTCGAGATCAGTCTCGGAGTTCAGGTCGCGGCCGAACTCGATGAGCGTCTTCCGGTAATCGTAGCGCTTGCGATAGAAAAACTTGTCCAGGTAATCCTGGATCCAGTTTTTGAAGGGATCGAAGAGCAGCGCCGTTACTGCGACGGCGATGATGACGCCAATCGGTCCCGCGCTGGGGAAGCGCCGATTAAACAGCGCGGAAACGCCGCCCAGCACTCCGAAGTACGCCGCCGTGATCGATCCCGCAGCGATGGTGTACGCCATGCCGCGCTTGAAGATGAGGTCCACGTCCATCAGGCGATAGCGGAAGATGGCGTAACCGAACGTGAGCGGCAAGAACACCAGCGACAGCACGGAAACCTTCATGCCCAGCGAAGGCGCCGCACCGCGAAGGTAAGGGATAACGTAAAACGCTGTGAACGGCGCAATCGCGAGGATCGTGCCGCGCGTGACCCACTTCATCTGCTGGCGCAAAATGGCCGTGCGCGCGTGACGATAGCTTTGCCACAAAACGCAAGCTGCAGCCACGAAATATAGCGCCAGGTACAGCATATGAATGCGATCCAGCTGCCAGTGCAGGTTTTCGCTGGGCTGCGCCCACGTGACTACTGCTATCTGAATGGCGACCAGGATGGCCCCTGGAACATAGATAAGCGGAACTAGCCACCGCCGCCGATCCACTAAAGTCCGATGCTCAGGGAAGGTGAGCGAGAAGTGCAGGAACAACGCCGGCTGCAACATCCAGGCAACCACGTTTGCCCAATAGACAATCCAGTCAAACTCGTTCAGCTTGCCGGTGTAGTGGAACGAATAGAAGACGAACGATACCAGGCAGAAGACGTAAAAATGAGTGCTCTTGGGGGCTGTCCAGCGTCGTAGCAGGACGTAAAGGCCGATGCCTAGGTATACAAGGGCGATCAGGCGCAACCCGAGGTTGAGAGAGCTATCGGAAGGAACCAGGATGAGCGGCGCTTCCAGTGACACGCCGTGCCGCTGCAGCGAATACGTGGCCTTTGACCAGATGCCGACGCGATAGAGCTGCCGCTCCAGGCTGCCGACGTTGGTAATGCCATGTCCGTCGACCGACAGAAGCAGGTCGCCTTTCTTAACGCCGGCTTTCTCGCCGGGACTATCCGGGTCGACTCGCTGAGCCCGCAAGTGCGAGCCGTCTTCTGTCCACCAGACGCCGTCCGTGGGGGTAGGGAAGTCGCTGCTTTTTTGGAAGTTGATCCAGGCAAAGACGACGGCAGCAACGCTGATGAGCGCCAGAATGACAGCGAAGAAGCGATTCTGGAGATCCTTAGGCATGGGGCCGCCTGGGGGGAGCGGGCGCCGGAATTGTTCAGGCACACCACGTCCGGGAGTTACATCCTGCAACTCAGATGCCACCAAAGCGTCGCGTACCGATAGCCTAAAGCTTCTGCTCTCAAGCACTTCCAGAATTATAGAACGGCATCCGGCGCGAAGATATGATTTCTGGAATTTTGCTTTTGAAAAAGTGGAATGCGGATGCGCCGCTTGGAAGATCCGATTACGGACGGCCATTGCGGCTTATGAAAAATGGACACCCTGACTAGGCACGAAAAGCTGCGGGAAAACGATGCTATTGAGCCAAATACGGCTTGAGCCTCTCCCGGATTGTGGACGCATCTACCGGGTTCCCGCTGTTGAGCTGCTCCAAGATCTCTTGCACTGCCTGCTTGCCGTCCTGGCGCTCGCGATGCAGCAGGAAGCCGTCGAAGATGTGCTCGCCGCGCATGGCGTCGGCAATCTCGGTGTCCTTGTCGTGCTCGCCCAATTCCGTGAAATACACGACTCTGTACTGGCCGGTGAGTGAGGTATCCCGGTAGATCTCGAACATTACTTTCTTGCTGTCGGCGCTGAAGGGCATGGCGTTGTGAAGATTTTACCGCGGCGTCGAACGGCCGGGTCCGTTTGTCATCACGAAGGGTGAGGCCAAGTGGCGACAGCCGAACGAAGGTCCTTTGTCAGCTATCGCGGTCGTTCGACTCGTTTCCCTGGCCCAAGATCACACTGAGCTTCTCTGACTGACCACTTCTTGCCGAGAACTGATAACCGACAACCGACAACTGACAACTGACAACCGACAACTGCTCAGTCGTTGGCCGAGGACAGCTCGGGCTGGGCCTCCGGTACCATCGGACTTAGGCCGACCAGTTCGCTCTCCCGGCGCACCGACTTGTGGGTCAGATTCATGCGCAGCATCTTCTCGTAATCGGCCAACTGGTGCTCCAGTTCCTTCGCAGCATCGGCTTTCTTCAGCAGGTCCTCGCGATAACGCTTCAGGAAGTAGTCGATCGTCTCGACGCGAATCCTGATCGAGCCCGTCGGCTTGTTCTCGTCGAGATCCTTGAAGGCGAAATACGGCGTGCCGGAGTTCTCGATGATGTCCTCAATCACCGTGTAAATTGGCGCGTCGTGCCCGCACTTGAAGTTGCTGATCTCCAGCGCCACCAGGTTCGGATGGCGGGCGGTGAACTTCGCCGCCCAAATCTTCTGGTTGGTGCTGGCGGAGTAAGCGTTCTTCCACACGTCCTTGATGTCGAGAGCGTGCGTGATCGAGCCGGCGCGGACCTCGTCGCCGAACAGCCTGTCGAGCATGTCCTCGTCCATCGGAAGATAGCTCTGCGAGAACACCGGGTAGCCCAGCTTCTGGAATTCCTCCATGATCTCGTGGTTCAGACCCGGGTCGTGGTGATAGACGCGGCCGAGCATCACGATGCCAAGCCGGTTCTCGCGCTCCAGGGTGTCGAGCACTTCACGGGCATGCTTCTTCAGCCCCTTGTCGTAGTCTTCAAATGCCTTGAAGGCGGCCTCGAGCGCCCGCTCGCTCTCCTCTTCGGAGACGCCGAGGATCGGGCCCCACGTCTGCCACATCTGCAGGCCGAAGAGCTTGGGATCGTCAATGTTGAGCAGCGGATCGAGATACTTGATCCCGTTCTCGGCAAAGACGTCGCTCTCCTTCGTGAAGGCCGCTTTCACAGCATCCGGAGTTGCGGTCACCGTTGGACAGGCGTTGCTGCCGCTGCAGTTCTTCAGCGGCTGGTGCAGCGTGTCGATCATGGGGAAGAAGATCGTGTTGAGCGGCTTCTTCTGGTGCTTCTGGAAAACCAGGTTGTAAACGTGCGGAATGCCGATCTTCGACGGAAAGCAGGGATCGATTGCGCCGCGGCCCGCGCCGGTGCGGTAAAGCTCCTGCGAGGTGAAGTCGGAGTAGATGATGTTCTCCGGCTGCACGCCCAGGCTCTCGAGATACGCGCTGAACATCGGCGCGTAGTAATACATGTTCAGCACCTTGGGCATGCCCACGCGATGCGTCGCGCGCGACTTCATCAGTTCAATCCGCTGGTCGATGGAAGAGGATTTGAATAGCGAGTCCTTCCACGACTTGGTGGGGATCGGGTCAGCAACGCTCTTCGAATTGCGCGGACGCCAGGCCTCGTGCGCCGCGAGATCGACGAAGTTGGGATTCTCCTTCTTCACCGCGTCGAGCCCAGCCTTGATGCCGCGCATCGCGTTGACGTCTTCCACCTGGCCCTTTTCGCACGTCGAGATGATGAGGCGGCGTTCGCCGGTCTGCAGCGGAACTTTGGACTTGAAAACCGGCAGCGGTGACGACTTATCAATCTCGGCGTCGCCCGTCTTTACGTCAATGAAGGTGCGCAGGCAGTTGTTCTTGCAGAAGTAGCAACGCGTTTCTTCGTTGCGGGTGGTGCGATAGCCGATCTTCGCGACCGCATCGAGCCCGATGAAAGAAGTGCGATGGCCATTTTTGTACAGGCGCGTGGCTTCGACGCCGGCGCCAATCGCGCCAGACTCACCGCAGTGCTCGTGCACGATCACTTCCGGCCCGTGTTCGACACCGTGGAAGTGCGAGCGAATGAAGTCAACTTCCGACTTCACTGCCGCGAGGTTCTTCTGCGTTCCGCCCTGCAGGATGAAGCGCGAGCCCAGCTTCGCCAGGTTGGGGATCGCCGCCACGTACAGGAAGATATTCTTCGGCAGCACCGCCGCGAGACCAGCGAGAATTTCTTCGCCGCGCCAGCCCTGGCGCTGGAAGTTCACGATGTCCGACTGCATGAACACCGCGCAGCCGTAACCGAACACCGGCATGGTATTGGCCGCGAACGCGATGTCGGCATACTCCTCGACCTTGTAGCCCAGCGCTTCCGCCGTGCCCTGCAGGAAGTATCCGTTGCCGGCTGAACACTGGGTGTTCAGCTTGAAATCTTTGACACGGCCG
>Ga0335077_10005615_pt1 | contig 15411 bp, 13 predicted proteins | sample Lox_Sample_31_FD_207151 | JGI IMG/M metagenome (GOLD analysis project Ga0335077, IMG submission 207151) | Soil microbial communities from Loxahatchee National Wildlife Refuge, Florida, United States - Lox_Sample_3.1 | ecosystem: Environmental > Terrestrial > Soil > Wetlands | place: USA... | reverse complement strand
AGGACGAGCAATTGGCCCTTGGTGATTTCGTTAATCATCCAGGTGAGCTTTTCCTGCACAAGTTGATGAGAGGCAATGGGTTTGTCGTGGAACTGCTTGCGCAAGAGGGAGTACTGCAAAGCGCAGTCGTAGCAGGACATGGCTGCGCCTAAAGCTCCCCAGGCGATGCCGTAGCGGGCTTGATTCAGACACATGAGCGGAGATTTGAGGCCGCCGCTTTTGGGGAGAAGATTCGATTCGGGGATGTGGACGTCTTGCATGGACAGGCCCGAGGTCACAGAGGCGCGCAGCGACCATTTGCCGTGGATGTCTTCGGCTTTGAATCCGGGGCGATCAGTTTCGACCAGAAAGCCGCGGATTTTGTTGTCCTCGTCTTCGACTTTGGCCCAAATGATGGCGACGTTGGCGATGGTGCCGGAGGTGATCCACATTTTTTCGCCGTTGAGAACGTATTCCTTCCCAACCTTGCGGGCGCGGGTGCGCATGCCGCCGGGATTCGAACCGAAGTCGGGCTCGGTGAGGCCAAAGCAGCCGAGTTTTTCGCCGCTTTGCAGGGCGGGGAGCCAGGTTTGTTTCTGCTCGTCGCTGCCGAAGGCGTAGATGGGGTACATGACCAGGGCGGATTGGACGCTGACAAAGGAACGCACGCCGGAATCGCCGCGCTCCATTTCCTGCATGACCAGGCCGTATTCGACGTTGGACATGCCGGCGCAGCCGTAGCCTTTGAGGCTGGCGCCGAAGAAGCCGAGATCGGCCATGGGCTTGACCAGTTCGCGGGGAAAGCGGCCGGCGCGGTTGCACTCTTCGATGATGGGGATGAGGTTGTCTTCGATGAACTTGCGGGCGGTATCACGGACGAGGAGTTCGTCGTCGGTGAGGAGGCTGTCGAAGCCGATGAAGTCAACGCCACGAAATTTGAGGGACATAGGGGTCTCTTTTCTGCTGGAACTATTAGGAAGAAGGAACTTACCACGCTAACAAAGGGCTGCGGGGAGGTCAAACGGAGGGCTAGCAAATCTTAAAGGCTTCACCACAGAGGGCAGGAAGGATCACAGAGGAAAGCAAATCTTAAAACGCAGAGGGCGCAGAGGTGCGCGGAGACGGGAACATCGTGGATCGCCCTGAGGCCTGGTTTTTACAATCTTTTTGCAAATCGCGGGATGGAGGGCTAAGGTGGGGCATCTAAACTGTCTAAGGTATGCGAGTGCAGAGAGCGATATTGGCGGGGGTGCTGGTTTGCTGGTTCGGGACCGCGGCTGTGGCGGAGCCGCCGGTGAACCTGGTCACCCTGGATAGCGGTTTTCGCTTCCTCTATGACCTGGATTTTGATCACGCGCACGAGGCTTTTACGGCCTGGCAACAGCGGCACCCGGACAATCCACTGGGGCCGGCCTGTGAGGCGGCGGCATTGCTGTTTTCCGAATTCAACCGGCTGGGAGTTTTAGAGTCGCAGTTCTATCAGGATGACAAGGCATTCGAGGCGAGGAAGCAGTTCACGCCTGATCCGGCGCTGCGGGACCGCTTCAATGCGGAGCTTGATCAGGCGGAGAAAAGCGCGCAAACGGAGCTGGCCAAGGATGCCAAGAATCGTGATGCGTTGTTTGCCATGACGATGGCTTCGGGGCTGCGAGCGGACTACGCGGCGCTGATCGAGAAGCGTAACCTGGCGTCGCTGCATTTCACCAAGCAGGCGACGACGTGGGCGCAGCAGTTGCTGGCGGTCGATCCGGACTGCTATGACGCGCATCTGGCGACGGGCATCAGCCAGTACATCATTGGCAGCATGTCGACGCCGGTGCGGTGGCTGGTGCGTCTGGGAGGCATCTCGGGAAACAAGGAAGCCGGAATTCGAGAGTTGCAAGTGACCGCCGACCGCGGACAATATTTGGCTCCGTTTGCGCGAATTTTGCTGGCGATCGCGTACGTGCGCGATAAAGAGAAGGAGCGGGCGCGGGAACTGTTGGTGGCGTTGCAGAATGATTTTCCCCAGAATCCGCTGTTCGCTCGCGAGATCACGCGGCTGGACGGGCAGCAGTAAACCCCAATACTGTTACCGCCGAGATCGCCGAGGACGCCGAGAAAATCCTGACCCCCGGTTTCGCGCGCGGACTAAACCAAGAATGTCTCAACTCGCGAACGCGAATCGCGCGGGCGATTTATCAGAAATTCATCGAGTTGTAACCATCCTGTAACATTCCCACCGTAAAAACGAGCGTGGTAAATAAACCATTCTGGAGGAACCGTCGCGTGCTACGTCGACTTGTGCTGTTGTGTCTGGCTCTGGCGGTACCCGCTTTTGCGCAGACCACATTGAACGGGGCGGGCGCAACTTTCCCATATCCGATGTACTCGAAGTGGTTCAGTGAGTATCACAAGGCCCATCCCGATATTCAGATCAACTATCAGTCGATTGGGAGCGGGGGAGGCATTCGCCAGGTGTTGGCGGGAACGGTGGACTTCGGGGCCAGCGACGGGCCCATGACGGACGAGCAGTTGTCGCAGGCGAAGAGCAAGATCCTGCACGTGCCCACGGTGCTGGGAGCGAATGTCCCGGCCTATAACATCCCGGGAGTTACTGCGGAGTTGAAGTTTACACCGGAAGTGCTCGCGGGCATTTTTCTGGGCAAGATCAGTTCCTGGAATGATCCCGCCATCGTGGCGGCGAACCCTGGCGTGAACCTGCCCAATCAGCCGGTCATCGTGGTCCATCGCTCCGATGGCAGCGGCACCACCTACATCTGGACGGACTACCTATCCAAGGTCAGCCCAGAGTGGCAAAGTCAGGTGGGGAAAGGCACCTCGGTGAAATGGCCGGTGGGCCTGGGAGGCAAGGGCAATGAGGGCGTGGCCGGGATGATCCGACAGATGCAAGGTTCCATCGGCTACATTGAGTTGATTTATGCCATCGAAAACAAAATTTCCTACGGGATCGTCAAAAACGCAGCCGGAAATTACGTCAAAGCCAGCCTAGAGAGTGTGACGGCAGCTGCAGGTTCGGTCAAGAGCATGCCGGCGGACTTCCGGGTCTCGATTACGAATGCGCCAGGCAAGGACGCATATCCCATTTCCAGCTTCACCTGGCTGCTGATCCCAGAGCAATCGAAGGACGCAGCCAAGGGGAAGATCCTGGCGGATTTCCTGAACTGGATGGTGGGTGATGGACAGAAGATGACGGCAGAGTTGGCGTATGCGCCACTGCCGGAATCGGTGGCGGCGAAGGTGAAGGCCGAGATCAAGCAGGTCCGGTAAGTAGAGTCAAATCCATGTAATGCAGGCTGGCCTCCGTCTCACGAGGCAAAGGAGAAAAGATGAAGTGCGTTCTCAGGTGGTGCGTAGTTCTGCTTTTGGCAGCGAGCTCGCTGGCGCAGACTGCCCCGGCGAAGAAAAAAACCACAACCAAGGCAGCGACGGGGAGCGTCTCGGCGGCCGACGTACAGGCACTGAAAGACGCCTTAGCCGCGCAGCAACAGCAAATTCGGGAGTTGAAGTCTGAGATGCAACGACGGGATGCGGCGCTGCAGCAGGCGCAGCAGCAAATGCAGGACGCACAGGCGGCAGCGGCAGCGGCGCAGGCTAAAGCGAACCAGGCGGCGCAAACGGCGAGTCAGCAGCAACAGGCAGTGTCTGACCTGAAAACCGACGTGTCGGACATGAAGCAGAACGCCACCAATGCGGCGCTGAGTTTGCAAGAAACCCAGAAGAACATCAAGGACAGCCTGGAGAGTCCGACCGCGTTGCACTATAAAGGGATCACGATTACGCCGGTCGGCTTCCTGGCGGCAGAATCGGTGTGGCGCGGGCATGCCACGGGAGACGACATCAATACGCAGTTCAATGCGGTCCCGTTCGACGGGGCGGCGCAGAGCCACATCAGCGAGTTCTTCGGCTCCGGTCGGCAGTCGCGGGTCGGGTTCCTGGCCGAAGGAGCGCTGAGTAATTTCACCATGCGGGGCTACGTAGAAGCGGATTTTCTGGGCGCCGGCGTTACCTCGAATAACAACCAGAGTAACAGCTATGTGCTGCGTCAACGCCAAGCGTGGGGCCAAGCTTCCCTGAGCAGCGGGTGGACGTTCACCGGCGGCCAGATGTGGAGTCTGGTAACGGAGACCAAGAAGGGACTGGACAACCGCACTGAAGCGCTGCCCATGACCATTGATCCTCAGTACTCGGTTGGCTTCAGCTGGATGCGGCAGTACGGATTCCGCGTGACCAAGAAGCTGGGCGACAAGGTCTGGGTGGGCGGCTCGGTCGAAAACGGCCAGATCATCCTGGGCGGGCACGGGGCCAGCAACAACTTCCTGATCGGCCAGCAGGGCTCAGGAGGCGGATTGTATAACGGGACTGCAAATTACTCTTACAATGCGACTCCCGATTTCATCGGCAAGATTGCGTTTGAGCCGGGATTCGGGCACTACGAAGTGTTCGGTATCCTCCGCGACTTCCGGGACCGGATTTATCCTGGAGCGACGCTAGCAAAGCCTTCGGCGGCGGGGGCATTCAACAACAATGCAATTGCAGGAGGCGCGGGAGCCAATGCGCGGTGGACCATCGCCAAAAAGTACGACGTGGGCATTCACTTCCTGGGTGGGTCAGGAGTGGGGCGGTACGGTTCGTCGCAGCTTGCCGACGCGGTCGTAAGTCCCGCCGGATTCCTGACGCCAATTACGAATTATCAGGCACTGGGAACGCTGGAGTACCACGTGAAGAAGTTGGACGTGTATCTCAATTATGGCGCGGAGTATGACGACCGAACTGTGTTTGTCAGTGGCGGGAAAGGGGTAGGCTACGGTTCCACGTTGTTCAACAACTCAGGTTGCGACTCAGAAACCGTACCGGGTGGGACCTCAACCACGGTGGTCACTCCGGCCACGACCCCTGGAGGAGCGACCGGGACCAGCAGCATCCCGGTTCCGGGCTCGTTGGGAACTCCGCTCACCGGCGGGTATAACCCTGGCGGGCTGAAAAACTGCAACGGCGATACCCGGGTCATTATGGAAGGCACCATCGGGTTCTGGTATCGCTTCTACAAAGGGCCGAAGGGCACGCTGCAGTGGGGCCCGCAGTATTCGTATATTGATCGCAACATCTGGGCGGGGATGGGCGGAAGTCCGAACGCGACCGAGAATATGTTGTTCACGTCGTTCCGGTACTACCTGCCGTAAGACGACGATTTCGGATCCCAGAAACGTTCGAGACGAGCGCCAGCCGGGCAGGTTGGCGCTCTTTTTTGGTAGGCGGTAGAATGGGTACTGGATGAGACTACGGAAGGCCACGTGTTTGGCCCTGGTAACGCTTGTATTTCTCGGGGCGTCGGCGCGAAGACAGTATGTGGACGGCGCTATCGTAGATGTGCAGAAGAAAACGACGACCCGGGTTTTGTATTATCAGGTGGACACTCCGATCACGCAGGACGATCCGTATTATGAAATCTCAGTGCAGATCAAAGATACGGTATATTTTGGGCGTTACACGCCGATGCATTCCAGCGATACCTTGCCGGAAGATTGGACCGCGGGTTCGGCGGTCCAGGCCAGAATCGATGGTCACCATCTGGTGCTGAAGCGGCCGGGCGGGACGGAGATGAGTTTTGCGTTCACCAAGCGCCCGGTGGTGAAACCAGTGCCGAGCGCTTCCGCAGCTGCGCCGGTCAGCAAGTAACAGAACGACCGCTTGAACTTCCTGATTGATTCGGCCGGAACATGGCTCGTCCCTCGCTCGACAACTCGGCCAACTACATAAACCGGGAAGCTTCCTGGCTGGCGTTCAACCGCCGCGTGCTGGAAGAGGCGGAGGACGCCGGCAATCCTGCGCTGGAGCGATTGAAATTTCTGGCCATTACCGCCAGCAATCTAGACGAGTTCTTCGAGGTGCGGGTCGCCGGACTGGTGCAACAGATCGAAGACGGGCACACCGAAGCCGGACCGGACGGGTTGACCCTGCTCGAGGAACGCGAGGTAGTTTCGCGCGAGACCCACGAGCTGGTGGACGATCAGTACCGCTGCTGGAATGAGCAGTTGCGTCCGTTGTTGGCAGAGAGCGGAATCCGGGTGTTGGGGTTGCATGAACTGGACGTGCGGGCGCGGGAGTTCGTCGACCAGTATTGCCAGCGCGAACTGGACCTTCTGCTGACGCCGGTGACGGTGGATCCGGCGCATCCCTTTCCCCGGGTGATCAACAAGGCGCTGTGTGTGGCGTTACTGCTGCGGCGACGACGGCGGGCCTCGACGACCTACACCGGGGTGGTCACGGTGCCGCGGGCCTTGCCCCGGCTGATCCGGCTGCCTTCGGAACACACGGCGGATTTCATCTTCCTGGCAGATCTGGTGGCGCACCACGCCTCGCGCATGTATCACGGGTATGAGATCGTGTCGGCGGCGGCGTTCCGGGTGACGCGCAACAGCAATCTTTATCTGGCGGAGGAAGAATCGCGCAATCTGCTGGAGTCGGTACGGACCGAGCTGCACAACCGGCGCAAAGGAGACGCGGTGCGGCTGGAGATTGAATCGGAAGCGGATCCGGAGATCATTGAGCGTCTGCGCACGAATTTCGAGCTGGAGCCGTGGCAAGTGTTCCCGGTGAATGGCCCGGTGAATCTCTCACGGCTGTTCAATATCTACGAGCAGACCGAATATCCGGAATTGAAATTCAAACCGTTCAATCCCCGCGAGCTGCGGCTGACGGCCAAGTCGCAGGATCTTTTCGAGGAACTGCGGCGGCACGATGTGCTGTTGCACCATCCCTTTGACTCGTATGACGCGGTGGTGTCGTTTATCGAGGCCGCGGCAGAGGACCCGCTGGTGCTTTCCATCAAGCAGACGCTGTACCGCACCAGCGAGCACTCGCTGATTGTGCCGGCATTGATGGCGGCAGCCACCAAGAAGGAAGTCACGGCGGTGGTGGAATTGAAGGCGCGTTTCGACGAGGCGTCGAACATCCGCTGGGCCAGGGACCTGGAAGATGCGGGAGTGCAGGTATTTCATGGGCTGGTGGGGTTGAAGACGCACTGCAAATTATCGCTGCTGGTGCGTCATGATCCGGACGGGGTGGCGCGGCGCTATGCGCATCTGGGATCCGGGAACTACAACACCACGACGGCGCGCATCTACACCGATGTGAGCCTGTTGACGGCGGATCCTCAGATCACCGGGGCGGTGCACGACGTGTTCAGTTTTCTAACGGCTTACGCCGAGCATCCCAACTATGATCCGCTGCTGGTGGCCCCGCTGAATCTGGCCGAGCACAGCCTGGCGCTGATTGCACGGGAGGCGGAACATGCACGGCATGGGCGGCCGGCGCACATCATCGCAAAAATGAACGCGCTGCTGGACAAGAACATCATCATGGCGCTGTACCAGGCGTCGCAGGCAGGAGTGAGGATTGACTTGCTGGTGCGGGGGATCTGCGCGCTGCGTCCGGGAGTGCGGGGGGTGAGCGACCATATTCGAGTGCGCAGCATCGTGGGGCGCTTTCTGGAACACAGCCGGATCTACTACTTCGCCAATGGGGGCCAGGAAGAAGTCTATGTGGGCAGCGCCGACTGGATGCCGCGAAATCTCTACGAGCGAGTGGAAGTCATCTTCCCGCTGAAGGATGAGTTGCTGCGGGAGCGGGTGCGGCAGGAGATTCTGGAGGCCTATCTGGCGGACAACGTGAAATCGCGCATTCTGCAAAAGGACGGCTCTTACGTCCGGACATGGCAAGCACAAGGGAAGCGAAAACCGCCAGCCGCCTCGGCGGCGTTCAACGCCCAGGAATTCTTACTGAGGTTAGCGGAGGGGAAGCAGAACCTGGATGCCATTCCCACCGCCCCCGCACCCAAGGGAAGAAGAACCCTAGCCGGAAAGGAACGCTAACCAGAAATGATCGTCTACTTCCTACGTCATGCCAATGCCGGCGAGAGTATGAGCAATCTCAAGCGGGACGAAAAGCGGGCGCTGGACAAAGAAGGGATCGAGCAGTGCGGAATCGTGGGCCGGGTGCTGGCCGCGTTGGATGTGCAGGTGGACACGATCATTTCCAGTCCGTTGAAGCGATCGGCGCAGACCGCTTCGTTGGTGGGAAATGAGCTGAGTTATGAAGGCAAGCTGCAACTGGAGGACGCACTACGGCCGGGGGCGACATACGCGGACTTCCGCCGGTTGCTGGAAAAATACGCCAAGCAGGAATCCATCATGGTGGTCGGCCACAACCCCAACCTGAGTGAATTTCTGGGACGCGTGCTCTGCGAGGCGGGATGTGAAGCCGGCGTGGAACTGAAAAAAGGGGCCGTCGCCAAAGTGGAACTGGGGCGCAATACGGCGGTCTTGCAGTGGTGCCTCACTCCCAAGGTGTTGCGCGGGATCTATGCCGCAGCCACCGAAAGTTCGCGGCCAAAGACTTCCCGGAAGTAGTTCCTTTCTTTCTCCACCGCCCACAATTCAAGGTCGACCGTGCTGCGCGGTCTGGTCACCAGGGCGAGTTGGACTTTACCATCCTGCACCCGAACCCGCACATTACGCAGCGCATGGCTGCGGCTGAGATTTAGGGCGCGAGCCAGGCGCAACAACACCGAGGCTTTGGGCAGGGATTCGCGGTCGGCATTGGGCAGCACTTTGATAGGGCCATCATCGGGTGCAGGGCGCGACTTGCCCAGATAGCGGGCAATGGCGGCAATGATTCGGCGCTGCTCCGGCGTATAGCCCAGGATTTCGGAGTGAGAAATGATGTAATAGGTGTGGCGGTGGCGGCCGTTCCGGTTGACATAGTCGCCGACTTCATAAAGCATGGCCGCGGCGGAAAGCCATTCGGCGTACTCGGGCGGCAGCCCGTGGACTGATTTCAGAGTGGAGAAGAGAAGCATGGCGGAGCCGCGCACTTGCAGGGCGTGGTCCATGTCGACACGATAGTGCTCGACGGCGGCGCGAAGCGAATCCCAGCGTTCCGACTCGATCTGTTTGCCGGAACGGGTGCTGCGGTCGTATTCTGCCGCCATCTGAGCCAGCAGGCCGTCGCGCAAGCCCAGCGGGGAAGCGCGAAACCCGGGGAGCTGGCAGCGCTCGATGAGTCCGTTGTAGACGGCTGCCCCCGCTACGATGATCTCGGCGCGGCGTGGACCGACTCCGGACAGTCTTTGACGCGATTCGAGAGGCAGGCGGGTGAGCAGCTTGGCAATCCGCTCCATTTGTGCGCGCGAGACCGCGGTAGCGCGCGAGCCTCGAGTCTTGTAGAGGCCGTGACAGACGGCGGCGAGAGACTCCGCGGTGCCGGAAGTCGCGATCACCACTTTGGGGCGAGCGCGCCGGATCCGGTCCGCGGTGCGCTCAATCTCGCGGGCGATGAAACCACGCATCTGCCGGATCTCGGGTTTGCGCGGAGGGTCGTGATGAAGAAATTCGTTGGTCAGGCGCACTGCACCCAACGGCAGACTGATGGTGCTGCGGATGTGGCCACTGCCGGAGAGGGTCAACTCACAGCTTCCTCCACCCAGGTCCACCATGAGCATGGATGAAACGGGCATGCGCAGACTGGAGACGAGGCCGAGGTGAATGAGGCGAGCTTCTTCCAATCCGGAAATGATTTCCACGTTCCAGCCAGTGGCGGAGTGGACCCACTCGAGGAAGGCCTGGGAATTGCGGGCGTCACGCAGGGCGCTGGTGGCCACGATGCGGACGGAGTCGGCGCCAACATTTTGCACGGCACGATGAAAGCGGCGCAGAACCTTCACCGTGCTGGCGATGGCGTCGGGAGATAGAAAGCCGCTGCGGAATACGGACTCGCCGAGGCGGGTGACTTCGCGATCTTCATGAATCTCGGTGAGGCGGTGCCGGGAGAGGCGCGAGATCTTAAGGCGGACGGAGTTCGATCCGATATCAACCGCGGCAAGGGTCGGCATGGGGAGGGGAATAGTTTACCGCGAGGGGGAGGAAGTCTGACTACTTTCTTGGAGCGAAGGGATTGAAAAGGCCGACAGTCGATATGCTCAAAGCACCGCAGGGCACATTCCTGATCGAGACATCCCGCTGAGTTTCGGCATGGCAACCCGAGTGGTCTGCCCCGGCAATATCGATCGTGCAGCTTGGCCTGGTGGCCGCCCTCAAGCTTCGATGCTGTTTGCCTCCCGGTGTTCGTTCATAATTTGCAACGATGACCCCCGTCGGCGTAGCCTCGCATTTCAATCGAGCGAAACCGATGCAGTCGCTAGAATTTTCCTCATTCTGCCTCCGTTGGGTTAGGTTCCCCGGTTTCACTCGGCGCGAAGTGCCTTCATCACGTCGATGCGCGCAGCACGCACGGCCGGCACCGAGGACGCGACGACCGCGGCCGTCAGCAGCACCAATGCAGAAAGAGCTACGGGCCACGCACCCGGCAGCTTCATGTCGAGAAAATAGCTGCTCGCTAAACGCGCCATCACGTACCCGAATGCCGCGCCCGCAAGCACGCCAGCTGCAGCCATCACGACGCCTTCTGTAATGACGCCGCGCAGCAGATCCCGTGGCTGCGATCCCAGCGCCAGCCGGATGCCGAATTCGCGTGTCCGCGAGCTGACCGAAAACGCCAGCACGCCTGCGACGCCAACCAGGGCAATCGACAAAGCGACGGCCGCGAAGACGCCAAACACCAGCGAGTTCAAACGGTCCGGCGTAAGCACTTCCGCGCGGATGTCTGCGAGCGTGGCCGCATGCTCAATGGGCTGGTCGGCCGACATGTCGCGAATGATCCGTGTCACCGGCGTGACCAGTGAATAGGGATCTGCATCGCTATGGATGAAAAGGCGGCCGCCAAACATCGGCCCTTCTTCAAAGGAACTATAGATGGTAACCACGGGCTCGGGAACGACGTGTTGGTCGTCAATATCGGCCGTGACGCCGATGATGCGGTGCGGTGCGGCGCTGATTCCCGGGACGAATTTCAGCACAGGATCCGTCCAATAGACATGCCGGTTAATAGCATCCTGATTGGGGAACATGCGCTGTGCAAGAGTCTCACTGATGATGACCACCGGATCTTGATCTTTATTTTGGCCGTCGAGCTCATTGAAATCACGACCGGTGAGGATGGGAACGCCGAGCGCGGCAAAGAATCCGGGAGAGATGACACGCCACTGGGCGCGCGGATCCTCTTCGCCCGCAGCGTGCACGTGACCGTCAGTGGAGAATTGCAGGCCCACGCCGGCCGCGGCATCGCGCCAGGGAACCATCAGGCCGAAAGCCGTCTTTTTCACGCCGGGTAGTGCATCCACGCGGCGAATCGATTCCTTGTAGAAATCGAGCACTTGCTGCGGTGTTTTTCCGTAGGACATCGCGGGGACGTTGATGGCAAGGACGTGGCGGGTATCGAGACCTGTCTCCGCCGTTTGCAGTGCGATCAGCGTAGTGATCAACATACTGGCGCCGGCCAGCAGCACGAACGATGCCGCGATTTGTGTCATCGCGAAAATCCGCTGGCGGCGGTTGGTGCTGCCGGTAATCCGTGCGCCGCCGCCCGCCAGGCTAAGGCCATTGGACGTATCGGCCGACGGCAGCCGCGGGACGAACGCCAGAATCGCCGCCGCGACCATGGCCAGCGCGGCTCCCAGCCACAGCAGGCTGGAATCGACAGTCAAATCGAGCGCGCGGACGGAAAAACGCGAGGCGTAGCGGGCCAGGATCGCCACCATCGGGTACGCGCTGATTACACCCAGTGCAGCACCGGCGCTGCAAAGCAAAAGGCTTTCGGCCAGCAGCATGCGGCGCAGAGCGCCCGTGCTGGCGCCGAGCGCCGCCCGGATGGTCAGCTCGCCTTGCCGGCGGACCGTCCGGGTGAGAATCAGGTTGGCGACGTTGCAACACGCGATGATGAAGACCAGCACCGAGGCTGCGAACAGAACCAGCAATATGGTGCGGGCACCCGAGGTAATCTGGTCGTGAAACAGCTTCGCCCCGATCTGGAAGTTCGCTTTGGGCGAATATGCTTCGGGATGTTCCTTGACCATGGCGCCATAGACCGAGCGCAACTCCGCGCGAGCTTGAGCGAGGGTAGCGCCGGGAGCCAGGCGGCCAAACAGCTCCGTCATGCGGTGAACACGGCCGGTGACCATGGTGGCGGAGAGGTGGTGCGGGCTGGTGACGACGTTAGCGATGATTTCGGTGTCTTGCGGATATGCGACGCAGGGTTCGAGGACGCCGATGACGGTCGCAGACCGATTGCCAAGCACACCGCTATCGAGACGAAGGGTTTTACCCATGACCGAAGGATCCTTCTTAAATGCAGTCGTCCAGAAGCGATAGGTGAGAACCACGACTCCGGCGGCGTTGGGGCCGTCGTCTTGCGGTCCGATGAGACGGCCGAGAACAGGGTGAAGGCCCATCACGTCGAAGTAGTTGCCACCCACCACGCCAGCTTGGACTTCGCGAGGCTGACCCAGGCCGATCATGGTGAAACCGACGGTCGAGAAATCGCCGAACGCGCTCACGGTCTTAACTCCGGCGCGCAAATCCTGGATTTCGGGCACGGAAAAGTTTGCGTTGTCGTCGCCCACTCCGGGGGCGCTTTGGCGGATATAGATCAGCCGGTCCTCGTCGCGGTTCACGAGCGGTTTGAGGAGCACGCCACGCACCAGCGTGAAGATAGCGGAGTTGGCGCCGATGCCAAGCGCCAGGGTCAGCACCACCGTAAGCGCAAGCCCTTTGGTTCGAGCCAGTGAGCGGAACGCAACTCTCAAATCGTTAGTGAATGACATATGTTTCTCTTCCTTCTGTCAGTGATTATGCTCGCCCGCGGTCGTTCCGTCGGACCAATCCGCCACTCCGACTAAGAACACAAGAATCCGTGGCAGGCCTTTCACCTGCGATGGTTCATTCGACGAGAAGAACCAATAGGGACTGGCCATAACCGGCGAACCCGCTGCGAAAGCTCCCCAATCCTTGCCGTCCGTGAGCGCGGTATACCACATCAGATGAGGGAGGTTGTGGCCGTCCTGGTCGGTCAAATATGCCGATTTCGACATCATGTAATCCATCGCGCCACTCTCGAGTTTCGGAAGCTGCTTGTTTTCGAACGCCGCTTTGACTGCCGGAATGATCTCCGTTTTCGAACGGCCGGCCATCACCAGCCTAGCGCGCAAATAAATGATCGGCAATATCGAACGTGCAGACTGCGGATTCATGCAATCGGCGGCTCGGACCTTCGGGTTCCCAGAATTCAGGCCAGTCGAACGCAGCCGTCCAAGCTCTTCCCACCATGCAGACAAACCCGTTCTTGCCTTCAACGGCGGTCTCGTAGCCTTGGCGTCCTAAAACCAAAACCGTCGCGTCGCGGGATATGGATTCGGGAGCGGCGCTTCGCGCCAGCGCGATCTCGGCTGTTCGGTCCATCAGGTATTGATCTACGGGTGCCATCTTCGGATATGGATCCGATTGTGCCGCTGCATCTGACGCGCCGCAAGCGATGGCGACGACCAGCGCGAAGCCAATGGTGAACCTGGAGTTTCGGGTCATGTCTTCTCCTTTTTCTGTTACGCCTTTCCGCGCGCAGTTTTCTGTCTCCGCCGCTGCTCGCTGGCCTTCGCGATTTCGCTCATGTCTCCCACTGGCCGAATTTCGAAAATGCTGCCAAACTGCAGGGCCGGATGCTGGCTGATGAGCTGTACAGCGTGATTCATGTCCCGCGCCTCAAGCACGAGAATGCCGCCGATTTGTTCCTTGGTCTCCGCATAGGGGCCGTCCGTGGTCGCAACCTTGCCGTTCTTCCAAGACAGCGTCAAGGCGGTTTCCGGACCCTGAAGCGCTTCGCCATCGCCCCAGTTCCCGTTGGCGCGAAGATGGTCGTCATATTCAAAGCAGGCGTCGAACATGGCGTTTTGTTCGCGCTCAGGCATGGCGTCGAATTTGTTTTTGTCGTAGTAGCCCAAACAGATGTATTTCATGGTTCTTCTTCTCCAGTGCAGCCAGCAGCGCAGCCGTCGCAGATTCTTGCCTCACAGCTTCACGTAACGAAGCGCGACGCATCCCGATGGAAAAATCTTCGAGTCCACAAGTTTTAACTGCAATCTCTCCGGCAGGCCGGCGCCTTCTAATAACCGTACTCCTGCCCCGGCGACGGTTGGGTGAATGACAAAACGATATTCATCAACCAGGCCAAGTTTTGTGAGTTGTGAGGGTATATCTACGCCGCCGACCAAAATATTCTTGCCTTTTTCCTGCTTTAATTTAAGAACCTCCTCGCGAAGATTGCCCCGAACAATTCTCGTCTTCCCATCAGCGCTCTCTAATGAGCGCGAGAAGACAACTCGATTGAGGGAGTCAAACGCGTCAGCAAAGTCGTTCTCGGCTTTCGTCCCCGAATGGGTTTTTGCGATTTCCGGCCAGCAAGGAACCATCAATTGATAGGTTTCACGCCCATAGATGGACAGGTCAATCTCTCCGAGGAGCTGCGTATGGTGCTCAAGCAGCTTTTCATCGGGAGTCATCTTGGTGTGGTCGCAGCAGCCATCCAGAGTGATGTTGATTGCGTAGATTAGCTTCCTCATTCGCCCTAACCTTTCTTTGTGTTCGAGCACCCTATCTTCCTCGCAGGATGCGTACCACGCGGTCAGTTTGTTTACTTCCTTCCGCCGGGCGCTTGTTCCGGAGCGGGATAGAAAAGAAGCTCGCGCACCTCGCCTGCCGCATCGCAGGAGATGGCCCGTTTGCGCGCCCACTTGAGTGCCTCGTCCATATTGGCGGCTTCCAGTATCCAGAAACCGCCGATGTGCTCCTTGGTCTCTGTGTATGGCCCATCGGTGACGCGCACCGTACCATCCGGCTGCTTCCGCACTGTTTTTGCGTTGGCGGCCGGGGAAACCCCGCAGGCGAACTTCCTCACACCGGCAGCCATCATTTCGCGGTTGAGCGCGTGGATCTCTTCCATCATTGATTCGGTTACGGTGGACGGGTCGAAGTCATCGGGAAGGTAGCTAGCAACCAGATACTGCGGCATAAATTCTCCTTGTTTTCAGTGGCTTCCGATGACTCGTTTCCTCTTCACTCAGGCACCGTAGCTCATCGTTCTACCAGATAGTCGTTCGCGGGAGCGAAAATCGACAGCCACGCCAATTTTTATTTCAGCTGCCGAATCCGTTCTTGCAGGAACTGCCGTTCTGGCTCCTGTTGGGTCAGCGCCAGAGCTTTCTCATAAGATGCCCGAGCCTCGGCTGTCCTGCCGAGCCTGCGGTACATATCGGCGCGGGCGGAATGCGCCAGGTAGTAGTTTGCCAATGCGCCTTGTTCCAACACCGCCTCGATATGCGCGAGACCGGCCTCCGGACCATCGCACATGGCAATGGCCACAGCACGATTGAGCTCAACCACTGGCGAAGGCTGAATTCGTAGCAGGTGGTCGTAAAGCGCAACAATCTGCCGCCAGTCGGTCGCGGCAGCCGATTCCGCTTCCGCATGAACGGCCGCAATCGCCGCC
>Ga0335077_10005614_pt1 | contig 15414 bp, 7 predicted proteins | sample Lox_Sample_31_FD_207151 | JGI IMG/M metagenome (GOLD analysis project Ga0335077, IMG submission 207151) | Soil microbial communities from Loxahatchee National Wildlife Refuge, Florida, United States - Lox_Sample_3.1 | ecosystem: Environmental > Terrestrial > Soil > Wetlands | place: USA: Florida... | reverse complement strand
CGGATCCGAGGGCCCTTTTTTCGGCAAAGAGCGCCGAGGGGCAAACGAAAAGAGGCGGACGCCGCGAATGTCGGCGGCGCGCCGGATCCGGGACCGGTCAACGGAGGCCGTGATAGTCCTTGAACCAGGCGACGAACCGCGGCAGGCCCTCCTCGAGCGGCACCTTGGTCTCGTAGCCCACCGCCGCGCGGATGTGGCGCAGGTCGGCGCAGGTCTCCGGCATCTCGGTGGCCAGCGGCGGGAGGAGTTCCAGCTTCGCCGGGCGGCCGAGCAGGGATTCGAGCAGCTGCACGAACCGGAGCATTTCGACCGGTCGGCTGTGGCCGATGTTGAAGATGCGCCACGGGGGCACCGGTTTTTCCGCCGGCGGGTGAAGCAGGACCCTGATCACACCGTCGACGATGTCGTCGACGTAGGTGAAATCTCGCTGGTAGCGGCCGTGGTTGTAGAGGCGGATGGGCTGGCCGTCGCAGATCGCGCGGGAGAAGAGCATCGGCGCCATGTCCGGGCGGCCCCAGGGACCGTAGACCGTGAAGAACCGCAGGCCGGTGAGGTTCAGGCCGTGCATGTGGGCGTAGCTGTAGGCCATCGCCTCGTTTGCCTTCTTGGTCGCGGCGTAGAAGGAGAGCGGCTGCCCCGTCTCAGCTTCCTCGGAGAACGGCACCCGGGCGTGCGCCCCGTAGACCGAGCTGCTGGAGGCGAACACGAAGTGCTTCGGCGGCCGCCGCCGCGCCGCTTCGAGGACGCAGGCGAAGCCGTCGAGATTGCTGTGCACGTAGGCGGCGGGATTCTCGAGGCTGTAGCGCACCCCGGTCTGGGCGCCGAGGTGGGCTAGGTAGTCCGGCCGAAAATGCCCGTAGATCCCGTCCCAGGCCGCGGCGTCCGCGAAATCGGCCCGCACGAAGCGGAAGCCGGCGAGCTTCTCCAGGGCCGCGAGCCGCGCCCGCTTGAGCTCGCCGGAGGCGTACTCATTCAGATTGTCGACTCCGAGCACCTCGCACTGCTCGGCGGAGGCCAGGCGCTGGCACACATGGAAGCCGATAAACCCGGCTGCGCCGGTGACGAGTACTTTCATCGGCCCGGGGGTCTAGACGAAAGGGTGGGGCGCCGCTAGGCAAAACTCGTTCCGGCCGGGATTCCGGGTCTGGCCGGCGCCCCGCGCCCGCCGCCAAAGCTTTCTCTTGATTGTCGGAAAAGCGCCCCTATAAGTTGCGCCGCTTTTGTCGTCCGGCATAGTTCTTGCATGAAGATCAAGGCCTACCTCAAACCGCATTGCGGCTGGTCCCGCGGGGTGCGCGCCATCATGCGCAAATACAATCTCGAGTACGACGACATCGACATCCTGAACAACCACGCCCACTACGAGGAGATGGTGCGCAAGTCGTCCCAGCCGCTTTCCCCCTGCGTCGAGATCGACGGCATCATGCTCGCCGACGTCTCCGGCGAGGAGGTGGAAAACTATCTGCTCGCCAACAATCTGGTCGAACCCAGCGATGCCCCCGCCCCGGAGCCCACCAATGTCGGCTGCACCGACGGGGAGAATGCCAAAATGGCCACCAAAACCATCCGGTTCTTCTGACGAGCCACTCGGTCAAAACCATCCAAGTTTTCACAGGGCCGGCTCGCGCACCGCGGGACCGGCCCTTTCCTTGTCTCCCATCCGTCACCGAGTTTCCCGTTGACCCACCGCCCAACGCCACACCGTATCCGCACTGATGAATCGCCATCCTGACAGCGCCCCCCGGCCCGCGCGGCTGGGCCTGCCGCCGAAGCAGGGGCTCTACGACCCCTGGTTCGAGCACGACGCCTGCGGCGTCGGCTTCGTCGTCGACATCAAGGGCCGCAAATCGAACCAGATCCTGCAGCAGGCGATCCAGGTGCTGCGCAACCTCGACCACCGCGGAGCCAGCGGGAGCGAGCCCAATACCGGCGACGGCGCCGGCGTCCTGCTCCAGCTGCCCCACACCTTTCTCGCCGAGGTCTGCAAGAAGACGCGCATCGCCCTGCCAGGCCCGGGTGAGTACGGCTGCGGCCTCGTCTTCCTGCCCCGCAATCCCAACCACCGGCGGCGCCTCGAGGAGCGCTTCGAGCAGATCATCCAGGCCGAGGGGCAGACGTTCCTCGGCTGGCGCACGGTGCCTGCCAACAGCTCGTCGCTCGGCGACACCGCCCGCTCGTGCGAGCCGTTCATCCGCCAGGTGTTCATCGGCCGCAACCGCAAGCTCACCGACGACCTCGCCTTCGAGCGCAAGCTCTACGTCATCCGCAAGCGCGCCTACAGCGAGCTCCGGGCCGGCGGCCTCGACGGCGGGGAGTACTGGTACCTGCCCAGCCTTTCCAGTCGCACCATCGTCTACAAGGGCATGCTCCTCACCGAGCAGCTCCCGGAATACTTTCCGGACCTGCGCGACCCGGCGATGGAGACCGCGCTCGCCCTGGTGCATTCGCGCTTCAGCACGAATACCTTTCCCAGCTGGGAGCGCGCCCACCCGTACCGCTATCTGGCGCACAACGGCGAGATCAACACCCTCCGCGGCAACATCAACTGGATGCACGCCCGCGAGGCGCTGTTCGAGTCGGACCTCTTCGGCGACGACATCGCTAAGATCCACCCGGTCGTCGATCCCAACGGCAGCGACTCCGCGATGTTCGACAACACGCTGGAACTGCTCGTCCTGGCGGGCCGCCCGCTGGCGCACGCGATGATGATGTTGATCCCCGAGCCGTGGTCCGGCCACCAGACCATGGACGACGACCGGCGCGCCTTCTACCAGTACCACAGCTGCCTGATGGAGCCGTGGGACGGCCCGGCCTCCATCGCCTTCACCGACGGCGTTCGCATCGGCGCCGTGCTGGATCGCAACGGTCTGCGCCCCTCGCGCTACTACGTCACCAAGGACGACCGTGTGATCATGGCTTCCGAGGTCGGCGTGCTCGACGTGCCGCCCGACCAGGTGCTGGAGAAGGGCCGCCTGCAGCCCGGCCGCATGTTCCTCGTCGACACCGGCGAGGGCCGGATCATCGCGGACGAGGAGCTCAAGGCCAAGATTGCGGGCGAGCGCCCGTACCGCCTCTGGCTGCAGGAACACCTCGTGCAGCTCCAGGACCTGCCGGCGGCGCCGAGCCTGCCGGAGCCGGACGCGCGCACGCTGCTCCAGCGCCAGATCGCGTTCGGCTACACCTTCGAGGACCAGCGCATCCTCCTCACGCCGATGGCGCGCGACGGCGTCGAGGCGGTCGGCTCGATGGGCAATGACGCCGCCCTGGCCGTGCTCTCGAACCGGCCGCGGCTGTTCTACGATTACTTCAAGCAGCTCTTCGCCCAGGTCACCAACCCGCCGATCGACTGCATCCGCGAGGAGCTCATCGTCTCGGCGGAAACCCGGCTCGGGTCGGAGGGCAACCTGCTCAACCCGCAGCCGTCCGCCTGCCGCCGCGTCGAGCTGGAATGGCCGATCCTCACCAACGAGGAGTTCGCCAAGATCCGGCGCCTCGACCTGCCCGGCTTCAAGGTCGGCGTGCTCCCGATCCTCTTCCGCGTCACCCGCGGCGAGAAGGGCCTCGCCAAGTCCCTCGAGGAGCTGTGCGTGATGGCGCGGCGCATGATCGAGGAGGAGGAGGTCAACCTCATCATCCTCAGCGACCGCGGCGTGAATCAGGACTACGCGCCGGTGCCGGCGCTGCTCGCCGTGGCCGGCCTGCACCACTACCTCATCCGCGAGGGCCTGCGCACCCGCATCAGCATGGTGCTGGAAACCGGCGAGGCGCGCGAGGTGCACCATTTCTCGCTGCTGATCGGCTACGGCTGCAGCGCGATCAACCCCTACCTGGCGTTTGAGACCGTCGACGAGATGATCCACGACGGCCTCCTGCCGAACGTGGACCACAAGGCCGCCCGCAAGAACATCGTCAAGGCGGCGTCGAAGGGCGTGGTCAAGGTCATGTCCAAGATGGGCATCTCCGCGATCCAGAGCTACCGCGGCGCCCAGGTGTTCGAGGCCGTCGGCCTGCGGCAGGATGTCATCGACCACTACTTCACGTGGACGCCCTCGCGCGTCGGCGGCATCGGGCTCGACGTCATCGCGCAAGAGGTGCTCGCGCGGCACCGCGAGGCCTTCCCCGGCCGCGCGGTCAACGGCCAGGTGCTGCCCGCCGGCGGCCAGTACCAGTGGCGCGACGACGGCGAATTCCACCTCTTCAACCCCGAGACGATCCACCGCCTGCAGAAGGCCGTGCGCACCGGCAGCTACGCGGTCTACAAGGAGTACGCGAAGCTGGTCAACGACCAGGCGAGGAACCTCTGCACCCTGCGCAGCCTGCTCGACTTCAAGCCCGGCACCCCCGTGCCCCTGGCCGAGGTCGAGCCGGTCGAGGTCATCATGAAGCGCTTCAAGACCGGCGCGATGTCCTACGGCTCCATCAGCCAGGAGGCCCACGAGACGCTGGCGGTGGCCATGAACCGGATCGGCGGCAAGTCCAACACCGGCGAGGGCGGCGAGGATCCCGCGCGCTACGAGCTCCTGCCCAACGGCGATTCGAAGAACTCGGCCATCAAGCAGGTGGCGTCCGCGCGCTTCGGGGTCACCAGCGACTACCTCGTCCACGCCCGCGAGCTGCAGATCAAGATGGCCCAGGGGGCCAAGCCCGGGGAGGGCGGCCAGCTGCCCGGCACGAAGGTCTATCCGTGGATCGCCCGGGTCCGGCACACCACCGCGGGCGTCGGCCTGATCTCCCCGCCGCCGCACCACGACATCTATTCGATCGAGGATCTGGCGGAGCTGATCCACGACCTGAAGAACGCCAACCGCGACGCGCGGATCAGCGTGAAGCTCGTCGCCGAGGTCGGTGTCGGCACCGTCGCCGCGGGCGTCGCCAAGGCCCACGCCGACGTCGTGCTGATCTCCGGCCACGACGGCGGCACCGGCGCCTCGCCGCAGACGTCGATCAAGCACGCCGGCCTGCCGTGGGAACTCGGCCTGGCCGAGACGCACCAGACGCTCGTCCTGAACAATCTCCGCGACCGGATCGTGGTCGAGACCGACGGCCAGCTGAAGACCGGCCGCGACGTCGCCATCGCCGCGCTGCTCGGGGCCGAGGAGTTCGGCTTCGCCACCGCCCCGCTCGTGTCGGTGGGGTGCATCATGATGCGGGTCTGCCACCTCAACACCTGTCCGACCGGCGTCGCGACCCAGGATCCGCGCCTGCGGGCCCGGTTCACGGGCAAGCCCGAGCACGTGGTGAACTTCATGCGTTTCATCGCCGAGGAGCTGCGCGAGGTCATGAGCCAGCTCGGCTTCCGCACCGTCGACGAGATGGTCGGCCGGGTCGACTGCCTCGAGTCGCGCAAGGCGGTGGACCACTGGAAGGCGAGGGGACTCGACTTCTCGAACATCCTTTACGCCCCGGACATCGGCGCCGACGTCGGTCGCTACTGCCGCACCAAGCAGGATCACGGCCTCGAGAAGTCGCTCGACCTCACCACGCTGCTGGAAATATGCCGGCCCGCCATCGAGCGGGGCGAGAAGATCGTCGCCGAGTTGCCCATCCGCAACGTCAACCGGGTGGTCGGCACCATCACGGGCAGCGAGCTCACCAAGAAGCGGGGAGCCGGCGGTCTGCCGGACGATTCGGTCCGGATCCATTTCAAGGGCTCGGCCGGCCAGAGCTTCGGCGCGTTCATGCCGCGGGGCATGACCTTCTCCCTCGAGGGGGACGCCAACGACTACGTCGGCAAGGGGCTCTCCGGCGGCAAGATCATCGTCTATCCGCCGGCCGGCAGCACCTTCGCCCCGGAGCGGAACATCATCATCGGCAACGTCGCCTTCTATGGCGCCACCGCCGGCGAGGCCTACATCCGCGGCATGGCTGGCGAACGATTCTGCGTCCGCAACAGCGGTCTCAACGCCGTCGTCGAGGCGGTGGGCGACCACGGGTGCGAATACATGACCGGCGGCCGGGTCGTGGTGCTCGGCCCCACGGGCCGGAATTTCGCCGCGGGCATGTCGGGGGGCGTCGCCTACGTGTTTGATGAGGCGGGCCGCTTCGCGCAGAATCTGAACACGCAGATGGTCGGCCTCGCCAAGCTCGACGACCCGGAGGAAATCGCGCTCGTGCGCGCCATGATTGAGCGCCACGTGGCCTGGACCCAGAGCGCCCGGGCCCGGGCCCTGCTCGCGCAATGGGAGGCGACGGTCGCGCGCTTCGTCAAAGTCTTGCCGAAGGATTACCAGCGCATGCTCGCCTGCCTCGCCCGCGCCCATGAGCAGGGGCTGACCGGCGACGAGGCCGTGATGGTGGCCTTCGAGGAAAACGCCCGCGACTTGGCGCGCGTCGGCGGCAACTGAAACCCAACTTCCGCCCCCAAGCCTTATCACCATGGGCAAACCCACCGGCTTTATCGAATACCTGCGCGAGCTGCCGATCGACCGCCCGCCGCTCGAGCGCGTGCGCGACTGGCAGGAGTTCCATGATCACATGGAGGAGAAGAAGCTCCGCAACCAGGGCGCGCGCTGCATGGATTGCGGCGTGCCGTTCTGCCACACCGGCAAACTGGTCAGCGGCATGGCCTCCGGCTGTCCGATCCACAACCTCATCCCGGAGTGGAACGACCTGATCTACCGCGGCCTCTGGCACGAGGCGCTCGCCCGCCTGCACAAGACCAACAATTTTCCCGAGTTCACCGGGCGGGTCTGCCCGGCGCCGTGCGAGGGCTCGTGCGTGCTCGGCATCAACACGCCGCCGGTCACGATCAAGAACATCGAGTACGCCATCATCGAGCGGGGCTGGGAGGAGGGCTGGGTCGTGCCCGAGGCGCCCAAGGCCCGCACCGGCAAAAAGGTGGCGGTCATCGGCTCCGGCCCGGCCGGGCTCTCCGCCGCCGCCCAGCTCAACAAGGCGGGCCACTGGGTCACCGTGTTTGAGCGCGCCGACCGGCCCGGCGGGCTGCTGATGTACGGGATCCCCAACATGAAGCTCGACAAGCGGGAGGTCCTGATGCGCCGGCTCCAGCTTATGGAGCAGGAGGGCGTCAAGTTCCTCTGCAACGCGAACGTGGGGGACAACGTCGAGCCGCAGATCTTCCTCAAGGAGTTCGACGCCACGGTCATTTGCACCGGCGCGACCCAGGCGCGCGACCTGCCGGTCGAGGGCCGCAGCCTCAAGGGCGTGCATTACGCGATGGAGTTCCTCACCGCGAACACCCGGGCCCTGCTCAACAGCGGCACCGACCATTCGCCGATCCAGGCCCGGGGCCGGGATGTCGTCGTGATCGGCGGCGGCGACACGGGCACCGACTGCGTCGGCACCGCGATGCGCCAGGGCTGCCGCAGCCTGCTGCAGATCGAGATCCTGCCCAAGCCGCCGCTGGACCGCGCGGCCGACAATCCCTGGCCCGAGTGGCCCAAGGTGTACAAGCTCGACTACGGCCAGGAGGAGGCCGCGGCGAAGTTCGGCGCGGACCCCCGCGTCTACCTCACCACGGTGAAGAAATTTGTCGGCGACAGCCACGGCGCGGTGAAGGAACTCGTGACCGTGCAGGTGACCTGGGAGAAGAACGAGAAGGGCCAGTTCATCCCGAAGGAGGTGCCCGGCACCGAGCAGACGCGCCCCGCCCAGCTGGTGCTGCTGGCGATGGGCTTCCTCGGACCGGAGCAGCCGTTGCTCAAGGAACTCGGCGTCGAGGTCGACGCCCGCTCGAACATCCGGGCCGAGCACGAGAAATACACGACCAACCTGCCGAACATCTTCGCCGCCGGCGACTGCCGCCGGGGGCAAAGCCTGGTGGTCTGGGCGATCAATGAAGGGCGGGGTGCCGCGCGGGAATGTGACCGGTACCTGATGGGCGCGACCGACCTGCCGTAGCCGGCGCGGCTTTCCGCGGCGCAATCCGGCTTGGCAGTCTCGGCGCCGGGGCTCATGAGTCTGCGTTGCGCATGCCGGAGTCCTCGGTCCCCCTTGCTGCGAAATCGCGCGGGCGGTCGTTCGCGACCGTGGGGTTGGGCGTGGCGCTGGTCGTCGCCACATTCCTGGCCTATTGGCCGGCCTTGCACGGCGGGCCGCTGATCGACGACGCGGATCATATCACGCGGCCGGAGTGGCGGTCCCTGGCGGGACTGGCCCGCCTCTGGTTCGACATCGGCATCACCAGCCAGTACTTCCCGCTGCTGCACTCGACGTTCTGGCTGGAATACCATCTCTGGCAGGACGCCGTGGTCGGCTACCACATCGCCAACGTGCTCCAGCACATCCTGTGCGCGCTGCTCGTGGTCGCCCTGGCGCGGCGGCTGGGCCTTCCCGGCGGCTGGCTGGCGGGATTTGTCTTCGCCCTGCATCCGGTCTGCGTCGACTCGGTCGCCTGGATATCCGAGCAGAAGAACACGCTGTCCACGTTGTTTGCCCTCGCGGCGGCGTGCGTCTACCTCGACCGCCGCGAGTCCGGGCGCGCGCGCCGGTACTGGCTCGCGTCGGGACTCTTCGTCCTCGCGCTGCTGACCAAGTCGATCACGGCCACGCTGGCGCCCGCGCTGGTGGTGATCGGGTGGTGGCAGCACGGCCGGGTCGGGTGGCGGCGGGATGTGCGTCCCTTGGTGCCGTGGATGCTGATCGGGGCCGCCCAAGGTCTGTTCACGGTGTGGTACGAGCGGGTGTATGCGCACGCCCGCGGCGCGAGCTTCGACTGGAGTCCGGTCGAACGCGGCCTGATCGCCGGGCGTGCCGTCGTCTTCTACCTGCGCACGCTGGTGTGGCCGGCCGATCTGGTTTTCATCCAGCCGCGCTGGGCGGTGAATGCGGCCGCGGGATGGCAGTACGTCTTTCCCGCGGCGGTCGTGGCGTTCGCCGTGGCGCTGGCGTGGCTGGCGCGGCGCCGGCGCGGACCCCTGGCCGCCTTCTTGATCTACGCCGGGGCGCTGTTTCCCACGCTGGGTTTCCTCAACCTCAACTGGTTCAACTATTCATTCGTGGCGGATCACTTCCAGTATCTCGCCCTCCCCGCCTTGATCATCCCGGCCGCGGCGCTGCTCACCGTGCTGCTGCGGCGGTGGTTCGCGGCGTGCGCGCCCGTCGTCGCCGCGGCCCTCGGGGTGGTGCTCGCGATCGGCCTGGGCGGATTGACCTGGCGGCAGAGCGGCTACTATCGCGACGCCGAGACGCTCTATCGCCGGACCCTCGCGGGAAACCCGTCCTGCTGGCTCGCCCACGCCAACCTCGGCGCGATTCTCCTCGACCGCCCCGGCGGGTTGGAGGAGGCGATCACCCACCTCATCACCGCGCTGTCGCTGAAGCCGGACCATTTGAACGCCTACATCAATCTCGGCTACGCGTTCAGCCGGCTGCCGGGACACCGGGCCGACGCGGTCCGGGCCTTTGAAGGCGCGCTGCAACTGAAGCCGGACAATCCCGCTGTCCTGACCCAGCTCGGCCACGTGCTCGCGCAGACGCCGGGGCGGACGGACGACGCCATCGCGACCTACCGCCGGGCGCTGCATTTGAATCCGCGCGAGTGGGAAGCCCACGCGGGTCTCGCGCGGCTGCTCGCGGCCACGCCCGGTGGGCTGCCGGAGGCGATCGCCGAGGGTGAGGCGGCCATCCGGCTGCGGCCGGATTTCGCGCTGCTTTACAGCGACCTCGGCGGCAACCTGGGCAGCGCGGGCCGGACGACGGAGGCCATCGCCGCCTTCGAGACGGCGGTGAAGCTGCAACCCGATCTGGCGGTGGCGCAGTACAATCTCGGCACCCTGCTGTCCGACCGGCCGGGGCGCCTGGCGGAGGCCGTGGATCACCTCGAGGCGGCCCGGCAACGCATGCCGAACGATCCGGCGGTGCACAACAACCTCGGGCTGGCGCTGCTGCAGCTGGGCCGCCGCGACGAGGCGATCCGCGAACTGCAGTCGGTACTGCGCCTCGCCCCGGATTCGGCCGAGGGACACTTCAGCATGGGCCGCGCCCTGCTTGGCGCGCCGGCGGATTATCGCGCGGCGCTGCGCGAGTTCGAGCGGGCGGCCCGGTTGCGGCCGGATTGGCCGGCCGCACAGGAGGCGGTGGCGCAGTTGCGGGCCCGGCTCGGTCCTTGATGCAGGCGGCTCCGCGGGCGGCGGCGCTCAGATGTACTCGCGGTACACCGGCTCGAACATGCAGCTGCGGATGTACGCCTCGAGGTCGGCGGGCCGCGGCCGGCGGGCCAGCCCGGCCCGGTGGCATTCCTCGGCGACGGCGGTGGCGATTTTGGCCGACACGTCGCGGATCCGCGCCAGCGACGGAAAGATGCGGCCTTGGGCGAGATCGTCATCCGTCACCTGATCCGCCAGGGCCCGCGCGGCGGTAAGGAACATGGCGTCCGTGATCCGGCCGGCCTCGCTGGCGAGGGCGCCCAAGCCGATGCCGGGGAAGACATAGACGTTGTTGCTCTGGCCGGGCACGAACGTGCGGCCGTTGAGATTCACCGGCGGGAACGGGCTGCCGCTGGCGAAAATCACGCGGCCCTCCGTCCATTGGTAGGCCTCCTCGGCCGTGCACTCCGCCCGGGAGGTCGGATTTGAGAGGGCGAAAATGACCGGCCGCGGGTTGAGGGCGGCCATGCGGGAAACGATTTCCCGGGTGAAGGTGTGCGGCGCGGCCGAGGCGCCAATCAAAACGGTGGGCCGGAAGGCCTCGACCGCCTCCGCCAGAGTCGGGAGGAAGGGGTGGTCGTGGGCGTACGGCGCATTATGCTCGGCCAGCGGGCCCGGGCGTTGGCGCACGACCAGGCCGAGCGCGTCGACAAACCAGCAGCGTTCGCGGGCCTCGGCCTCGCCCAGGCCCTCCTGCCGGGCGGCGGCAACGTAAAGGTCCGCGATGCCCGTGCCGGCTTCGCCCGCCCCGAGGAAAAGCAGCTTTTGTTCGCGCAGCCGCCCCCCGCTCAGTCGCAGGGCGGAAATCAAACCCGCCAACACCACGGCGGCGGTGCCCTGGATGTCATCATTAAAGCTGCAGATGACGTCGCGGTATTTGCGGAGGAGGCGGAAGGCATTGCAGTTGGCGAAGTCCTCCCATTGCACCAGCGCCTTGGGATAGGTGGTGCGGACGGCCTCGATGAATTCGTCGATGAAGGCGTCGTAGTCCGCGCCGCGCACGCGCTTTTGGCTGAGGCCGATATAGAGGGGATCTTCGTGCAACCGGGTGTTGTCCGTTCCCACATCGAGGGTGATCGGCAGGCAGTAGTAGGGATGCACCCCGGCGCAGGCGGTGTAGAGGGAAAGCTTGCCAACGGGGATGCCCATGCCCAGCGCCCCGAGATCCCCGAGTCCGAGGATGCGCTCGCCATCGGTCACGACGATGATGCGCGCATCCGGGTAGGGCCAGTGGCGCAGGAGTTCGGCGACCCGGCCGCGGTCGCGGATGCTCAGAAACAATCCGCGCGGCCGGCGGAAAATGTTGCCGTACTCGAGACACGCCTGGCCGACCGTCGGCGTGTAGATGATGGGGATCATCTCTTCCGCGTGCTCCTGCACCACCCGGTAGAAGAGGGTCTCGTTGCGGTTCTGCAGGCTTGTGAGGAAAATATACTTCTCGAGGGCGTTGGGTTTGCGCTGGTAGTTGCCATACACCCGCCGCAGCTGGTCCTGCATGGTGGACACTCGCGGCGGCAGCAGGCCCCGCAACCCCAAGGCGTCGCGTTCGCGCTCGGTGAAAGCCGTGCCCTTGTTGAACAGGGCGTTGGTCAGCAGGGCGTTGCCCCAAGGCAGGATCCGCCCTCCGTGCGGACCGAGACCGCCGTCATGGGATTGCCCGCTCATGATTGCCCTGGGGCTGGAAGCGCCGATGCCTGCATAAGGTCGGGAAAAGGGAATAGCGAGGTCCGAGTCGCGGGCCAAGGCCGTGCGGACGGTAGCAGCCGGCGTCATCCGGCCGCGGCTCCGCGCTTATGCTGGCGGCCCGGGCCGGACGCCGCGGGCCGCCGGGTTAATCCCCTCACCGCGAGGGCTCCAGACTTTGCTCTTGGAACAGCGGCGCTTTGGCTTCGGAATCCGGCGTGGAGGCAGGAAAGGTCGATGCCAAGTTCCCATGCACCGGGACCGAGAACGGACGGACGCGGGGCCGGACCCCGGCGGGGTGCCGGCGCCTGATCGGCCGCGCGCGCCCATGACCCCGTCCCCTCCGCGCGCGGGCAGCGGCCCGTCGTCAAACTGGGCGCTGATCCGCCGCCTTTTCGGCCTGGTCTGGCTCTACCGGCGCCGTTGCTTCGCCGTGCTCGGCCTGCAGCTTGTGCTCCTCACCGTCGGCCTCTCCGGCCTGAACCTCACCGGCGAGGCGATCGATTACATCAGCCACGAGGTCACCGGCGCACCGCTGCAAACGCGGGGCATCCACATCACGTTTCCCGCCCACTGGCCGCCCTTCGCCGAGGTCGCCGTGATCGCCGGCGGAATCCTCGTGTTCGCGGTGATGCGGGCGGTGCTGAACTACGTCTACAGCGTGCTCATCAACCGCCTGACGCAGCAGGAGATCGTCCCGCACCTGCGCGGCCTGGTGTACGACAAGCTGCAGCGCCTGAGTTTTCGCTTCTTCGACGCCAACTCGACCGGGTCGATCATCAACCGCGTCACCGGCGATGTGCAGGCGGTGCGCATGTTCCTCGACCAGGTGCTGATCCAGAGCTTCATCATGGTGATTTCGCTCGGCGTCTACATCGTCTACATGGCGAGTCTCCACGTCGGTCTCACGGTCGCCTGCCTCGCCACCACGCCCTTTCTCTGGCTGGCGGCTTTCGAGTTCTCGCGGCGCGTCCAGCCGGAATACGCCCGCAACCGGGACCTGTCCGACGTCATGGTGCGCCACCTCGCGGAGAGCATCCAGGGCATGCCGGTGACGAAGGGCTTCGGCCGCGAGCCGGAGGACCGGGCCCGTTTCGTGGCGGCCAACGACGCCGTGCTCGTGCAGCAAAAGGGGATCTTCTGGCGGGTGAGCCTGTTCAGCCCGGCGGTGGGTTTTCTCACCCGCGTGAACATGATGGTGCTGCTCGGCTACGGCGGCTGGCTCGTGGCGCACGGCCGTCTCCCACTGGGCGCGGGCCTGGTCGTGTTCGCCGGCCTGCTGGAGCAGTTCTCCGGCCAGGTGAACAACGTGGTCAATGTCGTCAACAGCGTGCAGCAGTCGCTCATCGGCGCGCAGCGCGTCTTCGAGATTCTCGACGCCCCGATCGAGGTGCAGAGCCGGCCGGGCGCCCTCCGCGTGCCGCGGCTGCGCGGGGCGGTGCGCTTCGACCGGGTCTCCTTCGCCTACGATCCGCACGAGCCGGTCCTTCACGACATCGACCTCGCGGTGGAGCCCGGCCGGTGCGTCGCCATCCTCGGCGCCACAGGCGCGGGCAAGAGCGCGCTCATGAGCCTGATCCCGCGCTTCTACGACCCGACCGCCGGGCGCGTGCTCGTCGACGGCCATGACGTCCGTGACCTCGAGCTCGACGACCTCCGCCGCAACATCGGGCTGGTCTTCCAGGAAAGCTTCCTCTTCAGCCAGACCGTCGCGGCCAACATCGCGTTCGGCCATCCCCAGGCGACGATGGAGCAGGTCCGGCATGCCGCGCGGATCGCCGCCGCCGATGAATTCATCCTGCAGCTGGCGCAGGGCTACGACACCGTGCTGGGCGAAAGCGGCGTGACGCTTTCCGGCGGGCAGCGGCAGCGGCTCGCGCTGGCCCGCGCCATCCTGCTCGAGCCGGCCATCCTGCTGCTCGACGACCCAACCGCCGCGATCGACTCGCGCACCGAGCACGAGATCTTCGCCGCGCTGGAGCACGCCATCGCCGGCCGCACGACCTTCATCGTGGCCCACCGCCTCAGCACGCTGCGGCGCGCGGACCTGATCCTGGTGCTGGAGGCGGGCCGCATCGTGCAGCGCGGCACGCACGCGGAGCTGATGAAGGTCCCCGGACCCTACCTGCACGTGGCGAGCCTGCAGCTGGTGGACAGCCGCGACCTGCAGGCGCTGACGGAAGGAGACGCCGCATGAGCCGCCCGGCCGCGCGCCTCGACCTGCTCACCCTCGTCCCGCGGCAGCTGGACGACGAGGCGGAACAGCAGTTCCAGCCGCTGGAGTGGCGGTTGATCCGGCGGCTGATGGGCTACCTGCGGCCGCAGCGGGCGAAATTCTGGGGGATGGTCGGCCTGTCGACCATCCGCGCGGTGCAGCTGCCGGCGCTGGTCTGGGTCATGAGCCGGATCATCGCCGGACCGGTCGCCCGCCACGATCTGCCGGCGCTCGCCCGGGACGTCGCCGGGTATGCCCTCCTCGCGCTGGTGACGGATTTCATGTTCCACTTCCGGCAGCGCTACGCCCTCGAGCTGGGCGAATTCGCCGTCAACGCGCTGCGGACGGACATCTTCGAGCACATCCAGCGCATGCCGATGAGCTTCTTCCACCGGGTGAAGCTCGGCCGGATCATCAGCCGGGTGACGTCCGACGTGGAGGCGGTGCGCGTGGGCATCCAGGATGTCTTCTTCGTGAGCCTGATCCAGTTCGGCATGATGGCCTTCGCCGCGGTCGCCATGCTCTTCTGCGACTGGCAGCTGTTTCTCATCGTGCTTGCGATGGCGCCGGTGCTCTGGACGGTGAACCGCCGCTTCCGGTACCGGCTGAGCCGGCTCAGCCGGGCGTCGCAGGAGAGCTTCAGCCGGGTCACCGCGACGCTGGCGGAGTCCGTGAGCGGGATCCGCGTCACGCAGGGCTTCGTGCGGCAGGAGACCAACGCCGGACTCTTCCGTTCGCTGCTGGCCGACCACGCCCGCTACAACGTGGCGCTCGCGCGCACCTCGGCGATCCTGCTGCCGATTTTGGAGCTCAACAGCCAGTTCTTCATCGCGGTGCTGCTGCTGCTCGGCGGCTGGCGGTCCTTCCACCACCAGATGGAGCTCTCCGGCCTGATCCAGTTCTTCTTCCTTGCGAACCTGTTCTTCTCGCCGATCGCCGTCATCGGCAACCAGTACAACCAGGCGCTGATCGCGATGGCCGGCGCCGAGCGCATCTTCCGCTTGGTCGACCTGGAGCCCGAGTGGACGGACGCCGCCGCCGCGACGCCGCTCGCGGATCCGCGCGCGGCGGTGGCGGACCGCGCCGCGCCGGGCATGCGGGTGGAGTTCCGGCACGTCCACTTCGGCTACGATCCGAACCGGCTCGTGCTGCACGACGTCGACTTCGTCGCGGAACCGGGGCGCATGGTCGCGCTGGTCGGCCACACCGGCAGCGGCAAGAGCTCGATCGTCAACCTGGTGGCGAAATTCTACCTGCCCACGCGCGGCGAGGTGCGGATCGACGGCCGCGAGATCCGCACCCTGACCGGCGCGTCGCTGCACCGGCAGATGGGCCTGGTGCAGCAGCAGAATTTCCTCTTCAGCGGCACCGTGCTCGACAACATCCGCCTCGGGCGCCCGGAGGCGACGG
>Ga0335077_10005613_pt1 | contig 15415 bp, 13 predicted proteins | sample Lox_Sample_31_FD_207151 | JGI IMG/M metagenome (GOLD analysis project Ga0335077, IMG submission 207151) | Soil microbial communities from Loxahatchee National Wildlife Refuge, Florida, United States - Lox_Sample_3.1 | ecosystem: Environmental > Terrestrial > Soil > Wetlands | place: USA... | reverse complement strand
TCCGTCTTTGATTATGCCAGCGGCTCGATGAAGAAGGTGGAAGAACCCGCCGGCATCGTCATCCTCAAGAATCGGAAGGAAGCGGGACGCGAAGTCGAGCGGAACACGGGAGCGAGCCTCATCGATCTTGGTGACGGAGTTGTCTGCTGCGAGTTTCACTCGAAGATGAACGCGATCGGCGCGGACCTGATCGCCATGATTCACAAAGGGGTGAAGCGGTTGGAGACGGACTTCGACGCAATGGTGATCGCAAACCAGGCCGTGAATTTTTCCGTTGGCGCGAACTTGATGCTGGTGCTTGTCGGCGCTCAGGAGCAGGAGTGGGACGAACTGCACATGGCGGTGAAGCAGTTCCAGAACGTGAATCTGGCGATCAAGTATGCGCCGAAGCCGGTGGTGGCGGCCCCGCAGGGAATGGCGCTGGGCGGCGGCTGCGAAATCAGCTTGCACGCGGCGAAAATTCACGCGGCGGCGGAGGCCTATATCGGGCTCGTGGAGACGGGAGTGGGTCTGATTCCGGGAGGCGGCGGCACAAAGGAGATGTTGATTCGCGCGAACGAAAACGCCGCGTCGGGCGACGATCTGGACCTGTTTCACACGTTGCGGCCGGTGTTTGAGAACATTGCGATGGCCAAGGTGGGAACCAGCGCGGAAGAGTGCCGCGAGCTTGGCTATTTGCGGAAGACGGACAACTATTCGATGAACCGCGAGCGCCTGGTGGCGGACGCCAAGCAAACGGCGTTGGCGCTGGCTCGGGGGGGATGGAAGCCGGGAACTGCGTCGTGGCAGGAAGGTGCCCAAACCGCGCAGATCAAGGTGCTCGGCGAGGGGTTCCTCGCGGCGGCGAAGATGGCCATTCACCTGATGGTGCGCGGTGGGTACGCATCGGACTACGACGCCCACGTGGCGCGGAAGCTCGCGAATATTCTGGCAGGCGGGGCGCTCTCGATGCCGCAGATGGTCAGCGAGCAGTACGTGCTGGACCTGGAGCGCGAGGCGTTCGTGTCACTGTGCGGAGAGAAGAAAACGCAGGAGCGCATTGCGCACACTCTGAAGACGGGGAAGCCGTTGCGAAATTAGGTGCGCCCCGAAGGGCAAAACCCGCCGCCCTTCAGACACCAGAAAACGCCAGCCAAAATCGTATAAAATCGTATTGCAATATCCGGTAAAGACGTATACCCTTTCGCGGGAGCATGGCATGCAAAGGCTACTAGCGCCGCGGGAAGCGGCGAATATTCTGGGCATCAGTTACCCGACGCTGAAGCAGTGGATCTACCGGAAGAAAATCAAGACGGCGAAGACGCCCGGCGGGCACCACCGCGTGCCGGAATCCGAAATCGACCGGCTGATCCCGAAGAAACTGGAGCGGGGAGACCTTGCAAGCCGGCGCGGAAACTTCCGGAAGATCAGCGGCAGGAATCAGTTGATCGGGCGCGTGATCGCATTGAAGTTCAGCGGGTTGCTGGCGCAGGTGACGCTGGCCATCGGCGAACAGCACATCACGGCCATCATCACCGCGGACGCCGCCAAGGAGTTGCGGCTGAAGGTCGGGGAGCGAGCCGCAGCGCTGATCAAGTCGACGGAAGTGATGATCCTCCGCGTCTGAACTAGGGAGATTTGGTGCGGCTTCTTTTCAAGCTTGGAATGGGTGTCTGTCTGCTGTTGTTGGCGGTGCAGGGACAGGCGCAGACGTTGCGCGTTGCCGCGGCCGCGGATATGCAATTCGCCATGGCCGACCTCGCAAGCCGGTTTGAGAAGCAGTCGGGCACAAAACTCGCCGTGACATATGGATCGAGCGGGAACTTCCGGACGCAGATCCAGAACGGAGCGCCGTTCGACCTGTTCTTCTCTGCGGACACGCAATACCCCGAGCAGTTGATCGCCGCAGGACTGGCGGACGCGGAATCGCTGACGGTTTACGCCCACGGCCATCTGGTGCTTTGGGCGCCCGCGGGGATGAATTTGCGGCTGGCCGAGAGAGGATTCGCCGCGCTGAGGGACCCGCGCGTGGAGAAAATCGCCGTGGCGAGTCCGGAGCATGCGCCCTACGGACGGGCGGCGGTTGCCGCGCTCCAGAAGACGGGGCTGTACGCGGACGTGAAAGCAAAGCTGGTGTTTGGAGAGAATATTTCGCAGGCAGCGCAGTTCGTTCAATCGGGCAGTGCGCAGGTGGGCCTTATCGCTTGTTCGCTCACGTTTGCGGAAAGCATGAAGGGCGGCGAACGGTGGGAGATTCCGCAGGATCTCTACCCGGGTGTGGAACAGGCTGCAGTCATACTCCACGCTTCGCCGAACAAGGCCGCGGCAAAAGCATTCCTTGACTATGTGAAGAGCGCTAAGGGCAGAAGCGTTCTTGCGAATTACGGATTCACGCCATCCGTGCGGCCGGAGAAGCCATGAACATCGAAGCCCTGCTGCTCTCGTTGCGATTGGCGGCCACGGTCTCCGCGGTTCTGCTGATGTTTTCGTTGCCGCTCGCGTACTGGCTGGCGTTCACGGCGTGGCGGGGGAAATTTCTGGTGGAGTCGGTGGTGGCGCTGCCGTTGGTTTTGCCGCCGACCGTGCTGGGCTTCTACGCGTTGATCGCTATGGGGCCGCGGGGCGCGCTGGGACGATTCTGGCAGATGGCGTTCGGGCACCCTCTTGCGTTTACGTTCATGGGGCTGGTGATCGCATCGCTGGTGTACAGCTTGCCCTTTGCGGTGCAGCCGCTGGTCGCAAGCTTTGAGGCGCTGGACCGGCGGCTGCTCGATGCGTCGTCCATTCTGGGAGCGAGCCAGGCGCGGACATTTTTCCGCGTCATACTGCCGATGGCGTGGCCAGGGGTGATTACGGCGCTGGTGCTGAGCTTCGCGCACACACTGGGAGAATTCGGGGTCGTTTTAATGGTGGGAGGAAACCTGCCGGGAATCACGCGGACAATTTCGATTGATATTTACGACCGCGTGCAGGCGTTGGATTACACGAACGCGCATCAGACGGCTTTGCTGTTGCTGTTTCTCTCGTTTGTAGTGCTGTCGGTGGTGTATGGCATAAATCGCAGGGTCTGGACGCCTTGGGCGCACCGGTAGTGGCAGTCCAGCCGTCCTGTGCCGCCTGAGAAATCGCTTCAAGGTCAAAGATGCTTTCCGTCGACATACAGCGAAAATTCGCGGCAGCCGGGACGGCTTCTTTCGAATTGCGGATTGCCGCGGAGTTTCCGCCGGGATTCACGGTGTTGTTCGGACCGTCTGGGGCAGGGAAGTCCGCATTGCTCGATTGCATCGCCGGATTGCTCCGGCCGGATAGCGGATCGATCAAACTGGGGCAAGAGGTTTTCTTTGATGCAGGAAAAGGGATTTCCCTGGCTCCGCAGAAGCGCGGGATCGGCTACGTGTTCCAGTCCCTCGCGCTGTTCCCACACCTGACGGTGGAAGAAAACGTTGCGTACGGTCTTGCGGAAATCGCGGAGACGGAACGAAATGAGAAGATGGAGCGCGGATTCGCCTCGTTTCACATTCAGAATCTGCGCGACAGGAAGCCCGGCGAGCTTTCGGGCGGAGAAAAGCAGCGAGTGGCGCTGGCGCGCTCGGTGGTGACGCAACCGCGTTTGCTGCTGCTTGATGAGCCGCTGACGGGGCTCGACGCCGGATTGCGAGGGGCAATTCTTGCGGATTTGCGCGCCTGGAACGGTGCGAACCGCATTCCGATTCTGTATGTGACGCACAATCGCGATGAAGTGGACACGATCGGCGAACGCGTGGTGGTTGTCGCGAATGGCCGCGTGAGGGAGAGCGGCGCGCCGAGGAGCGTGCTGGATGCTCCGCGTGCGGTGGCGCTGGCTAAGGCCACGGGCTTCGAGAATCTCCTGCGTGGCCGCGTGGTGGAACAGCGTCCGGCGGATGGCGTGATGCGCGTGGCGCTGGAAGCGGATCATTGCGAATTGGAGATTCCTCTGGGAAGCACGCCCGTGGGGGAGGAAGTGCAAGTGGCCCTTCGCGCCGGCGACATCCTGGTGGCAGCCGAAAAGCCTCGCCGCTTGAGCGCGCGCAATGTTCTGGAAGGCGTGCTGGAATCAATGGAGGAGCGTGGAACACTTGTGGTGCTGCAGGTGAACGCGGGAGTGAACTTCACCGTGCACGTGACGCCGGGGGCGGCACGGACACTGAGGCTTGCGCCGGGGCTACCCGTGTGGCTCGTGGTGAAAACGCACTCCTGCCACCTGGTCACTCCGCGGTGACGACCACGGCGCGGCAGGCCTTGTTGCCCACGCGCGAGTAGCCATGGGGAATTTGCGAATCGAAATAGAGAGAGTCGCCCGCGTCCAGAGTTTCCTGCCCCGCGCCAATCTTGAGGGCAAGCTTTCCTTTTAAAATGTAAATGAATTCCACGCCGGCGTGCTGATGCACGTGCAACTGTTCGGGCGGTACCGTGTGGAAATCGGCGAGGTAGGCGCTGAATTTGCGGTCGGTGGCCAGAAAGTCGAGAGACTCGAAATCAAACGCCCCCGGCTCCAATTCCGGGGATTCGGGAAAGCGCAAACGTTCTTTTTCACGGACAAGAGCAAAGGTGCGCTTCTCACGCTCGTCACTGAAGAAGTAATCCAGGCCGACGCTGAAGACCAGCGCGATGCGGGCTAGAGTCGGCAGAGTGGGATAGAGCCTGCCGTGTTCCAGCTTGGAGAGGAGCGCGGGAGACAAGCCCGTGTGCCGGCTGAGTTCCACGAGTCCCATCTGGCGGCGGACTCGCAAATGCCTGAGTTTTTCGCCAACGTGATAACCATCGAGGGCTTCCTTGAGATGTGGAGCGACCATAGCGATCCATCCTTATCGGAAAAAAGGAAGGGCCTGGCGGATTTGAACGAGGAGGATAGCACGGTGCCTTCGTCAAGGTGTGCTCTTTTTCTTTTCTCCAAAGGGCGGAAGGATGCGAGTTCTCCCCCGGCCTCTCTGCTAGTATGAAAACTCCGGACCGGGAGGACCCAAGTGCCTGACGACAAGCGAAAGCGTAGGGCGGTTCCGAAGCCATTGAGGGCCCGGAACGCCTCCAGCGAGGCGAAGATGAGTAAGCCCTCAACGCGCCTCGAGGAAGTGCTGCAGAGCGCCGCGAACATCTTTTTCGCCAAGGGGTATCACGCCACCAGCATCGAGGACGTAGCGCGGGCCGTAGGCATCCTGAAGGGCTCGCTCTACTATTACATCAAGTCGAAGGATGACCTGCTGTTTCAACTCCTCCTCGCGGGCATCGAGGATGGGGACGCCTTCATCGCGCAGCAGATTGATGCCCAAGGCGACCCTGTGGAACAACTCGAGCGCGCCATCCGGGCGCAGATCGACTACATCATCCAGAAGCGCGTGCAGTTTGGATTGTTCCTGCACGAGTTCGACTCGCTCTCCGGCAAGAGGCAGCACAAACTGATTTCCGTCATGTCGCGGTACAACTCGCGGTTTGTCGAACTTGTGCGGCACGGCCAGGAGCAAGGCAAGCTCGTCGCCGGAGAGCCGTGGATCATCGTGAATGGAATCCTGGGAATGTGTAACTGGCTGTACCGTTGGTACGATCCCGACCAGGTTTCCGACGCCGAAGAGATCAAGGCGATTTTTGTGCGCATGATTTTCGCGGGAATCCGGCAGGGATAGAAACTCTGCCCCGCTGAACATTATCCAAACAGATAGAGTCACTAACCGATTGGTTAGAACCGTTGGAGCCTACCGGTAAATCGATCGCACTACGGAAAACCGGAAAGCCAATGAGAATGAGGAAGTTCCTGTTCCTATCCGCTGGCCCACCTGGTCAACCCAAAACTGGCATGCCAGCTGCACTGTAACCCAGCGTTAGTCGCTCGGAAGTGACACGGAACGCCGAGGGCACCCAGCAAGCTCCAGCTGTTCCGGAGCTGCTCCCATCTGAGCATGGAGGAACCATCATGAAAACCTTCGCTAGCCCGGAAATCTCACGAGGAATAAGAACAAAACGCTGAATAGAAGTGGAAAAAGGCCGCTTTCTCGGGCATAACTGCGTTGTCTAGTCGTAGTTAAAATCCCAGGAAAAGAGGCCTTTTCAATGACAGAGTGTAGCGAGACTCTCTTCCCGTTTGAAGCACATTTTTCACGTCGCGTCGTGGGGCAGTTTGCAGGGGATCGGCTAACCACCGAGGGTGGTTCGCTGTTGCTGCGCCAGGCCGAGCGCAAGATCGGTTTGCTTCCGCGCGTGGCAGCTTGTTTCACCGACTACCGGCAGCCGGAACGGATCGAACACCGCTTGGAAGAAATGTTGGCGCAGCGCATTTACGGGCTGGCGCTGGGCTATGAGGACCTGAACGACCACGAGCAGCTGCGGCAGGATCCGCTCTTGGGCGTGTTGGCTGGGAAGGGAGATTTAGGAGAGCCGCTGGCCGGCAAGAGCACGCTGAACCGGTTGGAACTGACACCGGTGGGTTCCCCTGCCGGGGAACGCTACAACAAGATCAGCTATTCTGCCGAAGCGCTCGACGAACTGCTGGTGGATCTGTTTCTGGAAGCGCACCGGCGCACACCGCGGGAGATCGTACTGGACCTGGACGCCACCGACACACCGTTGCACGGACGGCAGGAAGCACGTTTTTTCCATGGCTACTATGGGCACTACTGCTATCTGCCGCTGTATGTGTTCTGCGGAGATCATCTGCTGGGTGCGCGGCTGCGGCCCTCGAACATCGACGCCAGTGCAGGAAGCCTCGAAGAAGTCCAGCGCATCGTGCGGCAAATTCGCGCCAGGTGGCCAGAGACCAGCATCATCCTGCGCGCGGACTCGGGCTTCTGCCGGGAGGAGTTGCTGGCTTGGTGCGAAAACAACGATGTGGACTATGTATTTGGTTTTGCGCGGAACAAGCGCTTGCGTCGGATCATCGGCCGCGCGATGCAGGAAGCCAAACAAGAGCATCGGCGCACGGGAAAACCGGCGCGGGTGTTCTGTGAGTTCGCTTATCGCACCCAGAAAAGCTGGTCGCGGGCGCGGCGCGTGATCGCCAAAGCAGAACAGATCGAAGGGAAGGAAAATCCCCGCTACCTGGTCACTTCGCTCGGCGTGCAGGACTGGCCCGCGCAGAAACTCTATGAACAGCTCTACTGCGCGAGAGGCGAGATGGAGAATCGCATCAAGGAGCAGTTGAGCCTGTTCGCGGACCGGATGAGTACGGAGACGCTGCGGGCCAATCAGTTGCGGCTGTACTTTTCCTCGTTGGCCTATGTGCTGGTCGAGGCCTTGCGGCGGTTGGGCTTGGCAGGCACGGAATGGGCGGAAGCCCAGGTCGATACCATTCGGCTGAAGCTGCTAAAAATCGCTGCGCAAGTGCGCATCACCGCGCGTCGCATCTGGGTCCGCTACAGTTGCGCCTATCCTTGGCAGAATATTTTCAAAGCGGCCTGGACGGCGCTGCGCTGCTGAAAAAAGAACGAAAACAAAACCCAGTCTCGCACTCCCACAAGCAGTCGAAGTCTGCCCGGAAACGCTTCCCCCCACACTTGGAACGGCCGATAGCTACACGAAGAACCAAAAAACCGTTCAGCAGAGAAAACTGACCGACACAAAACCCGAATCGCTTACTTTGCCTGCTCCTCGTGAGAAAAGGCGGCTAGATTGGCTCCTGCGCCAGATCGATGTGGACGGTGATGGTGTCCTGACAGGCGCCGAGAAAGAACAGGCAACCATCATCATTTACGGGCATAGCTGGGGAGGTTCGCAAGCAGTGACGCTGGCCCGACAACTCGACCGGCGAGGCACCAGGGTGCGGCTCACGATCCAAGTAGATAGCGTTCCGAAGCTTTGGCAATCCGGCTCTCGAATTCAGGCCGACGTTGATCGTGCGATTAATTTCTATCAGTCGGAAGGCCTGTTACTGCACGGGGATCCACAATCGGCGCAGATGACCCAGATCACACAAGCATCCTCGGAAACTTTCGGATGACTTATAAGGATCGCAACATCAATTGTGACAACTATCCCTGGCTGGTACGCGTTTTGAGCAAGCCTCACCATGAGATTGAGAACGATCCGGGTGTATGGGACCGAATTGGCGCGCTGATCGACTACGAACTGTCGAATGAAATATCTGCCTCTAACACTGCATGGGGATCCGGCACTCTGCCCACAGAATGACGCGCCTTGTGAGCTCGAATCAACATCCCACAAAGTTAAAGAATTCAAAACGGATGCGGTTCGATTGGCGGCTTTCGCGACGGAGTTACGACTTCACGATGCTCGAGCCGCTGTAGCCTTTGAAAGGGCGATCGCATTGTACGTGACTGCCAAAATGTCTCTGTAGTTCTGCCAACTGCTGCAGCCATGCCCATGGGCAATTACGTATTGAGCGTCAGCCAGGCTTGGTCGCGAGAAAGCAGACGAGCACACTATGCGCTCACTCTCGGCGATGACATCGCCGAGTGGTAAGGGCCGAGGAAAAGGCTGCGCGGATGACGTGGCAACCCGCAGCAGTCAAACCGCCAGCTCAGATGAAGGCTGCTGCGACCAAAGGCACGGTGTTGGGGGAAGTGCCTACGAATCGGCAGCACACACTACGTAATCGGCACCGCAAGCCGGCCGGCCAGTTTGCCGAACTCCCTCCCTGAAGGCTTGCTGCAGGATAGATAAGCACTTATGTGCCTCCAGGAATCGGTCGACGTTTGGTTCGCTGATTGCTGTCGAACAAGGTAGAACGCAAAAGCAATTGATAGGAGGCCCCATATGGCGAGCAGTTTCACGTCGGCTAACGGAACAATGGATCCGACCTCGGATGGGACGCTTGTTGCCGCTCTGAGCACTCCACACAAATGCGCCCACTGTCGATCCTTAATCGTATCCGGTCAACGATGGGTACGCGAGAAGATCTACGAACCGTCGCCTGATAACGGCCCGCGCTATCGTCGCTACCACGCCGACCTTCTCGTCGATGAAGAATTAAGCTGTTGGGAAAAACACGAAATGGAACTGGAAATTGCTCGGACGGCTCGAACTGCACACCGTATCATGTAACCAAGATCTGTCCTCCACGCGTTACGGGTGCTCATCATTCTGGTCGTGAGTTCGGTGCACGTCAAATGCTACATAACGATAGTTGGCTTTCCGCAACGAATTAGCCTGACGGCTGACGTCGATACATTACTCCCTGACGGTCAGCACTGGGCATCCGGCACCGCACACGATCTCATAAGCTGTGGCCCAGGGCATATGCGAAAGCGTGCCGGCTAGAGAGGCGCGACGTAAGCCCAGTATGATCAAGTCTACTTTCTTCTCCAAAGCAACCTGCAAGATTTTCTCACTTGGTATTCCGAACTGAACGACAAACTCAGTGTCAATTGGCGTCTCGTCGTCACGAGGCAGCAACTGCCCAAGCCGCCGGACGCAAGTCATTCGCGCATTCTCACGCTTTGCCGTGATTTCGGATCCCGCGTACCAGCCGGGGATCCGCGGTGCGGGAGCCGCTGGAGCTACATGTAACAGGACCAGTCTTGCTTTCGTTTGGTGAGCGAGCGAACTAGCCAGTGGCAGTGCACGAAGAGAAGCTTCGCTGAAGTCCGTCGCAAACAGATACGTCGGAATTTGGGCAGTCAAGTCAACCCGGCCCTCCTGGTAGGAGTGCGGCCCCACGCTTAGCACGGGGCAGCTCGCGTCTCGAAAGACGTGCTCAGCGATGGAGCCTAGGAGTACTTTTTCAATGCCCCGACGGGCGTGCGTTCCGACCACCACCAGGTCGACATGTTTTTGCAAGATTATTGCTTGGAGTTCCTCCCAGACGAGGCCGCTACGGATGATGAATGTATGGTCTAAGCCGTTGAGCGACCCGTCGTCAAGCAAGTCACGCTGGAGTTGTTGCGCCTCGTCCGAGGCTCCTTGATATGCGAGTTCTAACGCTTCCGGTCCGGCCATCAAATATGCAGCAGGCGACACGACATGAGCAACGTATAGCTTCGCTCTGTAATGGCGGGCAATGGCCAGCGCATGATGAAGGGGCTTCACAGAAGTGGGCGAGAGATCCGTCGCTAACAAAACGCAATTCAGGCGCAGATCTAGATCTGATTCAGCGAATAACATAGCGATGGCTCTTTTCCGTTGGTCGGCGTCCAACTCATATCCGGGAATACCACAGCGTCGTTGATGAGTGTGGCGGCGCGATCGAGGCCGATCGAAGTGTTGAGGCAAAGATCATAGAGAGTCGGATCGATCCAGTCTCTCCCGTAGCATTGACGGACATGCTCGGCCCGTTGTGAATCAATGCCTGTGAGCAGGGCTTCAACATCTTTGTGTTCAGGCCAGCGGGCTTGCATGGATTGGGCTCGTTGCTCGAAGGGCGCGTAGGCGAGTACATGGAACACGTCCGCCCGGCCCTGCAGCAAGCACTGAGCCCCATGGCCAACGATTACACACTCTCCAGCATCAGCCGCTACTCGGAGGAGTTGCGTACTGAGAGCGTAGAGAGAATCGTCGTGAATCGGATCCAACCAGCGAGGGGCTACATATGGAGAACGGTCAGCTGGATTTATACCCGCCCGCCGTAGGACGCGCGACCAGCGGGCCGCCTGCGTGTCGAACTGGGCAGCAATTGCGCCGTCCAAGTCGACGATACGGGCGATACGGTCTACCAAGTGATGGTCCAGGAGTTCCCACCCAAACCTCCGTGCAAGTAAAGAAGCCAGCCGTGTTCCGCCACTTCCAGACTGATGCGTAATTGTGATTACTCTGATCATAACTTCTCCATCTTCTGCTCCGGTGACGGAGCTTTATCGCTCGGTGCCGTTCGCTTCTCGGCAAACCAAGCCATCGCTCTGCAATTTGCGGCCAGCGCGGTCTCAAGGGACAACCTGAGCCGCAATATGCAATCCAAGATCGATGCGCGTCCGATAATTCTCAGAATGGCAACCGCCCTGGCTAGGCAATCAAGTTCGCGGATGACGATTTCCGGATCAATGTATAGGAGGAGATTGCGGACTTGCCGCAGTTTTGAGTCACTGCCATTCAATAAATGCTCGGAATGGGTACAATTCAGGTATATGTATTTCAATTCGCAACGAGCAATTTCATGAAGACTGCTTGTGACTGCGGTCTCGACCGTGACCCTCTTAAGCCATTCCGTGAGCAGCTTGCGGAACGGGAGGGAACTCTCCCCGTTCGTGACCAGTTCGCGTGCCCTGCAGATCGATAATTCCGCAGTTTCTCCATCCCCGGTAATTATGAGCGCCAGTCTCAACAAGATTTCACGTTCGCGCTCGAACCGGACCAGGGTTTCCGACATCAATGCGCGTTTCGCCTCCGCGATCTTCCTCTTCGTAGCATGTGTCCGGGACATATTCGCTGCTTCCTTATGAGAGGCCGCGCCCGGGCGAGTCAGGGGAGTTCGCCCGGGCGGGGGAGGGGGGCTGCTTGGGGAGATGTAGATCGGTCAAAGTCGGCGCGGAGCTATTCCGTTCCGAACCGGCAGCTGAATTCTCCATGTCGCTAGGCCTCGATTTCCGCGTTCGACCTGCAGGCCGGGCTCGCGTTGCCAGAAGCGATGTAGGGATATGGAACGCAGTGTTCCGCATCTCTGGCGAAGGCCAGACAATTCTTAGCTGGATGAAGGTCAATGAGCAGGCGGTCGCTAGACCGAAGTTGATCCGTTGCCAGCAACCTTGCCAGAGGATGAATGAGGAAGCGTTCAATAGCGCGGTTAAGGTGTCTAGCCCCGTAGCGCTGATCCGTCCCTTCATCCAACAGGAAGTGCCGTGCTTTTTCGCTAATCCGAAAGCGAAAAGGCCTGTTTGTTGCGCGGCTGACCCGGGATTGCACCTTCCGGAGTTCGATCTGCAGCACTTCTTCCAGTTGTTCGCGCCTTAAGGGGCGGAAGACCACCAGCTTATCCAGTCGGTTGATGAACTCCGGTGAAAACTTGTGTCGCGCCGCTTCGATTGCCACGCGTTCCAGCTTTTCATCCACTTGGTTTGTGATCGCCTCGGATGGACGAATGAACCCCATACCTCCGGTCACTAGCTCTGTCATCTGGACGGCACCGAGGTTGGACGTCATGAAAATGATGGTTTGCGACAGGTCGACCCGGCGGTTGTCGCCAAGTGTCAGAATGCCTTTGTCCAAGATCCCGAGCAGAAGCTGCCAAAGTGCGTCACTCGCTTTTTCGATTTCGTCGAACAACAGGAAACTGAGCTTGAGGTCGCCTTGATGATTCTTTGCCAGTGCTTCCTGCGTGATTAAAGGATGAGTTTCCCGATGCCCGAGATAGCCCGGAGGGGAACCAATGAGTTTGGAAATCTCGTGGGAGTGCTGGAATTCCGCGCAGTCCACCTTAATGATGGCTCCCTCGTCTCCGAACAGGATCTCCGCAGCGGCTTCCACAATGCGCGTCTTCCCGACGCCTGTAGGTCCTAGAAACAAAAGGTTCCCCACGGGACGCCCAGGTGCATTGAGGCCAGCACAGAAAACCTGATAGAGCTCCACGAGTGCTCGCACAGAATCATCTTGGCCGACGATTCGCTGTCTTAGAGCTTCTTCGAAATGGGACGACGCGGCAGTCTGGCAATGCGGATCCAATATTGCGGTGGTCTGAAATCGAACTGCTGTTGACATAACGTTCTGTTCCTTCCGAGCTACTTGCGACGAATTGCGAGCTCTGTAAAGTCCCAGGATCGAATTTCCGGTTCGTACGCGATCGCCCTGTGTCGCCTTGCATGGCATGTGGGCAAGTTGGTTGCCAAATTCAGGCTTGCTACATCATTGATAGCAATCGGCGATCGCGAGACCCGCCGATGGCACCGCCCTAATTAGGGCGGTAGTCTGACCATATAAGTGCTCGTGCCTGTACCCACCAAACCCGATTGAGGCCTGAGACCTCCATTTGATCCAATGTCCTTCATCACCTCTTCTGCCCTGTCATAACTCGCGTCGATCATTTCGAAGAACCGCTCACGAGAACCGACGCGTGAAAGATGGCTACTGGGCGCAGCGCAACGACTCGGGCCAACTCTGAGCTACTGCAAGTTGCACTGTCTTGGTTGACCGCATGTGGTCAGTTCGCCCGAAATCTGGCTCTGTTGCGACTTTCAGCCAAATCGGCTTAGGCCTGGCTAAGTTGCTTCACGAGATGCACTTGCCGGGAGAGGTGGAGGCGCAAAGTCTGATGGCCACGCGAATGCATCATCGAAAACCAGCATTGCTGATTGTGGGAGCAAGGAAACCAAGGAATCGAAAGAACATGGTTCGTTGCGACGGCGTCCAGTCGAGACAGCAATCCATGTGGGAGGCGCAGCGAGCGCGTATCCACTCGCTTGCGAATTTGGATCATGAAGTGCGGCGAAATCAAAATTGTGGGGAACAAGACGCGAAGTATAGGGGTTACGGCGAAACTGCTGGTTCTTTGCCTATTGGGTTTTGTGTGTCTGGCATATTCCAGTGCGGCGGAGACGTCGATCACTACGGGAAAGGTACAAGGGGCAGCCTTCATTCAGGATCCCACAGGTCCATCCTTCATCGCGAACGCAAAGGTAACCTTGCAGGGTCAGACACTCACTATGGGAACGCAAACGGATGAAAACGGCAAGTTTGAGTTTCGAAATGTGGAGCCCGGGACGTACAGCATCGAAGCTGCACTGCCCGGCTTGCTTGGAACGCAGTTGGTGACCGTGGAAGCCGGCAAGGTCGCGGAAATCTCAGTAGAGCTCAAACCTACAACAGTCCAGGAGTCCGTCACAGTCACCGCTGCCGCATCTGACAGTCCAACGACCTCTCCGTCTCCATCCGGCACCGTCGACGCCAGCACACTCAAGAATGCGCCCAACATCGACGAACGAGCTGAGAGCATCTTGCCGACGCTTCCAGGCGTGGTGCGGGGGCCGGACGGCCGCATCAATATAAAAGGCGCTCGCAACACGCAAAGTGGCGCGCTCGTCAACAGCGCCAATGCGACGGATCCTGCGACTGGCAGTCCGGGAATTTCGGTGCCAATTGATGTTGTATCTTCCGTGCAGGTAATTTCGAATCCCTACGATCCGCAGTATGGAAAACTGACCGGTGCGGTCTCTACATTAGAGACAAAGACCAGCGATTTCGAAGCATTCCATGCTTCCATCCAGAATTTCATTCCACGTGTGCGCGTACGCGACGGAACAGTCTACGGAATTGGTGCCGCGACTCCGCGCGTCACGTTCACCGGTCCGCTCTGGGCCGATCACATCGCTTTCACACAATCTCTGGAATATCGATTCGTACGAACACCTGTAAACAGCCTCCCGCCCTTTCAGCGGGACACTACACTGGCGAGCTTCAATTCCTACACCCAACTCGATTTCAACCTGAGTCCGAAACAGACGGCGACCTTCTCCGCGGTGGTTTATCCGCAGCGGCTTCAATACATGGGTTTAAATACCTTCACTCCACAACCGTCCACCTCGGACTACCACCAGCGTGGATACCAGCTCTACGGCCAACACCGGTATCTCACTGGCAACGAAAGCGCGCTGACCTCGCAATTCAGCTACAAGACCTTCGATGTGGACATCACTCCGGCACGCTCGGGCCCCTATCAACTGTTGATCGAGACCACCGAAGGTGGATTCTTCAATTCTCAAAAGCGACGCGCTTCGCGATTCGACTGGGAGGAGATGTATCAGTTTGCTCCGCGTCATTTCCTCGGAACCCATCAATTGCACGTCGGCTTAGAATACGCGCATTCGAATTACACGGGCGAGCAATCATTCTTCCCAGTGACCATTCAAGGAGCCGCCGGGACTGCTATTGAGCGAATCAATTTCAGTGGCGGGAGTCCCTACGATGTGTCTCAGCAGGAAGTCACCTGGTTCGCCGCTGATCGGTGGAGCGTTTCTCAACGCCTGCTTTTGGATGTTGGGCTGCGCTTTGACAGCGACTCGGTAACGAGTTCCGCGCATGCCGCGCCACGCGCCGGCTTCCAATTAGCTTTGAACCGCAGCGGTCGAACAATGTTGCGTGGTGGAATCGGGGAGTTCTACGACCGCGTGCCGTTGATGATCCCTGCGTTTCGCTGGTTCGCGGACCGGACCGTGTTTTTGCTCAATCCCGCGGGCCAGGTCACCGATTCAACCGCGTATAGCAACAGGATCATCGGTGGGCTTCATAATCCCCGGAGCACGGCCTGGAACTTAGCGCTAAGTCAAACCGTCTCTAGTCGACTTCTGCTGCAGGTAGGCTATGAGCAACGTAACACGGCCCGCGACTTCGTGGTGTCTTCAACAAATGGTCTGGCTGGCACTGGCTTGATCACTCTTTCGAACACTGGCAGTCAATCTTACAAGGAGTTGCAAGTAACCGGCCGATATCACTTCGGGAAGCAGGTGCTCACTGCCTCCTATGTGCGCTCCCGCGCTTATGGGGATCTGAACGACTTCTTTCAATTCTTCGGGAATTCCGCGAAGCCGGTCATCCAACCCAATGGACAAGG
>Ga0335077_10005611_pt1 | contig 15419 bp, 11 predicted proteins | sample Lox_Sample_31_FD_207151 | JGI IMG/M metagenome (GOLD analysis project Ga0335077, IMG submission 207151) | Soil microbial communities from Loxahatchee National Wildlife Refuge, Florida, United States - Lox_Sample_3.1 | ecosystem: Environmental > Terrestrial > Soil > Wetlands | place: USA... | reverse complement strand
TCGGTCGGGAAGGGTGGGGTGGTCCGGGATCCGGCGCTGCGGCGAGGCGCTCTCGTCTCGGTCGGTGCGGCCGCTCGCGGACTGGGTTGTGCGGTGCTCGGTTACGCCAGTTCCGGGTTGCCCGGTCCGAAGGGCAACCTCGAGACGTTCGTGTGGTTGGCGGAGGATGGACGGGGCGGGGTGGTCGATCTCGAGGCTGCGGCTTTGGAGGTCGAACCTTGAATCCGGTCCGGACGGCCACGGTGCTGACTCACCGCCGGCCGTCGGAGACACGCCCGGCGATCGACTCGCTGGTCGAGATCGCGCGCGGCTGCGGCGCGACGCTGTTCATCGATCCCGAGGAGACGCGCAAGCACCGGCTCGAGCATGGCCCGGGGCTGGAGGTCGACGTCGAAGGGCCGCTCGACGTCGACATCTGTTTCGCGCTCGGAGGCGACGGGACGATCCTGACCGCGCTCCGCAAGTACGCCGGAACCGGGGTCGCGGTGTTCGCGGTCAACTTCGGCGAGATCGGGTTCCTGGCCACCGTCGATCGCGACGAGGCGCGGATGGGCTTCGAGCGGGCGTTCGCGGGCCAGTACGAGGTCCTGTCGCTGCCCGCGATCGCGCTCTCGGGGAGCGACGGCGAGTGGCTCGCGATCAACGACGTCTCCATGCACCGCCAGCCGGGGAATCGCGTCGCCGATCTCTCGTATGCCGTCGGGGATGACGAGATCGGGCGCGTTCGCTGCGACGGCCTGGTCGTCGCGACGCCCGCGGGCTCGACCGGCTACAACCTCGCCAACGGCGGCCCGGTGATGGCCTGGGGCGTCGCCGGATTCGTGGTGTCATTCATCGCGCCGCACTCGCTGACCGCGCGCGCCCTCGTCGTGGCCCCGGGCGATGTGCTGACCGTCATGAATCGCTCGCGCGAGGAATCCGTCGACGTCACGGTCGACGGGCGCCCCGTGTGCACGCTCCCGCCGGCGGACGAGATCGAGGCCCGCTTCGTCGACGGCCAGGGACACCTCGCCCAGGTGCCGGGCGCGAATTTCTACCACCGGTTGCGGGAGAAGTTCGGGCGGTTGTCCTCCATGCGGTGAAGGGCCGAGGCTGTCACTGCCGCGGCCGGTCACCATCCCGGCGGGGGCCATGACCACGTACCGGTGGCACTGATGACCTCGAGCGCCCGCCGGCTCGACCTACGCTGGGAAGAAACCCGGACTATCTCCGAGTTTCTTCCCAAGCGGTGTCGGTCAGGGGACCATGAACGACAGCGGGCCCGACTGGAGCAGCACCAGCACGCCCATCAGCAGCACGAACACGACGCTGTAGCCGATCACCTGGCGGAAGATGTCGCCTTCCTTGCCCGCCAAGCCGACGGCCGCGGCGCCGATCGCGAGGTTCTGGGGCGAGACCATCTTGGCCAGCACCCCGCCCGAACTGTTCGCGCCGGCGAGCAGCACCGGGTTCAGGTTCGCCTTGTGGGCCGCCGCGACCTGGAGCGCCCCGAACAGCGAGTTCGTCGACGTGTCCGAGCCGGTCACCGCGGTCCCGAACCATCCGATCATCGGCGACAGGAAGGCGAAGAACCCGCCGGCGCCGGCGGCCCACGTTCCGAGCGTGATCGTCTGGCCCGACATGTTCATCACGTAGGCGAGTGCGAGGACGGCCATCACGGTCACGATCGCCCAGCGCAGCTGCACGATCGTGTCCCAGTAGCTCCTGACCGCCAGCGCCGGACGGACGCGGAGCACGAGCGCGGTGAGGACGCCCGAGACGAACAGCCACGTGCCGGCGGCCGTCAGGTAGTTGAGCTTGAACGTCTCGCTCGACGGCGCCTTGCCCTTGGCGTTCAGGATGTGCAGGCCCGGCCAGGTGAACACGCTGGTGGCCTTGTCGAGCTCCTTGGTGATCCCGCTGATGCTCGTCACGCCGAGCACGATGATGATGATGATGTAGGGGGCGAAGGCCATGAACATCTCGCGCCCGCTCGGTGGCGGTCCCTGCTCGGCCCGCGTGCGGCGCTCGAGCGCGGCATCGGCGACCGCCCCGCCGGCGATCGCCGGTCGGCGTCCGAGCGCACCGACGGCGGTGCCGGGTGCCTCGGGCGACCACACCTGGACAAGCAGCACCACCGCCGCGGCCGAGCCGAGCGCGGCGACGATGTCAGTCAGCTGCGTCGAGATGTAGTTCGACGTCGCGAACTGCAGGAGCGCGAACACCACTCCCGCGGTCAGCGCCGCCGGCCAGGCCGCGCGGACGCCACGGCGGCCGTCGGCCATGAACACGAGCGCGAACGGGACGATCAGGGCGAGGAACGGCGTCTGGCGCCCGACCATCATGCTCAGGTGGTGCACCGGCAGACCTGAGACCTGGGCGAGCGTGGTGATCGGGATCGCGATCGCGCCGAACGCGACCGGCGCGGTGTCGGCGACGAGCGCGAGCGACGCGGCCCGCAGGGGAGAGAACCCGAGCCCGACCAGCATCACGCCGCAGATCGCGACGGGCGTCCCGAACCCGGCAAGCGCCTCGAGCAGCGCCCCGAAGCAGAACGCGATCACGACCACCTGGACGCGTGGATCATCCGAGACCCCGCTGAAGGCGCGTCTGAGGATCGCAAAGTAGCCCGTGACCTCCGTCATCTTGAAGATCCACAGGGCGTTGATGACGATCCACATGATCGGCCAGAAGCCGAAGACGGCGCCCTCGAGCGCGGCGTCGCCGGCCTGTCCGATCGGCATCGAATAGACCGTGATCGCGATCAGGATCGACACCCCGAGCGCGATCAGCGACGCCCATTGCGCCTTCATCCTGAAGCCGCCCAGAAGAACGAACAGCACGACCAGCGGTAAGACAGCAAAGATCGCGGTCAGCCCCAGCGAATGGGACAGCGGATCGAGAACCTGCTTATACACGGAGACCTCCCTCTGCCTCCCGGACGCGCCGGAAGGTCGCGTTCGGGGGTTACTTACCCCAGGGAGCTATCCGTTATGCAATCGCTTGCAGTCCCTGCGCGAGCACCTCGGCGGTGTGGAGCGCCCGGCGGCCCGTGCCGGCGGCGATCTGCGTCCGGCAGGAGAAACCGTCGGCGACCAGCAACGTGTCCGCGGGCGTGGACCTCACCTGGGGGAGCAGGAACTGCTCTCCGATCCGCATCGAGACCTCGTACTGCTCGCCGGCGTGGTAGCCGAACGAGCCGGCCAGGCCGCAGCAGCCTGCGTTCGTCATCTCGGCGTCGACGCCCGCGCGGGCGAGTAGATCCCGGCCCTGCGTTCCGCGGATCACCGCTTTGTGGTGGCAGTGGCCGTGGACCAGGGCCTTTCCGGCGATACGCGGCGGCTCCCAGTCAGGCGCGTAGCGATCGAGCTTGCGGAGCTCATCGCGGAACACTGACGCGCAGCTCGGTTCGAGCACCAGCACGGGGACGCCGGCTTCGATCGGCTCGGACAGCGCTTCCAGGGTGCTCTTCAGGGTGCGCTTGGCGAGGGTCAGCATTCCGAAGTCGTACAGGGGCCGACCGCAGCACACTCGCTTGCGCGGGATCTCGACCGCGAACCCGGCCGCCTCGAGCACGCCGACCGCGGCCTTGCCGGCGTCGGGTTCGAACAGGTCGGTGAAGGTGTCGGGCCAGAGCACAACTCGCTGGCGGGTTCCGGGTGTGGTCGCGTTCGTGGTCGCGTTCGTGGGCGCGTTCGTGGCGCGGGGTCGCGACGCGAACCAGTCGCGGAACGTCTGGCGCGCGAACGTCGGCGCCTCGCGCTCCTCGGCGATCCCTAGCATCCGCTTGCCGGCAGGGGCGATTCCGGGGGCGTGGCTCAGTGCGTTCGCGAGACGCGGCGTGCGCGCGGCGATCGGGCCCCACCACGGGAGCAGGCCGAGCACGTACTGATTCAGCGGGCGGCGGCGCTTGGCGTAGTAGTGGGCGAGGAACTCCGCCTTGTAGGTGGGGATGTCGACCTGCACGGGGCAGTCGCCCGTGCACCCCTTGCATGCCAGGCAAAGGTCGAGCGACTCCTTGACCGCGTCGTCGCGCCATCCCTCGGTGACCGGATCGCCCTTCAGCATCTCGAACAGCAGCCGGGAGCGGCCTCGCGTCGAGTGGCGCTCCTCGCGGGTGGCATGGAAGCTCGGGCACATCGTCAGGCTGCCGAGGTTCCGGCACTTGGCCATCCCGAAGCAGCGCTCGATCGCGGTCGCGAACGATCCGCCGTCGTCGGGGTAGGCGAAATGGGTCTCGAGTTGAGGGGGCCGGTAGTCGGGGCCCAGGCGGAGACCCTCGTCGAGCTTGACGTCCCCGATCAGGCGGTTGGGGTTCATCTTCCAGTCGGGGTCCCAGATCCGCTTGAAGTCGTTGAAGGCCTGCATGAGCTCGGGCCCGAACATCTTGGGCAGCAGCTCGGCGCGGCCGTGTCCCTCGCCATATTCGCCGGCCAGCGAGCCGCCGTAGGAGACGACGAGGTCGGCGCACTTCTCCATGAACGACCGGAACGTCTTGACGCCGGCGGCGGTCTTGAGGTCGAAGTCCATCCTGGTGTGGACGCACCCCTGACCGAAGTGCCCGTAATACACGCACCGGTAGCCGTGATCGTCGAGGATCTTCTGGAAGTCGCGCAGGTAGGCGCCGAGCACGTTCGGGTGGACCGCGGCGTCCTCCCAGTTGCCCTCGGCGTCCATGTAGCCCGGGGCGCGGCTGTCGCCGACGGCGCTTTCGCGGACCTTCCAGGCGCTGACCTGCTCGACCTTGTCGATCGCGAGAGCGACGTCGATCTGCGGGCCGTCTTTGAGCGCTTCGAGCGCTTCGCGGGCCTCGGCGGTCGCCGCCTCGGGGTCGTCCTGCCCGAACTCGATGTATAGCCACGCCCGCCCGTCGGGGAGCACGGCCCGCTCGGCGGCGAGCCGACCCTTGGCGATCATGTTCTTGATCAGCTGGTCGTCGAACCCCTCGAGCCCGATCGGCGTCGTCCGTTCGAGGATCACGGGGACGTGGTCGGCGGCCTGGAACACGTCGGGGTAGCCGAGCAGCAGCGTGCGGCGGTGCTGCGGGCTCGGGACGAGGCGGACCGTCGCGTGCAGCACGTTCGCGCACGTCCCCTCCGAGCCGACGAGCGCGCGGGCGACGTTGAACCCGTTCTCGGGGAGGAGCTCGTCGAGGTTGTAGCCGGACACGCGGCGGGGGATGTCGGGGAACTCTTGTCTGACCCTGTCCGCGACCCGATCGCGCAGCTCTCGGAGCTGCTGGTAGATCTCGCCCTTGCGCCCGCCGGCTCTGATGATCTCCTCGAGCTCCTCGTCGGATGTCGGGCCGACGGTCATGCGGGTGCCGTCGTACAGGAGCACGTCGAGCTCGAGCACGTTGTCGCTCGTCTTGCCGGCCATCAGGGAGTGGGTGCCGCACGAGTTGTTGCCGAGCATGCCGCCGAACGTGCAGTACTCGTGCGTGGCCGGGTCCGGGCCGTAGGTGAGGTGGTGGCGCTCGGCGGCGTTGCGGAGCTGGTCGCAGATGACCCCGGGCTGGACTGTCGCCCGCCGGTTCTCGGGATCGAGGGCGACGATCTCGTTGTAGTACTTCGAGTAGTCGAACACGACGGCCACGTTCGTGGTCTGTCCGCTCGGTGCCGTGCCGCAGCCGCGCGGGAGCACCGGCGCGCCGTACTGGCGGCAGATCGAGACGGCTTCGATCACGTCCTCCGGGCCCTTGGGGATCACGACTCCGATCGGGACCGCGCGGTAGATCGAGAAGTCGTTGGCGTACAACGCGCGCGTGCCCGCGTCGAAGCGGACCTCGCCATAGACCGCTCGCGCCAGCGCGCGCTTCAGGCCGGACACGTCGACGTCGGCTGGGCCGGTCGTGGCGTGGCTCCGCTCTAGCTGGGACGCGCTGGTGGCCATCGCTCTCCTCCTCCTCGGTGGTGCGGGCCGTTACCGTATCTCAGTGCCGATCAGCCGGTGAGGTCCAGCTTGATCTCCGGGTCGGCCTCCTGGGCAGAGAGCAGCCCGGCGACGAAGGCGGCGATCACCAGGTCGCGCAGATCCTCGCGCGGGAGATCGCCGTGCTGGGTCCAGTCGAGGATCGCGGCATCCATGTAGCCGAGCCAGCCGCTGATCGTGGTGCGAAGCGCGGGGCGGGGGGTTCCGCCGTTCGTCAGCCGCGCCAACGCCATGTCCATCGTCCGCTGCCTGAATCCCTCGATGAGCTCGCGTGCCTCGGGGAGGGACGCGGCGCTCTGGACGAGCTTCGACCACGTCCGCGCGTTCGCCTCGATCCACGCCAGATAGGCATCGAGGCTGTCCGACAGTTGCTCGAGCGGTGTGCCCTCGCCGTCGGGCTCGATCAGGCGCGCGAGCTCGGCCGCCTTTTCGGCCACCGCCTCCTTGAACAGGTCGATCTTCGACGGGAAGTAGTGGTAGAGCAGCGGTTTCGACACGCCGGCGGCTTGTGCGATATCGCGCATCGATATCTCCTCGTAGGCGTGCTCGGCGAACAGCGCCGCGCCGGCGTCGAGCAGCTGACGGCGGCGCTCGTCGACGTTCAGGCGGGTGTAGGCGGGGCCGGAGGGTCCGGGGGTCATCCTGCCCCGATTCTACCTGACCGATGGTCAACAACACATGATCTGTCGGGTGCTGGTGCTACACCGTCCCCCATGCTGCAAGAGCTGCGCGTCGAGAACCTGCTCCTGATCGACCGGGCCGAGCTGGCGCTCGCGCCCGGGCTGAACGTCGTGACCGGCGAGACCGGCGCCGGCAAGACCCTGCTCGCGCAGGCGCTCGACCTGCTGCTCGGCGGACGCGCCGGCAGCGGGGTCGTTCGCGCCGGGGCCGCTGAGGCGTATGTCGAGGGGGTGTTCTCGCTCCCGGCTGAACTGGCGGATCTTGAGGTCCTGCCCACCGGCGCGGAGGAGATCGTGCTGGCGAGGCGGGTCTGGCCCGACGGCCGCACCCGCGCCTACGTATGCGGCCGTTCGGCGACCGTGGCCGATCTCCGCGAGCTCGGGAGCGCACTGCTCGCGTTCTACGGCCAGCACGAGCACCGCAAGCTGATGCTCGCCGCCGTCCAACTCGACGTGCTTGATGGTTTCTGCGGCGAGGAGGTGTCGGAGCTCCGGACCCGCGTCGGCGACGCCTACGCCCGGGTGCGGGGTCTGCAGGAACGGTTCGAAAGCGTGCAGGCACTCGCCACCGGACGCGAACGCGAGCTCGACCTGCTCGCGTTCGAGCTCGACGAGATCGAGAGCGTGGCGCCGAGCGAGGACGAGGGGTCCGAGCTGGCGGTCGAGCGGGACCGTCTGCGCCACCTCGAGACGCTCCGGAGTGCGGCGTTTGGCGGCGCCGAGGCGATCTCGCCCGAGGACGGGGGCGGCGGCGCGGCCGAGCGGCTCGCCGAGGCCGCCGCCCAGCTGGCCGTCGCGGCGGGAATCGATCCGGACCTCGCCGGTCTGTCCGAGCGCGCTCAGGCGCTCGGCGACGAGGCCTTGGACCTGAGCGGCGAGTTGCGGTCGTACGTGTTCGGGCTGGAGGCGTCGCCGGGTCGACTCGAGGAGGTCGAGGAGCGGCTCGCGCTGTTTGCGCGTCTGGAGCGAAAGCACGGTGGGGGGATCGCCGAGGTGCTCGCCCACGCGGAGCGGTGCCGCGCCCGGCGTGACGAGCTCGAGCGGGCCGAGATCGCGCTGTCCGAGGTGGAGGCCTCGCTCGGCGAGGCCATGGCGGGTCTTGATGCGCTCGCCGGCGAGCTCTCTTCGCGGCGGAAGGAGGCGGCGCCGGCGCTGGCCGCCGCAGTGCGCGAGCGGCTGGCCGAGCTGGCCATGCCCGACGCCGAGTTCGACGTCGAGGTCCGGCCGCGTGACGACGGGTGCGGGGCGCGAGGGGCCGACGAGGTGTCGCTGCTGATCGCTCCCAACCCCGGGATGCCGGCTGGTCCGCTGCGCGAGATCGCGTCCGGTGGCGAGCTGTCGCGGGTGATGCTGGCGATCCTGAGCGTGGCGCACGGCCGTTCCGGCGGCGCCGCGGAGTCGACCGGCGGCGGAGCCCGGCCGCTGCTCGTGTTTGACGAGATCGACGCCGGCATCGGCGGCCACACCGCCCGTGCCGTGGGCGAGCACCTCCGCGCCCTCGCCGAAGGTCGCCAGATCCTCTGCATCACCCACCTTCCCCAGGTGGCGGCGATGGCCGAGCGCCATTTCACGATCGCCAAGGACACGGCCGCTGCGCCGGCGCGCACGACCGTGTCCACGCTCGCCGGCGACGGGGTCGTGGGCGAGCTCGTGCGGATGCTGGGCGCGGCCGAGGGTGACCGGGCCGCCAGCCGCCACGCCCGCCAGTTGCTGCGGGCTGCCTGAAATGGTCCACGGGCCGCAGGCGAGTTCGAGCGTCCGGGCCGGTCGCTAAGTTCAGACCTTAGGAACCCGACTACACTCGGGAGGCGACCATATGGGTTCGGGCGAAACGCGATTCATCTTCATAACCGGCGGGGTCGTGTCCTCGCTTGGCAAGGGAATCGCCGCCGCATCTATCGGTCGGCTGCTCGTAGCCCGCGGGCTCGACGTCCAGCTTCAGAAGTTCGACCCGTACATCAACGTCGACCCCGGCACGATGTCGCCATACCAGCATGGCGAGGTGTTCGTGACCGAGGACGGCGCCGAGACCGACCTCGACCTCGGCCACTACGAGCGCTACACCGACGCGAACACAAGCCGTGCGTCGAACGTGACCGCCGGCGGCGTCTACAACACCGTGATCCGCCGCGAGCGGCGCGGCGACTACCTCGGCGCGACCGTCCAGGTGGTGCCGCACATCACCGACGAGATCAAGCAGCGGATCAAGCTGATGGCCGAGGCCACCGACGTCGACTTCGTCATTACAGAGATCGGCGGGACGGTCGGCGACATCGAGTCGCTCCCGTTCCTCGAGGCCATCCGCCAGTTCCCGGTCGACGTCGGCCGGCGCCGATGCATGTTCATCCACCTCACGCTGGTCCCGTACATCTCGCACGCCGGCGAGTTGAAGACCAAGCCGACGCAGCATTCCGTCAACGAGCTGCGTCGCATCGGTATCGCGCCCGACATGGTCATCTGTCGTTCGGAGTCCATGCTCGGGGACGACATCCGGCGGAAGATCGCGCTGTTCGCGAGCCTGCCGGTCGAGGCGGTCGTCTCGGCGTTCGACGTGCCCGACATCTACCGCGTCCCGCTCGTGTTCCGCGACGAGGGCGTGGATGACTTCGTACTGAAAGAGCACTTCGGGATCGACGCCCCCGAGCCCGACCTGAGCGACTGGGAAGAGATCACGCGCCGCTATGCCGACGCGGGGAGAAGCGTGCGGATCGCGCTCGTCGGCAAGTACGTGCGGCTCGAGGACGCCTACCTGTCGGTGGTCGAGGCGCTCCGCCACGCCGGAACACACCACGACGCAAGGGTCGAGGTCGACTGGATCGACTCCGAGGAGGTCGGCGACCCGGCGGTCGCGGCCCGGCTCGAGACGGCCAGCGGCATCCTGATCCCGGGTGGCTTCGGCGGGCGAGGGATCGAAGGCAAGATCCGGGCGGCGCAGATCGCCCGCGAGAAGAAGATCCCGTACCTCGGCATCTGCCTCGGCATGCAGCTCGCGGTCGCTGAGTTCGCGCGCCACGTCGCCGGGATGGAGGGCGCGAACTCGACCGAGTTCGACCTCGAGACGCCGTTCCCCGTGATCGACCTCCTGCCCGAGCAGAAGGAGATCGCCGACATGGGCGGGACCATGCGCCTCGGCGCCGATCCGGTGAAGCTCCACGACTCGACGCGGATCCGCGAGATCTACGGCGAGCCGGTGGTGTACGAGCGCCACCGTCACCGTTACGAGGTGAACAACCATCTTCGCCGGCGGCTCGAGGCCGCCGGGCTCGTGTGCTCGGGCACCTCGCCCGACGAGCGGCTGGTCGAGGGGATCGAACTGCCGGTCGATCAACATCCGTTCTTCGTCGCGTCGCAGTACCACCCCGAGTTCAAGTCGCGGCCGGAGCGTCCCGCGCCGCTGTTCCGGGAGTTCGTCGGCGCGGCTCTTGCGTACGCCGCGCCGCGCGAGGGCGCCGGCGCGCCGGATGAGGGCGCCACCGGGGACGGCAGCGAGGCCGCCGCGCCCGCCGCTGCCCGGTGAGGCGCACGACCGAAGTCGAGCGCGAGCGGCTCAACGACACGTTCGCCGAACTGTGCCGCATCGAGAGCCCGTCCGGGCGCGAGCGTGCGTGCGCCGACTGGGTGACAAATGAGCTACGCGGCATGGGTCTCGAGGTCGAGGAGGACGACGCCGGGCCGCGAGTCGGCTCGGATGCCGGCAACCTGCTGGCCCGCGTTCCGGGCGCCGGCGCGGACAGCATTCTGCTGTGTGCGCACATGGACACCGTTCCGCTGACCGCCCCGGTCGAGCCCGTCCGCGTCGACGGCGGATGGACGAACGCAAACGACGGCATCCTCGGCGCCGACAACAAGTCGGCGGTGGCGGTCATCCTCGAGGTCGCGCGGCGGCTGACGAGCGGCGCCGGTGCGCCCGCGTCCGGGGACGGCGGTGCGCCCCCCGTCGGGGTCGAGGTCCTGTTCACCGTTTGCGAAGAGATCTCACTGCTGGGCGCGTTCGCGTTCGACGTCGCCCGCCTGCAAAGCCGGTTCGGCTACGTGTTCGATCACGCCACGCCGATCGGCGAGATCGTGACCGCGGCGCCGACCCTGCACCGCATCGTGGCCGAGCTGCACGGCCGGGCCGCCCACGCCGGGGTGCGGCCGGAGGCCGGGCGGAGCGCGATCGTGGCGGCGGCGCGGGCAATCGCGGCGATGCAGCTGGGCCGGATCGACCCGGAGACGACTACCAACATCGGCACGATCCTCGGCGGGACCGCGATCAATGTCGTCCCCGAGCGCTGCCGGATCGAGGGCGAGGTGCGGAGCGTCGACCGCGATCGGGCCGAGACGCTCACCACCGAGATGATCGACCACCTCCAGGACGCCGCCGACGCCGGCGAATGCGATCTCGATGTCACCCTCGAGCGGATGATCGAGGGCTACCGGATCCGGCCCCGCGCCACCGAGGTGACCGTCGCCGAGGAGGCGCTGCGCTCGAGCGGCTATGAGCCGACGCACATCCTGACCGGGGGAGCCTCGGACGCGAACGCCTTCCGCGCCGCCGGGTTCGCGTGCGTCAATCTGGCCGACGGGACCGAGCGCAACCACGAGCCGACCGAGCGGATCAGCACGGACGCCCTCGAGGGCATGCTCGAGGTGGCGATCGCGCTGGTTGAGGAAGCAGGCACCGCGTTGGCGAGCGCGGACGGGGCGCGATGACAGCCCAGTTTGAGCCGATCGGGTCCGAGCTCAAGTGGGAGGGCGCGATCGTCCGTGCCGGGCTCGAGCGCTTCCGCTACCCCGACGGCGCCGAGGTGACCCGCGACAAGGTCTGGCACCCCGGGGCGGTGGGGATCCTCGCGGTCGACGACGAACACGTCTGGCTGACCCGGCAGCCTCGAGAGACGATCGGCGCCCCGGCCTCGCTCGAAATCCCCGCCGGCAAGCTCGACGTCCCCGGCGAACCGCCGCTCGAGACCGCCAAGCGCGAGCTCGCCGAGGAGATCGGAAAACGGGCCGAGAACTGGGAGGAGCTGCTCGCCTTCTACACCAGCCCCGGGTTCAGCGACGAGCGCGTGTGGCTCTATCTCGCCACCGGCATGTCCGACAGCCCCGAGGTCGAGGTCGACGAGGATGAGCGGATCGAGATCGTCCCGTGGCCGGTCGGGAAGCTCGATGAGGCGATTGCGCAGTGCGAGGACTCAAAGACATTGATCGCGTTGCTGTGGCTGGCCGCGCGGCGGGGGATGGGCGTCCCCGGGCCGCGGGATCCCTCGTGAACAGCATCCCCGAGGAGGCGGCGCGCGGCTTTCAGCAGGGCGCCGATGCCTACGAGCGCGGCCGCCCGGGCTACCCGCCCGAGGCGGTGCGGTGGCTGTGCCGTGAGCTCGCCCTCGGACCCGGACGGACCGTCCTCGACGTCGCCGCCGGGACCGGCAAGCTGACCCGCGAGCTCGTGCCGACCGGCGCGACGGTCGTGGCGGTTGAGCCGGTTCCCGCCATGCGCGCGGTACTCGAGCGGGTGGTCCCCGAGGCGACCGCTCTCGACGGCACGGCCGAGGCGCTCCCGGTCGCCGATGCGAGCGTCGATGCCATCGTGGTCGCCTCGGCGTTTCACTGGTTCGAAGCCGCGGCCGCGGCCGCGGAGTTTCATCGCGTGCTCCGGCCGGGCGGACGGCTCGCGCTGCTGTGGAATCGCCGCCGGCTTGACCAGCCGCTCCAGCGGGCCGTCGACGACGTGATCGGGCCGTATCGCCGACGGCCGTCGCGGCCCAGCCGTGAGCGGTGGCGCGAGCCGCTCGAATCGGCCGGTCTGTTTACGCCGGCAGCCGAGCGGGAGGTGCCGTTCGAGCAGGTCCTCGACGTCGACCGGTTCGTCGACCGGTTCACCTCGATCAGCTTCGTGGCCGCCTTGCCGGAGAGCGAGCGGGCGTCGGTGATCGAACGCCTGCGGTCGCTCGCGGCGGGTGCCGCGGAGCAGCCGCTTCGCCTCGGCTACGAGACCGAGGTGTACCTGTACGAACGCGTGTAGGCGCGGCTTGCGGCAGGACCCCCGGCCGTCGCCCCGAATACCCGGGCATGTCAACCGCGCACACGGTCGAGGGCGCCCGCCGGATAAACGACCTGACGTTCGACTTCCTTGGCTACCTCGAGCTCGAGCGCGGCCTGTCGCGTAACACGCTCGAGGCCTACCGGTCAGACCTGCAGCAGTTCGGCGAGTTCCTCGAGCGCCACGACCTCGACGCGCTTGACGTTAAGACCGTCGATCTCATGGAGTTCGTTTCCGAGCTCGCAAACGGAAGCCCCGAGCGCCCCGCCGCCGCGCCGGCCACGCTCCAGCGCAAGATCGCCTCGCTGCGCTCCTTCTACCGCCACCTTCGCCGCGAGCAGATCATCGATCGCGATCCCGCCTCCGAGCTGCGCGCACCGCGGTCGCGGGCGCGTCTGCCCAAGGTGCTGAGCCGCGACGAGGTCGGGCGTCTGCTCGAGCAGCCGCGCGGCACGAGCCCGGCCGCGCTCCGGGACCGAGCGCTGCTCGAGACCATGTACGCGTGTGGCCTGCGCGCGTCGGAGGCCATCGGTCTTGAGCTGTCAGAGCTCGATCTCGAAGCGGGCATCCTCACCGCCCACGGCAAGGGCTCCAAGGAACGGATCGTCCCGATCGGCAGCCAGGCGATCGACGCGCTCAAGGCCTACCTCGAGAAGGGGCGCCCGCGGCTCGTCGAGCTGCGCCCCGAGCGCCGCGTGTTCCTGAACCTCCGCGGCGAAGGGCTGACGCGGCAGGGGCTGTACAAGATCGTCCGTCGCCACGCCCAGACCGCCGGCCTCGAACACCGGATGAGCCCGCACACGCTGCGCCACACGTTTGCGACCCATCTCCTGACTGGCGGGTGCGACCTGCGCGCGCTCCAGGAGATGCTCGGGCACGCCGACATCGGCACGACCCAGATCTACACGCACCTCTCGACCGAGCGGCTGCGAGACGTGTACTTCGAGGCGCACCCCCGGGCGCAGATCACGCCTGAAGACGACTAGCTCCCCGGACGTCACCGCCTGGACCGTTCTACAGTCTCGGCCGTGGGGATCGGACGCCGGTGAGACGAGCCTTCGTCGTGGTACTCGACGCCTGTGGCGTGGGGGCGCTTCCGGATGCCGCCGAGTACGGTGACGCGGGGGCGGACACGCTCGGGCACCTGGCCCGCGCGGTCGGCGGACTCGACTTGCCGGCGCTCGGCCGACTCGGCCTCGGGTCGATCGTCGAACTCGACGGGGTCCCGCCGGCGGACGCCCCGGTCGTCCACGGCCGTCTTCGCGCGCTCGGGCCGGGTAAGGACTCAACCGCCGGCCACTGGGGCCTGATGGGGGTCTCAGCCGGCCAGGCGCTTCCCACGTATCCGGAGGGCTTCCCGAAGGAGATCATCGACATCGTGTCCGCGTCGAGCGGCCGCGGCGTCATCTGCAACCGGCCCTGCAATGGGATCGAGGCGATCGAGCAGTGCGGCGCCGAGCAGCTGGAGAGCGGCGCCCTGATCGTGTACACGAGCCAGGACTCTGTGCTGCAGATCGCCGCGCATGTCGACGTCCTAGAGCCCGAGGAGCTGTACGCGATCTGCGGCAAGGTCCGCGCGGCGCTCCCGGACCAACACGCCATCGGGCGCGTGATCGCCCGGCCGTTCGCCGGGTCGACGGGCGGGTGGAGGCGGACCGACGGCCGGCGCGACTTCTCGATCGCGCCGCCGGCACGCAGCTACCTGGAGGAGCTCGGGGATGCCGGCGTCGAGGTCCACGCGGTAGGCAAGGTCGGCCAGCTGTTCGCCGGCGTGGGCGTCGACGCCCAGCATCCGGGGGCGACCAACGCGTGCGCCCTCGCCGAGACGACCAAGCTGATCCGCTCGCTGCCGGCCGGGTTCGTGTTCACGAACCTCGTCGAGACCGATCAGGTCTACGGCCACCGCCACGACGTCGCCGGTTTCCACCGGGCGCTGCGCGAGATCGATTCCGCGGTGGCCGAGTGGCTGGCGCTGCTCGGGCCCGAGGACATGCTCGTGCTCACGGCCGATCACGGATGCGACCCGACCTCACCCCGCACCGACCACACGCGCGAGTATGCGCCGCTCTTGGCCTCATTCGAGGGACACCGGTCGCGCCGGCACGACGGGTCGCTGCCCGATGTGGGTGCGAGCGTTCTGGCCTGGCTCGCGGATGGGCGCGACGCACATCTCCCCGGAGAATCGTTCGTCTCAGCGGGGGTCCGGGCGTAACCGTGCCAGAGCTGCCCGAAGTCGAGACGATCCGCCGTCAGCTCGCGCCGTACCTCGAGGGGCGGACGATTGTCTGCGCCCAGATCCTCGATCCGCGGTGGACGCGGCCGGACCCGCCGGCGGCCGTCGAGGCCGAGCTGACCGGCGCCACCGTCGAGCGGATCGGCCGCGCCGGCAAGTACCTCATCTGGTCGCTATCGGGCGGCCGGTTCCTGTTGCAGCACCTGCGCATGACCGGGACGCTGCTGTACGACCCGGGCGTCGCACCGCCGCACACCCACGTGATCTTCGACCTCGACGACGACCATCGCCTCGTGTACGTCGACCCGCGCAGGTTCGGAACCGGTCATCTGGTGCACGGCGAGGCCGCCCGCGACCAGTACCTGGCCGAGCGGATCGGAATCGAGCCGCTCACTCCGGAGTTCACCGCCGCGCACCTGCGCGAGCTGGCGCGGACGCGCGTCGCCCCGGTCAAGGCTTTCGTGCTCGACCAGCGGCGGATCGCCGGCGTCGGCAACATCTACGCTGACGAGGCGCTGTTCCGGGCAGGCATCCATCCACTCCGGCCCGCCGGACGGTTGACTAGCGCGGA
>Ga0335077_10005610_pt1 | contig 15420 bp, 7 predicted proteins | sample Lox_Sample_31_FD_207151 | JGI IMG/M metagenome (GOLD analysis project Ga0335077, IMG submission 207151) | Soil microbial communities from Loxahatchee National Wildlife Refuge, Florida, United States - Lox_Sample_3.1 | ecosystem: Environmental > Terrestrial > Soil > Wetlands | place: USA: Florida... | reverse complement strand
GTGAGCGTGTGAGTTTCGATATCGTAGAGCTTGTGCGGGACGTTACGTCTTCACTGAGGCCGCTGGCCAGCGAGAAAAGTCTCGCCTTGATCTATGATGTTTCCTCCCACGTCCCCCACGCGGTGATTGGTGACCCAGTCAGGCTGCGCCAGATACTCGTGAATCTGGTGGGAAACGCGATTAAGTTTACATCCCGGGGAAGAGTTGTGCTGCGAGTAGCCGGCGAGCCAACAGTAGCAGAAGAGTATGAGCTTTTGTTTAGCATATCCGACACAGGCATCGGCATTTCAAAAGATCAACAGGAGCGAATCTTTGAGCCATTTGTTCAGGCCCATGGATGCCCTACGAGCAGGACATATGATGGAACGGGTCTAGGTCTCGCCATATCATCCCAGCTCGTACATTTGATGGGTGGGCGGATTTGGGTAGAGAGTGAACCTGGGCGCGGCAGCACGTTTCATTTCACCGTTCTAGTCGGCCGGGAAGCTCATATGTGCGCGCTGGCAACGTTCGAAGGGACGGAGAATACGTCTGGCGGCATGAAGAGTTCTCGCTCTTCCTGCATGCAACTGGATGTCACACAGCAGGGCTGCCTGCGAACACCCGGACATCGGACAATGGCGTGATTTGTGCAGATATCATTGTGCGGTCCGTCTAGAAGCCGTCGTGCGGCTGTGCCAAGAGACCGAATTGGTTTGTATGTGTTGCCGAAACCTCCTGTTTTTGCACCTCAGAAGGCAGTCGGCGACACGCTCTGAAAGATCAACGGTAGTCTCCCCAAAGAAAACGTGATAGAGAGAGCTTGTTCTCCACACTGGACTCCAGAGAAGGCTCGGCGGGCAACACCCCTTTCAAAACCCGCCTCCGGTTTTTGGCAAGGGTTCGGGATTCCTTCCGATCCTCACAGCCCTCGACACAGTGGCTGCGCTCACGCCAAGCTTGAGACCCGGCGCGCATCCATGCCTGATCGCGTCGAAAACGAACAGGAGCGCAAGCGGCAGATCAGCCGTCCCGAGAATTTTTGGTGTCAGATTTGTGTCAGAAGATTGCTGATCTGGACGTTCTAGCGGATCTGGGGGAGCGAAAAAACAATAAGTTCGTGTATTCAATGGCTGTAGAGGTACCGATTCTGTCCCTGGAACTCGATCACCTGGTACGTTTGGTTCGTCGCCGCAGCAGGCTATGTGCTTGGGCCCGCTTATCAGGTTGAGGCCTTCCGGCAGGCCAGGCACATCGTCACGCCATGTCTTAGGCGTGCGGCGTGAGTCTGCTCCAATCCTTGGTTAGTGGACAACAACGCTCACGTTGCTGCTGATCGTAACGGCGCCGTTACGGTCTGTCGCCTGCGCGGTCAGGCTGTGAGCGCCAGCGGTCGGGTTAGACCATACGAAGAAATAATAGCGGCCTTGCGTTTCGAGCGGCGCCGTTCGGCTCCCCGGCGGAACGGGCACAGGTTCACCCGAGCCCAGTAAAATCCCGTTCTGGAAAAATTCCACCTGTTGGATGCCTGCGTTATAGGCTGCCGCCTTCGCGATCAGCCGGACCGGCTTCCCGCTGCTGAAAGCTGAACCAATGGCGGGGCTGACCAAAGCGACCGCCACACCATTCAGCGGGTAAACGTCTTCGAACGCGCCCGGCACGCCGGTGGCGGGACCGTGCCACACACTGCTGCCAAAAGTCGTCAGATATAGCATCCCCGTGTTCACAGGGTCTGGCACCGGCCGGTGGCCCCACTTGAAGTTGTATCCCCCCAATCTCTGCCACGTCGCTCCCCGATCGTCCGACCTGTACGCCGCCCCGTTGAACGTGTTGATGAACAGCGTGGATGGGTTGGCGGGGTCGAGCGCCACGCCATAAACGTGAGGGCTCTGGTCGAAGGCCAGCCGCCACGTGGCGCCGCCGTCGTCGGTGATGAATAGGCCGCCGGACTGGTTCGTCTCGTTCACGGTCCGCGGCCAGCACGCCAGGTACATGCGGCGAGGGTTCGTGGGATCGAAGGCCAGGTCATTCGGGGCATTCGCGCCCGCGGGCAGAGGCACCGGCAGCCAATGCTCGGCGCCGTCGGTGGATTTGTAGATCGCTCCATCCAATTCGTTGTTAGTCCCGGGAACGAGGCCGCGCGCCATCAACACGTAGAGTGATCCATCCGGCAATTGCGCCAGGCGCCAGCCGTTGCGGTTACTGCCGGACATGCCGTTGGTCTTCAGAGCCCACGTGCGCCCGCCGTCGGTGGACTTGAACACACCGCCGGGTTTCACAGGATTGGCCAGGCCCGAATTGCCGAAACTCGTCACATACAGGGTCCGGTTGCCCGGGGAACTCTTCGCGTCGACCAATACGTGCGTGGTGGGGCCCAGGTCGGCGCTGCAAGACTGCCACTGCATGTCCGGATCGTCGGTTCGGCAAACGCCGCCCACGTAGTATTGCGCCAGAGAAGTCTTGAACATTTTCAAGCGCGGAAGGTCATGCGCGCCGCTCCAAACCGACCAGACGCGGTTCTTCACCTCGGGATCGAACGCCAGCCAGTAAGACGTGTTCACCCACTCTTGCGGAACGCCATCCGCGATTCGCCTCCAGTTCGTCCCGCCGTTGGTCGAGTGAAACGGGCCCACGTCGGTGTAGGAGATCACCAGGTGATCCTTGTTGAAGGGGTCGAAGTGCACGCCGTAGCAGGTTGTCACGTCCAGACCCCGCGAGCTCGACGTCAGGTCCGGGTGTTCCACCGAGTAAACGGCCGCCCAGGTGGCGCCGCCATCCATGGTGCGGTAGGCTGTGCCGGAGTCGGTCGCATAGCAGACCTGGCCGGTGGCGTCGGCGCTCAGGCCATAAACCGGAGGACCGGCCCATCCAGGCAGATCGCGGTCCAGCCATCCCAAGATCTTGTTGGGGGGATCGTGCCAGTTCTGAACATGGTGCACCCAGACCCATGAACTTCCGCCGTCCGTGCTTTTCAGGATTCCGTATTCGCTGCCCGTGGCTGTGTCCGGGTCCGCGCCGATGTAGAGGATGCCCGGATTCCGTTCAGCCGCCGTGATTCTGGTGTAGCTTGGCGCGAAGCCCTTGAGACTGCTTATGCGCAGCCACTTCTGTCCTCCGTCTGACGATTTCCACACACCCGCGTCGGTGGTGAGAAACAGCAGCAGAGCTCCGGAGGCCGGGTCTTTGGCCCCTGCGGCATCGCGGATTGCCAGCGCCGGCGCGGTCAGGCTGCGGCTGGAACCGCCTGCAATGTCTACCGAATAGATGCCGCCATCCGTGACCAGCACCAAGCGCCTGCTGTCCAGTCGCGAAGCTGGATCGATGAACAGATTCACCGCCGTCTCGTTGCCGAATGCCGCCGACGCTTGCCAGCGCTCCCCTCCGTCAACTGTGTAATAAAGCTGCGGAGCGCCCCACAACGCGATCGCGACGTACACACGGTTCGTGTCGTCCGGGTCGACGCGGATGGCTTGGACCTCCGTTCCGTTACCCGGCCAGATCGGATCTGTGGAGTAGAAGTAATGGTCCGCGTGATCCCCGACCATGCGGTCCTGCGTGGTCTTCGGGTCGGGAAACACAAGCCGCCATGTCTCGCCGGCGTCGTCCGAGCGGAACACGCCGTCCGAGCCGGCGTAGAGGATGTTGGGGTGCACCGGGTCGAATGCGAACGCGCCCACCGTCGTGCGCAGGTTGAACTCCCGCCAGGAAGCGCCGCCGGCTTTCGTGATGTACGCCCCCGTCATGTCGCAGTTGAGCACGGCCAGGTTGGGATCGTGCGGGCTGATGGCGGGATGAAACATCGATCCGCCGCCGCCGGGCCCGACAATTTTCCACTGCAAGGAGGCGCCGAAGCCGGACACGCCGAGCAGTCCGAACGCCAGAACGGAAATCAAGTAGCCGTTGCTCATATCGTGCCTCATGGTCGTGTCTTTGCCGCGCCCACTGGTCTGATGGCCACGCCCTTGCTATTCACTATTTCAGGTTTTAATATCCTAGACAACAGGTCACGGGAAGTTCGAATGCAGGAGCAAATCGCAGATAGGGGAGGGAATGTCATGCGCAAGTCACCAGGTATCGGCCGTCGCGATTTCATCAAAGCCGGCACGGGAGTTCTCTCGGCAGGCGCCGTGTTATCGGGCGCCGTTGGCGGGGAAGAATACAGGGTCAAGTGGTATCCATTTACGCAGCATCCGGATTCAGACACCTGCTGGTCTCTCTCGGTCGGCCCCGATGGCCGCATCTACGCGGCTGCGTGCGCCGAAGGCGTGCCCGGCGGAGTGGTGAAGCCCGTCCGCTACAACGAGCAGCGGGACGATCTGGACTATCTTTTCAACCTCGCCGAGAAAGTCGAGGATCCCGGTGACTCCGGCCGCGCCACGCAGTGCAAAATTCATTACAGTTTCGCGCCGTCGATGTCCGACGGAATTCTTTATATGGCGACCCATCTCTCCGGGCCGCCCATCGACCTGCCGGTCTATTCCCCATGGTATTCGTGGCATGACGAAAAGCGCCTCTTCCGCGGCGCAGCGCTGCTGGCCTTCGACACGCGCAAGGACCAGGTGTCGTGGTGGGACACGCTGATACCCAAGGAGGGCTGCCGGTGCCTGCTGCACGACGAGGAGCGCCACCTGCTTTACGCCCTCAGCTACCCGCGCGATCACTTCATGATTTACGACCTCAAGACGCGCAAACGGCGCGACGTGGGGCGGATCGGTTCCATTAACTCGCAGACATTGTTTCTGGACAAGCGCCATCGTGTGTGGACCACCAATGATTACGGCCACCTGGTTCGCTACACACCGGAAAAAGAGCGGCTCGAGATCTCCGGCCAGATTGTGCCCCACGAACCGGCGTATCAGACCGGCTGGCATAGCGTGTTCTATGACGTGGCACCCTCGCCGGACCGGGAGTGCGTGTACGCGGTAACGTGGTGCCCCAACCCGCATTTGATGCGGATCTGGCCCAACGAAGGCGAATGGCCGCGCGTCGAGAATCTCGGCCCCGTGAACCAGCCGCGCGACACCACGTTCCCGATCGACATGTTCAGCGATCATTGCGGTGGATTGACCTTCGCCGGCGACGGCATGTTGTACTACGTGGCTTCGCGCTGGCGTGATCCGGTGCAGAATCCGCTGCCACCGCCACATAAGGAACGGGAGGGTGTGGTTTGGCGGCTGGACCCGGCCACGCTCAAGCGTGAGGAAGTGACCCGCCTCGAGCACCCCAACGGTTTTGCACATTACGTCTCGCGCGGCGCCGTGGACCACAACGGCGACCTGTTTTTCGGCCACGTGGGTTCGCGCCCCTGCGGCATCTTCAAGGTGGCGATGCCCGCCGGCCGCAAACGCAAAAACGCCCACCTGCCGATTCGGATGTGGGGATAGAAGGAGACCATGGCCATGCAGACCAAGCCGAGATTCGATCCAAACTCACCTCAGATCAAGGCGTATCTGGAAGAAGTCGGACACACGTTTACACGGGAAGGCACCATGGTTGCGTTCCCGACCTGCTATCCCGGAATGACCGTTCCTATCGTGCCGGATGAAAGCCGCATCACCGCCCTGGAGGTGACGCCGGACGGTACCATCTACGGCGGGACGAGCGGCAGGCTGACGCATTTGTTCGTCGCCCGCTTCCATGGCATCAGCGGGTTGGTGCTCGATATCGGGCCGGTTGCCGGCGCCACCCGCTGCGCAGCGGTGTGCTGCGATGGTTCCCGGTTTCTTGCCTTCGTCAATGGCGCGCGCGGCGGGCGTGCCGTCGGCGGGCCGCTGATCAGCCTGGCTGACGATTTCATTCAGGAATGGGGGCTCGATCGCCCGCAGATGGCGGACTATGGCGAGTGCGTGCCCGGCGAGCCCGTGCTGGACGCGGTGGCGGATGCGTCGCGCAAGACTGTGGTGGGCGTCACGGCGAGCCACCTGTTCGTTGCCGATTTTGCGACCGGGAAGACGCGCGTCATCGATGAGCTGCGTGGCTCCGGAAGCATTGCCACCGCGTCGCGCGGCGGCGTCGTCGGCCGCGATGGCAGCGGTCATTTGTGGCAGTATGACCCGGCGTCCGGCGCCATTCGCCGGCAAGCCGTGGATTTGCCGGAAGGCTCCTGGAATCAGCCGGCGGTTTGGGCCACGGACAGCCACAACGGCCTCCTCTACACGGCCGACGACCAGGGTCGCCTGTTCTCATTCGATGAGGAACGCGGTTTCAGCGGGCCGCTGGGACGCGCTCCTCTGGCGCCGGTGGGCCCCATGGCGGTCACCTTGGATGGCCGGGTTTTCGGATTTTGCGGCGCCGAAATCGCCAAAATGTTCTGCTATGACCCGCACAGCCGCGAGGTTTCAAACCTGGGCGTCGCCGTCTCCGTGATCGAGCGCCGCCGCTACGGGTATGTCTTCGGCGACGCTGTCACCGGCCACGACGGCGAAATCGTATTTGGCGAAGACGATGACGGCGGGCACGTCTGGATCTACTTTCCGAGGATTCGCTCAGAACGGGCTTAGCGGCCTTTTTCGGGCGAAGTCTCAGGCGTTGACCGCTACCGGCTGTGAGGGCGCGGGCTTTTTGCGCTCCTTCGGCTTGCCGCGGCGATCACTCAGCGCCGCCAGGTAAGTGTAGATCACCGGCGTGAGATACAGGGTAACCAACTGCGAGAACAGCAGGCCTCCCACCACGCACAGGCCCAGGGGACGCCGCGCCTCGCCGCCGGCGCCATATCCCACCGCAATGGGCACCGCGCCCAACAGCGCCGCCATGGTCGTCATCATGATCGGCCGGAAGCGGATCAAACACCCTTTGTAAATCGCATCCAGGGGTTTCATGCCGTCCTTCCTCTCGGCGGCCAGCGCGAAGTCGATCTGCATGATCGCATTCTTTTTCACGATGCCGATCAGCATGATCAATCCGACGAACGCGTAAATGTTGAGATCAATGTGGAACAGATACAGCGTCAACAGCGCGCCGAATCCGGCTGAAGGAAGACCCGACAGAATTGTCAGCGGATGGATGAAGCTTTCATATAGGATGCCCAGCACGATGTAAACCACCATGATGGCGACCACCAGCAGGACGGTGAGGTTCTTGAGCGAATCCTGGAATGCTTTCGCGCTTCCCTGGAAGGTGGTGGTGATGGCTGGCGAGAGGACGCGAGACGCGATGCCCTTAATCTGGTCAACCGCATCGCCCAACGCATAGCCGGGGGCCAGATTGAATGAGACCGTCACCGACGGGAACTGGCCGTAGTGACTGATGGATTGCGGCCCGGTGTCCTTCACCAGCTTGGCCACGGTGTCGAGCTGTACCAGCTTTCCCTCTCCGGAGCGCAGATACAGCATGGACATCGTATCGGGGTGCGCCTGGTACTTCGGAAGGAGCTCCATCAGCACACGGTACTGGTTACTGGGCGCGTAAATGGTCGACACCCATCGCAGGCCGAAAGCATCATACAGTCCGTTTTCCACCTGGTTGACGTTCAGCTTCAGGGCGGCGGCCTTATCGCGGTCGACGATGACATTCACCTGCGGGTTCTTGATCAACAGGTCGCTGGTGACGTCGCGAAGACCCGGCAGGCGCGCCACCTCGCGCTCCATGACCGGAGCCTGACGATACAGCTCCTTGGTGTCGGGGCTCTGCATGGTGAATTGATACAGGCTCTTGGTGAGTTGGCCGCCGATGCGAATGGGGGGCGGATTCTGCATGAAGACGCGCACACCCGGGAATTGGCCGAGCTTGGGGCGCAATTCGGCCATCACCTGGTTCACATCCAACTCCCGCTTGGCACGGGGCACGAGGTGATAGAACATACGCCCGAAGTTGGGCCCGGCCACCCCGGCGAAACTTCCCCCGACCGTCGAGTTGAACTCCTGAATATTCGGATCTTGGATGGCCAGGCGCGCCACCGCCTGCTGGTACTGTTTCATCTGCTCGAACGAAGTACCCTGCGCTCCTTCGACGATCGTGAAAATGGAGTCCGTGTCCTGATCGGGGATGAAGCCTTTCGGAATCTTGACGAAGAGGTAGACGGTGGCGGCGAGAATCACGACGAAAATCCCCATCGTCGCGGGGCGATAGCGCAGCACCCCGCGCAGGGTAACGTCGTAGAAGTGGAGCATGCCGTCGAAAAATCGCTCCGTTATCTTGTATAAGCGTCCGTGACCGGCCGCGGAATGCTCCCGCAGAAAACGGCTGCACAGCATGGGCGTCAGCGATATGGATACGAACCCCGATATCAGAATCGCTACAAAAATAGTGACCGCGAACTCGCGGAACAGGCGCCCCAGAATCCCGCCCATGAAGAGGACGGGGATGAAGACCGCCGCCAGCGAGAGCGTCATCGAAATAATGGTGAATCCGATTTCTTTGGCTCCCGCGAAAGCCGCTTCCATGGGGCGGGCCCCGTCCTCCATGTGCCGCACGATGTTTTCCAGCATCACGATGGCGTCGTCCACCACGAATCCGATGCAAAGGATCAGCGCCATCATGGAAAGCTGGTCCAGGCTGAAATCCATCAGGTACATGACGGCAAATGTGCCCACGATGGAGAACGGCAGCGCCAGGCTCGGGATGGCGGTTGCGGAAAGATTGCGCAGGAACAGGAAAATGACCATGATCACCAGGCCCAGCGTCAGGACCATGGTGAACTGCACGTCTTTGAAGCCGTCCTTGATCAGTTGCGACCGGTCATAGACGATCGACATGTCCACCGACGACGGGATTTGCGCGCGGAACGCGGGCAGCAGAGCCTTGACCGCATCAGCCACCTCGACCGTGTTGGTACCGGGCTGCCGTTGGACCTGAAGCGAGATGGCGCGGCGCGCGCCCTTCATCTTGTGGTAGTGCCAGGACGCGGTCTTGTCGTCTTCCACGCTGTCGATGGCCCGGCCGATGTCCTCCAGCCGCACCGGAGCGCCATTGCGATACGCGACGATCATGGGCTGATACTGAGCCGCGCGCTCGAGTTGGCCGTTCGAGAGCACGGTGTAGGCGTTGTGCGCGCCCCAGAGCGTGCCCGTGGGCAGCAGCACGTTCCAGTTGCGTACCGCGTCCTCCACCTCATTAATGCCGATTTGCTTGGCGGCCATCAGGCGCGGATCCATCTGCACGTGCACGGCATATTTCTGCGCCCCTTGCACCAGCACCTGCGCCACGCCGTTCACCATCGAAATGCGCTGGGCCATGACCGTCTCGGCATATTCGTCCACTTCCCACATCGGCAGCGTGGGTGAAGCCACCGCGATGTAGAGGATCGGCTGATCGGCGGGATTGACCTTGCGGAAATAGGGCGGCGTAGGCATGCCCGGAGGCAGTAGCGGACTCGCCTGCGTAATGGCGGTCTGCACGTCGGTGGCGGCCCCATCCAGGTTGCGGTTCAAATCGAACTGCAACGTCACGGAAGTGACCCCCAGCGCGCTCGAGGAGATCATCGAATCCAGGCCGGGAATGGTGGAAAATTGCCGCTCGAGCGGTGTGGCTACGGCCGAGGCCATGGTCTCGGGGCTCGCGCCCGGCAGATTGGCGTTCACGACCAGGGTGGGAAAGTCGACGTTGGGCAGATCGCTGACGGGGAGGGAGCGGTACGCGACAACCCCGAATAACGCGATCGCCAGCATCAGCAAGGCGGTCGCAACCGGCCGGCGTATGAATAAATCGGAGATGGCGCTATTCTCCTTCTCCCTCCTGGCTCCCGAAAACCCCTTCGGCCTTAATGATACGTCTTTGATGCCGCGGGCGAAACTTCGCCGGCCCGGCACAGGGAGGCAGGCCGGGGCTGCGGCGCGGCGCTACTTGATCCGCACGCGCGTCCCGGACACCAGGCGCACATGACCCTCTTTCACCACGGTCTCTCCCACGCGCAGGCCCTTCTCGATGACCTGGTCGTTGTCCACGCGGATTCCGGCGACCACGGGGCGCGATTCCACCGTCATGTTCGGTTTGACTACGAAAACGTAATCCCCATCCTGGCCGGTCTGCACTGCCTGCGTGGGTACCAGCAGGGCATTCTCGAGCGTTCCCAGCCGGAGAATCACGCGCACGAATTTCCCGGGCCAAAGCGTATGGTTTTTATTGGCAAACGTGCCCTTCAGCTTGATCGCTCCAGTGGTTGGATCCACCGCGTTGTCGATGAACGTGAGTTCTCCCGTCACCCACCCGGAATCATCGTCTTTGCCGGGATTCGCCATTACCGCCAATTTATGTCCCTGGGACATCTGCTTGCGGATTTCGGCCAGGCGGTCCTCGGGGACGGCGAATGTGACATAAATCGGCTCCAGCCGGTTGATGGTGATCAGTTCGACGTCCGTGGCCTTCACCACATTTCCCTGCTTGACGTTGAGATTTCCCGTGCGGCCGTCGATGGGCGAATAGATCTGCGTGTAACCAAGCTGGACTTTAGCGCTATCCAGCGCCGCCTCATCAGCCGCCACCGCCGCTTTCGCGGTCTCGATGGTGGCGCGGTCGGCCGCGACCGTTTCATGCTTGGTGTCGGCGTCTGTGGCGTAGAGTTCCGCTTCCTGTTTGGAGACCACGCTTTTCTCGAACAGGTGCGCGTAACGCTGGGCCTGGGTGCGCGAGAAGTTCTCTTGCGCGATGTCCCGCCGCAAGTTCGCTTCCGCCTGACGAAGACCGGCGGTGTCGTGCGCCAGGTTGGCTTCGGCTTGCTTGACGGCCGCGTCGTACGGGCGGGGGTCGATGACGAACAGCAGGTCGCCCTTCTTGACGTAGTCGCCTTCCTGGATGGAGACGCGCTCCAGGATGCCGCCGATCTGGCTCTTCACCGAGATGGTTTCGTAGGCTTCGACGTTGCCGATAACCTGAACGTCGACAGGCGCCGTCCGCTGGACCACGGTTGCGACCGTGACCGGCGCCTCCGGGACGCTGACCGCGGCGACCGTGCCTTTCCCGGAACACCCGATGAGCAGAACGGCAGCGAATGCTGCCAGGGATGCGGAACGGCGGTTTCGCCTGATCTCGGCTGCCATGTGCGTTACCGCACCCATGTAACCATCGTACTGATTGGAAAGCGCCGGCGCTATCGGACGTGCAAAACCCGGATCTGCAGCGATAGCGCGGTTGATAGCACATATGGGACTGAGGTGTCCGGAAAGCAAGCATGGAGTGCTCGCGGGCCTCACGTTTCACGTGCTAAACTCTGAGCGGTTCACCCCGGCAGCGGTCGCTGGCCAGGAATTATGATAACGGCAAGAGAAAGGTTATCGCCATTGGCGCTTCTGTCGTCCTGGCTCACTTCGTTTGGAGATCGCACGCAGGCTCATCGAGCTTCGGCTGTGGTTCTCCCGGACAACAGTGCAGCGCAACCCCCGATGGCCGCTGGACTCGAATCACCCCGTCTGGCGCATCCAGATAATCCGTCACGGCGGCATTCCACGGATCAGCTTCTCATCGAGGCTGCCCAGGTATTAGCCGTCCCACGCCCTCTAAAGCCCTATCCGGGTTGGAGATTTGATCTGGAGTGGAACAATCCCGACCCGGCCTTTCGCATACGGCGCGAGATCTGGTCTTACTTTCGCGATCGAAATTCGGAAGCGCGAATATCGACAAGATGGCACCACGATCTTCGTTTGAATATGTGGTTGGGGAATGGTCTTTCGAAGCAGCTCTTCATAGGAGGCTGCTACGAGCCGAATGAGATGGCGTTTGTCAACTGTTTTTTGAAGCCCGGCATGGTCTTCATCGACGCCGGCGCCCACGAGGGCTTGTACACTCTTTTGGCCTCACGCCTTGTGGGAGCTACCGGTCGCGTTTACGCATGCGAGCCAAGCTGCCGCGAATTCGAACGGCTGCAGCAAAACTTAACCCTGAACAAGATCATGAATGTCGTGGCGCTTCGCGTCGCCTTGGCCGATTACGAGGGCGAGGGACAGCTCACAATCGCCGATTCCGAACATTCAGGGCAGAATACACTCGGACGTTTTGCTTATCAGGTCTCCACCCTTAGAGAAGAGCGGGTAAGCGTCCGGAGGCTTGATGATCTCGCTGCTGAAAAACGGCTCACACGCGTGGATTTAATGAAGCTGGACGTGGAAGGCGCCGAGGGCCGCTTGATCGACGGCGGCCGCAAGGTCATTTCCGACTTGCGCCCCGTGGTCCTCTTTGAGTTGGCGGACTCATCACTTTCTGCCCAGCAGGGCAGCGCCAGGGAACTTCGTCGACTTTTCCGGTCACTTTCCTATAGCATTTACTCCTTTGACCCGGAAACCGGATGGCCGGTTAAAGAACGGGATGGATTAGTTTCAGCCAATATGGTAGCGACACCATGTGGACGCTCACTTCCGGAACCTGGCGCTTTTGATGAAACGGTATAACGTACGTCGCGACGACGGGAAGCGCTATTCAGTCTTCCGCGCAGTTTCCGGTACGCGTAAGTGCGCGCTCAACCTCGGGCTGCCCTGTTGCAGCCATTCCTTCCAGTATCGTTTGAGCTGATGCCGGTTCCACATCGAGCCGCATAGCAGCGCCGCTCCGTACTTCAGTAACGACGGCGGAACGGGCTCGAAGAAGCCGTCCCTGCGGTCCAGCAACGCGCAGCAGTAGCCATAAACATGCGAGTACGGCACGTATCCGTAGTGCACTTTGAGCAGCACCATCGATGCACGAAACACCGCCGCCCGCTCGCGCAGCGTTTTCGAGCCGCGGTGCATGCGCGACGTTGCCAGATAGTCGTCAATTTTAAGCAGAGTGTGCCTACGGGCGAAGCGGATCCAAAGATCGTAATCCAGCCCCCAGCGCAGATCGACATTCATCACGCCGGCGTCCTGGAAGGCATCGCGCCACAGGAACGCCGCCGGCTGGCAGATGAAGCACTCGGTTTTCAATAGCTCCGGATCGAACGCGCGGGTGGGATAACGCCCCAACCTGGCCCCTTTTTCATCGGTCAGATATCCTTCACCGTAAACGCCCCCGTGTTCCGGATGCGACACCATGTGCCGGACAGCCGCCGTGACCGCGCCCGGCAGGTAGGTGTCGTCGGCGCAGAGAAAAGCAAATACATGGCCCTTGGAAAGAGCGAATCCTTTGTTGATGGCCTCGGTTTGTCCCCGATCCGGCTCGGACACGTAGCGCAACCGGCCCTCGTACCTTTTCAGAATTTCCAGCGAGCCGTCGGTCGAGCCGCCGTCCATCACGATGTACTCGATGTACGGATAGTCCTGGCTGAGCACGCTCTGGATGGTTTCCTCCAGAAAGGGCGCCATGTTGTAGGAAGGCGTGATGATGCTCACCAGGGGCCGGTCGTCTACTTGGACCGTTGGCTCCTTGGAAACTGCTGTTGTCGCGATCATCGGACGGGCCCCAGGTCTCCAGCGCAAGGGTTCAGCAAAAGGTTCACCGCCGGTCCATTCATAAAACGCACCGAGAGCGGCCTGGTATGCCTTGTAAAAGCGCTCCAGTTGCGGAGTCCAGATCTGCCGTACGCGGCGGTCGAATTCCTTCCGCACGCACTGGTAGACCAGAAGGTCGGCTTGATTGTAGCGTTCGACTTCCGCCAGATCTTCCGGCGTGGGCTGAAAGCTCGCGCGCTCTTTGCGCACCATCCGGTTGTTGAACAGCACCAGCGGAAAGTGCTCGGTCAGGTGCAAGTAAAACAGAAACAGTTCCAGGGCTTCGGTATAACCAACCACGTGGTAACGCGACCGTATGGCCTGGAGAATCGACTCTTCGCCCGCTGCCGCTATCTGCTGCCAGTTCTCGCCTAGTAAAACCCATGCCTGGTGATTGTGGCGAACACCGGATGCGGGTCGAGCCCACAGGTCGCTTCGCAAAAATTCCCCGAGCCCCATGTTTCTGTCCGACATGTCGCGCCCCGTGTATTCCCAGGCGCCAGGATGATGTTTGGCGTGCAGATAGCTGGAAATGACGCGCTCGACCGGATGACGAACGAGCGCGAGGTATTTGGCCTCGGGAAATTGGGCCCGCAGGCTGCCGGTCTTATGACCCGCGATGATCTTGTATTTCGATCTCTCCTCCGCCGGCAGGCTCAAGAGTGCCTTCAGGTCCCTTTGATTTCCCTCAGGAGTGCCGCTCAGTACGAGAACCTCTTCCGGTTGAAACGCTCCGGCCAGATAGGCCTCGTTGAACGTGGTCCCACCCGTTTTGGGCAGGTGATCAAAGATGTAAATCATTCGTCCGGAATGTACCTGGTGCGGAATTACGCAGCCGGGTCTCAGATCGTGGAGCACGCAACACAGTTCCCGTTATCCGCGAGGACTCGCTAAATGCCAACAAAGTCAAGCAGCTTGTAACCGAGCCCGCCGTACCGCTCCCAGGACCTCGGCTCGACCACACAGCGGAGGACATCGATCAAAAAGCCGATTGTCTGCACTATGGTTCCGCAACCGCGACAATCTGACCGGGCCGCGCGTCGGCTGCAATTCCCGCGCGGGCGTCGCGATACTTAGCCAGGATCAATAAAGTACGATAGCTCATAATTATAAACCCTTTCCCGATAGATCTCCGGTGCGAAACCGATATGGAACCGATCCGCCTTAGCACCGCCGCGACTTGAATCTGTTCGCAGACTTCTGTGCGGGCTCGATTAGCGCCCGGATGCTGATTGGCGTTCCGCCTGCGCCGAAATCCCTTTCGCCGCAAAATGCTTCTCGTACCACTGGATGGAACGATCGATGCTGTCCACCAGGTGCTTGGGCTCGCGCAGGCCGTGGCCCTCGCGCGGATAACGCACGAAGACGGTTTCCACGCCGACGTCTTTGAGCCCGATGTAGTATTGTTCGGCTTCGGCGATCGGCACATCGGCATCGTTTTCGCCGTGCATCAGCATCACCGGCGTGTGCACCTGGGCGACGTACTTGAGGGCGGAGCGCTGCCACATTAGATCCATCAGGTTGCCCTGGTGCGGGAAGATGCCGAACTCCATCTGTTCGTACTGGTTATAGTAGGTCATGTAGTTGTAGCTGACCAGATTGATGATCGCTGCGGTGGGAATGGCCGCTTTGAACATATTGGTCTGCGTCACCAGCCAAGCGCTCAACTGCCCGCCGTAGCTCACGCCCTCGACACCGAGCCGGTCCCGGTCGATCCACAAGTTCCGGCGGAGCGCGGCGCTCACGCCGTACAGCACGTCCTGGGCTTCGTTTCCGTTCTGGTCGGCGAAAACGGCATCAGCAAACTTCTGGCCGTAACCGGTCGAGCCCCGGTAATTCACCATCAATGTCGCCCAGCCGAGTCCCGCATACACCTGGTTGTGAAAATTGAACGACGGTCCCTGCTGGCCGTGAGGACCACCGTGAATCACTACGATCAACGGGTGCTTGGACCCCTCCCGCAGGTTAAGCGGCTTGGTCAGGAATGCCTCGACCTCGTACTTGTTATCGTTGCTGATGAAGACGAGCGGCTCGACTTCGGCGATCCGCTTGCCCGCGAGCACCTGTGGGTTGAGGCCGGTCAGCTTTTTTGATGGCTCGCCGGGCATTC
>Ga0335077_10005608_pt1 | contig 15425 bp, 12 predicted proteins | sample Lox_Sample_31_FD_207151 | JGI IMG/M metagenome (GOLD analysis project Ga0335077, IMG submission 207151) | Soil microbial communities from Loxahatchee National Wildlife Refuge, Florida, United States - Lox_Sample_3.1 | ecosystem: Environmental > Terrestrial > Soil > Wetlands | place: USA... | reverse complement strand
CTCACCGGTCCTCACAATCGCCAGGCTGGCGGGCCAGGGTTCATCCACCGTCAGATCGGCAGGCGGAGGAGTGAACGGCTGCAGCGAGAGCTTCTCGTGGATTCCCAGCGCTGCCAGGTCGATCCACACCTTCTCCGGCCTGAGCCCGGGATCGAGGCGCGGATCGCGGGGATCGAGCAGCGTCATTCGGAGCACGTATGGCTTTCCGGCAGGGAGATCGAGAACGACCCGATAGACACCGGACTGGCGGAGAACGTGCATCCATTGGCCTTGCGCGTCTTCCGGAAATGGAGGTTCCCGTTCGCCGGGGGCGAACACCCGGAGCTTCGAATCGGAATCGTATTGGCTCATGCTGGCGGGGTCCCACTCGATCAGGAGGGTTTGGCCCCGCGACGCCGCAACCGAGAACGCATAGCGTCCATCGGTGGGGGCATGCTCCAGCCGGCGGATCGCGGTGGTTCCGGGAGTCAGTTGGACCGGAACAGCCTCCTGCCCGGCGGCGAGGCATGCCCAGACGCTTGCCCCGGTGAGCGTCGCAATATCCAATGCCCGAGACAGCGGATTTCGATTTCTCATGCCCTGAGCGGCTGCTCTCTCCGGAAGGGTTGACGGGCGATCCGGCCGCATATTACCTGCTGAAAGGCGTGTCATGAGGATCTCCCAATGCCCATGAATAGCGTTAACGTGATATGCTGATCCCTCGGGAGGCAAACCGATGACTCGACGCGATTATCTGCAATGGATCGGAGCCGGCGCCGCCGCGGCCGCAACTATCGACATCGCCACCGCGGCCGGCGATGAGAGCGACCGCGAACGCCGCATGAAGTGGTGGCATGAGGCCCGCTTCGGCATGTTCATCCACTGGGGTCTCTACAGCGTCGTGGGACGGCACGAATGGGTGATGGAGAACGAGGCCATCCCCGTGGCCGAATACGAGCAACTCGCCAAGCGCTTCCATCCCAAACCCAATGCCGCGCGCGATTGGGCCAGGCTCGCGAAGCAGGCCGGGCAGAAGTACATGGTGATGACCACCAAACACCACGAGGGCTTTTGCCACTTCGACTCCAAGCTCACCGACTATTGCGCTCCCAAGCAGGGCCCCGGCCGCGACCTGGTGAAGGAATACGTGGAGGCCGCCCGCGCCGAGGGCATGCGCGTGGGCTTCTACTACTCGCTCATGGACTGGCACCATCCCGATGGCGCGCGCTGCGCCACCGACGAGGCCGCCCGCCAGCGTTTCGTCGCCTACATCCACGGCCAGATCCGCGAACTGCTCACGAATTACGGCAAGATCGATATCCTCTGGTACGACGTCGCATGGCCGCTCGATGCGAAGGGTTGGGAGTCCGACAAGATGAACGCCATGGTGTTCCAGCTTCAGCCCGATATCATTGTCAACAACCGCAACAAGCTCGACGGCGACTTCACCACTCCGGAACAGACCATCACGGCCGCCAGCCGGTCCTGGGAATCGTGCATGACGATGAACGACAGTTGGGGCTACAACAAGACCGATGACAACTGGAAGACGCCCAAGACGATCGTGCGAAACCTGATCACCTGTTCGCGCGACACCGGCAATTACCTCCTGAATATCGGACCCAAGCCCGATGGCTCGATTCCCGAAGAGTCGGTCCGGATCATGACGACGGTCGGCAGGTGGATGGATAAGAACGGCAAGTCCATTTATCAAACGGAGAAGTGCCAGCCGCGGCGCTCGAATTACGCCAGTTTCACGCGCAACGGCAATACGTTGTACATGCACAACTACTTCTGGCCGGGCGAGACGGCCACCATCGGCGGCATGATGACGAAGGTGACGTCGGCGCACCTTTTGGCCACCGGGAAAGAAGTGAAGTTCGAGCAGGACCAATTCCGCGTGCGCTTCGTGGGCCTGCCGGAAAAGGCCCCCGACGATCCCGTCACCACGATTGCGATCGAGTGCGACGCAGAGCCGCACCAGGACACCGACTACGTGCGGAAAGAGCGCCCGCGCGGCACGGCATAGATGAAAGCTGGTGCGGAGCCGAGAACGTGAGGTGAGAGTGAGCTGAACGAGCGATCTACTCGCCGATCACCTTCTTCTTGCGGAACCAATCGATCAGCAGGTCGCGCATCAGACCGACATCGTTGGGAAACTTCAGGCCGGTAGTCCGCAGGTTCTCGGCCGTGCCCTGGTTTTCCGCGGTATAGTCGCTCACTGCCAGCGTGTATTCGTGGTCGGGATCCACTTTGCGGTCGCCGACCACCACCGGCGGCAGATCGCGCCCCTTGAAGGTGCCCACCAGGACGATATTGTCGAAGGGCATGATGTTCCAGATGTGGCGCACCAGCAACTGGCCTTGGGGCAAGGTGTCGCGCACTCCGCCCTGGTTCATCCAGGCGAAGTCGGCGCCGGTCTCGTCGCGGAGAGCCTGCTCGATCAGTTTCTTCAATTCGGGTTTGCTGATCGGCTTGGTGGCCACCGCGAGCGGTTGGTCCACGCGGGCGGTCACCTCGTCCTCCCAATGCTTCACCGCCGCGGCGAGGTCCCAGGCGGGCTCGATCCGCGTGGAGTCAATGGGGATGCGCTTCCAGTTCCAGGAAACCGGCGCCTTCTTCTCCGTATCGACCTTCAACTCCAGGCGGCCGAGTTCTTCCCCATAGCTCTTGACCCGCACCATCACACGGCCGTCTTTGGTCATCGGCTCTTCGATCCCGCGATGGATGTGGCCGGTCACGAGCACCGGAATCTCCGGAGCGGAATTGAGGAAGCGCATCTCCTCCTCCTGGTTGATGTGGGCCAGCAACACGATCAGATCCGACTGGTCTCGCAGTTCGGCGGCATATTGACGCACGGTTTCGAAGACCGGCAGGGTGTGCCACTCCTCCAGCAGTTTGGATGTGGTGAGGCTATGCAGCGTGTCGGTCATCGCTCCGATCACCGCTACACGAAGTCCGTTGACCTTGAGGACGACGTAAGGCTTGGGCGCGAAAAGCCGGCCTTGCGCATTGACGATGTTGGAAGAAACAATCGGATAGTTCGCGGTGCTGATGAACCTGCGCACCTGCATCCAGCCGTAATCGAATTCGTGGTTACCCAAGGTGGCGGCATCGAAGCCCAGCAGGTTCGCGATTTCGTAGACCGGTTCTCCGTGGAAGATCGTGGAGACGGGGCTGCCCTGCACCAGGTCGCCGGCGCTCAGCAGGATGCAGTCGCTGCACCCCGCGCGTTCCTTGCGGATCGCCGTTGCCAGGTAGGCGAAACCGCCGTTGTGATTGTCGAGCGGGCTGATGCGCGCATGCAGATCGTTGACGTGCAGGATGGTGAGCGATCGTACCTTGGCTCCCAGCGAACCAGCGGCCAGCAGCGCCAGAGCCAGCAGCCGACGTATCGAAACCGGCATAGTTCTCAATTGTAACTTGCGGCGACATGTTACAAGTGAGGAATGCGAGCCGTTTTCCAGTGGACGATTCTTCTGGCCGCGCCGGTTCTGGCCGCCGCGCAGGGCCAAACCATGTCACCGGCAATCTCTCCTGTGCGGCAGGATCTGCTCAACGTGTTCTCGTCAACCGCATCGCGATGTGTGACGCTGGCGAAGGCCATCCCTCAGGACAAGCTGCCGTGGCGTCCCATGGAAGGGGTCCGCTCGTTCAACGAGGTGTTCGTGCACATGGCGGGTAGCACGCTGCTGTTCGGCTCCTACCTGGGGCTCAGGATTCCGCAAGGACCGGCACACGATCTCGCCACCGTCTACATGAAGCGAGGCTTCGAGATGCCGGAGATCTTCGCGTCCGAAGCGGCCATCAAGGACAAGGCCAAAATCGTGGAGGTCATGCAGCAGGCTTTTGACCAGGCCCGCGAATTGATCCGCAATATGCCGGACTCCGACCTCGATAAAACAGTCGACTTCTTTGGACGCCCCACCAGCGAGCGCGCCCTCCTGGTCATCTTGAGCGAGCACCTGGGCGAGCATCTCGGCCAGGCCATCGCCTACTCGCGCGTAAACCACATTGTGCCGCCCTGGTCGGAGCCGAAGAAGTAGGCTCCGCGTTTCCCAAACGGGCATAATCAGAGATTAAAATCAGAAATAGGTCCAACGAGGCGGCGGCGCCGTCCGTCTGCTCAGCAAAGGAGGCATGACGGTATGCTGGATCTCCGTGTTGCCTTTCGCATCCTGGCGAAGAATCCGGGAGCCACGGCGCTCTCCATCCTCTCGATCACTCTCGGCATCGGCCTGACCGCCGGCATGTTCAGCGTAGTGGACGCCATGTTCCTGCGCCCCCTGCCCATCTCCCGCCCGGGCGAGATCTACGAGGTAGCATCCCGCGCGGACGACGGCCAGGATCTTTCGTATTACGGCTGGCCGGATTACCTGGACATGGCCGCATCCGGCGAAGGGCTGGTGACCCTGGTGGCTTACCAGCGGCGAAGCTCACAGTTGGCCGGCCCGGACGGAGACCTGTCCGTCCTCACGCACCCGGTCACTTCGAATTATTTCCAGGTACTGGGAGTGAAGGCCGAGCTTGGCCGGGCATCCGTCGATGCGGTCGAGGGGCGCCCGCAGGTGGTGGTAGGACATCAATTGTGGGAGAGGCGCTTCGGGGGCGATCCGCACCTGGTGGGCAAGACCATTTTGCTGAACGGGAAGGCGTTCCTGGTGGCGGGAATTGTGCCGCGCGAATTCACGGGACTCAACCGCGGCGTGACCACCGACATCTGGATGAGCGCGGATGCCTGGTTTACGGTATTCGGCGCCCGACGAGACCAGCAGTCCCGGCGCGGGCAGTTCCAGATGTTCGCCCGGCTCCGCCCCGGGGTCAGTGCGGAGCGCGCCGGCGCCGTGCTGGATGCCGCCATCCGCGGGGACGGCAAGCATAAGCCCGCGCCGCCCGGAAAGCCGGGCACCAATCTTCTGGCGGTCTACGCACTGAGCTGGACCGACAACCTCGAGTATGGCGGCGGCCTGTTGCTGATCCTGGGAGCCATCCTCTTCGTGGCCTGCGCCAATGTCGCGCAGTTGCGGCTGGGGCAAGCCGAGGCACGCAAACGGGAGATGGGCGTGCGCATGGCGATGGGAGCAGGCGCGTGGCGCGTGACGAGCCAGTTGCTTCTGGAGACCGGACTGATCAGCGGAGTGGGCGCCGGGCTGGGTGTGGTGCTGGCGCAGGTTTTGATGAAGAAGGCCGCCGAGTTCGTCTCCGCCGGGCAGGTCTATATCGACTACAACATCCGGCTGGATGCGCGGGTGCTGGTTTACACGATCCTGGCCGTGATGGTCTCGATGGTTCTGACTGGGGTGGCGCCCGTCCGGCATGCGCTGCGTCTCGACGTCTCCGAGTCGCTGAAGTCCGGTCAGGGAACCACCGGCGAGCGCGGCGGATGGCAGCGCAGGATCCTGATCGTGGGGCAGGTGGCTGTCAGCGTGGCCCTGTTCGGATGCGCGGTCCTGTTTACCACGAGTCTGCGCAACGCCGCGGCCGTGCGTCCCGGGATGGACCCCACCAAGAAGATGCTGGTGTTGACCGTCGGGGCGGGCCCGGGGAAAACTGCTTCCACCTGGTGCGAGCCCGCGTGCACCCGTCTGGCCGCCCTCCCGGGAGTTCGCGGTGCGACCTATGCGAGGAGGCTGCCCCTATCCGGCTCCGGCGGCGGCTTCACGGTGCGGGCCGAGGTCTCGGGCATGCCTCCGCTGGATGTCTACGAAAACAACGTGGGCAGCGCCTACTTCGCGCTCATGGGCACACGCCTCGTGGCGGGGAGGGGAATCGATGCCGGCGACCGGGAAGACAGCCAGCCGGTGGTAGTGGTCTCCGAGGCATTTGCGAATCGGCTGCTGCCCGGCCGCAGTCCGCTCGGAGAATGGTTCAAGGTAGATGGGGTGTTGCGGCAGGTGGTGGGAGTCGCCGCCGACGGGCCGTCCAACAGCCTGCATGAATCTCCTCAGCCTTTCCTGTTCCTGCCGTACACGCAGGTACCATTGGGCGACCTCACCATTATGGTGGAAACCGCCGGAGAGCCGGCAGCGATGGAACGGGCAGTGCGGCAGGAGTTGTTGCAATTCGATTCCCGTGTCACGATCTACTCGGCCGGCACCCTCCGCCGCCGCATGGAGATCGCGCTTTCCTGGGACCGGATGATGGCGTCCATCGCGTCGGGGCTGGGCCTTTTTGGGATCCTGCTCACAGCCGCGGGACTGTTCGGTGTGCTGCAGTACATGGTGAGCCGCCGAACCCGGGAACTGGGTTTGCGAATGGCCATCGGAGCGGGTGCTGCTGACATCCAGCGGCTGATACTCGGGCAGTGCCTGAAAATGGCAGCCTGGGGAGTACCGGTCGGCCTGGCCCTGTTAGGGGCGGCGGTTTACTGGGTGCGGTCCGCCGTGCTGGGCGTCTCCCCGCTCGACTGGAGGATCTACTGCCTGAGTGCCGCGGCCGTAACGCTCGTGACCCTGGCTTCGGGATGGCTCCCCGCGCGGCGTGCCAGCCGGCTCGATCCGATGGAGGCCCTGCGGCCGGAGTGAACAGTCGCAGGGGAAAAGGATGAGCGGTGCCCCCTCGGGTGATCGGGTTGGGCTTGACGGGGCTGACTAGCCCACAAAGTTGGCACCGCTCCGGGTTAGCGTTTGAAATTAGTATAGGGCGTAGGGCAGGGACATCCAATCCCCTGATTCGAGTAGATTAGCCTTCTTTTCTCATTAGAACTGATGGTCATCCACCTTTCGGTTCCTCACTCCCGAATCGTGGACTTCAGGCATGGCCGCGTGACTTCCGTCACCGCGATAAAATCAGGCAAAAGATAAACTGCGGTTTCGGAGGGAAATGGTGAACCAACGCCATGTGGTACTCGGAACGATTTCCTTCACCGCGTGCTTTGCGGCCTGGGGTTTGATTGGAGCCTTTGCCCCGCGATTCCGCGAGGCATTTCATCTGTCCCAATCCGAAACGGCATTGTTGGTGGCCGTTCCGGTGCTCCTCGGATCGCTGGCGCGCATTCCGATGGGCATCCTCACCGATCGCCTGGGCGGCCGGGCGATCTTCTCGATCCTCATGGCCGCAGTGGCCATCCCCGTTTGGGTCATTCCGCAGCAGGCTTCATACGCCGCGCTGCTGGTCACAGCCTTCCTGCTGGGGCTCGCCGGGTCATCGTTTGCGATTGGCGTCGGATACGTTTCCGGGTGGACGCCGCCGCGACAGCAAGGCAGCGCCTTGGGAGTCTACGGACTGGGCAACATCGGCCAGTCGGCAGCGGTGTTCCTGGGGCCGGTGATCGCCGCGCGCGCCGGTATGCCAGCGGTGTTCCGGGGTGTTGCCGGTATGCTGCTCGTCTGGGCAGCGGTGTTTGCGGTGTTGGCACGGAATGCGCCCGCACCGGCGGGCGCACAACCGAAAGGCCTGGGCGCAATCCTGGAGGTGTTGACGCGAGAGAAGCTTTCGTGGCTGTTGGCGGCATTTTACTTTCTGACCTTCGGCGGATTTGTGGCGTTCTCAATCTATTTGCCCACTTTGTTGAGAGACGAATTCCACCTGCCGCCGGCGGATGCAGGGTTTCGTACCGCGGGTTTCGTCGTGCTGGCGACCCTCTTGCGGCCCCTGGGCGGCTGGCTCTCCGATCGGATCGGCGGCGCACGCGTGTTGTCGGCCGTCTTCCTGGGCGTCGCTCCCTTCGCGCTGCTGATGGGATGGTCGTCCATGATTCCGTTCACCGTGGGTGCTCTTGGCTGCGCCGCTCTGCTGGGTCTCGGGAACGGCGCCGTCTTCAAACTGGTGCCCCAGTATTTTCCGAATCAAACCGGTACGGTTACCGGCCTGGTGGGAGCCATGGGCGGACTCGGGGGCTTCTTCCCGCCGCTCCTGCTGGCGTTCTTCCGCAGCCACACCGGCACGATCTGGCCGGGCTTTGGCATGCTCTCAGGAACTGCTCTGGTGCTTTGGTGGGCCAATCACAACGTCTTCATCCAACGTCAGCAGGCTGTCGATATCGCGCTGCCCGGCGAAATGCGCCGCACCGCCGACCGGCTTCGGGCCGGCTCCTGGGCGACGCTGTGGACCTCGTTGCTCGTAGCCGCGATTGTAGTTGGCTCCCGCAATCTGCAAAACTTCGATCCGGCACTGGTAATCTACACCTTCGCGGTGGTCTTCGCGGCCTGGGGAGTGGTCTACCACTACAACGTCTGGCTCGAAAAACCACCCACCCGCATCTATTGGGATCGCGGTTGGCAGCTCTTTCGTAAGCGGGGCATCCTCCGCAGCGCGGGCCGGGTGATGGCCCTCGCGGGAACGCACCTCGCTGCTCAGCGGTTTATCGCCCACCGCTCGCGGCTGCGATGGTGGATGCACCAATGTCTTTTCTGGGGCTGCCTGCTGGCAGTGGCCATCACGTTTCCGCTGGTCTTCGGCTGGATTCATTTCCGCACCCTCTCGGGAGACCAGCTAACCTACGTCACCTACCTGTTTGGCTTCCCGATGGGATCGTTTCGACTGCATACTTTCACGGCTGCCCTGCTCTTCCACGGCCTCGACATTTCGGCGGCCCTGGTTCTGGCCGGGATCGGGCTCTCTCTCTGGCGCCGCATGACGGACGAGGGCGCCCGCGCGCTGCAGCAGTTCGGGATGGACTTCCTGCCGATCATTATGCTGTTCGCGATCTCCGTCACCGGCGTGGCGTTGACCGTGTCGCAAGAGTGGCTTCGGGGCTCGGCCTACAGCTTCCTCGCGATCCTCCATGCCATTACCGTGATCGCTGCGCTGCTCTTCCTGCCATTCGGAAAGTTCTTCCACATCTTTCAGCGTCCCGCGCAACTCGGCGTCAAGCTTTACCAGGACGCGGGTGAGTCCGGTCCCGGCGCCCTGTGCGCGCGGTGTGGAGAACGGTTCGCCTCCAGGATGCACATCGACGACCTCCGCGCCGTGCTTCCCCGCGTGGGATTCGACTACGCCACCCCGGGACCAGCCGGCCACTGGCAAGCGCTGTGCCCATCCTGCAAGAGGAAGTCGCTCGCCACGGCTCAATTGCGCATCAAGGAGACTGCCCGTGGCTAAAACCCCCGGCACACTCGAGGAGCTGAAAACGCGATTCGGCCCTCATCTCAATTACAACCCGCCGGGTGGTTGGGAGAAGGGATCGGGCGAGACCCCCGAGAAACTGGTAAAGACTCATTGCTGCTTCTGCGGACAACAGTGCGGGATTCAACTCAAGGTCCGCGGCAATCGGGTGACGGGTTTCGAGCCGTGGGAAGACTTTCCGTTTAATCGCGGGATGCTCTGCCCCAAAGGTGTGAAACGGTACCTGCAGGGCAGCCACCCCGACCGGCTGCTACATCCGCTGATGCGGACCGACTCCGGATTTCGCGCGGCGGAGTGGGGCGAAGCGCTCGATTTCACCGCCAGGCGTCTGCGCGAACTCCAGGACAACTATGGAAAGGATTCGGTCGCAGTCTATGGCGGAGCTTCGCTCACTACCGAGAAAGCTTATCTGCTCGGAAAGTTCGCGCGTGTCGGCCTCGGAACCCGCCACATCGACTATAACGGCCGTCTCTGTATGGTCTCGGCGGGAACGGCCTACAAGGGTGCGCTCGGTGTGGACCGCGCGCCCAACCCGTGGAGCGACATCGCAGCGGCCGAGGTGCTGATGGCCATCGGCGCCAATGTCGGCGAATGCGCTCCCATCACCACGGACTACATCTGGCGCGCCCGCGACCAAGGTGCCAGGCTGATCGTCGCGGACCCGCGCTTCACACCGATTGCGCGGAACTCCGACCTGTATCTGCCCGTGCGCCCGGGTACCGATCTGGCTCTGCTCATGGGCATCTTGCACGTGATTATCCGCGATAAGCTGACGGACGCGGCGTTCATCGAAGCTCACACCACAGGGTTCGAAAGGACCGCCGAGTCGGTGGGGCCATGGAACCCGCGGAGAGCGGCGGAGGTCAGCGGTGTGGCGCCGGAGGCTATCGAGAAGGCGGCGCACATGGTCGGCGAATCGCGCCGGGCGATGATTCTGCATGCCCGCGGCCTGGAGCATCAATCCAAAGGAGTGGAGAACTGCGAGGCCGTAATTGCCATCGCATTGGCTACGGGTAACATCGGGAGGGAGGGTGCCGGTCCCGTCATGATCACCGGCCAGGGAAACGGCCAGGGCGGACGGGAGCACGGCCAGAAGTGCGATCAGTTGCCCGGGCAGCGCAGCCTTACCGACCCGGCGGCCCGTCAACACGTTGCCGATGTCTGGGGGATCTCGCCCGACGATCTGCCCGCGCCCGGGTACAGCGCAGTCGAGATCATGAACGCCATCCATCGCGGCGAGATCAAAGGGCTCCTCTCCATCTGCTTCAATCCGCTGGTCTCGCTGCCGGACGCCGATTTCACGCGCGAAGCCCTGGAGAAGCTGGAATTCTTCGCGGTCATCGATTTCTTCCTGTCGGAGACCGCCGCTCATGCCGACGTCGTCCTGGCGGGCAGCCTGCAAGAGGAAGAGGAGGGCGTGACCGCAAACGTGGAAGCGCGGGTGATCCATATTCAAAAGGCGGTCGATCCTCCCGGAAACGCGCGCCGCGATTCCGAGATCATCTGCGAGCTGGCAGGGCGCTTGGGACGAGGCAGGTATTTTCCGTTTCGCGAGCCCCGGGAAATCTTCGAGGAGTTGCGCCGAGCCTCCCAAGGTGGCGTGGCCGATTACCACGGCATCACCTACGAGAAGATCGACCGGCAGAAAGGCGTTTTCTGGCCTTGTCCCACGCTCGATCATCCCGGTACTCCGAGGTTGTTTGAAGACGGCAGGTTTTTTCACGCTGACGGCAAGGCGCACTTCATGAGCCTGGCATGGCGGGATAGCGGCGACCCCGTTGACCAGGATTTTCCGATCTATCTGACCACCGGCCGCGTGGTCAGCCAGTATCTCTCCGGCACGCAGACACGGCGCATCGGCGCCCTGGTGGATCAATACCCGGAACCCAAACTGGAGATTCATCCCCGCCTGGCGGCACAGCATGGGATCGCTCCCGGCGATTGGGTGACCGTCGTCTCTCGAAGAACAGAGATCACTCTCCAGGCGATGGTGGTGCGCACGATCCGCCCGGACACGGTATTCATCCCCTACCATTGGCCGGGCAGCCGCAGCGCGAACCGGTTAACGCACAGGACCCTCGATCCGCGCAGCAAAATCCCCGAATACAAGGTCTCGGCCTGCCGGCTTCAAAAGGCCAAGGCTCCCGGAGACTGAACGTAATGTTCGGAATGGAGTTCTACGTTGATCCCTCGCGCTGCATCGGATGCCAGTCCTGCCTGAAAGCCTGCGAGGAATGCGACACCCATCGAGGCGTGTCGATGATTAATTTCGACTTCATCGATCGCGAGGCGACCATCGCCACCGCGGCATACGTCTGCTGGCACTGCGACGACCCGACCTGTGCGCAGGTGTGCCCGGCGGACGCCATCAAGAAATACGATGACGGGATCGTAGGATCCTCGCTCAAGCCGCGCTGCATCGGCTGTTCCAACTGCGTACTGGCGTGTCCCTTCGGAATTCCGAAGCTGGTGCCCCAGTATGAGCAGATGATGAAGTGCGATATGTGCTACGACCGCACATCGGTGGGCAAACGGCCGATGTGCGCCACGGTGTGCCCGAGCCAGGCGCTGGCATATGTGACCCCCGAAACCATAGCCGCCACGCGGCGCGAAAAGCCCGTGAACACGTTCTGGTTCGGTAATCAGAAGATCACCACCAAGGTCTATATGATGGCTCCGGCCGGCACACCGGAGATTGCCATCGACGTTGCCGACTACATCTGGGAGGGAGACCATGAGCTGGTTCCGCAAGCCTTCTAGCACGCCGCTGTGGCGCGACGAGTTCCCGGTGTTCACAGCCGACGAACGGTACGTCAGTCGGCGGCAATTCACGAAGTTTCTGACCTTGACCAGCTTCAGCATGATGGTGGGAAATCTCTGGATTCTCGCCAGGTCGACGCTGCGCAGACCGGCCACATGGCCTCGCGTACCGGTCGCCGCCGCCGGCGAAATCCCTGTGGGCGGAGTGAGAACGTTCAACTACCCGGCTGCCGACGATCCCTGCATTCTGGTGCGCACATCCGCCGAAGAGTACGTCGCCTACAGCCAGAAATGCACCCATCTCTCGTGCGCGGTCTATTACGAGAAGGCCCAGAATCGCCTGGAGTGCCCCTGCCACAGGGGGTTCTTCTCCATCGAGGACGGATCGGTTCTCGAGGGGCCTCCCCAGCGGGCATTGCCGCGCGTAGCGTTGGAGAAGACGGATGGCCAGTTGGTTGCGATCCGCATGGAGGGCGGATTGGTATGAATGCAAAGCCTCCGCAAAACCGCGGGCTGACGGCCATCGACGGCGCGATGGTGCTCATCATCGTGCTCTTGATGGTCCAGATCTGGTTGTTGTCGGCGACGCTGGAGACTTACCTGGCCGGCCACCGCGAGGCAGCCTTACCGGGAGCGATCATCTCGGCGATTCTCTTTGCCGCCTGTCTCGCACTCTACCGGTTTGTGGACCGGCTCGACTCCCAGGTTCGGCGCGGCTGATCCCCTCCTCGGTTATCATAAGACTTCGGCCCAATGACCACCGCATCGACCGCCGGCTTTGTCCCCTTCAGGTCCAATCGCTTCCTGCACGCCCTGTGCCTGGTTTTCCTGGCCGTGTTCGCCGCCAGCGCTTATCGTCCCAGGATGGCCGCCGACTGGTTTCTCGAGAACATGCTGGTCTTCGCGCTGGTAGGTTTGCTCATCGGGACATATCGGGTTCTGACATTGTCCCAACTTTCCTACTTGATGATCTTCGTCTATCTGTGCCTGCACGAGTGGGGCGCCCACAGCATTTACGGGAGCGTGCCGATGGGGGAATGGATCAAGCCCATTTTTCATGCCACCCGAAACAATTACGATCGCGTAGTCCATTTCGCCTTCGGGCTGCTGATGGCCTATCCCGAGCGCGAAATGTTGATGCGGAAAGCCAACCTCCGCGGCTTCTGGAACATCTGGATCCCGGTGGTTTTCTCGTTGGGACTGGGTGCCGCCTACGAAATCATGGAGGCGGTGGTGGCGGTGATCGCCACTCCCGATGCGGGCGACGCCTTCCTCGGGCTGCAGGGCGATCCGTGGGACACCCATAAGGACATGTTCATGGGCTTCGCGGGGTCGCTGGTCAGCATGGGAGTGACCGCCTTTGTGGTGCATTGGCGGGCCCGTCGCACGCGCGCGGGGGAGCCCCGTGTGCTGGTGGCGGTGGAGCGGTAGGCGGCCTGCGCGGTCGAGCAACGTGGTTGACATTTAAGGTTTAGCCGTCTTATTGTCGGTCCAGGGGTGCTGCCACCAGTCGTAACCGGGCAACTCTTGTTCGAGGTGATTGTTGCAGAGACCGATCAAACTCAGAGAACCCATTCCGGCTTCGGGCAAAGGCAAACGAGCCAGCAACGTCTACCGCGTGGCGGCGGAGATCATGTGCCACAAGGGCTACGAGGCGACGTCCATGAACGACATCGCCGAGGCCGCGGGGCTCACCAAAGCAGGCATCTACCACTACATCCGCGGCAAAGAGGACCTGTTGTTCGGAATCATGACATACGCCATGGACAACGTGGAGCAGCACATCATTGCCCCGGCCATGGAGGAGGCGGACGCCGAAGCGCGCCTGTACACCATCGTGGAGCGCCACACCAGGAGCGTGCTCGAGGGCGTCGGCGCGATCACGATCGTGCTGGAGGAGGTGACGGCTCTCACGCCCGCGCATCGCCGCACGATCACCGCCAGGAAGCGGGCCTATTTCGAGTTCATCCGGCGTACCCTGGAGCAGCTTGCGTCCGAGGGAAAACTGCGAAGCGTCAGCCCGACCACCGCCGCTTTCAGCCTGCTGGGCATGATTCTCTGGATTTCCCGGTGGTACCGCCGGGACGGCAAGCTTACCCTCCAGGAGGCGCTCAACGATTACCTGGAAATGGCCATGAACGCCGTCCTGCTCGCGCCACAGAGCCGCAGTAAAGTGTTCGGCGCGCCAAAACCGGAACTATAGTTCCGTTTGGTTTGTTGTAAACAGGAGGGTTAGCTCCGTTTGCGAGCGCAATTCCGGAACTCTAGTTCCGTTTTCCGGGAAGGCGCGCGGCATGTGCGGCCCTTTTCGGGCCGTCATATACTGATGCCTGGAGGGGACGCCACGCAACTCCGAACCGCACTCGTGATTGTGTTGTCCGTAAGCGCTTCCGCGCAGGATTGGCCTCAGTTTCTCGGGCCTACCCGCAGTGGCGTCTACCCCGGCAACGACCTCGCGGCAAAGTGGCCGCCGGGCGGGCCTCCGGTCCTCTGGAAGAAAGACATCGGCCAGGGATTCGCCACCCCGTCCGTCTCACAGGGCCGTTTGATTCTCTTCCACAGGGTCGGCGACAAGGAGGTCGTCGAGGCGCTGGACGCGGCCACCGGCCGTCCTGTATGGTCGTTCGACTATCCAACCCACTATCGCGACGATTTCGGATTCGACGAAGGCCCTCGCGCCGCGCCGACCATCGCGGGCGGGCGCGTTTACACGTTCGGCGCCGAAGGCATGCTCCACTGCCTGGATTTCGCGAGCGGCAGGAAGATCTGGAGCCTCGACACCTTCCATCAATTCCAGGTGGAGAAAGGCTTCTTCGGCGCTGCCGGGGCTCCGCTCGTGGATGACGGCCGGGTGCTGATGAATATCGGAGGCGCGGGCGCGGGATTGGCCGCATTCGACGCTGCGACCGGCAAGACGTTGTGGACCGTTCCCAATCAGGAGGCCAGCTACTCCTCACCGATGGTGGCCACCATTCAGGGGTCGCGCCACGCCCTGTTCTTCACGCGGTCCGGACTGGTGGATGTGGATCCCGCCACCGGAAAGGTGCGCTTCGACCTGCCCTGGCATGCTCGCATGAAAGCGTCCGTCAACGCGGCCACCCCGATCGTGGTGGACGACCTGGTATTCGTGTCGTCGAGCTACGGCACGGGCGCGATCCTGTTGCAGGCCGGCGCCGCCGGTTTCAAGAAGATCTGGTCGTCGGACGACGCGCTGACGAACCACTATTCCACGAGCGTGTACCGCGACGGGGTCCTGTACGGGTTTCACGGCCGCCAGGAGGAAGGGCAAAGCCTCCGCGCGATCGACTTCAAGACCGGTAAGGTGAGATGGGACGTGGACGGCTTCGGCGCCGGGACCGTTACGCTCGCCGGCGACAAGCTGGTCATCGTACGGGAGAACGGCGAACTCGTTCTGGCCGCGGCGACACCCGCCGGCTTCCAGCAGATTGCGGCGGCAAAAGCCCTGCCGCCGACGGTTCGCGCCTACCCGGCCATCGCCAACGGGCGGATCTATATCCGCAACGAGAAGACCCTGGTGTGTCTGAATCTGAAGTAGGTTATCCGCGAAGCACCGTGGCGATTTCGTAATCGCGAACGGCGGGCACGGTGAACTCGAGCGT
>Ga0335077_10005606_pt1 | contig 15427 bp, 10 predicted proteins | sample Lox_Sample_31_FD_207151 | JGI IMG/M metagenome (GOLD analysis project Ga0335077, IMG submission 207151) | Soil microbial communities from Loxahatchee National Wildlife Refuge, Florida, United States - Lox_Sample_3.1 | ecosystem: Environmental > Terrestrial > Soil > Wetlands | place: USA... | reverse complement strand
TTTTATGTCGTCGAACTTATCGTCTAGAGCCAAACGGTTTCCTCTGAAAACTCAATTTCACTCACGCCGGGTGCGTGTGGTAAATTCCGGATAGGTGGGAATTCTGGGTCCAGCGGGATTGTGCCATGTGGCACAAACTTATAGAGTTTAGCACTTCTGGAGCCTGGTGTCTATCGAGTGCCCGCCGTAGTTCCCGTGTCTCCGCGCCTGCCCGCCCGTCAATCCTTTAAATACTTAGATGGCTCGTAAAGCTGTTTTGTTTCAGGTGGTTTTCACAGTTTTTTGTGTAGGGGCGAGACGACGTGGTCGGTCCCCACGAACCCCGAAGCCGAAGGGAAGCGTGCTGGCAGGCTGCGTGAACACAATCGGCCGCACCTGCCACCTATCTGCCTTAATTGCGCGCTTCGCGCACAACCCCGGACGAAGGCGTCCGGGCTACAAAACCTTACGACGCCCTGGCCTCCGGCCCCGGATCTCGCAACGCCAAGCTGATCCGCCTGGCCTCCTCGCTCAGGGCGATCTTTTGCCTCAAATCGGCATTCGGGCCTAAGCCCTTGAGTTGCCGCTGGACTTCATCAAGCTGACGCTTCAAGTGAACCCGGCGCAGGGCGCGGACTGCGGCCTCAAGGATCTCGGCGGTCAGTTCCTCTTCTTCTTTCAGCAAAATCGAAGCCAGCAGACGCCGATCGGATTCCGTAGCCGGAATTTCAAGAACGTCAGCGACTTCACGACCCGCGTTGAGCAGGGATTCGGCAAGTGCTTCCGTGGCGAGCCCGCGGTGCAATCTCTCGTTTTGAAGGACGAACTGGGCCTGCCGAGCTGGATCGAATTCTTCCTCGGCACCGTCGCGCATCGAGACATGCTCTTCGTTCGATTGCATCTGTCGCGCCGAGGCCAGGGCGCGGAGTAACACCTTTTCAGCCTCAGTCACCTGAGCTTCGGCAGTGGCCTTCACCGCCGACGTCGAGCGGGTGCTGGCGACGTGCCGGAGTTCCTGTCGAAGCACGGCGGAGTCGATCTGCAGCTTCTGGGCGATCTCCTGCGCAAGCTCGTCGCGCATAATCCGGCTCGGCACACGCTGGATGTGAGGCAGCAGATAATTCACGGCCTTGTGCTTGCCTTCGGCACTGCGGATGGGAAACTGAGTCCGGGCGCGCTCGATCAGGTAGTCGAAGTATTTCTGTGAATGACGGAGTGCCTCTTGATACGCATCCTTGCCTTTACGGCGGATGTAAAGGTCGGGATCGAATCCCTGCTCGAGCGTCAGGACCTTGATCTGAAATTCGTCCTCGATCAGCAGCCCTAGAGTGCGCTCGGTTGCCTTGGCTCCCGCAGTGTCGGGATCGAAGTTTACGACGACGTTCTTGCTGAAACGTCCAAGCAGCTTCGCCTGCAACTCGGTGAAAGCGGTGCCGGAGCTGGCGATCACGTTGTGGAACCCGGCGGCATAGACGGAGATGCAGTCCATCTGACCTTCGACGAGGATGGCGTAGTCGAACTTCTTGATCCACTCCTTGGCGAGGTCGAGATTGAAGAGAACCTTGCTCTTGGAGTAGATCGGCGTCTCGGGAGAATTGAGGTACTTTGGTCCGGCCTTTTCATCCGTGGAAAGAGTGCGTCCCGTGAATGCGATGACTTTTCCGGTTTCGCTGGCGATGGGGAACATGACGCGGTTGCGGAATTTGGAGTACATGGCGGAGCGGGCGTCAGGCGTCGGGCGTCGGGCGTCAGCGGGCGAGGATTCGGAAGAGTCAACCTCCCCGCCCTGTCCGTCCAAAGAACGGACGGGCAAGGACGGGGCACCCTCGGGCTCGGTAGCGACGCGGTCGTCCTGCTTCCAAGAGAACAAGCCACTTTCGCGCAACCCCTCCTCGCTGAACTCACCCTTCAGCCGATCCCTCAACAGGAAGCCGGAATCCGGCGCGTAGCCGATGCGGAACTTTGCGATCATCTCGTCGGTGAGACCGCGTCCGGTGAGATATTCCCGAGCGCGGGCGCCCTCGGGGCGGCGCAGGCACTCCTGGAAGAAAGCAACGGCGCGTTCGTGCACATCCAGCAGCTGCCCACGCAGCCGCGCTTCCTTGGCTTCGCCCGGGGTGGAGTAATTCGCCTTGGGCAGAGGTATGCCCAGTTTTTGCGCGACCAGGCGCACAGCTTCAGGGAACGTAATATTCTCAATCTTCTGCACGAAGCTGAAGACGTCCCCGGAAACGCCGCAGCCGAAGCAGTGATAGAACTGCCGCGTGGCGTGGACAGAGAACGATGCCGTTTTCTCACCGTGGAATGGACACAGTCCGGCATAGTTCTGCGCCCCAGCCTTCTTGAGCTTGACGTAGTCGCCGATGATGCGGACGATATCCGCCTGCTGCTTGACCGTATACGCAAAATCGCCAGGGTTCGCCATTTCAGGAGCAGGTTGAGGGTAACAAATGGAAACTCCGGGGAGAATAGCGGATTGATGTGGAACGATGTGCAAAAGCGGGGCTAGGGGCGCGTTTCCGCCATGTCAACGATGTTGCTAATCTCACGCTGCAAGCGCGATCTCCAGATTGCCGGCGAGGGTTTCGAACCGCAGCCCCAATTACTTCAGTTTGCCCGAAAGCTGAATTAAACCAAGAGATTGAATGAGTTAGGGGGTATCATACGCGGGTGGGGTGCCCGAAGATCGCGCACGCTCTGGCTTTTCTGCTGCTGACGGCGGCGTCTGTCTGTGCGCAAGAATATAGTTTCCGTACCTTTGGGAACGCCGACGGGCTCAACAACCTCGCCGTGCGACAGATCTATCAGGACCGCGCGGGGTTCATTTGGGTGAGCACGGAAAATGGCATCTTCCGGTACGACGGAGACCGTTTCGAACCTTTTGGGCCGGGAGAGGGGATTCCGATCTCCTCAGCAGCTTCATTTGGCGAAGCTCCCGACGGGTCTCTTCTGGCGGGTGGGAGCTTTGGGCTCTACCATCTGCGCGGCAACAGTTTCGAGAAGCTTCCAGTCACATTCAAGACGGTCAGTTGGTCCCAAGGCATCCAGTCCGACGGCAAGGGTCACACTTATCTTGCTACCGACTCTGGTCTGATCGAACTCCACTCTGAACCTGGCCATGAGGGATTTGTGGAGTACAAGTTTCCTCAGGTGGCCACCTCCGGACCAAGTGTTGGTGCGGTTCTGGTGGACGGAGCCATCCTTTGGTACGGATGCGGACAGCAACTGTGCCGTGCGGATCAAGGTGGGACTCGAGTCTTCGGACGAGAAAGCGGACTTCCGGAATTCCCCTTGATGGTGATCCGCAAGGACCGCGAAGGAAATCTATGGGTTCGAGCGCGGAATGCGGCGGTGCTGGTGCTGTATGCCGGCCAAACCAAGTTCCGCAAGCCCTCTGCGCCGATTCGAGTCAGCGTGGTAGGAATTCCCAGCACAGATACCGACGGCCGGATTCTGATCCCCTCTCCAGAGGGCTTGTTGATCGGTAGCGGTAAAGGCTGGCAAAAAATAGATCAGTCCGTCGGCCTTCGCGGGGTAGTCTATTCGGTTTTCGAGGACCGGCAGCGCTCCCTGTGGATCGGTTTGGCGGGTCGGGGACTCGCCCAGTGGCGAGGTTACCAGGAGTGGAAGAGCTACTCTACCGCCAGCGGTCTGGCGAGCGACATTGTATACGAGATCCGGCCGCAGTCCGACGCGACACTCTGGGTGGGCACCGAGGGCGGACTGCTGCGAGGCGAGCGGCAACAATCCGGTATCCGGTGGAAGAAGGTTGCTGGACTCGATAGGTTCCCCGTCCACAGCGTTCGTCTGGATTCGAACGGCGACCTGTGGATCGGCACCGAGGCGCATGGTGCAGCCCTGTTTCATGTCCGAACCGGCACAGTGAAGTGGTTTGGCGAGGCCCAAGGCCTCATGGGCAAATCGCCGTATACCTTGCGCTTCGATGGTCACCAGCGGCTTTGGGCCGCGACCGAGGCCGGCCTTTTTATGGCCGCGGCCCCGTATCGAAAGTTTGTGCGTGTTGCCGAAATCCCGCCGAACCGAATTTGGGCGGTCGCCGAAGGTCGCGATGGCATCGTCTGGGCGGGAGGTGCCGACGGACTCTTCGCCTATACCAATGGGCAGTGGAAGAATTTCACCCGCAACGACGGGCTTAGCAACCAGGAAGTGCTCGCGCTGGGCGTGGCGCCGAACGGCGAGATCTGGGTCGGGTATCGTTTCGGCGACGGCATTGACCGTGTCCATCTGCAGGCGGGCGCGCTCACAGTTGCGAAAGGAGTGCAGAGACCCGGCACTGACGGGCTGGTGTATTTTCTGGAGTTCGACGCAGCGGGACGCTTGTGGGCGGGCACCGAGCAGGGTGTGGACCTATGGAACGGTTCCCGCTGGAGCCACTATGACACGAGCGACGGGTTGGCGTGGAACGATTGTGACCTGAACGGATTTGCGCAAGGGCCCGACGGCACCGTCTGGATCGGCACCAGCGGAGGACTCTCGGAGTTCAAGCCCACCCCGCGCCTTGTGCCGGAAGAACCTGTCGAGGTAGCTTTCACCAGGCTTGTCATGGGAGGGACGGACGTCTCCAGGCAGACGAATCCATCCTTCAGCGCGCACAGCAACTCTCTGATCGCGCGATACTCCGCGCTCAACGTTTCCAACGACCACCGGATTCTGTTTCGCTACCAGCTCAACGGTTCGAATTCCACGTGGACCGAGACCACGCAAAGAGAACTGCAGTTTGCAGAACTGGCGCCCGGATCCTATCACCTGGAGATCGAGGCCCAGGACAACGACGGCGTCTGGAGTGAGCATAAGGCGGAATTTGCATTCCGCATTCTCACTCCGTGGTATTCGTCGTGGTGGTTCATCGGCATCTGCGGATTGACGCCGGTGCTGGTTGCCGGAGCAGTGGTCCGATTGCGGATATTAAGCGGGAAACGAAGAGAACATGAACTCAAGCAACTGCAGGCGGCCCACGACGAGATCAGAAATCTGGCGTACTTTGACCCGCTGACCGGTCTGCCCAACCGGCGCCTCCTGTTGGATCGGTTACAGCAAACGCTGGCGGCGAGCTTCAGAAGCAATCGCAAGCGCGCTTTGCTGTTTGTCGATCTGGACGATTTCAAGACGCTGAACGACACCCTCGGGCATCACATTGGCGACCTCCTGCTGCAGGAAGTGGCTCGGCGTATTGTGGCCAGCATCCGCGAGGCCGACACCGTAGCGCGATTGGGCGGAGACGAGTTTGTTGTTCTGCTCCAGGATCTCAGCGAACAGCCTGAGGATGCAGCAGCCCAGGCAAAGATCGTCGCGGAGAAGATTCTCGCCACGATTCACCAGCCCTATCTGCTCGATGGCCGCGAATGCCGTAGCAGTTCCAGCATCGGAATCACGGTATTCGGGAATCGACGAGACAGCACCAATGAGGTTCTGCAACAAGCGGACATTGCGATGTATCAGGCCAAAGCAGCGGGCCGCAATACGCTCCATTTTTTCGCCCCGCCGTTGCAGGCGGCCGTCAATGCCCGCGCGGAGATGGAGGAAGATCTCCGCCAGGCGATCAAGACCAAGGATTTCAGGCTCTTCTATCAGGCTCAAGTCGATCGCGGCATGATGATCGGGGCCGAGGCCCTTGTACGCTGGGAGCACCCGAAGCGCGGCTTTTTGCCTCCCGGCGAGTTCATTCCCCTGGCAGAGCAGACGGGGCTGATTCTGGCATTGGGAGACTGGGTACTGGAAGCTGCCTGCAAACAAATCGCGGCATGGGCGACTCGGAAGAGCACTGCCGATCTGACGGTGGCCGTGAACATCAGCGCCCGGCAGTTGCTCAACCCGGACTTCGTCAAAAATGTGCTGATGACTCTGAATCGCACCGGAGCCAATCCACGAAACCTGAAACTGGAACTGACCGAGAGCATGTTCGTGGACGATCTTGAGGATGTCGTTGCCAAGATGACCGAGCTAAAGTCTTACGGGGTGAGATTCGCTCTGGACGATTTCGGCATGGGTTATTCGTCCCTCGCGTACCTGAGACGCTTACCCCTTGACCAATTGAAGATCGATCAGGAGTTCGTTCGCGACATCTCGGTCGATGCCAGCAGCAGCGCAATTGCGCAGAGCATCATTTCCTTAAGCAAAGCAATGGGGTTGTCGGTGATTGCCGAAGGTGTGGAAACGGAAGAACAGCGCGACTTTCTGGCTCGCCTGGGCTGCCACGCGTTTCAGGGCTTCCTGTTCAGCGGACCGGTGCCTCCGAAAGAGTTCGAATTGCTGTTGCAGAGGTCGGCGAAGGCCGCTGGCCAGAATCACTAGAAAATTCCAGCGGCTCTTATCAACGCAAGTTGTTCTCCGCAATGTGACTGGGGCCAATTCCTCTCCATTTCTGACATCGTTGTTTCAACAACGTCCTTCCCAACCACGAAAGGTTTTGATGAGCTCATCATTCTTGGCATGATATCGGTTACTTAGGGCTAGGCGTTCAACTGGCATGGCAGCGGGTTCGGTCACTTGGCGCAAGGCAGGATCTCCGCCGTGAAGTATTTTTGAATCAGGAATCCGGATCGGCTCAAACATTCAGTTCCACCAGAGTGGCGCCGCCGCCGCCTTCGTTCTGCGGAGCCTCAGTGACCGAGGCGACATGCGGGTGCTGCTGCAGCATCTGACGCAGGGCTTTGCGTAGGATGCCCATGCCGCTGCCGTGGACAACGCGGACACGCGGAAGTCCCGCCAGGAAGGCGCGATCGACGAACTTTTCGACCTCGCGGGAAGCCTGATCCACTGTCTGGCCGATCACGTTGATTTCAGTTGGAACGTTGCCGCCTTCGCTTTCCAGTTGCACCGACACGCCTCGCGCGCGGGCAGCCTTCACCGGTGTCTCTGAGACCGGACGCGAACTTGTGAGCACTTCGGCGATGTCGTCGCGCGCGATCTTCATCTTCATCGGGCCCATCTCGACTTCAAAGTGTGAGTCGTCAACCTTGCGCACGACCCGGGCGGATCTCCCGGTGGACTTCAGCTTGACCGTGTCGCCTTCGAGCACGTGTTTCACAACCTGCGGCTGGGCGTGCGGATCGCCCCGGTCTGCTCCCGTGGAGTGCGCGACCACCGCGGCGTCAAATTGCTCGCGGAATTCGCGGCGCAGCTTGGCGATGCGGCGCTCGGCGTCTTTGGAGAGCTTCTGCGCGGCGGCCCGGTCCTGAATCGCACTGACAGCCTCGCGCGCGTGATACTCGAAGTCGCGCAGTACGCTCTCCAGCTTCTTTTCCATCTCGCGGACTTTGGCCTGCTGGTCCTTTCGTCCTTCCGCCGCCAGGCGCTGTTTCTCTTGTTCGATGTCCTGCTGACCTGCTCGCAGTCGCAGCCGTTCACTCTCCGCCTCGCGTAGTTCGGCATGAAGCTTGTCGACAAACTGGCCAACATCACGGGCCTGGGTACCGAGCTTGGCACGTGCGTTATCGATGATCGACGGATTCAGTCCCAGGCGCTGGGCGATGTTGATTCCGGCAGACGCACCCGGTACGCCGACTTTCAGTTCGTACGTAGGTTGCAGGGTCCGCTCGTCGAATCCGACGGCGGCGTTCAGAACTCCGGGCGTGTTGGCTGCGTAGACTTTCAGGGATGTGTGATGGGTGGAGACGATGGTCATGCATCCGATACGACCGAAGTGGCTGGCGATGGCTACGGCCAGAGCCGCGCCTTCTTCGGGATCGGTGGCGGAGCCGAGTTCATCCAGCAACACCAGCGAGTGAGGGGTAGCGGTACGCGAGATGAAATCGATGTTGGTAACGTGAGCCGAGAATGTCGACAGGTTCTGCTCGATCGACTGGTAGTCGCCGATGTCGGCCAGCACCGCGTCGAATACCGGAATTTCGGCGCGGTCGGCTGGAACGGGCAGCCCGGACTGGGCCATCAGGGCGAGGAGTCCTGCAGTTTTCAGCGTTACCGTTTTGCCGCCGGTGTTCGGGCCGGTGATGATCAGCTGGCGGCGGTCGCCTTCGAGTTCTACGCTGACCGGGACTACCGAGAGGCCTTTTGCTTTCAGATTTCGTTCCAGCAGAGGGTGCCTCGCATTGTGCAGCAGGAGTCGACCTTTGGTCGCCAGAGGGGCGAGGCGCCCGTCTCCAGACTCTTCCTGCACGTCTCCTGACAGCTTCACTGCTGCGCAGTTATAGTCTTCGGCGAATCTGGCTTTTGCGAATTGCAGTTCCAGTTCCTCCAGAACATCCTGCGCGGACCCGATCTGCTCGGCTCTTGTGCTGATTTGCCGCGTCATTTCCTGCAGGATGCGGTGAATTTCGGCCTGCTCTTCTTCGAGAAGGCGTACCAGTTCGTTGTTCTGCTCGATGGTTTCGAGAGGTTCGACGAAGACGGTTTGACCGCTGGAGCTGGCACCATGAACTACACCTTGCACCCGGCGCTTCTGCTCGACCTTGACCGGGATGACGAAGCGCTCGCCGCGGATGGTGATAAGTTCGTCCTGCACGGTGCCGCCCTCGGACAGGCGGCGCAGGTATCCCTGCAGCGATTGCTGAATGGCGTGGCGCTGGCGCTCGATTTCGCGCCGGATGCGGGCGAGTTCGGGCGAGGCTTTGTCTTCCAGCGTGCCGTCGGGCTGAATCTTGTTGCGGAAATAGCGCAGGAAGTCAGAGAAATCTTCGATCGAGAGAGAGCTGACTTCGTGCCATTCCGAGCGCATGGCGGCTGGAGGATTCTGAGCGATCTGTCGCCACTGGGCTGCACGATCGACAAGGGCGATGATGTCGCGAATCTCTAGGGTTTCTAGTGCGGCTCCGGCAATGCGCGACTTGTTCAGCATAGAAACAATGTCCGTCAGGCCAGAGAAATCAAACCGGCCTCCAACGCGGCGGAATTCGCGGATCTCGGACGCTAGCGTCTGCTGGCGCGCAATCCAGTCGCTGTCGGTGGAGGGAGCTAATTCGTCAACCCGGGCCTGGCCGAGCGGGGACGAGCAGTATCCGCGCAGGAGTTCGCGCAGGGAATTGAACTCGAGCACACGCGCCGAGTTGTGCTGCAGTTCAGCTGGCATCAAGGTTTATGTTACAGGAGGTGTGGGTTGGGATTCGGCTTTCGGTCCTCGGTAAGTCGCGCAGGACGGGCGAGGCGCCCGTCCCTACAGGGGCATAGCTCAGCCTGAGGCGCCTGCGACTTGCGCCGCCGTTTGGGCCAGGGCAGGGATCTTTACGACAAAGACAGCGCCGCCTTCAGGCTTGTTGCGGCAGGTGATCTGGCCACCGTGATCCTGTACCAGGCCGTACACTGCGCTGAGACCGAGGCCTGTGCCTTTGCCTACCGGTTTCGTCGTATAGAAGGGATCAAAGACGCGCTGCGGTTCGCGAATGCCGGGGCCAGAGTCGGAGAACTGCAGGACGACATCTGTGTCCTGGCGCTGCGCAGAGATCTCAAGCACGCCGCCATTCTCTTCGAGTGCGTCGATGGCGTTTTCGATGATCTCGACGCACATCTGGAAGAGCTGATTAGCGTTGCCGCGGACGGGAGGGAAATCTTTATCGATCGAAATCTTGAATTTGATCTTGCCTGACTGGCGCCTGGACTCCATCAACTGTGCGGCACGATTGAGGAGCAACGAGAGATCGACCACAATCTTCTCGCCCGGCGCCTGCCGCGCGAAGCTGAGAAGATTAGCGACCAGGTCTCGCGTGCGGCGGGCCTGGTTCACGATCTTGCGCAGCAGAGTATTCTGCTCGGCGGTGAGCTTTTCTTTGGACCACAGCTGTTCCGAGTAGCTCATGACGGCGTTGAGGGGATGATCGATTTCCTGAGCCGCGCCGGCGATCAGGTTTCCCAGGGACGCAAGCTTCTCCTTCTGGACAAGCTGGCTCTGAAGCTTCATCTGGCTGTCATACGCGTGGCGGGACTCGCTCAGCAGCGACATCAGCGTCTGGTCTTGCAGGTATTGGCGGAGGAAAACGAAAGATCCCAGCAGCAACATGGAGAGGAGCACCGTGTAGACGCGGAAGTAGCGCGAGGGTGCGGGAGACTGGTCGTAGAGTACGCTCCACATGCCAAGCACAGGTAAAGACAGAATCGCGAGCATGGCGAGCTGCGGCACGAGGCCCTTCCAGCGGCGGTCGAGATTGAATTCGACGGACTTCAGTTCCCAATGACGAGTCGAGATGGCGGCGGCTACTATCCATGCGAGCGTTCCAACCAGCGGAACGTCGTAGAAGCTGCCCGAGTAGTAGGTACTTTGCGCTTCGGCGCGGTCGAGGAGCTGCGAATTGATACCGTACAACACAGACGCACCCAGGAAGTGCAGATAGAGACGACGCCAGCCTCCAGAACTTGTCAGCGCAGCAAGAATCAGAACACCGACGAGCAGGGCATTCTCGACTGCGTAGAGTCCGTCATAGTAGATGTTGTAGTTTCGGACATCGAGCACGACATATTGGTGCGGGAACACGATGAATGCGTAGAGAAAGATCCACCAGCCAAACAGCATCAGGAAATTCAGCAGACTGGAAAGAATTTTCCCGCCTTTGCTCACGAGATCAGGACGCCAGGCTATGGCGGCGATCATCGGCACCGTATGGAAGAACAGAATGACGTCAAAGAAAAAGGGATCGGGAATGGGACGGTGGAGAATGACTTCCCACAAAGTCCAGGCGATCTGGTTGATAGTCCAGAGCAAAAATCCGAGGAGCATGAGCGCCCAGAAGCTGCGCTCCTGGCGTGGGCGGGAAAGGGCATTGGAGCCGCAGATTGCGAGGCCGACGAGCATCAGCGCCAGGCCCGCGAGATCGGAGAAGGCTGTGAGCGCGGGGCTGGATTGATGGGTGGACAGGCATACGCCGGCAAAGGCCAAAGTAATTCCGGCCGCTGCAATGAACCAACGGTGGCGACGCACGAGACCCATTTTGCTCATTCTATGAGCTTTGCTGGCGGAATCCGAGGAAGATCCGGGGTTCCAGTGGTTACTTTGGTCACAGAAACCCTGTTGTGCGTGCTCTGCGTTCTGTGGTCAGGAGAAGCTCAGATCATTTGACTGCATCGCAAGTGGTTTGTTCCGGGAATGGTGATCGCAGATGTTCTAGAATCAAGGCTGGGGTTGTGTTGGTGAATCGTCGCCCAAAGGTGGTCCCTCATGGCATTTCCTGTTACCCGTCTTCGGCGGTTACGTCGTACGGCTGAACTGCGCAACATGGTGGCTGAGACACGGCTGACTCCGGATGCGTTTGTGTATCCCATGTTCGTGTGCCCGGGGGAAGGTGTGCGCAAGGAAGTACGGTCCATGCCGGGAGTGTTCAATCTGTCGGTAAACGAGGCGGTGAAGGAAGCGAGGGAGGCGTATTCGCTAGGGGTGCCTTCGGTGATTCTATTTGGGTTGCCGGACAAGAAAGATGAAGTGGCTACCGGGGCCTGGGCCGAAAACGGGATCGTGCAACGGGCGACAAGAGCGATCAAACGCGAAGTGCCGGGGCTGGTGTTGATGGGAGATGTTTGCCTGTGCGAATACATGTCGCATGGACATTGCGGGATTGTAAAGGCCACACACGCTCCGCAGTCGCTGGGCGCCGCGGCCAGAGACTCGATCACGGCGGTCGCTGTCCGGGACGGAGACGAGAAAGAAAAGGCGATCGAGAAGCTCGCGGGAAAGGTCAAGCGGGCGTCGGAAGCGAGTTATGAAATCGTGAACGATGCGTCACTTGAATTGCTGGCGCGGACTTCAGTTTCGCTGGCGAATGCCGGGATTGACATCATCGCCCCGTCGGACATGATGGACGGACGCGTGGCTGCGATTCGGCGCGCACTGGATGAAGCCGGATACATCAACACGCCGATTCTCTCCTATGCGGCGAAATTCGCCTCAGGTTTTTATGGGCCATTCCGCGAGGCAGCGGATTCGGCGCCCCAGTTCGGAGACCGCCGGTCGTATCAGATGGATGGTGCGAATGTGCGGGAGGCGATGCGCGAGATTGAAGAGGATATCGAAGAAGGCGCGGACATGATCATGGTCAAGCCGGCGATGCCGTATCTGGATGTGATCGCAGCAGCACGCGACCGGTTCGATCTACCGCTCGCCGCCTACCAGGTGTCGGGCGAATACGCGATGATCGAAGCCGCGGCACGGAATGGATGGATTGAGCGCGAGAGGGTAATGATGGAGTCGCTGCTGAGCATCCGGCGCGCGGGCGCAAGCATGATCCTGACCTATTACGCGAAGGACGCTTCGAGGTTGTTGGCTTAGAGATCAGCAAACCCCACTCCTGTCAAAATCGGCGAGAAGTGGCGCCCCCGGTTTTGTTTCGCTTGCTGCGACCAGCCGCCCGGCTTCGCGGGACAGGCGAGGCGCCTGTCCCTGCGTGAGACTAGTCTTTACTGGGCTTCTTTGGCGTCAAATCGCAGGCCTTCTGAACCCGATTCACATCTAAGCCGTCAGGGGCGAATTCTGCAATCTGGCGGCCGCTCCGGGTGGGAATGGCGACGTTGAAGACGTGCGCTTGCATTATGCCGCGGGCAGTGCCCTTGTCCATCGATAAGAAGCGGTCCTGCCAGTTCCATCCCTTGAAATAGTGAACGTCATCGACGCGGACTTCGGCTTGCAGTTGCGGCTGTCCCCAGAATCCCGGTCGGTCGGGTGGAACGCGGACCGCGGGATTGAAGCTGGACAGTTTGTATTTCCCGTTTTCGCAGACGAGTTCGACTCTCGGCTTGTACTCGGGATCCTCGCGGAAATAGTTTTCGGCGAGGAGTTCGAAACGGACACGCTTGGCGCCCGTCATTTTATCTTCGCTGTGAAACATCATCCATTTGCCGCCCGCGCTGACGCCGTCACTTTCGCCCTGATAGGGGCTCAGAGAGCCTCCTTGCGCGAATGCCGATGCCGCAAACAGACATACACAGGCCAGAAGTACTTTATGAGAAGTGTGCGGTCCGATCACAATGCCTCCGAACAGATACCCCATCATCTAAAAACCCGCAAACCGGTGGAAAAGTTGCGCCGCTGAGGGGGCAAGCCCGCAGGGTCCGCTTCGCTTCGCGCTCTCTCGAGAATCTGGCAAAGTCGGCGAGAAGTCGGGCACCCATTTCGATCTCATTCTCTGTCGCACTGGCACGCGCCCATCGCTCCTGGCGCGGACGGACTAAGGCGTCCGCCCCTACACAAGCGCGGGCCTCGGAACGCTACCGCGTATGGACCTTGAGGACCATGTAAACCTGGGAGCGGTCGTCGAACTGACTCACCGACTTGGTATCGCTTTTGTGGTCCTTGAACTGGGCATAGACTTCATAGTCGACGGCCGCGGTCAGAGCGGGAAAACGATAGCCACCATCTTTGCCGACGATATAGGTCCTGACGGTTCGCGTCCGGGTATTGGTGACGTAAACCACTGCATCCGGAAGCGGATTATCGTCGTTGTCGAGGACCTTTCCATACAAGAGCTTGCCAGTCGCCTTGCTGTCCTTTTTATCGGGTGAGGCGCACAGGGTGGTAGTGAAGGCGATGAGAACCAGAGAAAACGCAACAGATTTCATCACGGAAGTACGGTGATTCATGCTCTGATTATTGTCTCATGGCAGGGAAGAAAAGAGCAGCGTCGGGCGCGGCGACGAGTAGGCAGATCCTTCTGACGAGTCAGTTCGAGTCTCTTCAAATCTTTCGACCTGCTAGGGGATCGGAGTCGTTCCATGTGCCGCTGAGGCTCTGCTCATCCGCACTGATTGTAAAGTTCTCTACCGTCCCGGTTCCAGTCCAACAAATGAGGAAGGTTGAAGTGAGCCGGCCGAAGTAATAACCAGAGTCGTTGGTGAAGGGAGCCGCCTTGCCGGCGGGGCGGGTCTTTGTGTACCAGACGCGGCCCCGCTGGAAGAAATAGAAGTACGATACGCCGCGCCAGGTAACTTCCCACCAGCCGGCGAGTTTGGAATCCTGAGGATTGACCGGATCATCGTGACCAAAGTGAATCAAAGTGTAGGTGAAGCCTTCGTTCTTATGGGGTGCGTCCCAGTCTTCATTGAAGCGAGATTTGGTGTGGCAAGAGATGGTTGAGTCCGAAACGAAGATGGCGCTGTGCACGTAGCCACCACCCAGTTCTCCGCCGGGAGGAGCGATGTACAGAACAACGTCGCCTTTCTTCATCACGCCGTTATCAACAATTCGTTTGGCGCGGTCGGCAGGGATCTCGCTGCCCACAGTCTTGGTGAAGGAGAGATTACGCAGAAACGTATTCACGTAGGGCACCCAGTCCGTCTTCAAATCACGGACGCCTCCGGCAGTGAGGCAACTGGAGAGAAAGTGCGCGCAATCACCCAAACCGTCCCAGCCTTGAAACATGACGGTGGCGCCGCCGGGACCTACGAAGGTTCCGGCCTCAAATTCAGTTTTGGTGATGCCGCGTTCCGTGTGCGTAAACGGCTGGAGCTTGACCGACCATGCCGACGGAGGAGTCAATCCCATCTGGCGCTTCGCCGCGTCCACTGAAATGGAGGGACCGCCGATGATGGAGATGACGCCATCATGACAACTCGTTTGCCAGTGAGTACGCGCATAGTCTACCGCGGCATTTCGATCGTATGGCATTGCAATTCTTCGCCTCCCAGCGAGACCAACCAACAGAAGCGGATTTCGAAAGGGCGTCCCCGGAGCTACATGTTCTGAACGTCGCCGAGGCAGCCACAGCCTTAGTCTGAATACGGCAAAAGCCCCACTATCTCTCCTGTATGGTGCAAATGAGAACCGCGTCGTTTCGCGGCGAAAGGGGAACAAGTCTGAAAGGGAGAGCAGAGGGAACTAGTATGCGAGGTGCAGGCCAACATCCTGGCGCTCGTCTTTGTAGACGTGAACCGTGACTTCCTGGACGAGGTGGACGGGCTTGCCGTCGGCGGCCTTCAGACCTTTAAGGTCGGCCCAGAGGATGTAATCAGATTCGCCGGCCGGAACGCGCTGAGCGAACTCTCCCCGGCGGTCCGAGTAGACTTCCCAGCGGGCCTTGTTGGGTCTGTCCTTGCCCTTGCGGATCTTTACGGTGACGCCGTACACGGGACGATCGTCCGGTCCCCAGACAGTTCCGACTATGAGAGCGTAAGGCTTTCCGCTGGATTTTTGAGCTGTGAGCAGGCTATCCCGAGAACCGGGATTCGGCAGGAGAACTGCAGCGGTGACCAATCCCAACCATACAAGCTTGCGGAAACGCGGAGCATCGCGATCAGGAATAATCACCGTCTTCGCTCTCCTCCTCTTCTTCCTCTTCGTCTTCCTCGTAACCCTCTTCGACGGCTTTCAACTCGAGCGGACTTGTGGTGACGACTTCGAAGTCGGTGCCGCATTCGGGGCAGGAGATAACCTCACCCTCGTCGACTTCTTCCTCTTCCACATCGAGATTGCTTTCACACTCCGGACAATGCACCATAAGGCCTCCCTCGCCTATTAGAGCCTCTTGATAATATTTAGATTCTCCCCCAGCGGTTGGTC
>Ga0335077_10005605_pt1 | contig 15429 bp, 14 predicted proteins | sample Lox_Sample_31_FD_207151 | JGI IMG/M metagenome (GOLD analysis project Ga0335077, IMG submission 207151) | Soil microbial communities from Loxahatchee National Wildlife Refuge, Florida, United States - Lox_Sample_3.1 | ecosystem: Environmental > Terrestrial > Soil > Wetlands | place: USA... | reverse complement strand
CGAGATCCGCGAATATCTCGAGCGCACCGCCCAGAAGTACGGGATCGTGCCGCACATCCGCTTCGGTACCGAGGTCGCGGCCGCGAGCTTCGACGAGCGCGCGGGCAAGTGGCGCGTGCGCACGACCGGCGGCGAGGAGCTCCTGGCCGACGTGCTCGTCTCGGGCTGCGGCCAGCTGAACCGCCCGCGCGTGCCCGACCTGCCGGGGCTCGGCGAGTTCGAGGGCAAGTCGTTCCACTCGGCGCGCTGGGACGAGACGTACGACATGACCGGCAAGAACGTGGTCGTCGTCGGCAACGGCGCGAGCGCGATCCAGTTCATTCCGAAGCTCGCAGCGGTCGCGAAGCACGTCACGATCCTGCAGCGCTCGCCGAACTGGGTGGTGCCGCGGGGCGACTACGCGTACAGCGAGCGCGCCAAGCGCTTCTTCCGCGTGTTCCCTGCGCTCGCGCGCCTGTATCGCTGGTTCTTCTACTGGCAGCTCGAGAAGAACTACATGGCGTTCGGCAGCGAGGGTTACTGGGCTGGCTGGTTCCACAAAGGCGCCCTGGCGTACCTCGAGGCGTCGATCTCCGACCCCGAGCTGCGCCGGAAGCTGACGCCCGACTACCGCGTCGGCTGCAAGCGCATCCTGATCGACGACGACTTCTACCCGTCGCTCACCCGGCCCAACGTGTCGGTGGTGACGAGCCCGATCGAGCGCATCGAGCGCGACGCGGTGCGCACGGCCGACGGCGCGCGCCACCCGGCCGACGCGCTCGTGCTCGCGACGGGCTTCCAGGCCACGTCGTTCCTGGCGCCGATCCAGATCGAGGGGCTCGGCGGCAAGAAGCTCGAAGAGGTATGGCGCGGCGGCGCCGAAGCGCACCTGGGGCTCACGGTCGCGGGCTTCCCGAACTTCTTCATGATGTACGGACCCAACACCAATCTGGGTCACAATTCGATCATCTTCATGATCGAGTGCCAGGTTAGTTACACCGTAAAGTGTATCCAGGAGCTCGCGCGCCGTGGGCTGGCGTACATGGACGTGAAGCCGCAGGTCATGCAGGCCTTCAACGAGGAGCTGCAGCGCGACCTCGAGAAGAGCGCGTGGGCCGCCGGCTGCAAGAGCTGGTACAAGACCGCGTCGGGCAAGGTGACCAACAACTGGTCCGATTTCACGGTCGCGTACTGGTGGCGCACGCGCCGGCCCGACTTCGCGAAGTTCAACCTGGTGCCGCGCAGAAGCTAGTGGACGTCCACGTCGAAGGCGTCTGCGCGCCGCGCTTCGCGAAGGTGAAGGACGCCTTCGCGAAGAACTTCGCCGTAGAGAACGAGGTCGGCGCGTCCTTCGCGGCGACGCTCGACGGCGAGCTCGTCGTCGACCTGTGGGGCGGCTCGGCCGACGCCGCGCGCACGCGGCCCTGGCGCCGCGACACGCTCGCGAACGTGTGGTCGACGACGAAGGCGATGGCCGCGCTGTGCGCGCACGTGGCCGTCGACCGCGGGCTCGTCGAGCTCGACGCGCCCGTCGCGAAGTACTGGCCGGAGTTCGCCGCGGGCGGGAAGGAGCGCCTGCCGGTGCGCTGGCTGTTCTCGCACCAGGCCGGGCTCGCGGGCTTGTCGGAGCCGCTGCCCGCGGAGGCGGCGCTCGACTGGGCGCGCTTCACGGGCGCGCTCGCGGCGCAGAAGCCGCTGTGGGAGCCGGGCACGCGGAGCGGCTACCACGCGCTCACGTTCGGACACCTGCTCGGCGAGCTCGTGCGCCGCACCGACGGGCGCTCGCCCGGGCGGTTCTTCCGCGAAGAGGTGGCCGAGCCGTACGGCGCCGAGGTGTTCATCGGCCTGCCCGAAGCGGAGGAGCCGCGCGTCGCCGAGATGATCCCGCCCGAGCCGCCCGCGCCGCTCTCCGCGCCGCCCGCGCGGGGCGAGCCGAACTACGAGCTCAAGTTCGCGCTCTCGAACCCGCCGATCACGCAGGCCATCGCCAACACCCGCGCGTGGCGCGCGGCCGAGGTGCCCGCGGCGAACGGCCAGGCCAACGCGCGCGGCGTGGCGCGCGCCATGGCGGTGCTCGCGTGTGGCGGAGCGCTCGAAGGGCGGCGGCTGCTCTCCGAATCGGCCGTCGCCACGGCCATCACCGAACAGTGTTACGGGCGCGACATCGTGCTCGGCCCCATGCGCTGGGGGCTCGGCTTCATGCTCGTGTCGAAGGACCTGCCGCTCTCGCCGAACCCGCGCACGTTCGGGCACGGCGGCTGGGGCGGCTCGTTCGGGCTGGCCGACTGCGACGCGCGCGCGTCGCTCGCCTACGTGATGAACCGCATGAGCCCGGGCACCACGGGCGACAAGCGGCTCGGTCGGCTGCTGCGCGCGTTCTACGGCGCGCTGTAGCGCGATACGATCGCGGCGTGTCGAAGCCGCCGCTCCGCCCGCTCGCTGTCATCCTGTTCGCCGGGCTCGCGCTCGGGCTCGCGTTCCGGCTCGGCACCGCGCCGCCTCGGCACCGCTCGGAGAAGCGCAGCGATCTGATCGTGCACGAGATGCTCGCGACGGGGCATTGGTTCATCCCCACGTTGGGCGGCGTGGCGCGGCTGCAGAAGCCGCCGCTCTACTACTGGGCGGCGGCGGCCGCCGGGCAGCTCGCGGGCGGCGCGAGCGCGACGACCTTGCGGAGCGTGTCGGCGCTGGCGGCGCTCGGGCTCGCGGCGGCCGTGTTCGCCTGGGGAGCGCGCGCGCTGGAGCCGGCTACGGGGCTGGCCGGCGCGGCGGCACTCGCTGCGACGGCGCAGTTCTGGATCTCGGCGCGGCTCGGCACGGCCGACATGCTGCTCGTCCTGTTCACGTCCGCTGCGCTGTTCGCGTTCGAGCGGCTCGAGCGCACGCGCGAGCGGCGCTACTGGCCGTGGCTCGCGGCCTTTGCGGTGCTCGCGTTTCTGACGAAGGCGACGGCGGCGGTCGTCGACGTGGCCGTGCCCGTCGTCGCGTGGCTCGCGCTCGAGCGGCGCCTCGCGCTCGCACTGCGGCCGCGCGCAGTCGTGTGGCTGGCGGTGACCGCAGCCGCGAGCCTGGCCTGGTATGCGGCCGCGCTGTGGCTCGTGCCCGACGCGCCTGCGCTGTTGCGCACGTTCTTCTTCGTGCCGCTCGGCGCCGGTCACAGCGACCTGGCGAGCGATCACTACCGGCCCGTCTGGTGGTATCTGCCGCGCTTCCTCGGCGCGGCGGCGCCCGCCGTGCTACTCCTGCCGCTCGTGGTTCGCGACGGTGTGCGCACGCACCTGTGGCGCGACGCGCCGCCGCTGCGCTTCGCGGCCATCGCCGCGCTGTCGCTCTTCATCGTCTGGTCGGTCATCCCCCAGAAGGGCCGTCACTACCTGTTGCCCATCCTGCCGTTCTACGCCCTGCTCGCGGGCGCTTCGGCCGTGCGCTGGAGGCCGCGCGCGTGACACCCGCGCGTGTCGGGCTGCGCGTCGCGCTCTTCGTGGCGCTCTGCGCGGGGCTGTTCTGGGACGTGGGCGGCGACAAGATGTGGCGCGCCTCCGAGGAGCGCTGCCTCAAGGTCGTGCAGGAGATGGTGCGCTCGGGCGACTGGCTCGTGCCGCGGCTCGACGGCGAGCCGCGCCTGCAGAAGCCGCCGCTCTTCTACTGGGCCGGCGCGGTCTCGGCGACGCTCGGTGGCGGCGCCAATCTGACTACACTTCGCTGTGTCAGCGGGCTGGCGGCGCTCGCGCTCGCGCTCGCCGTGTGGCTCGCCGGGCGCGCCTGGGGCGGCGACCGCGGGGCAGACCTCTGCGTGCTCGCGCTCGCCGCCTGCGCGCTCTTCTGGGTGCGCGGCCGCGTCGGCGATGCCGAGATGCTGCTGGCGTTGCTCGTGTTCGCGTCGCTCGCGGTCGCCGAGCGCCTGTGGCACTCGCGCGACGCGCCGCTGCTCGCCGCCGTCTCGGTGCTGCTCGGGCTCGCGTTCCTCGCAAAGGCGACTGCCGCGCTGCTCTGCTTCTTCGCGCCCGTCGTCGCGTGGCTCGCGCTCGAGCGCCAGCTCGGCCTCCTGGTGCGGCCGCTCGTGCTCGCCTGGCTCGCCGTGGCGCTCGCGATCGGGTTGTCGTGGTACGCGGAGATCCTGTGGCGCGTGCCCGGCGCGGGCGAGCTGTTCCGCTCGTACCTGGTGGCACCCGCAGGCGTGCAGGCGGGCACGAACGCGACGCACCTGCGCGGGCTCCTCTACTACGCGACGCGCTTCCCGGTGCAGCTCCTGCCCGCCGCGGTGCTGTTGCCGTGGCTCGCCTGGGACGGCTGGCGCCGGCGCTTCTGGCGCGAGCAGCCCGGCGTGCGTTTCTGGGCGGTCGCCTGCCTCGCGAACGTCGTCGGCTGGACGCTCGTGCCCTCGAAGCAGATCCACTACCTGCTGCCGGCGGTGCCCATGTACGCGATGTGGGCCGGGCGCGCGCTCGACGCGCGGTGGATCGCGCGCGGCTAGGACCAGAGCCGGACGATCTTCTCGCAGCGCTCGATGCGCCCCGCGTCGCCCTCGATCACGCGCCGCGCGTTCGCTTCGAGCTCGAGCATCTTCACGTGGATCCAGCGCGCGGCGAGCTCGATGCGCTCGTGCGCGACGTCGGCCTGGCGCAACAGCTCGCAGGCGACGATCACCGCGATCACCATCTCGGCGACCGCGCGCGCCGAGAGCAGGGCGTAGCCGAAGTCGCTGAGCAGCGCGTGTGCGGAGTCCTCGATGCGCTGGATGCCCGCCTCGACGCGCTCCGCGAACGGGCGCAGCACGGGCGTCGCGAGCGCCGCCAGGTCCTTGCGCAGCTCCTCGAACACGATGCCGAGCGCGCCCTTGCCGATCTCCTTCAACGCGAAGCTGACCTGGATCTCGCTCGTGCCCTCGTAGATCGTGGTGATGATGCCGTCGAGGTGCAGCTTGCCGACGGTGCTCTCGGCCATGAAGCCGATGCCGCCGTGCACCTGGATCGCCGCGCGCGTGATCTCGTCGCAGCTCTCGGTCGCCAGGAACTTCGCGAGCGGCACCAGGAGCCGCGTCTGGATCTGGTTGCGTTCCAGCGCGTGCGGCAGCTCCGCGCGCTCGGCCGCGCTCGGTGCGCGTTCGAGGGTGGCGCGCCACGCCGCGCTCTGGTCGATCAGCCGGCACGCGCGGTAGACGAGCGCGCGCGAGCCCTCGAGCGAGGCGATCATGCGCGAGAGCAGGAGCTTCATGAGCGGCTGGTCGCCGATCGGCATGCCGAACTGCTTGCGCTCGCGCGAGTAGCGCACCGCCTCCTCGACGGCGGCCTCGGCGATGCCGATGCCCTGCGCGGCCACGCCGAGCCGCGCGTTGTTCATCAGGTCGAGCATCGCCTTGAAGCCTTCGCCCTTCGTGCCGATGCGCCACGCCTCGGCGCGCTCGAAGCGCAGCGCCGCCGTCGGCGAGCCGTGGATGCCGAGCTTGTGCTCGAGCCGCTCGACGCGCAGGCGGTTCTTCGTGCCGTCGGGCAGGGTGCGCGGGCACAGGAACAGCGACAGGCCCTTCGTGGTGTTCTTCGACTGCTCGAACGTGTCGGCGTCGCGCGCGAGCACGAGGTGGATCTCGGCGCCGCCGTTCGTGATGAAGATCTTCTGGCCGTCGAGGAAGATGCGGCCGCTCTCCTCGACGGCGCGCGTGGTGAGCGCGCCCAGGTCGGAGCCGGCCTGCGGCTCGGTGAGGTCCATCGCGCCCTGCACCTCGCCCGACGTGAAGCGCGGCAGGTACTGCTGGGCGAGCGCGTCGGGGGCGTACTTCTGGATGTCCTCGGCGACACCCGACTGCAGACCCATGACGGTCATGAGCGCGGCGTCGGCACGCGCGACCATCTGGATGCACACGTTCGCGACGAAGCTCGGCAGCTCGAAGCCGCCGAAGCGCTCCTTCACGCCCAGCGCGACGAGCCCCGCCTCGCGCAGCCGCGCGTAGCCGTTCGCCACGTGCGGCGGGTGCACGACCTCGCCGTTCTCGAGCTTCGCCGCTTCCCACCAGCCGGCGCGCGCCTCGGGCTCGATCTCGGTGCAGATCTCCGCGCACGTCTCGAGCAGGCTGCGCAGCGCCGCGCGCTCGGGGGCGAGGTCGACGCCGTCGCCCTTCTTGCGCGCGAAGTAGTCGTCCCAGTCGGAGAGCTTGTCGAGGTAGAGCAGGATCGCGTCGTGCAGATAGTCGGCCATGAATGGGAACCTCGCCGGGTTTGTGGCTAGAATCGCCGGGCTCCCCGAAGTGAGGTTAGCGCATGTACGTCGGTCGCATCGTCGCGGTCGGGCGCACCAAGTCGGGAGCGAACGCCGCGCTGTACCGGGTCTCGTCGCGGTCGTTCCCGAACCGCATGGCCGTCGAGGTCGAAGGGCGGCTCGCCGTGGTGCCGCGCCCGGGTCACGAGGGCGATCTGCACAAGAATCCGTACATCGCCTACAACTGCGTGCGCATCGCGGGCGATCTCGCGGTCGCGACGAACGGCAGCCACACCGACCCGATCGCAGAGAAGCTCGCGCTCGGCGTGCCGCCGCGTGACGCGCTGGCGAGCGTGCTGCTCGCGCTCGACTACGAGAAGGACGCGCTGCAGACGCCGCGCATCGCCGGCATCGTGCCGCGCGAAGGCGACGTCGGCTGGCTCGCGATCGTGCGCCACGACGCGCTGGTCGTGAGAGCGGTGCCGCTCGAGCCGGGCCGCGCGGCGTTCGTCGCGACGTACGAGCGCGACGACGTCGACGCCGCGCAGGCGAGCGAGTTCGACGCCGCAGACGCCGCGGCATGCGCGCGCTTCGCGGTCGACGGGGGCGCGTTCGCCGCGCTCGAGAAGCCCGTCACTGCGGGCGCGGCGCTGGCGTCGAGTCGCGGCTTTCGCCTGGGCACGTTTCTCGTCAACCCGTCGTAGGCCGCGCCGATGAGGACGCATGGCTGACTGGCGCGGCGCGCTGGCCGTCTATCGCAACCCGCGGCAGGCGGCGATCCTCGCCATGGGCTTCGCGAGCGGCCTGCCGCTCGCGCTCGCCGGCCAGACGCTGCAGGTGTGGCTCACCGAGTCACAGGTGTCGCTCACCGACATCGGGCTGTTCTCGCTCGTCGGCTTCTCGTACACGCTGAAGTTCCTGTGGTCGCCGGTGCTCGACCGCGTGTCCGTCCCGTGGCTCGGCGCGCGGCTCGGCCAGCGCCGGGCGTGGCTCGTGGCGATCTCGGCGCTGCTCGCGCTCGCGATCGCGGCGCTCGGCCAGACCGATCCCGCCGTCGACGCGCTGCGCACGGCGGAGCTCGCCGTGGTGGTCGCGTTCCTGTCGGCGAGCCAGGACATCGTGATCGATGCGTACCGGATCGAGCTGCTCCGGCCGGAGGAGCAGGCGGCGGGGGCCGCCTCGACCCAGTGGGGCTACCGCTTCGGCATGATCGCGTCGGGCGCGGGCGCGCTGGGCCTCGCGCAGGCCTTCGGCTGGCCGCGCGCGTATCTGGTCATGGCGTCACTTCTCGGTGTGGGTTTGATCGCGGCGCTGGCGTCGCCCGAGCCCGCGCACCCGCGGCCGCGCGGCTCGTTCCTGCGCGGCGCGGTGGTCGAGCCGTTCGTCGAGTTCGCCTCCCGCCCGCGTTGGCTCTGGGTCCTGGCGTTCATCGTGCTGTACCGGCTGGGCGACGCGCTGTCGGGCGGCATGTCGAACCCGTTCTACGTGAAGCTCGGCTTCACGAAGCTCGAGATCGCGAGCGTCGCGAAGGTGTTCGGCGTGATCGCGACCATGGCGGGCATCGCGGCCGGCGGCGCCGTGGCGTTCCGGCTCGGCACCGTGCGCGCGCTCGTGGCGGCGGGAGTCGTCCACGCGCTGTCGAACTTCGCGTTCGTGCTCCAGGCGTTCGCGGGCCACGACCTGCGCGCGCTCGCGTTCACGATCTTCGTCGAGAACTTCACCGGCGGGCTCGTGTCGACGGCGTTCGTCGGCTACCTGTCGCAGCTCTGCCATCCGGGGTTCACCGCGACGCAGTTCGCGCTGTTCACGTCGCTCACCGCGGTCGGGCGCACCCTGTTCGCGTCGGGCTCGGGCTGGCTGGCCGACCACCTGGGCTGGCCGCTGTTCTTCTCGGTGAGCGCGCTCGCCGCGCTGCCGGGGCTCGCGCTCGCCGTCGGGCTCAGCGCGCCCGCAGCGCCTCCATCTCCTCGAGCGTCCGCGGCCAGTCCGACTTGAGCAGCCGCGAGAGCGCGCGGTCGGCGAGCAGCCGCCCGCCCGTCTGGCACGTCGCGCAGTAGTTCGTCTCGTTCTCGGCGTACACGATGCGCTGCACGGGCGAGCCGCACACGGGGCACGGCTTGCGGTACCGCCCGTGCACGGCCATCTCGGCCCGGAACGCAGTGACTCCCTCGGGGAAGCCGCCCGCGGCCTGCTCGGTGAGGCGCTCGACCCACTCGCGCAGCACGACCTGCGTGGCTTCGTGGAGGCGCGCGATCTCCGCGTCGTCGAGCTTCTGCGAGAGCGCTATCGGCGACAGCTTCGCGCGGTGCAGGATCTCGTCGGAATACGCGTTGCCGATGCCCGAGAACAGGTGCGGGTCGGTGAGCGAGCGCTTGAGCGTGTGGTTCGCCGAGCGCAGCGCGCGCGCGAAGGCGGCGGCGGCGGACTCGAGCGGCTCGATGCCGCCCGGGTCGTGCTCCGCGAGCCCGGCCGCGCCGCGCACCAGGTAGAGCGACGCGCGGCGCTTCGAGCCGGCTTCCGTGAGCGTGAGCGTGCCGGTGTCGAACTCGGCGGCGAGGAGCGGCTTGCGGCTCGGCTTCTTGCCGGGCTCGGTCCAGTGCAGGCGCCCCGCGATCATGAGGTGCAGCACGAACCAGAGCTCGCCCTCGAAGCCCAGCACGACGCGCTTGCCGAGCCGGCGCAGCGTCTCCACCCGCTTTCCCGCGAGCTCCGCGGGCGGCGGGTCGACCGAGCGCAGGAGAAACGGCGAGGCGATGCGGAGCTTTGCCAGGCGTGCGCCGAGCACGCGCGACTCGAGCGCGCGCAGATAGACCTCGACGTCGGGCAGCTCGGGCACGCGCCGAGCTTCACACCCGTGGCGCAGCCGCCGCAAGGACCCGGCTGCGTGTCGGCCCGGCGCTGCAGCTCGAACGTGCCGCGCCCGGTGTGCACGGGCAGCGCGGGGCACGGCGCTTGCTCCTTCGGCCGCGCAGGAGGAGCCCCCATGTTGAACGACCCGTTCGAGCCCCCCGCGCTGCGCGAGCGCGCGCCCAGCCCCGGGCTCGCCGCCGTGCTGTCGGTGATCGTGCCCGGCCTCGGCCACGTGTATGCCGGCCGGCTCGGTGCCGGCCTCGCGTGGTTCATCGCGACCTTGATCGGCTACCACGTGATCCTGGTGCCCGGCTTCCTCATCCACGGGGCGAGCGTCTGGTTCGCGTATGAGGCCGCCAAGCGCTTCCGCGGCTACTGACGTGGGCGACATCGAGAGCGGCCTGTGCGACGTGATCCGCACGCGCAGCGGCGCGCGCGAGCTGCGCTTCGCGAAGCGGCCGACGCCGGTGCGGGGCGGCTACTGGGCGGAGATCTTCGCGTTCGAGCTCGCCGCCGCTCCGCGCGGCTTCGGCGGCGAGCTGATCCTGCGGCTCATGCCCGAGCCCGAGGTCGCGCGGCGCGAGACCGCGCTGCAGACCGCGGTCGCGGAGCTCGGCTTCCCGACGCCCCGGGTGCGCGCCACGGGCGGCGCGGAACCGTTCGGCCGCCCCTATGCCATCATGGACCGCGCGCCCGGCCACACCTTCGACAAGTCGCCCACAATGGCCGCGAAGCTGGCGCGCTTGTGGCGGCTGCCGGGACTGTTGGCCGCAGCGCAGTCGCGGCTGCACGCGCTCCCGATCGCGTCGCTCGAGGCGCGGCTCGCGCACCGCGGCGTCGAGCCGGGCGAGCTCGCGCACGACGTCGCTATCGGCGAGCTCGGCGAGCTCGTGCAGGCCACCGGCTCGCGCGAGCTCGCGAACGCGTTCGACTGGCTCGTGGCGACGCGCCCGCCGCGCGGCGAGCCCGTGCTCACGCACGGCGACGTCCACCCGAACAACCTGCTCGTCGACGGCGGCGGCGTGTGGACGCTCATCGACTGGTCGAATGCCTGCTTCGCCGACCCCGAGCGCGACGTTGCGTTCACCTCGGAGCTGTTCGAGCTCCGGCCACTGCGCCTGCCGCGCGGCACCGGTGCGCTCGGCGACGCGCTGCTCCACGAGATCACGCGGCGCATGCGCACCGCGTACGCCGGACCGGCGCCCTTGGACCGCGCCCGACTCGCGTGGTACCGAGCGCTCTACCAGCTTCGAATCGCCGCGCGCGTGACCGCGGCGGAGCTGTCGCTGCCGGAAGCCGCGCTCGGCGCGTCGCATCCGAACCGCGAGATGGCGCCGCGCGCGTGGGCGCGGCTGCGCGCCGCACGAGCGGCTAGTCGCGCGCCTCGAGGGTGAACTGCAGCTCGAGCGCGCCCAGGTGGAAGCGGTCGCCGTCCTTCAGCTCGAGCGAGGGCGCGGATTCCGCATCGGCGTCCGCCACGCGCAGCACGAAGCCGGCGCCGCGGAACTCGACGAGCGCGTGGCGCCTGCGCAGCGAGGCGTCGTCGAGCGCGAGATCCACGCCGGGGCCGCGTCCGACGGCGATGCGCGGCTGGTCGAGTCTGTACTCGAGCCCGCGCGCCTCACCGGAGAGGATCACGAGGGCGGGCCGGAAACGGGTCAGGTAGTCCGACAGGGTCTTCGACTCGGGAGCGGGTGTCATCGGTCCTCGGTTGGACGGGGGAAGGACGGTACTTCTTCTAAGAGCGGTCCGCCTGCCGATCCCTTGAGTTCGAGGTGAAAACCCCGCGAATCTCGACCGCAATCAGCTGGCGCGTTCGATTTCCACGCGATTGACCCAGCGGCCGTGCAGCCCGTACGGAACCCGCTGGGGCAGCCGGATCCGCGCGAGCGGAGGCGCGTCGAAGCTCCGGGCGTCGGCGACCACCAGCTCGCTCTCGCCGAACGCCTGGTCGTGGACGAAGGCGAGCACGAAGCCGTCGTCCTCGCCCGGCGCGCCGGGCCGCGGCACGAATACGCCTTCGCCGCCGGTGCGGTCGCGGCCGAGCGCGTGCACCTCGGGCGCGCCGCCGCGCTCGAGGTCGTACTTGAGGAGCGCGTCGGCGACGGGCACGCGCGCGCCGGGCAAGACGCGCGCCGCGTACGCGAAGCGCGCGCGGCGGCCGACGCGCGCCGGGTGGAGCGACGGCAGCTCGGCGTTCGTGTCGTCGAGCGGCTCCTCGCGAACGGCGCCGCGGTCGAGGTCGATGCGGAAGCGCCAGAGCTGCGACGGCTCGGCCGGCGCGCCGGGCTCGGCATCGGCCGCCAGGTCGAGCGACCAGCGGTGGATCACGTCGAGCACGATCGCCGCGCCGTCTTCGAACGCGTTCACCACGTGGTAGGCGAAGCAGGGCGCCACGGCGAACCAGCGCACGTCGGAGCCCGAGCCCCGGCGGGGCAGCACGCCGAGGAACGAGCCGCGCTCCGGCTCGAAGCGCGCCATGGGCTCGCCGCGCAGCCAGCGGCGGACGTCGTACGTGTACGGGTGGTTCATGAACACGGCGTACCGCTCCGTGATCGCGAAGTCGTGCATGAGCACGCCCATGGGCAGGTCGAGCGCGGTCGTGTGCGCGAGCGCGCCCGCAGCCGAGAACACCGAGTACACCAGGTGCGGCTTCGCGACGGGGCTGTAGCCGAACGCGAACATCTCGCCCGTCGCGGCGTCGAGCTTCGGGTGCACGCACAGCGGGTGGCGCAGGCGCCGCCCGAACGTGTACGCGCCGCGCGTCTCGAGCGAGGCGGGGTCGAGCTCGTACGGCTCGCCCTGCTCGTGCAGCGCGAGCAGGTGGCCCGCGTGGCAGACGATGCCGCCGTTCGCGGTGTTCTTCACCGCGCCCTCGGGGTTGTCGAACTGCTGCCGCTCGAGCGCGCCGGTCCAGAGCGCACGGCCGCGCCGCCGCTCGAGCTCGAACGCGCGCGTGCGCACCCAGCGGTTGCGGTAGCTCGCGCGCCCGCCCGCGATGCGCACGGCGTGGATCATGCCGTCGCCGTCGAAGAAGTGGTGCTTGCCGAGCGGTGGGAACTGCGGGTTCGGGCCGTTGCGAAACAGCCAGCCGTCGAGCTCGCGCGGCAGCGCGCCCGCGACGGGCAGGTCGTCCTGCGCGAGCTCGCGCTCGACGGGCGCGAAGTTCCCCTCGAGGAACGGGCTCTTCCCCACGAGCGCGGATTCTAGCGCGCGGTCGCCTCGAGCCGAACGGGCGCGGCCGCGCCTGCGGCCCCGCGCCACGTGAGCCGCCGCGCAGCCAGGTCGAGCAGGACGTCGGGCGCGGCCGCCGAGCGCGGCAGCGGCGGCGACTGCACGACCGCGAGCGCGCCGTGCGCGAGCTCGAGCCGCACGACCGCGCCGCCCGCGTCTGCGGCGACGAGCGCGCCCGTGCCGCCCGCGTACGCGGCCCGCCTGCGCAGGTGGTCGATGCCGGCCGCGAGGTCGCGCGCGCGGAACAAGAGCTCCTGCGCGAAGAAGCGCAGCGACGGCTCGTCGGGCGCGCCGTCGCGCACGACGACCGCGCCGATCCCCGCCTCGTTCACGCCGCACACACAGCCCGCGAGCGGCACGAGCGCGAGCTCGGCGCTGGCGAAGCCGCCGGCGTCGGGCGCGCTGCGCCGCGCTACGACGAGTGACTCGAGCTCCGGCGCGAGCGCGAACGCAGCCGCGAGCCGCGAGCCGTCGGCGAACGCGGCGCCCTGCACGCGCGTCTGCGCCTCCGCGAGGAGCAGCGCGCGTTCGGACACGCGCGCGGCCTGCGCGAGCCCCTCGATGCGCTCGCGCTGCCAGGGCAGCTGCGTCGCGAGCGCGCGGCCGAAGCTCGCGGCGGCGCGGCGGGCGAGCGCGCGGCGCGCCAGCCACGGCGTCTCGCGGGCGCGGCGCGCGAGATCGGCGCGGATCGCCGCGCGCGCGAACTCGCCCTGTGCGCGGCCCTGCTCGACCGGCGCGCCATCGGCGCGGACGAACTCGCTCATCGCGCGGGAGGCGGGGCGATCTGGAGCACTTCGTTCGCCGAGCCGGTGCGGTAGCCGTCGACGTCGAGCGCCACCCAGCGGAAGCCGGCGTCGTGCAGCGCGCGAGAGATCGCGCGCAGCGCGTCCGGCGCGAGCGCACGCGGCATCTCGTCGCGCGCGAGCTCGACGCGCGCGAGGTCGCCGTGATGGCGCACGCGAAGCTGCCGGTAGCCGAGCGCGCGCAGCGCGTCCTCGGCGTGGTCGATCTGCGTGAGCTTCTCGGGAGTCACTTCCATGCCGTACGGCACGCGTGACGAAAGACATGCCGACGCCGGCAGCTCGGCGGTCGCGAGCCCCGCCGCCTGCGAGAGCGCGCGGATCTCGAGCTTGGCGAGGCCCGCGTCGAGCAGCGGCGAGAGCACCTGGTGCTCGTCGGCCGCGCGGTGGCCGGGCCGGAAGTCGCCCACGTCGTCGGCGTTGATGCCGTACGCGACGGCGCCGAAGCCGCGCGCCTCGCGCAGCGCCTCGAGCAGCTCGAACAGCTCGGTCTTGCAGTGATAGCAGCGGTCGGGCGCGTTGCGCGCGTACTCGCGCTTCTCGTGCTCGCGCGAGTCGATCCACTCGTGGCGGAAGCCGACCTCGCGCGCCACGCGCGCGGCGATCTCGCGATGGCTGCTCGGATACGACGGCGACACCGCCGTCACGGCGAGGGCGCGCTCGCCGAGCGCGCGGTGCGCGGCCCACGCGAGATAGGCGGAGTCGACGCCGCCCGAGTACGCGACGACGACGGAGTCGCACGCGGCCAGGCGCGCGAACAGCCGCGCCTCCTTGGCGCGCGCGCCGTCGGTGCCGCGCATGTCTTCGCCCGTCGCTGCCACGCGCGCAGGGTACGAACGCGCTTCGCGGCGTGTCAATGACACCGCGGGGTCCGCTGCTATCCTCGCCGCATGCCCAAGCTGCGCGTCGGCATCGTGTTCGGGGGGCGGTCGACGGAGCACGAGGTCTCGGTGACCTCGGCCACGACGGTCCTCCACGCGCTCGATCCGTCGCGCTACGAGCCGGTGCTCGTCGGTGTCGGCCACGACGGCCAGTGGCACGTGGCCGAGTCCGGCGCGCGGCTCCTGCCCGAGGCCGTGATCGGCAGCCCGAAGTCGCGCACCAGCTTCGCGGGCCTGCGCGCGGGCCTCGAGCTGCTGCGGCGCGACGACGCCGCGAGCGCGCTGGCGCAGCCGCTCGACGTCGTGTTCCCGATCATCCACGGCCGCGGCGGCGAGGACGGCAGCCTGCAGGGCATGCTCGAGCTGGCGGGCATCCCGTACGTCGGCTGCGGCGTGCTGTCCACGGCGCTGTGCATGGACAAGGCGCTGGCCAAGGCCGTGCTGCGCGACGCGGGGGTGCCCGTCGTGCCGTACCGCGAGATCTCGCGCCACGCTGCGCAGGTCTCCACGGCCGAATTCGCGGACGACGTGGAGCGCGACTTCCAGTACCCGCTCTTCGTGAAGCCCACGAACACGGGCTCGTCGGTCGGCGTGCAGAAGGTGCGCACGCGCGCGCACCTGCACCACGCCATCAAGGAAGCCGCGCGCTACGACCACGACGTGCTGGTCGAGCCGGGCGTCGACGCGCGCGAGGTCGAGTGCGCCGTGCTCGGCGGCCACGCGCCGCAGGCTTCGGTGCTCGGCGAGATCCGCTACGCCTCGGAGTTCTACGACTACGAGGCGAAGTACGCCAGCGAGTCGACGCAGCTCTGCATCCCCGCCGACGTGTCCGCGCCGAAGGCCGAGGAGATGCGCGAGCTCGCGCTCGTGGCGTTCCGCGCGCTGAAGTGCTGGGGCATGGCGCGCGTGGACTTCTTCCTGGAGAAGCGCTCGGGCCGCGTGCTCCTGAACGAGCTCAACACGCTGCCCGGCTTCACCGACGGCAGCATGTACCCGAAGCTGTGGGAGCACTCGGGCATCGCGCTGCCCGAGCTCGTCGACCGCTTGATCGAGCTGGCGCTGGAGCGCCGCCGCGAAACCGACTCACTCGAGATCCGCTTCAGGAAGTGAGTCACTCCGTGAAGAAGCGGACCAGCTCCGCTTCCATCGCGGCCGCGTCGGCGAAGCCGAGCTCGATGAGCTCCGAGGCGTACTCGCCGTCGAAGAGCAGGTAGCTGGCCAGATCGGCCTCGTTCTCGGGCGAGCCGCGGGTCAGCGCGCCGAACGCGAGCTGGCCGAGCCAGCTGCCGTCGGGCCGCGAGCGCAGCCGCGCGACGTGGCGCGCCGCGATCACGCCGATGTCGCGGCTCGGCGTGATGAAGCAGTCGTCGACGACCCGGAAGCCGAGCCCGCGCTCCTTCTTCACCTGCACGTTCACGCGGTCGAGATACTCCTCGCCGTACACCTCGAGCCCTGCGCGGAGGATGCGGTTCACCACGCGCATCTGGCCCAGG
>Ga0335077_10005603_pt1 | contig 15431 bp, 11 predicted proteins | sample Lox_Sample_31_FD_207151 | JGI IMG/M metagenome (GOLD analysis project Ga0335077, IMG submission 207151) | Soil microbial communities from Loxahatchee National Wildlife Refuge, Florida, United States - Lox_Sample_3.1 | ecosystem: Environmental > Terrestrial > Soil > Wetlands | place: USA... | reverse complement strand
TATCCACCCGAGTGCATCGGCACCCTTCTGGCTTTGCCTAAGGCGAGTACGTTAAGATCACTGCGGGTCGTGACCGGAGTCACTGCCGGGCGTAGCTGAACCGGACAAGAATTGACGGCGAGCATGAACTTGGACGGCTGGTTGAAATCCGGCATTGAATACGGCTGGGACTTGCTGTGCTCGGCGGCAGAAGGCGTACGCTCGGCCGAGGAGCAGATTCGCGAGGAGGAATCTCCCGCTGCGGTGCTGCGGCGCTCGGCGCGCAACTCCATAGGCCCAAGTGTGGCCGTAGCGTCTCTAGGACTCGCGGCCGGTTACCTGGTGAGTCGGCGCAAGTCGGGCCATCGCATGGCCGCAGCTTTTGGCATCGCTGGAGCGCTGATCGGGTTTGCCGGAGGAATGGCCTGGAGTACACGGAACATGACGGGAGACATGGCCCGCGGCGCAAAAAAGAAGATCGACGCCACCCGCAACGCTCACTGGCTGAGCAAGCATCCCGTCGATTACGCCTAGCTCGCCGCGTTGCAGCAGGTTTGTCGCGGTGGTAACCTTGCAGCTCGCTGTGAGCGGGAGTAGTTCAGCGGTAGAACGCCAGCTTCCCAAGCTGGATGTCGCGGGTTCGATCCCCGTCTCCCGCTCCACCTTGTCCAGTACCCGCAAGGAGCCCCGGACTTGACCAAGGACGAGGTTCGCACACGGATTCAAGAGATTGGCATCATTCCAGCGGCGCGGGTAGCGTCCGCGGAAGAAGCCCGCTTCGCCGCCGCCGCGGTCTTCCAGGGTGGAATCCCCATCGTGGAAATTCCCCTGACCGTCCCTGACGCTGTGGGCGTGATTGCGCAAGTGTCACGCCACACTCCGGAGATGATCGTGGGCGCGGGCAGCGTAGATGACGCCAAGTCCGCACGCCTCTGCCTGGAGGCGGGGGCGCGTTTTCTGACCACGGACGCGCTCGATTTGGCGATCGTGGATTTCGCCGTGAACCAGAACATCGTGATGCTGGCCGCGGCCATGACCCCTACCGAGGTGGTCTCGGCGTGGAAGGCCAGGTCGGATTTCGTCAAAGTGTTTCCCTGCGGACCGCTGGGCGGCGAGCATTACATCCGGGCTTTGAAGGCGCCTTTTCCCAACATTCCCCTGGTCGCAGCCGGAGGGGTGAATCAGAAAACGGCAGTGGGCTTCATTCTCGCCGGAGCCGTTGCCCTGGGCGTCGGCAAGGAGCTGATCCCGAGAGAAGCCGTCGAGGGGCGCAACGCCAATCAGATCCGGGAACTGGCGCGCCGGTTCCTAGGCTTCGTGCAGGAGGCGCGCGCCCGCATGGCGCCGCGGCGGGCGAGCGTCACTCCCTCGAAATGACTCCTATTCCTCCTCCTCCGGTGTGGGCAGCACGTCATCGGGACCCGCGATCAGCACGTAAAGAGTAGGCAGCAAGATCACGCTGAGAACCAGATCGGTGATCAAGCCGCCCACGATCACGATAGCGAACGGGCGCTGCGAATCTGAACCGATATCGTGCGAGAGCGCCGCTGGCAGCAGTCCCAGCGTTGCCACCAGCATCACCATCATCACCGGCCGCAGCGTGCGCACCGCGCCCTCGGTGGCGGCGTCGAAGGCGGGCGCGCCCTTGGCGCGCAGTTGATTGATGTACTCCAGCATGATGACGCCAGTCTGTACCGAAACCCCGAATAGCGCCAGGAAGCCAACTCCCGACGACACGCTGAAGTGGGTTCCAGTCACCAACAGCGCCAGCAGTCCGCCGATTGGAGCGATGGCGAGGGTCAGCAGAATCAGTCCCGCCCACTTGAGCGAGTGGAAGGCGCTGTAGAGGATCAGGGTGATCACCAGAATGGTGACGGGCACGATCACCGCCAGCCGGTGGCTGGCCCGCTTCTGGCTTTCGTACTCACCGGTCCAGTCCAACGTGAAGCCAGTGGGCAGTTGGACCTTGTCATGAACCTCGCGGATGGCCTCCTCCACAGCGCTTCCCTGATCACGCCCGCGCACGCTGTACTTGATGGCGATGTAGCGGGAGTTGCCTTCGCGGTAGATCATGGAAGCGCCGTCCTGCACTTCGATGCTGGCCAGTTGCGCGAGCGAGACCCGCTCGCCGCTGGGCGCGAGTATGCGAATGTTGGCGATATCCTGCACGGTGCGGCGATATGGTTCCTGGTAGCGCACCACCAGGTCAAAGCGCTGTTCGCCCTTCAAGATCTGGCTCACCGCCTTGCCCCCGACGGCCGTCTCTATGGCGTCCTGCACGTCGGCAACATTGATGCCGTAGCGATCCGCCTTGACGCGGTCCACGGTCAGGTTCACATTCGGCTGCCCCAGCACGCGGAAGATGCCCAGGTCCTGAATTCCCCGCACCCCGGACATCACCGACATGATCTCGTCAGCCTTGCCCTCGAGTTGCTTCAGGTCGGGGCCGATGATCTTGACTGCCAACTCCCCTTTTACGCCGCTGACCGCTTCCTCAACGTTATCGGAAATGGGTTGCGAAAAGCCCCAGATCACGCCCGGGATCTTTTCAACTTCGTCGTCGAGGGCCGAGATCAGTTCGTCTTTGTGTCCGTGGAACTGTGCCCGCCATTCCGTGCGAGGCTTGAGATCGATGAAGTATTCGGTGTTGAAGAATCCGGTGGGGTCGGTGCCATCGTCAGAACGGCCGACCTGTGATACCACCTGCATGACTTCGGGAAAACGCGCGAAGGCGACCCGGGCCTGGTCCATGAGGCGAATGCCTTCGCTCGGTCCGGTGCTGGGCGGCAGCGTGCCGCGCGCCCAGATGGCGCCCTCGTCGAGGTGGGGCAGGAACTCTGAACCGATGACGCCGCTGAACGCCAGAAACAGCGTCAAGGCCAGCACGGCCACGCCGCCGCCGAGGGTGATGCTGCGATGCTGTATCGCCCACCGCACATCAGTGCGGTAATGGTTCGTCAGCCAGACCAGCACCGGGTTACGCCACTCACTGGCTCGTTCACGGAACAAAAAGCTCGCCAGCACCGGGGCCAGCAGGATGGAAAACACCAGCGCGCCCAGAAGCGCGAAAGCTACGGTCCACGCCATGGGTCGGAACAGCCGGCCTTCCACCCGCTGCAGGGTGAAGATCGGCATGTATGCCGTAATAATGATGATGATGGCGTAAAACACCGGCCGCTGGACTTCATGCGCCGCAGTGCGGATGGTCTCGGCGATGGTACGGTGGTTGTCGTGGTCACTTTCGAGATGGCGCAGGATGTTTTCAATCATCACCACGCAGCCATCCACCACCATGCCGAAATCCAGCGCTCCCAGAGAAAGCAAGTTGGCCGGGATATGGCGCAGGTCGAGCAGGATGGAGGCGAACAGCAGCGAAAACGGGATCGTTAGGGCGACGATGAACGCGCTGCGAGCATTGCCCAGGAAAAGAATCAGAACGATGACAACCAGAATGATGCCTTCGGTCAGGTTGTGCAGGACGGTGTGGGTGGTGTAGCGGATCAGGTCGCTGCGGTCGAGGTGAGGAACAATCCTGACCCCGCGCGGCAGCACGTGTTCGTTGATGTCCTGAACTTTGGCATGCAACGCCCGCAGGACGGAGTCTGATTCCGCGCCTTTGCGGATCTGCACGATGCCTTCCACCACGTCGTCGTAATCGATGACCTTGCCGTCTTCGCGGTGGATGGACCTGCCCAGCTTCCCGAGCCGGATCTTGGGCCCCTGGGTGACTACCGCCACGTCGCGCACTCGTACTGGGGTCCCACCTTGCGTCTTGAGAAAAGTGGCCCCGATGTCTTCCACGTTGCGCATCAGTCCCATGGCGCGCACGTTGAGCGCCTGTTGTCCCTGCTCGATGAAGCTACCGCCGGCGTTCACGTTGTTGGCGGCCAGCGCCTGCTCCACCTGGCCGATGCTAAGGCCGTAAGACACCAGTTTTTCCGGGTCCACTTGCACCTGGTATTCGCGCGTCTCGCCGCCGAAAATGGAGACCGCAGCTACGTCCGGCACCGACATCAACTGCTTGAACACCACCCAGTCCTGCAGCCGCTTCAGTTCCATGGTGTCGTACAGCGGATTGGTGCTCTCCAGGGTGTAGAAGTAGAGCTGTCCTGTAGGGCTGAAATCGGGGCCAAGCTGCGGGTTAAGGTTCGCCGGCAGGTTGACCTGCGACAACCGCTCAAACACCTGCTCGCGATTCACCAGATTTTCGGATTCATCGTCAAACAGGACGGTGACGAAGGAGAGTCCGGAAAGCGAGATCGAACGCAGGTGGCTCAGGTGCGGCACTCCGTTCAGCTGCGTCTCGATGGGTATCGTGACCTGCTGCTCCACCTCCTCGGCAGCGCGCCCAGGCCACTGCGTGATTACCCAGACATACTTGTCGGCCACATCGGGGTAAGCCTCCACCGGCAGCTTGTGGAACGAGATGATGCCCCAGATCAGCAGCAGAACGCCCAGGCTGAGCACCATCACCTTATTGTGGAGCGCGAAATCGACCAGGTAGCGGATCATGCGCTATTCCGCCTCGGCTGCTCCCGCGAATTGCAAGGCGTTGACCACCACCTTGTCGCCGGCGGTCAGCCCTGCCAGTACTTGGCGCATGCCGTCGCGGGTGGTGGCGCCGGCCTGAATTTCGGTGCGGCGAAAGCGGTTGCCGCCTTCTGGACGGAACACCCAGTCGCGGTCATGCAGGCGCAGAACCGCGCTCGCCGGAACCAGCGCTCGCAGTTGCTCCTGCCGGGAGCGGAACACCGCGGTTGCGAACATGCCCACCCGCAACAGGCGGTCGGGATTGTCCAGTTCCAGGCGCACCTTGGCGGTGCGAGTGTTGGGATCGAGCACGCGGCCGATATTGGCCACCCGCGCCTGCAGCTTGCGGTCCGGATAAGCCGCCAGACGCACCTCGGCGAAATCTCCTACGTGCACCTCGGCGAGCCGGTTCTCGTATACGTCACAGAGCACCCAGACCCTCGACAGGTCAGCGATGACAAACAGGTTCGGAGAATTATCCAGCGACCGCACACCACTTCCCCCAGCGATGTTCTGCTCCACGACGGTGCCACTGATTGGCGCGCGCACCGGCACGATCGGCGAAGGATGGTCGAGGTCGGCTCCCAGCACCTTCAGGTGCTGCGTCGCTGTCTCCACATCGACTTTCGCTTTTTGCTCCGCGTCCTCCGCCGTCTCCAGATCCTTCTGTGCGATCGCGCCCCGCGCATACAGCGATTGGGCCCGATCCAACTGCTTCTGCGCCAGCGTGAGGTCGACGCGAAATTTCTGATAATCGGAGAAGGCGGCGGACACATCGGAACTGTTGATCTCCAGCAGTACCTGGCCCTTGTTGACGTCGTCGCCGAGCTTGGTGCGGATTTCCACCACCCTTCCGCCGGCCAGCGACAGCACCGGCACCGAGCGGTTCACATCGGGCGCCACCACCCCATTCACCAGCATCTCGTCCGCACTGGGACGCTGCTCGACCGTCACCACGGAAAACCGCTCCGGATGCGGTACTTCGATGATGCTGGGATCCGGCGCTTTCTCCACCTTGACCTGGGAAGGCTCCAGCGATGCCTGTCGGGAACACCCCAGCAACAGCGCAGCGAGCAAGGCGGCGCTGAGCAGCGGCCGAAGATAGCGCAATAAGTGTTGCTGTCGCATGGGATCACCTCGTCCCACATGAATGGTTGCCGGCATGAATCGTGGGGCACCGTTCCGTGTGGCGGCCGATGTCGGCTGCAAGCGAGCATCCGCGCTCCGCAAACCTGCGCCAATCGGCCGTTGCTGTTAGCCTGGAGGTCTAGACGTGTACAAGCGCAGGGGGAGCACGCCCATGTGAGGGACCAAACCGAAACAGCAAGGTACCGACGGTGCGATCAGGGTACGGGGCCGTAGGAATTCCGTCGACGGGCGAAACGAAGCTAGTTCGGGCAGGAATTGCCGCAGAAAGATGAATTATGGGAAACGAGTGGAAGCCTCTGTCGCTTCCGCTGGCCTTCAGCTTGGAGGCAGATTCCTCCATCTCCTGCCGCAAGGCATGCAGATCGTCTGAGGCGGAAATAACTGGAAACAGCATGATAAGGGCGCAGGTCAGCACCCCCAGACGCAGCAACGGGCCGCGGCCGTGTCCACACGAAGACCGCGTCTGCCGGCGCCACGCTACCAGGGCCGGCACCGCCAATAACAACCAACAGAGATTGAGAGAAATCTCCATGCTGGAAGAACCCATAACCACGTCTGCCCGAGCACAATTCTAATGAAAATTTGCGGGAAAAGGGCGCGAAACCCCGCAACGAATCCATAGAGGTATATGCTTTTGCTATTCCAGTGCGGCGATCGCTTGCTCCGGCGTCGCTTGCTGGACAACGGCTGCCGCAAGCTTCGGCTCCCCAGCCGTTCTTATCAGTGAGGTGGCTATGAGCAAATACATCTGCTTGCTCGTACTTGTGCTAAGCGGCGTGATGGTCTGCGCCGAATGCAAGCCGGGGTACCAATCCGCCAAGGTGGTGAAAGTGCTTGCCGTCTCAAGCGGGGTCTCAGCCCCAGCCCGAGCCGACGAGGAGCCCTCGCAACCCGCCGTGCGAAGGGCGCACTCGGTAATTTTCAGCGCCGGCGGCAAGCAGTATGGATTGCGATTGCCGCCCGGCTCCGACGTGAGCGTAGCCGCCGGTGACGAGGTCTGCTTGGGCGAAGAGGGAAAAACGATGCGAGTGCTTACCCAAAACGGAAAAACGCTGCCAGGCGCGGTTTACCCCATCCGCCAGATGCCCCAACTGCAGTAGACCTCTCACAAAAAAAAGCCCCGGGGAAATTCCTCCCGGGGCTGCACGAGTTCAGCCTTACTCAGTAATGATCGTGATGGTGGCGGGTGGCGGCGTCGGCGTTCACCAAGCCCGCGCCAGTAAAGTGGTTGGGTGTAATCCGTTTTTCGACGTGGAAGGTGCCTGTCGCAGTGCTGGCGTCGTCTAGAGTCACAGTGACAAGGCCGCCTGCCACGCGATCAGCGTCGAACGGGAACTGGAACGGCAGAATCGACGCAAAAATGAAATTGGCGAAGGTAAGTTCATCGCCGGCCCCAAAGGTGCCGGGTTTGAAAGTCAGGGTGAGGGTAGTCAGATCGGCGCTGCGAGTAGCGGTCACGTCGGTGGGGAGAAGCCCCTTGGCCGTGCCGACAAAGAAGCCCGTAGTTGTGCTCGCAGGGTTCGACCAGTGCATGCTGGGGGTTGTGAGATTTATGGACACACTGTTCACGGTGTGCTTCGTGTGCCGATCCACCTTCAGACGCCAGTAGTCTCTCTGGCGCGCAAAGTCGCCGTTGGCGGATGCTTCCACCGGTCCGGCTTTGGTGGAGGCCAAAGCGCGGTCAATGGAAAGCGGCACGGGGGTGGCAGTATCCTGCAGCCGATCGTAAAGGTCTGCGGCGCGAATGCTGCCCGGCCCGCCGGTTGCCTGAATTACCAGTAAGCCGACGGCAGCCGCGTCGGGGGCGGCGGCGCTGGTGCCGAAGAAGTTCGGAAAGCCGTTGCCGTCGGTATCGCTTCCGAAGAACGTGGTATCCACGCCGTCAATTGCGGTGATTTGCGGTGTTAAGCGTATTTCGGGTTCATGCAGCCGGTTGCCGAACTTGTCGAACAGGATGGTGACCGGTCCCGGGGAACTGAAGTCCTCGGGGAAGTTGGTGATGGGATAGTACATCGCGGCTACACCTTGCCCATGCTTGGCAGCGGGGTGACCCCAGGTCGTGGGTGCGTCCTGGCGCTCGCTCTCGCCCGTGCCGTTGATGTCGACGTACTTGAATCGCCGCGCCGGACCGTCGTTCATCTTGGCGATGACGACCTGGTAGCTGCCGGGATTGACTTCCCACAGTTGAATCGCCTCGTCCTCAGCGATGTTGTTGTCGGTGGTGAAAAAGACGTTGGGGCTGGTAATGGGATTCTCGAAGCTGCCATCAGCATCGAAGATGTAAACGAAGTAGATCGTCTGCACCTTGCCCAGGAAGAACGGCTCAGCCCACTGGAAATCACCAATGTCACCGAAGTAGGAAATGTAACTCTGGGAGATGGCGACATCTTCGTCGTGATGGCCCCGGCGGCTATCGTGGCCGTCGATGCCTTCCGGGTGGGTCACCGTGAAGTGAGGAGCGTTGAAGTTGTGGAGGCTCTCCGGAATGGGCAATCCGTTGGCGGTATTGAACGCCACCAGGGAAGCCAGGTCGAGATTGGATTTGCCTTCCGCGACCAGTTTTTGGGCGCGCTCGAAGGGGACTGCTGAGTAATCCGCCTCGTAGCCCTCCAAGCCGTTGTTGAAGGCGGAGGCGAAGTAAACGCCACCCTCCTTCACCACCTGGTCGACCGTTTGCGCTAGCAGTCCATCGGAGTACATCGGTTCGTCGAAATAGGTCACGTCATCCACTTCGACGTCGGCATGATATTCACGCCGCAGGTTGAGCATGTTGTTGGAAAAATCGACCTCGCCCACGAAAGCCGTGGCGAATGCCAACCCTGCGTCGGGGGCGATATCATGGACTAACTGCAGCATAGCCCGGCCTTCGTCGGTTCCGCCTGGAAAGTCCTCCAGCACCACCACTCCGGTCGGCAGGTCGCCGGTAGCGACATCCTGGGCCGCGTGGGTGCTGCAACTGGTGCAAGTATCGTAGCTGTCGGACATGGCGCCGAGCTTGGTGCCGGTGCCGTCAATGCCACGGGCCTGGGCCAGATCCGCTTTCTCGGCGGCTACCGCCTGGCTCTGGACGGAGCCGGCATGAGAGACCGGGCGCTGCACCGCGAGAATGCTTTTCAGTCCCGCTACGCCGGCTGCACTGCGCGCCAAGCCGAGTGGCAGATAACCTTCCAGCAGACTGGGATCCATCAGGCTGATGGCTTGCAACTGGAAACCGCTGAGCCTCAGTTGAGGCAGAACTTGATCGGAGGTGACGCCGGGGGCCAAACGGATGTGCACTAGCACGTCGCCCGACGGAGACGTCAACTGGAGCTTCATGACCTCAGCCAGCTTGGGACTGCCGAATTCGTAGAGCTGGACCAACTGCTCCAGCCCGCGCCCAAGCGCGGCGGATTGTGCCCAACCGGAAGCCGTAACAACGCAGACCAAGAACAGCAGGGAGCCACAAATCAGGAGCTTTCTTGCCGGGGAAACACGCATAGTCAAACTCCTCCTTGGAGTTTTGGAATACACAGAAAAACCACCCGGGGCGCCCGCGAGGCGCCCAGTGTCCTGCTTGCCTGGGATTCGAAGAGAGCGGCTACCTAAGTCGCTTCTGAGGAGACTGGTCCGAGCGCACGCGACCAGCAGAAAGCTACTCCTGGTACCGGCCGGAGTTTACTCCTGCAATCCCGGTTGTCAAGCCTCAAGTTGTAAAATAATTGTCACGCTTGCGGCCGTAAACCCGCGCTCCGCGCCGGTTTCCACGAAGCAGCGAGCTGCCCAAGAGGTTTACGCTTCTCGAATTTTTTCCGAAGGTCGATCGCGTAGCCGCGCACGCGGCCGGCGCAAGACCCTGTTTCGGCGCAATTTTTCCAGAAGCTGAGGAGCAAGATGAACGTGAAACTGGAAAAGTGGATCTAAAATCCTGTAGCCGCCGGCGCCGCCCTCCTGCTAACTTGTCCGGTCCCATGGCCAAGCACTTGATCGCGCTTTTTGCTCTGCTCTCGGTTTCGGCCTTGGCCCAGAGCCTGCCGTCGGATTCGCTGGAACAGGGCGCCTGGGAACTCGGCCTGTGGACCGCTGGCGGCCACAGCGTCTCCGGTGGCACCGGCGACACCGGCGTGTGGGACGCCGGAGTGCGCGTCGGCAAGGTGCTCACCGCTGAGCACGGATCCGGCCTGCTGCGCGGCAATCTCGAGTACGCCATGGATTTCATCCCCGCCTATCTGCTGGTTTTTCCCAGCCGAACGTCGTACGCGGGCGGATTCGATCCCTTCATGCTTAAGTGGAATTTCACTAGCGGCGGGAAAGTCGCGCCCTATCTGGAACTTGGCGGCGGCGTGCTGATCTCCCTCGACAATGTTCCACCCGGCACCAGCAACGTGAACTTCATGCCGCAGGCCAGTTTCGGAGTGCAGATTTTCACTCGCGAAAAGCGCGCCATCTCCATTGCCGCGAAGTATGTGCACATCTCCAATGCAGGCCTGGCTACACTCAACCCCGGCCTCAATACACTCCAATTCTCGGTCGGGTATCACTGGTTCAAGTGAAGGGCGGAACAGTTCGCTCTGTCAGGTGAGACAGAACTCGGCAAATGCACCACATAGCCGCCGGACGCGTGCCACTCAGAAGCGGGTTGCCAGCTCCAGTTGGTCCAGGCGGACTTCACGTACTCCCGGCACCGCTCGAACAATGCCGCCGATGGTCTTGACCTGTGCCGGACTCACGATGTCTCCCTTGATGGACACCGATCCGTTTTGCGCCACTACCCCGAACTGCAGGTCCGCCGTGGCCGGGTTCATCGCCAGGCTGGCCTTTACGCGGCCGGCCTTGGCCAGATCGTCTAGCGCGCGTTGAGTTTCTGGCGTCGACGCAAAACACTTAAGCTGCGACACGGTGGAGATCACGTCGCAAGCTTCTTCCAGATTCATCTGTTCCAGATTGAGCACAAGGTCGTAGAGCGATGCGTCTCGCCAATCGATGCCATAGAGGAACTGGGTCCACTTACGCCGGTCCTCATCCATCTTTTCGACGTAGGCGATGGCTTCCTTGCGATTGCACTTCAGCCGGTCCTGCACTTTGCCGATGCGGAATTCCATGGGAGCAACGATGCGGGTGCGCAGCACGTGCGGCCCATTGCCCAGCAGCAAGTGACCGGCCAGGCCGTGATAGATGGCGTTTCCGGTCCTGACCTCCTCGGTCAGCGCTGCCTGAATGAAAGCGAGATAAATGTATTTCGTGTGCTGGGACTGGCCCATGAAGGCCGGCGGCTTTTCAATCGCGGTTCTCAGGGCCTCCTGTGACACCCCCCAGGCCGCCGCTTTCTGGATAATCTGATCGCGATCGATTGAGCGGTAGCCCAGCCGTTTGGCGAGGGCCTCGGCCAGCATCTTGCCCCCGCTGAAAGATCCTCGGGAAATGGTGATGATCGGCACACGACCTCCTCTGCGCCTGCCCCACCGGCGCCAGGCTGATGAGTACCATGGGTACATCCGGAATACGGTGATGGGCCTCACCGTTGCGTGTGCGTACCCGGCGATGCCCGACTTCCGCTACAATGCGGTTGCAACGGTCGGCCTTGGTCCGGGGGGATTTTGTGTGTAAGGCTGTGTGTTCACGCGTCCTGTTTGGCGCGTTGACCTTGTGCCTTCCGGCATCGCTTGTCGGGGCACAAAATCCTGCGCCCGGTCTCAATCTTAAGGACTACACCATACCTGCCGGCGCAATCCTCCGCATGGAACTTTCCGGGCCCGTCAACGTTTCCCACCTGAAGCCGGGTAGCGAACTAGCCGGACAACTGGTCCGCCCTGTGTACGTATACGACCACGCGCTCATTCCCGCCGGCAGCCAGGTGCACGCCGTGGTGGACAAGGTCGAAAAGCAGAAGGTGGCCGAAAAGAAAGGCCTGATGGAGCGTGTGGATAACCTGCGCAGCCTGGGATTGAATCGCCACAATTTCTACGATGTCAGCCTCCGCGAGGCCACGGTGAAGCTGCCTTCGGGCACTGAGGTCCCGATGGATCTGCGATTTATCCGTGGCGGCGAAGAAGTGCGTCTGCAGGCCAGCGAGGAAGGCCAGATGAAGGTCGGAGGCACGACCAGCACGGATCTGGCCCAACACGCGCCCGGCGTCTCGCAGGTCGCCAGCATCAAACACGGCAAGAAACAGGCAGAGGAGTTCCGGCATCCGATGGCAACACTCGAAGTTGCGCGGGCGGCGCGCCTTGAGTTGCCGGCACAGCCGGAGGTCCCGCGTGCCACCGCGCAGCCGGTGACGATCCCGCAGGGCACGCATGCCGACTTTCTGCTGCTTACCGAGCTTCGCGCGAGCGACAGCAAACAGGGAGAAGCTTTCCAGGCGCGGCTGCTGGAGCCTATCTTCCAGCCCGATGGCCATCTTCTCGTACCGGAAGGCAGCCTGCTCGATGGCCACATTAGCAAGCTGGTGCAGCTGCGGCGGATGAGCCGCGCGGCTTCGATGTATCTGGTCTTCGACCGGCTCACCGAGCCCGGCGGCGATTCGCAGAAGGTCGCAGCTTCACTCGCAGGCGCGGAAGTGGGCAAAAAGGCCCCGGTCAACATGGATCCCGAGGGCGGGCTGCACGGCAAGGGCGGTACCAAGAGTCTGGCGACGCGCCTGGTGATCGGGACCGTTTCCGAACGGGTGGTGGACGAAGCAGTGGAAATGGCGATGCACGCCGTTGCGCCCTACGCCGGCGCCGCCACCGGCCGCAGCTTCATCAGCAGGCGCCCATGTCGGCGATTTCGTGCTTGAACCGGCGCGAGGAGGTAGTGGTTTGGCCGTTGGCGTTGCATTTTGCAGGGAGGCGAAATTCTACTCCGGGCTTTTCACGCTCGCCCTTAGTTCGGCCACGATCTCCTGCGCCGCCTGGCGCGCTCTGTCGATTTGGTCCGGGGGAAACGAAATCGCACCCACCCGCGCGTGGCCGCCGCCGCCATAGCGTTCACAAATCTCCGCCAGGTTCACCAGGTGGTTGGCGTGCGTCCAGGGATTCGATCCCACAGAGACCTTGGTCCGGAAGCTGCTCTTGCTCAGTCCCACGCTGTAGACGCATTCCGGAAAGAGATGGTAGGGGATGAACTTGTTGTAGCCCTCAAGCTCCTGGTCGGAGATGTCGTAGAACACGGCGCCGTCGCGGTATTCGGCACGCTGGCGCATGGTTTCGATGGAGCGCTGATGGCGCTCCAGCAGAGGCTTCATCAGCGGAGCCACGAAAGGCTCCTCCAGCACCGCGGCCAGAGGATGGTAGGCGAGCAGCGGTACCAGCCGCGGCATGAAGGTGGGGTCATGGGTGGCTTCGATGATCATGGTCAGGCGCATGGCGGGCTCGCGCATCTCCACCGCACTGCGCGCGTCGGGGAACTGCGCTCCGTCGATGATGTCCGCCCACTCGATCAGTTCCGCCACCGGCGCCGGGTGGAAGCCGAAGCGCTGCTCCGCCACCGTGGCCAGGAACTTGGTGCAGCTCTTGAAGTCGGGATCGTAGAACTTGGTGTTGGACTGCTGCTGCTCGAAGTGGGCCGCATCTTCCGGCGTGAGAAACGCGCTCTGATGGTGGTCGAACCACCAGGTGATGCGCGGTGAAGTGGAGTACTTGAAATCAACGATGGCGTTCTCGTCGCCGTCGAATTTGGATTCGTCGAACAGGCTGCCGGCGCGGTGCACCAGCCCGCTGAAGACGAACTCGGCGTCGCCGCGAATGCGCTCACGATAGAAGCGCGCAAACAGCGATGCACATGCGGCGCCGTCAAAACATTTGTCATGAAAGAACACCCGGACGCGCACCAGAACCTCTTTTCTCTTTCTCCCTCGCCGCCCAAAAAGTGGGGCACTCCCCCCGCGCCCTGGCGCGAAGGGAAAAGTACATACAAATGACACTCTGGGAGGGGAAAGTCAATAGCCGGAGTCTCTGTCCGGTTGCTATCATCGTTGTCTGGAGAAGCAAACCCTGCGTCCGCCGCTCATCTCGCTCGATAACGTCACCGTACTCCGCGGCGGCCGGGAAGCGCTCGCAGGTGTCTCCATGCGCGTCGACGCGGGCGAACACGTCTGCATCCTTGGCCCTAACGGCTGTGGCAAATCGACGCTCATTAAAACCATAACCCGCGAATGCTACCCCGTTGCGCGTGAAGGCTCGGCACTCTCCATCTACGGCCGCGAGAGCTGGAACATTTTTGAGCTGCGGATGCTGCTGGGGATCGTCTCGCCCGATCTGCTGGCTTCCTGCACCGGCGACGCCACCGGGCGCGACGTCGTGCTCTCGGGGTTCTTCAGCAGTACGCGGATTTTTGAGCACCATCAGGTCCGGCCGGAGCTGATCGAGCGCACCGACGCCATCCTGGCGCGTCTGGGAGCGGCGCACCTCGCCGGCCGGCCGGTGGCGGAGATGTCCTCCGGCGAAGCCAAGCGCATCCTGATCGCGCGCGCCCTGGTCCACGCTCCGCAGACCCTGCTCTTCGACGAGCCCAGCAACACCCTCGACATCGCCGCGCAATACCAGTTGCGGGAAACCATGCGGCAACTGGCGCGCGAGGGCATCGGGATTCTGCTGGTCACTCATCACCTCGCCGACATCATTCCCGAGATCGAACGCGTGATCCTGCTGCGCCAGGGCCGCATCCTGGCCGACGGCGCCAAGGAGGCGGTGCTCACCCACGAGCGGCTCAGCGAACTGTTCGGCGTTCCCGTGACCATCACCCGCGACGACGGCTATTTTCATTTGCGGTAGTCGTCTACCTGCTGGTCCGGCGATTCTCTTTTCCCAATCACCCAATGACCCAATGACTCAATGACCCAATCTCCTTTATCCTTTCTCTGCCATGTCCACGCTTGTCGAATGTGTACCCAATTTTTCCGAAGGCCGTGACCGGGCCAAGGTGGACGCCATCATCGAAGCCATGAAGGCGCCGGGCGTCTACCTGCTCGACCGCGAGATGGATGCCGACCACAACCGCTCGGTCATCACTCTGGTGGGCGACCGCGAGGCCATCGCCGAGGCTGCCATCCGCGGCGTCGGCCGCGCCGCCGAGTTGATCGACCTCACCAAGCACCAGGGCGCGCACCCGCGCATGGGCGCCGCCGACGTCATTCCATTTGTGCCCATTGAGGGATTGGCGCTCGAAGACTGCGTCGCCATCGCCCGCCACGTCGGGGAAGAAATCTGGAAGCGCTACCAGATCCCGGTCTATCTCTACGAAGCTGCGGCGGCTACGCCCGAGCGCCAGAACCTGGAAAACATCCGTCGCGGACAATTTGAAGGATTACGTGAAGAAATCGCCACTAACCACGCCCGCCGTCCTGACTTCGGCGAGCCGCGTATCCACCCCACCGCGGGCGCGACCGTGGTGGGCGCGCGCAAGTTCCTCATCGCCTACAACATCTATCTGAACACCGCCGACGTTGAGATCGCCAAGCAGATCGCCAAGGCGGTGCGCTTCTCGAATGGCGGCCTGCGCTACGTCAAGGCCGCGGGCTTCCCCGTGCGTGGGCTGGCGCAGGTCTCGATGAATCTCACCGACTTCGAACAGACACCGATCGCGCGCGTCTTCGAATACGTCCGCCGGGAAGCCGCCCGCTACGGAGTGATGCCGGCGTTCAGCGAGATCGTGGGGCTGATCCCGAAGAAGGCTCTGGAGATGGCCTCGGAGTGGTTTCTGCAGATCGAGAACTTCGATTCTTCGCTGATCCTCGAGAACCGCTTGCAGGCGATCATGGGCGGCAAGATGGCGGTGGGCGGACTGCGCGCCGGAGTCGAGCCGTTCGTGGAGCAGCT
>Ga0335077_10005602_pt1 | contig 15433 bp, 17 predicted proteins | sample Lox_Sample_31_FD_207151 | JGI IMG/M metagenome (GOLD analysis project Ga0335077, IMG submission 207151) | Soil microbial communities from Loxahatchee National Wildlife Refuge, Florida, United States - Lox_Sample_3.1 | ecosystem: Environmental > Terrestrial > Soil > Wetlands | place: USA... | reverse complement strand
CCGCGTCGCCGAGGAACTCCAGCCGCTCGTTGGTGGGCAGGCCGCCGTTCTCGTAGGCGAACGACCGGTGCGTGAGCGCACGCTCCAGCAGCTCCGGGCTGAGGCCCGCGTCGAGCGCCTGCAGCAGGGCGGCGCCCTCAGGCTGGCTGCCTCGTCCTTCGTGCTCGGCGGCGCCTTTCATGCTGTCCTCCTGCCCCAGGACTTCTCTGGGGGTGCCCGTCGGCCGCGAGGCCCGCGCCGGGCGGATCCGTCAGCACCGTCAGGATGGTGCGATCACCTGACGGCGGTTGTAGGTGCCGCAGGTCGGGCACGCGGTGTGGGGCAGCTTGGGGTCCCGGCATTGCGGGCAGCGCACCAGCGCGGGGGCGGTGGTCTTCCACTGCGCCCGCCGCGAGCGGGTGTTGCTGCGCGACATCCTCCGCTTAGGGACGGCCACGTCCACTCTCCTCACTTATCTCCGGCGCAGGCCGGGCGACCGGTTCTCCCTGCGTCATCTGTTGCCGCAGCCCCGCCCATCGCGGGTCCGTGGCACGCTCATGCCCGTGGTCCGGGCCCGCCCGGGCGAGCAGCGCCCCGCACTCGGTACACAGTCCGGGGCAGTCCGGCCGGCACAGTGGCGCGAGCGGCAGCGCGAGCACCAGGGCATCGCGGAGCACCGGCTCGAGGTCGAGCAGGTCCCCGTCCAGAGCGTACCCGCCCTCGTCCGCATCCCCGGCGCCTTGCTCATAACTGAACAGCTCCTGGCAGCGGACCTCCACCATCTGCGCCACCGGCTCCAGGCACCTGGCGCACTCGCCGGTGACCGGCGCCACCGCCGTCACGGTGGCGAGCACACCCTCGGTCACCGACTCCAGCGTGACGTCCAGCCGGAGGTCTGATCCCTCCGGGATGCCGGCCATGCCGGTGTGCAGGTCCGCGGGAGCGGGCACGGTCCGGGTCTCGGTACGTGCCGACCCCGGGCGGCGCGGGAGGGCCCGGGTATCGAGCACCAGCGGCCCACGGGGATCGAGACGGGCCGTGGACGTCCTGCGTGAATGTGGCATGGCAACATGGGTATCGGGCGGATCAGGGATAGGCCAGCTTACCCAGTGGGCTCGCGGAACCCCAACTCGTGACGGCCGGCCGCCCGGCCGTGGGTCAGGACTGCGCCAGCCGCGCCAGCAGCCGCCCGTGCACCGGCTCCGGCACCAGCGAGGTGACGTCGCCGCCGTATTTGGCGATCTCCTTGACCAGGCTGGAGCGCAGGAAGGAGTAGAGCGGGTTGGCCGTCATGAACAGCGTCTCGATCCCGGCGAGCCGGTAGTTCATCTGCGCCATCTCCATCTCGTACTCGAAGTCGCTGACCGCGCGCAGGCCCTTCACGATCGCGGAGATGCCGCGGTCGCGGCAGAAATCAACCAGCAGGCCGGTGAACTTGTCCACGCCGACGTTGGGCAGGTCGCTGGTGACCTCCCGGAGCATGCCGAGCCGTTCCTCGACGGTGAACAGCCCCTCCTTGGCCAGGTTCGCGCCGACCACGACCAGCACCTCGTCGTGGAGCCGGGCCGCGCGGCGGATGATGTCAAGATGCCCGTTGGTCACGGGGTCGAACGAGCCTGGGCAGGCGACACGACGCACGCGGTCACGCCCTTCCCTTACGACGCTTCAGCTGCGGCGAGACCGTACCAGAAGGTCGCCTCGCCATAACGGCGGGACCGGTCCGCGCGGTACCCGGCGGGCCACGGGAGCGGTCCCGACCGGGTCGCGCGCTCGACCGCGACCAGCGCTCCCGGCGCCAGCCATCCCCCGCCGGCCAGGGTGGTCAGCATCCCGGTGACATCGGCCACCGGCGCCGCGTACGGCGGGTCGGCCACCACCAGGTCGAAGACGGCCTCCGCGCCCGGCCCGCGGCCGAGGAACCGCTGCACCTGGTCGCGGACCAGCTCGCCGCCGGGCAGCGCGACGGCCGCCAGGTTGGCCCGGATGACCCGGGCGGCCCGCGCATCGGACTCGACGAACACCACCCGCACGGCGCCGCGGGACAGCGCCTCCAGCCCCACCGCCCCCGACCCGGAGTACAGGTCGAGGACCCTCGCCCCGTGCAGCGGGCCATGGATCGCGGTCACGGTGGCGAACAGCCCCTCTCTGGCCCGGTCGCTCGTCGGCCGGGTCACCGTGCCCTCCGGCACGGTCAGCCGCCGGCCCCGCGCGGCTCCGGCGATGATCCGCGTCAACGCCGCCGCCGGCCGCTCACGGCCCCGCGGGGAACGGGCCGGGCGGGCCGCCCGGCCGCCCACCCATGCTTCCCCGGGAATCCTGGCTCACGCCTTCTCCAGGAACTCGGCCTGCTCCTCGTCGAGCAGCGAGCCGATCGCCGCCGCGAGCGCCGGGCAGGAGGCCAGTTCCGGGTCGGCCTCCACCAGGGCGGCGGCCTCCTCCCGCGCCTGCCCGATCAGGGCCTCGTCGCTGAGCAGCGTGAGCAGCCTGAGGCTCCGCTTCCGGCCCGCCTGGGCCGCACCGAGCACATCGCCCTCCCGGCGCTGCTCCAGGTCGAGCCGCGCCAGCCGGAACCCGTCCAGCGTGCCCGCCACCGCATCCAGCCTGTCCCGGGCCCTGGTCCCCCCGGGCGTCTCGGTGACGAGCAGGCACAGGCCCGGCTCGGTGCCGCGCCCGACCCGGCCGCGCAGCTGGTGCAGCTGCGACACCCCGAACCGGTCCGCGTCCATGACCACCATGGCGGTGGCGTTGGGCACGTCCACGCCCACCTCGACCACCGTCGTGGCCACCAGCACGTCGGCCAGCCCGTCGGCGAAGGCGCGCATCGCCGCGTCTTTCTCCTCGGCCGGGAGCCGCCCGTGCAGCACCCGCAGGCGCAGGCCGGCCAGCGGCCCCTCGGCCAGCGCGGGCGCCAGGTCGAGCACCGCGAGCGGCGGGCGGCGCGGGCCCGCGGCGTCCTCGTCTTCCTCGTCCTGGCCCGGGAAGGACTCCGGGTCGTCGGTATCGGCGGGCACACGGCCATCCGTTGCGCCGCCTGGTGCGCCGGCGTACTCCCCGCCGATCCGGGGGCACACGACGTAAGCCTGGCGGCCGGCCGCCACCTCTTCCCGGATGCGCTCCCACGCCCGCTCCAGGTAGCGGGGCTTTTCCGCCGCCGGGACGACGTGGGTGGCGATCGGCGAGCGGCCGGCCGGCAGCTCGGTGAGGGTGGCGGTGTCCAGGTCGCCGTAGACGGTCATGGCGACCGTGCGCGGGATCGGGGTCGCGGTCATCACCAGCACGTGCGGGCGCGTGCCCCGGGCCTTCTCCCGCAGCGCGTCACGCTGCTCGACCCCGAACCGGTGCTGCTCGTCGATCACCACCATGCCCAGGTCGGCGAATTGCACGTGCTCGGTGAGCAGGGCATGGGTGCCGATCACGATCCCGGCGGCGCCGGACGCGGCGTCGAGCAGCGCCTCGCGGCGGGCCGCTGCTCCCTGCGAGCCGGTCAGCAGCGCCACCCGGGTCGCCCGGTCGGCGCCGCCCAGCCGGCCGGCCTGCCCGAACGGGCCGAGCAGATCGGTGATCGACCGGTAGTGCTGCTGCGCGAGAACCTCGGTCGGGGCCAGCAGCGCGGCCTGCCCGCCGGCGTCGATCACCTGCAGCATCGCCCGCACGGCGATGACGGTCTTGCCCGAGCCGACCTCGCCCTGCAGCAGCCGGTGCATGGGATGGGCGCGCGCCAGGTCGGCGGCGATGATCCCGCCCGCGTCCCGCTGGCCACCGGTGAGACTGAACGGGAGACGCGCGTCGAACGCGTCCAGCAGGCCGCCCGCCCGGGCCGGGCGGGCGGTGGCGGGCAGGGCCGAGGCGGCCCGGCGGCGCTGGGCCAGCACGGCCTGGAGCATCAGGGCCTCGTCCCATTTGAGCCGGGTCCGGGCGCGGTCCGCCTCGGCCAGGTCGGCGGGGCGGTGAATGCCCAGCAGCGCCGTCGCGAGCCCGTCCAGCCCGTGCCGCTCACGCACGGCCTCCGGGAGCGGGTCGTCCACCTCACCCAGGGTGTCGAGCACCACCCGGACGCACTTCTCGATATCCCAGGAGGACAGGTCCCTGGTCGCCGGGTAGACCGGGATCAGCTCGGCCGCGTACTCCGCCGCCTTGCCGGCGTCGTCCGCGCCGAGCAGCTTGAACTCGGGGTGGGCGAGCTGGCGCTTCCCGGCGAACGTGGACACCCGGCCGGCGAACATGCCGTGGCGCCCGGGGCTCAGCTGGCGCTCCCAGTACTCCACCTTGTTGAAGAAGGTGAGCGCCAGCCGGGCGCTGCCGTCGGTCACCGTCACCTCGAGCAGCCTGCCGCGGCGCGCCCTCATCCGGCGGGACGTGACGCTTGCGACCTGGGCGAAGACCGTCACGTCCTCGCCGTCCCGCAGGGATGCCAGGTCGGTCAGGTCGCCGCGGCGGACATAGCGGCGCGGGTAGTGCCGCAGCAGGTCGCCGGTGGTGCGCAGGCCGAACGCCTTCTCCGCCCTGGCCGCGGCCTTGCCCCCCACCACGGTGCGCAGCGGTTCGTCCAGGCTCGCCATGGGCTCAAAGGATAGGCGGCCGGGCGGACGGGCCGGCGGCGGCGGGCGGGCGTGCCGCGTCCCGGTTCGCGCCAGGGGCCGGAAGTCGGATATCCTTCCACGGCTGGCCCCGGCGGCGCCGGGGCGGCGTCCAGCTTCCTCAACCTCACCAACGGAGCGATCCCGTGGCTGCTGTCTGCGACATCTGCGGCAAGGGGCCGGGCTTTGGCAACCGGATCTCCCACTCGCACCGCCGCACCCCGCGCCGCTGGAACCCCAACATCCAGGTCGTGCGGGCCACGGTCGACGGAACGCCCAAGCGGCTGCACGTGTGCACGTCCTGCATCAAGGCCGGCAAGGTCACCCGCTGACACCGGGAAACGCCGCCCGCTGACGCGGGCGCACCGGCCGGCGCCACGCCGCCACCGGCCGCGTGGTCACCGTCCCTGCTGGCCCCCTGGCTGCCCCTGCTGGCCCCCTGGCTGCGTGGTGTGCGGCTGCTGGCTCTGTGACGGCTGAGAGTGCCCGCCGGTCTGGCCCGTCTGGCAGGCCCGGCCGTTGAACTCGCATGAGGAGGGCGGCCCGGCCGGCCCGGAGACCGCGAGGACGACCTGGACGCTGCTGCTCCCGTCGTGGGTCGTCCCTTCCCCGGTGTCCGGCGTCACGGTCACGGCGTGGTCGCCGCTGGCGGTCCACTTGCCCCCCCACACGCCGATGATGTGGGCCGAGCCGTAGCTGAGGTGCAGCTGCCAGCCGGCCTGCGCATGCCCGCCGGGGTCGGTGATGGTGACCTGCCCGAAGAACCCGCTCTGCCACTGACGCAGCGTCTGGTACTGCATGACCGGCGCCGGCCCGGCCGCGACCGTCCCGCCCCCGCCGGGAGCGGGTGACGCCGACGGGTCGGGGGTCCTGGCCGTCGGCGGGGGCGTCTCGAGCCGCTGGCCGGGGCTGGCCGTCGCCAGCTCACCGCTGTCGCCCATGCAGCCCGCGGTCAGGCAGGGGTTCCCGCCCGCCGGGGGCGCCCCGCCGTAGCTGATGACGGTCTTGGTCATTGGGTAGGCCATCCCGGCGGCGATGACGACGCCCAGGCCGGCCGCGAAGGTAGGCGTCACCACGACGCGGCGCACGGCCGTGCCGAGGGGCGTCGGGCGCGCGTGCGTGGCCACGGGCTGGGCCATCGGCTGCCCACGGTCTTCCAGTGCCTGATGGTTGGGCGCCTGGTGGCGGGGCGCCCGGTGGCGGGGCGCTGGCCTCTTACGGTGTCGTGACATGAGTGGTTGCCGCTGTCATACGTTCCGCTTGAGTTAGAAGCTCAATGTAATCCATCCCACACTCAAAAGGATAGATATGCGAATCTCAGATGAAGTGATCCCATCCCCTCCGCCCCACAAACACCTCACCGTCCACCCTCACCCCTCGTCCCTGCCGCACCTCCCCGATCACCGTCCAGTGGGCCGGGAGCACGGTGGCGGGCGGGAAGGTGGCGGCCAGCGCGTGATCCTCGCCGCCGGTCAGTACCCATACCAACGGCCGGACCGGGCCCGCCGGTTCAGCGGGATCGCCCCGATCTGGCCGCGCTGCGGGGCCTGACGCATCGAGCAGCGCCGCGGCGGCCCGCAGGTCGCGGCCGGGCGCCAGGCGGGCCGTGTCGATGTCGATGAGGACGGCGCTGGCCTCCGCCACGTGGCCGGTGTCGGCCACCAGCCCGTCGCTGACGTCGATCATCGAGGTTGCCCCGAGCGCCGCGGCCTCCGGCCCGGCCTGATACGGCGGGCGTGGCCACCGGTACGCCGTCACCAGGGCCGCCGGCCGGGACAGCCCGGCGCCCAGCAGCGCCAGGCCGGCCGCCGCGTGCCCCAGCACCCCGGTGACGGCCAGCAGGTCGCCCGGCCGCGCCCCGGCCCGCGTCACCGGCTCGCGGCCCGCCAGGTCCCCCAGCGCGGTGACCGCGAGCATGATCGTGTCCGCGCTGGAGACGTCCCCGCCGACCACGGTGGCGCCGGTGCGCGCGCACTCGGCCACGATCCCGGAGACAAGGTCCTGCGCCCAGGCGACGGGCAGGTCACCGGGGGTGGCCAGCCCGACCAGGAGGGCGACCGGGGTGGCGCCCATCGCGGCCACGTCGGCCAGGTTCCGCGCGGCCGCCTTGCCGCCGATGTCGGCCGGCGCCGACCAGTCACGGCGGAAGTGACGCGCCTCCACCAGGAGGTCGGTCGTCGCCACCACGCGGCCGTCGGGCGTGGCCAGCACCGCGGCGTCGTCGCCGATCCCGATGACCGTCCGCCCGCCCCGCGGAAGCCGGGCCGCGATGGCATCGATGAGCCCGAACTCACCCAGGTCGCCGACGGTCATCACACCTCCCGCGTGGCATGTGACGCCGCTACGGTCCCCGGCCGCCGCCCGGGGACCCGGCAGCAGGACTGCCGGGGCTCGCGGGCCTCCGCGTGCCGCCGCGGCAGGTACCTGTGGCTGCCGGTGGCGGCGTGGGGCTTGCCGTCCGGGCGCGGATGACCCGCTCCCTGATCCGGCGCCCTGCGGCCGGCGCCTCTACGATAGCGTTGCGATTCCGGATCTACCCGGGAGGACCGCATGGTGCAGGCGTACATCCTCGTTCAGACAGAGGTAGGGAAGGCCGCAGAGGTCGCCGTTCGCATCGCCGCCATCTCCGGGGTGACGCAGGCGGAGGATGTCACCGGCCCCTATGACGTCATCGTCCGGGCCGAGGCGGAGAATGTGGACGATCTCGGGCGGCTCGTCGTCGCGCAGATCCAGGCCGTCTCCGGCATCACCAGGACGCTGACCTGCCCCATCGTCCACATCTGACCCGGCATCCGCCCGCCGGCCCGGCCCCTCATTCGTGCTGCCCTCCCGCTGGCCCGGGGCTCAGCCGCGCGGCGAGCGCCGCGGTGCGGGTCCCGAGCCCCAGCTCCCGGGCCCCGCGCAGGTCCGCCGGCTCATCGACGTCGCGGCGGAGGCCGGCCAGGCCGGGCCGGGTGATCTCGGCCGCCCCGGCCGCCCGGTGCCGGGCGGCCGACCCCGGGCCGAACCTCGGCCGGAACGCGGTCCCCGGCCGCACGGCGTACAGGGTGGTCCCGGACCCGGCGGAGTCCGGCACGAACGCCTGCGGCCATCGCGCCGCCGCCCGCAGCGCGGCGCCCAGCTCGGCCGGGCGCAGGGCGGGCAGGTCCGCGGCGAGCCCGCCGATCCCCGACCGCGGCCAGCGGGACCCGGCGTGCGCGGCCCCGTGGCGCAGCGCCCCGTTGAGCCCCCGCCCGGGCCGGTCCGGAACGATGACGGCGCCGAGGCCCGCCAGTTCCCCGGCCGCCTGCGGGTCGTCGGTGACCACGATCACCCGGCCCACCTGGGGGCAGTCCAGCGCGGCCGCCACCGTGTCGGCCGCCATCGCGAGCGCGAGCGCGGGCCGGTCCGGCCCGGCCAGGCCGGCCAGGCGCGTCTTGGCGCGGGCAAGTACCTTGACGGGGACCACCAGGGACCAGGTGAGCGGGGCCGTGACCGGCGGCGCGGGCATACCGTGATCCTGCCTCGACACCGGGGCGCGTCAACCGGGAGACTGGCCAGATGAGGATGGGGAGACGGCGCACATGAGCGAGCAGGCAGACCCGGGACGCTCATCGGCGGTGCGCCGGGCCACCACGATCGTCCTGCCGCCGATCATCAAGGCGGTGATGAAGCGCGACTGGCACGGCCGGGAGAACATCCCCCGCCACGGCGGCGTGATCATCGCACCCAACCACCTGTCCTACGCCGACTGGGCCGCCGTCGCCCTGTTCACCTACCAGGCGGGCCGCTACCCGTTCTTCCTCATCAAGTCCTCGGCGTTCGACGTGAAGCTGCTCGGGCCGTTCCTGCGCGCCTGCGGCCAGCTGCCGGTGCACCGCGACCGGGCCGACGCGACGCTCGTGGTCAGGGAGCTCAAGGACGCGGAGGCCAGCCTGCGGGCGGGGGGGTGCCTCATCGTCTACCCGGAGGGAACGGCCAGCCGCGACCCGGATCTGTGGCCGATGGTGGGCAAGACCGGCGTCGCCCGGCTCGCGCTGACCACCGGGGCCCCGGTGATCCCGGTCGCCCACTGGGGCGCGCAGGTCATCCTCCCGTACGGGAGCAAGAAACCGGACCTGTTCCCCCGCCACCTGGTGCGGATGCTGGCCGGCCCGCCGGTCGACCTGTCCGCCTACCGGGGCCGGCCGCTGGGCCGGGAGGTGCTGCGGGGCGCCACCGACGCGGTCATGGCCGACATCACCGGCCTGCTCGCGCAGCTGCGTGGCCAGCAGCCCCCGGTGGTGCCGTTCGACCCCGCCGCCGCCCGCCGCGCCAGGGCGGGCAGGGAGAGCCCGGCCGAGCCGCCGGGCGACGGCCCGTCCCGGAAGGCGGCACCGGCGTGAGCGCGGCGGTCATGGGCGCCGGCATGTGGGGGACGACCTTCGCGCAGGTGCTCTGCGACGCGGGGACGCCGGCCGTGCTGTGGGGCCGCCGGGCGGAGCTGGCCGAGGCGATCAACCAGCGCCACGAGAACCCGGACTACCTGCCCGGGGTCACGCTGACCGGCGCCCTCCTGGCGACCTGCGACCCGGCGGCGGCGCTGGCGGGCACCGACCTGGTCGTCCTGGCCGTGCCGGCCCAGACGCTGCGCCGGAACCTGGCCGGCTGGGCCGCGCTGCTGCCGCCCGACGCGCTGCTCGTCAGCCTGATGAAGGGCATCGAGGACGGCACCCACCTGCGGATGAGCCAGGTGATCGCCGAGGTCACCGGCGCCGGGCCGGACCGGATCGCGGTGATCAGCGGCCCCAACCTGGCCCGGGAGATCGCCGCCCGCCAGTACGCGGCCACCGTGGTCGCCTGCGCCGACGACGCCATGGCCAAGCATCTGCAGCAGGCCTGCCACACGCCGTACTTCCGGCCGTACACCAACCCGGACGTGATCGGCTGCGAGCTCGGCGGCGCCGTCAAGAACGTGATCGCGCTCGCGGTGGGGATCGCGGTCGGCATGGGGCTGGGGGACAACACCCGGGCCCTGCTCATCACCCGCGGCCTGGCCGAGATCGCCCGGCTCGGCGCGGCGCTCGGCGCCGACCAGCTCACGCTGGCCGGCCTGGCGGGGATGGGCGACCTGGTCGCCACCTGCAGCTCGCCGCTGTCGCGCAACCGCACGTTCGGCGAGAACCTCGGCCGCGGCATGCCGCTCGCGGACGCGGCCGCCAGCGCGTCGCAGGTGACCGAGGGCGTGAAGTCGGCCGGGCCGGTGCTGGAACTGGCCCGCGCCCACGGCGTGGAAATGCCGATCACCGAGGTGGTGGCGGGGGTGACCCAGGGCCGGATCGGGATGGCGGACGCCGTCGTGCTGCTGGCCTCGCGGTCGGCCAAGCCGGAGCGCTACGGAGTCTGACCGCGCGGCCGGTCACGCCCCGAGAGGAGAACCACACTGGACACCGAACGGAAGATCAGGGTGGCCGTCGTGTTCGGCGGGCGGAGCTCGGAGCACGCGATATCGTGCCTGGGCGCCGGGAACGTGCTCGCCGCGCTCGACCGCGACCGCTACGAGGTCGTGCCGGTGGGCATCGCCCGGGACGGCCGCTGGATCCTGGCCCCGGACGACCCCGGGCAGCTGGCCATCGCGGGCGGCGAGCTGCCGTCGGTGGAGGCCATGTCCGCCCCCGGCGCCGAGGTCGCCGCCCGGCTCGACCCGGCCACGCGCGGCCTGGTGGTCACGGCCCCGGGCGACCCCCCGCGCAGCCTCGGCGAGGTCGACGTGGTGGTCCCGCTGCTGCACGGGGCGTACGGCGAGGACGGCACGCTCCAGGGCCTGCTGGAGATGGCGGGGGCCCGGTACGCGGGCGCCGGGGTGTTCGCCAGCGCGGCCGGCATGGACAAGGAGTACATGAAGCTGATCTTCGCCGCGCGCGGCCTGCCCATCGGGCGCTACGTGGTCGTCCGCGACCGTGACTGGCGGCCGGTGGAGCCGGGGGGCGCGGCGGCCGCGGCCACGACCGAGCGCAAGCGGGTGCTCGACGACGTCGGCGAGCTCGGCTGGCCGGTCTTCGTGAAGCCGGCCCGGGGTGGGTCCAGCATCGGCACCACCCGGGTGACCAGCCCGGCGGGGCTGGAGGAGGCGATCGAGATCGCCCGCGGGCACGACCCGAAGGTGCTCGTGGAGGCGGCGGTGCCGGGCATGGAGGTCGAGTGCGCGGTCCTGGAGGGCGCGCCGGGCTGCCCGCCGGACGCGAGCGTCCCGGCCCAGGTGCTGGTCGGCGGGGGCGCCGAGTTCTACGACTTCCAGGCGAAATACCTGGAGGCGGACACGTCGATGGCCATCCCGCCGCCGATTCCCGCCGCCGCCATCGCGGAGGTCAGGCGGCTGGCGTGCGCCGCGTTCGAGGCGCTCTCCTGCGAGAGCCTGGCGCGGGTGGACTTCTTCTACACGCCCGACGGCCGGATCATGCTCAACGAGATCAACACGATGCCCGGGATGACCTCGGCGTCGGCGTTCCCGCTCATGTGGGAGGCGACCGGGCTGCCGCCGGCGCAGCTGTGGGACCGGATCATCCAGACCGCGCTGCGCAAGCGGCCGGGGCTGCGCTGAGCGCCGCCGTCCCCTCCGCCGCGGCCACCTGGAAAGACCCGGTCATGCAGGCCACAGTCCGCAGCTTCGACCCCGCGTCCGGGTCGGGCAGCGTGTTTCTCGATGACGGGACCGTCGCCGGTTTCGGCCCCGCCGCCTTCGCCGGCTCGGGCCTGCGCCTGCTGCGCCCGGGCCAGCGGGTGACCATCGGATGTGACCCCGGCGGCGCGATCACCGGCCTGGCGCTGGCCACCTTCCCCCTGGCCGGCCCGGCCGGCCCGGCTGCCCGGCCCGGCACCGCCGCCGGGGATGCGGCGAAGGGCGCGGGTTGACCCGTCAGCCGGCCACCGGCAGCCAGGCCGGGCGGCCGCCCTCGTAACGCGTGATGTCGTCGGCGTGGCGGAGCGTCAGCGACACGTCGTCGAGGCCTTCCATCAGCCGCCAGCGGATGTAGTCGCCGATCTGCAACGCCGCGGTGAGCTGCGGCGGCTCGCCGGCGCCCCCGGCCCTGACCTCGCGCCCGGCCAGGTCCACCGTGATCCGCAGCTCCGGGTCGGCCTCGATCGCGTCGTGGAGCGCGGTGACGGCACCGTCCGGCAGGACCACCGGGAGCAGTCCCTCCTGGATCGAGTTGTTGTAGAAGATGTCCCCGAACCGGGCGGCGATGACGGCCCGGAACCCGTAGTCGGCCAGCGCCCAGACGGCGTGCTGGCGGGAGGACCCGATCCCGAAGTCGGGGCCGGCGACGAGGATCGTCGCGCCCTGCGCCTCGGGCCGGTTGAGCACGAAGCCGGGATCGGCCCGCCAGGCGGCGAACAGCCCGTCCCCGAAACCGGCCCGGCTGACCCGCTTCAGGTACTCGGAGGGGATGATCTGGTCGGTGTCCACATTGCTGCGCCGCAGCGACACGGCGCGGCCGGTGTGCGTGGTGAAGGGCTCCATCGGGATCTGTCTCCGGTTGTCGGTGCTGGCCGGTTACGGGTGCCGCGCGGTCACAGGTCGGCCGGTGCGGTAAGCCTGCCGGTCACCGCCGTGGCCGCGGCGACCTGCGGTGACACCAGGTGCGTGCGGGCACCGTCGCCCTGCCGCCCCTCGAAGTTGCGGTTGGAGGTCGACGCGCTGCGCTCACCCCGCGCCATCGTGTCCGGGTTCATGCCCAGGCACATCGAGCAGCCGGCCGACCGCCACTGCGCCCCGGCGCTGGTGAACACCTCGGCCAGGCCCTCCTGCTCGGCGGCGGCCTTGACCGCCATGGAACCGGGGACGACCAGCATCCGGACCCCGCCGGCCACCTTCCGGCCGCGCAGCACCTCGGCCGCGGCCCGCAGGTCCTCCAGCCGGCCGTTGGTGCACGACCCCACGAACACCGTGTCCACGGCGACGTCGGTGAGGGCGGTGCCCGGGGCCAGGTCCATGTAGGCCAGCGCGCGCTGGGCGGTGGCCCGCTCGGCCGGGTCGGCCATCGCCGCCGGGTCGGGCACCGCCGAGCCCAGCGGGGCGGCCTGTGCCGGGTTGGTGCCCCAGGTCACGAACGGGGTGAGGGTCCCCGCGTCCAGCGTCACCTCACGGTCGAAGACGGCACCGCGATCGGTCGGCAGCGACCGCCAGTACGCGAGCGCCTCCTCCCACGCCGCGCCCTGCGGGGCGTGCGGCCGCCCCTGCAGGTAGCGGAAGGTCGTCTCGTCCGGTGCGATGAGCCCGGCTCGCGCGCCCGCCTCAATGGACATGTTGCAGACCGTCATCCGGCCGTCCATGGACAGCCCGGCGATCGCGCTCCCCCGGTACTCGATGACGTGGCCTGCGCCGCCGCCGGTGCCGATCTTCGCGATGACGGCCAGGATCAGGTCCTTCGCGGTCACCCCGTACGGCAGCTCCCCGGTCACGGTCACGGCCATGTCCGCGGGCCTGGCCTGCGGCAGCGTCTGGGTGGCGAGCACGTGCCCCACCTCGCTGGTGCCGATCCCGAAGGCGAGCGCCCCGAACGCACCGTGGGTGCTGGTGTGCGAGTCGCCGCAGACGATCGTCAGGCCCGGCTGGGTCAGTCCCTGCTGAGGCCCGATGACGTGCACGATCCCCTGCCCCGCGTCGCCCATGGGGTAGAGCCGGATGCCGAAGTCGGCGCAGTTCTTGCGCAGCGTCTCGACCTGGACCCGCGACACCGGGTCGGTCAGCGGGCTGGCCGGGCCGCGCAGCGGGGTGTCCGGGCCGGTGATCCCGGTGGTCGGCACGTTGTGGTCCTCGGTCGCGACCGTCAGGTCGGGCCGGCGGACCGTCCGCCCGGCCAGCCGCAGGGCGTCGAACGCCTGCGGGCTGGTCACCTCGTGCACCAGGTGGAGGTCGATGTAGAGCAGGTCGGGCTCGCCTTCGGCGCGCCGCACCACGTGGGCGTCCCAGATCTTGCGTGCCAGCGTGCGCCCCATCAGCGTTCACCTCTCACCGGTCGCGTTCATCTTGCGTCTCGTATATCGAGACGGCAATATCGAACCATGGACAACTCTAGCGGAGTCGGCGTCCTGGACAAATCGGTGGCGGTCCTTGCCACCCTGGAGTCCGGGCCCGCCTCCCTCGCCCAGCTGGTGGCCGCCACCGGCCTGGCCCGCCCGACCGCGCACCGGATCGCGGTCGCGCTGGAGCGGCACCGGCTGGTCACCCGCGATTCCCAGGGGCGTTTCGTGCTGGGCCCCCGGCTGGCCGAGCTCGCCACCGCGGCCGGGGAGGACAGGCTCCTCGCCATCGCCCAGCCCGTCCTGATCCAGCTGCGTGACCTGACCGGGGAGAGCGCGCAGCTCTACCGGCGCCAGGGCGACTCCCGGATCTGCGTCGCGGCGGCCGAGCGCGCGACCGGGCTCCGCGACACCGTCCCGGTCGGGTCGGCGCTGCCCATGACCGCCGGCTCGGCCGCCCAGGTCCTGCTCGCCTGGGACGAGCCGGACCGGCTGAACCGGGGCCTGCGGGGGGCCCGGTTCACGGCCACCTCCCTGGCCCAGGTCCGGCGCCGCGGCTGGGCCGCCAGCGTCGCCGAGCGCGAGGCCGGGGTGGCGTCGGTGTCCGCGCCGGTGCGCGGCCAGGGCGGCAAGGTCATCGCCGCCGTCTCGGTCTCCGGGCCCATCGAGCGGCTGACCCGCTCCCCCGGCAGGCTGCACGCCGCCGCGGTGGCCGCCGCCGGGGAGAAGATCACCGCCACCCTCCGCCGGAGCGCGTTACCGGCCCGCACCGCCCAGAACCAGGCCACCGGCCCCGGCCGGGCGCCCTGACCGGGCCCGCGCGGCGTCCGTCCCGGGCTGGCCCGTGCCCCGCCGGCGCCCTCACCCGGAGCGACGGCCGGGGCGGGCGCGGCCGGGCCCGCGGCGGCCCGTGTGGCGGCAGTTTCGGCATGTGCACACCGTTGCAGTGCCTATCATGTGCCCACGTGGTGCCAATGGCGGGACGTCCGACCCTGCAGATCCCGTCGCCTGACTGCGATGCTGCCTTCCAGGTGACGCCCCCCGGAAACATGAGGTCGCGCCCATGAAAGTCGCTGTCCTGAAGGAGACCGCGCCCGGCGAGCGCCGGGTCGCCCTAGTTCCCGAGATGGTCGGCCGGCTGAAAGGCGCCGGCCTGGGCGTGCTGGTGGAGTCCGGCGCGGGAGAGGCGGCCTGGTTCGGCGACGCGGCCTACGCGGAGGCCGGCGCCACGATCGTGACCCGGCAGGAGCTGGTCGCGGCCGCGGACATCATCCTGACGGTGACCAGGCCCGACGACGCGCTGCTCGGCGCGCTCCGGCCCGGGCAGGCGGTGATCGGGATGCTCAACCCCCTCGCCGACCCCGCGCTGGCGGCCGCGCTCGCCGCCCAGGGGGTGACCGCGATCAGCCTCGACGGGATTCCCCGCACCCTGTCCAAGACGCAGCCGATGGACGCCCTCAGCTCGCAGGCGAACATCGCCGGCTACAAGGCGGCGCTGGTCGCCGCGACCACGTTCGGCCGGTTCTTCCCCATGCTCATCACCGCCGCGGGCACGGCGCGGCCGGCCAAGGTCCTGGTGCTCGGCACCGGCGTGGCGGGCCTGCAGGCCATCGGGACGGCCCACCGGCTCGGGGCGGTGGTCTCCGGCTACGACGTCCGCCCGTCGAGCAAGACCGAGGTGGAATCGCTCGGCGCCACCTTCATCGAGCTGACCTCGGTGGGCTCGGCGGCCGGCGAGGGCGGCTACGCCCGCGCGCTCACCGACGAGGAGCGGCAGGCGCAGCAGGCCGAGCTGATCGGCCACATCGCCCGGCACGACGTGGTCATCACGACCGCGCAGGTCCCCGGGCGCAGGCCGCCGGTGCTGCTCACCGAGGACGCGATCAAGGCGATGT
>Ga0335077_10005601_pt1 | contig 15437 bp, 11 predicted proteins | sample Lox_Sample_31_FD_207151 | JGI IMG/M metagenome (GOLD analysis project Ga0335077, IMG submission 207151) | Soil microbial communities from Loxahatchee National Wildlife Refuge, Florida, United States - Lox_Sample_3.1 | ecosystem: Environmental > Terrestrial > Soil > Wetlands | place: USA... | reverse complement strand
CTGCATACTTTCTGCCATGCCATTCCCGGGCGCTGGCACGTGATGGGCGTGACCCAGGCGGCTGGCCTTTCGCTGCGCTGGTTTCGCGATCAATTTGGAACACGCGCGGAAAATGGCCGCGATCCCTATGATCTTCTGGCGGAGGAGGGCGCCTCGGTGGCGCCGGGCTGCGACGGCCTGTTGTGGACTCCGTATTTGATGGGCGAGCGCACCCCGCATCTCGATCCGAACGCGCGGGCGGCGCTGGTTGGCCTGACCGCTTCGCACACGCGGGCGCATGTGGTGCGGGCGATTCTGGAGGGTGTGGCTTTCAGCCTGCGCGACACGCTCACGATTTTCGGAGAGATGAATGTGCCGGTGCGCCATATTCGCCTGGGCGGAGGCGGCGCGCGTTCTCCGCTCTGGCGCCAGATTCAGGCCAATGTCTATGGCCAGCCGGTCGAGATTGTCGAGGCCGAGGAAGGCGCGGCCTACGGGGCAGCGATTCTGGCTGGAGTTGGAGCGGGCGTTTGGCCTTCGGTGGATGCGGCCTGCAACGCCGTGGTGCGCGTAGCACATAAGATTGAGCCTCAGGCAGCGGTGGTGGGCGCCATGAATGAGAGTTACGCTGCCTACCGGCGGATTTATCCCGCGACCCGGGGCATTTGGCAGGGGTAACCAGACTGCGCTTTCCTTCACGTGCAAAAAGTTGCCGTTTTCTTGCCTGATTTTGTCTGCCTCCGCAGGCAACTTTCGTTGTCCATTGCCTATTGAATCGGCGTCTAAATAGGTAGGGGGCGCGAATGTCGTCGCCGGCAAAATTCGCCGTCTTCTTCAGCCTGTGCGTGGTGGGCACCCTGATCGGGGCCATCGAACTGCGCACCCGCCCGCAGCCCTTCCCGATCGCGGAGACTTCATATCCGCCGGTAGAAATCGAGAGCGGAAGGCTGGCGGCGCCATATCCGGCGCGGACTCTTCTGGCCCGCGTGGGGCAATTCGACAACGAGCTCACCGCCTACTTGTGGTTCGACTATCTGCGCGGGCGGCCGGGCCTGGACCCTGAAAGTACTTATCTCAGCGTGAGCGAGGAAGCGGGCGCGCCGCACTACCGTATTTATCTCGGCCTGCGCAACGACGCGCTCACCGCGATCCCCTACTTGAGCCACTTGGAAGCGAGGGGAGACATTCCCGGTTTCGATCTGGCCTTTTCCAACCCCGGCACGGTGGATTCTCTGCGCGATCAGACCAGCCTGTTTCGCGCTGCATATGAAAAGCCGGCGCGGCGAACCCTGGAGGCCGCCGATGCCCGGGAACTGGCGCCTTCGGTGGCTCGGTTCGTGTTGTTCAAATCGCAGACCGATCCGCGCACGCGGGCCCAGGCCTTATCACTGGGCCGCGAGCAGGCATCAGATTTGGCGGCCGACATTATCGCCGTCGCCAAGTTCTATGATCTGCCGCTCGACGTTTTTCTGGGCATCGGCGCGATGGAGAACAATTACCTGAATGCTCCCGGCGATCTGCAGCATGCCATCTGGAAGAGAAGGCCGGCGCGCGACGATATCGTGCTGAAGAGACTGCGCCGCGGCGTACTGGTGAGCGACCCTTCGGTCGGGGTATGGCAAATTACGCGCGAGACGCTGCGCTACGCGCACGAGCTTTACCGCAAGGACTCGCGGGATTACTCGCAATTGCCCGAGCGGCTGCGTCCGCCGGAGAAGCTGGCGTTCGATCTGAGCGATTCGCACCTGCTGACCACGTATGCGGGCTTGCTGCTGCGCGATCTGCTCGACCGCTTCCACGGGGATGTGGCCAAGGCGGTGGGAGCGTACAACGGCGGACCGCGAAATCCCAACGCTCAGTACGCTGCAGGTGTGAACCTGGTGGCGGAGTATGCGCGCAACATTCTGGAGCGCGCGCCGATAGCGCAGAGGGCCGCAAGCGCGACCCCGGCCGGAGATGAACGTTCCGCTGCCGACGAGTGAAGGCCGGCTTTCCTACGCCCAGGAGGTTTCATCTTCCTTGTGGACCCGCCGAAGCTCGGCCGGCGGCTTCATGGGCACCCCGACCGCGGGGCCAAGCAGAGCTTCCAGACTTTCTACCCAGAGAATCTGGCTTTGGAATACCTGGCTGAAGTGGCGGCTGAGGGCATGCGCCCCTTCCAGCATATCGAGGGGCCTGCCCAGTTCTCTTGCCATTGAGGTAACCGGCCTGGTGCTGATGCCGCAGGGAATGATCAGGTCGAAGTAGCTGAGATCGTTGTTCACATTCAGGGCGAAGCCGTGCGAGGTAACGGCACGGGAGATGTGCACACCGATGGCGGCGATTTTGGCTTCCGGAGAAGTTGCCGTCCAAACTCCGGTCAGGCCGCAGATGCGTTTGGCGGGAATGCGGAAATCGGCACAGGTGCGGATCAGCGCCTCTTCCAGGCGGCGGACATATTCGATCGCGCCCAGGGTCTGGCGCTTGCCCTCGGCGGCGGGAAAGCCGCGCAGGTCGAAGATGGGATAGCCCACCAGCTGGCCGGGACCGTGGAAGGTGACATCGCCGCCGCGGTCGCACTCGGCCACCTCAACCCCGCGCTGGGCAAGCAGTTCGGGCGAGGCCAGAATGTTTTTGCTTTTGGCGTTGCGCCCCAGGGTGATGACCGGCAAGTGTTCCAGCAGCAGAAGCACGTCGCCGATCTGGCCGTTTTTCCGCATCTCCACCAGGCGCTGCTGCAGGCCCAGCGCCGTTGCGTAGTCGAGCGTGCCGAGTTGGAGGACGGAAATCAAGGTCTTCGCGTAACGGATTCGCAAGGATTGGCGCGGATCCAGAGCCATTCAACCACAGGGGGCACTGATAAACCCAGGGGAATCGAAACAAGAAAGTCAGTGTTCATCTGTGGCAACTCATGCGTTGATCGCCATTCCATACACGCTGTTTGAGGCATCGAGCATGGCTTCGGCCAGAGTGGGATGCGCATGGATAGTCCACATCAGGTCTTCGACCGTGGCTTCGAGTTCCATGGCAGTGACCGCCTCGGCGATCAGCTCCGTGGCCTGCGGCCCGATGATGTGGACCCCCAGAATCTCGCCGTAATCGGCATCGGAAACAATCTTGATGAAGCCCTCGTGCGCGCCGACGATCGAAGCCCGGGAATTCGCCGTGAAGGGGAACTTGCCAACTTTGAGGTTGTAGCCCAACTCTTCGGCTTTGACCTGCGTAAGGCCCACGCTGCCAATTTCAGGATGACAGTAGGTGGCGTTGGGGATGTGTTCGGGATTGATCGGCTTGCCGGTCTTGCCCGCGATTTTGGTGACCGCCACAATACCTTCCATGGCGCCCACGTGGGCCAGCTGCGGCGTTCCCAGAACGATATCGCCGATGGCGTAGATGCCGGGCTCGGCGCTCTGCATCCAGCTATCGGTCTTCAGGAAGCCGCGATCGGGCTTGATGCGAGTGGTTTCGAGGCCAATGTTTTCCGTCCGCGGCTTGCGGCCCACGGCGATCAGAATTCGCTCGGCTTCAAGTTTCTGCTGCTTGCCCTCCGCGGAAAAAGTAACGCTTACGCCTGATTTCGTTTTCTCGACCTTCTCCACTTTAGCGTTGGTGTGAAAGTTGATGCCGCGCTTGCGATACACGCGCGCCAGCTCTTTGGAAATTTCTTCGTCCTCGACCGGGACCAGGCGCGGCAGCATTTCGAGAATCGTGACTTCCGAATCGAACGAGCGGAAGATCGAAGCGAACTCCACGCCGACCGCGCCGGCGCCGACGATCACCAGAGACTTCGGGATTTCTTTCAGGCCGAGAATTTCAATGTTGCTCAGAATGCGCTCGTTGGCCTCGAGGCCGGGGAGCATGCGGGCCTCCGAGCCGGTAGCGAGAATAATGTTCTTCGCCTTGAGGTGACTGGCTTTGCTGCCCCCGCCAGAAACCTCGATGGTCAAAACTCCGTTCATCGCCGGGCCGGTGAGTTTGCCGTATCCCTTGACGGTCTCGACCTTGTTTTTGCGCATGAGGAATTCCAGGCCCTTGGCGTGCTTGCTCACGATCTTGGCCTTGCGCTCCTGGATCGCCGCCCAGTTGAGCTTGCGGCGGTCCACGCCTTCAATGCCGAATTCCTGGGCTTCTTTCAGGTGGTCCCAAAGTTCGGCATTGAAAAGCAGCGCCTTGGTCGGAATGCACCCCACGTGCAGGCAGGTGCCGCCGAGCACATTGTCTTTCTCGATCAGCGCGGCTCTCAGACCATACTGGCCGGCGCGGATGGCGGCGGTGTATCCTGCCGGGCCGCTGCCCACAATAGCGACATCGTAGATGGTTTCAGGCAAAAGATCGCTCCTGCTATGGGAAATAGATGACAGAGAGCAAACGGTTGATTCTAGAACAGGCATGGGAGGGATGGGAATGTGAGAGGAGCGCAGGCGGTGCTTTCCACCAGAGTTTTCTGCGCCTGCAAAATTACCTTGGTCACTTTCGTGGCCTTCCGAGCGGACGCTACCATCAAGCAGCCATGACCCTGGAATCCCTTCTCCTGAGCCGCGATCAGCAAGCCATTGCGGTCTTGCGGCCCACTCTGGAGAAGCTTTCCATCGCCCTCGAGGTCTGCCGGGGAGCCCGCTCCGGCTCAGAAATTCTTTCTTCCGAAAAATTTGACGCCGTGATCGTAGATTGCGACGACCTTCAGGGCGGGCTGGAGGTGCTGCAATCTCTGCGCCGCAGCGCCAGCAACCGCAGTTCGGTGGCCTTCGCCATCTTGAACGGCAAGACCACCACCCGCCAGGCCTTCGATCTGGGCGCCAACTTCGTCTTGCAGAAACCTCTTTCCCCGGCCAGCGCCATGCGCTGCTTCAGCGCCGCCCTGGGATTCATGGAGCGTGAGCGCCGCCGCTACTTCCGCCATGCCGTGGAGATGCCCGCGCTGCTCAGTATTGGTGACAGCCAGGAGCTCAAATCCACCGCCACCAACCTCAGCGAGGGGGGTATGGCCATCCGTTTCCGCGGCAAGCTGCCACGGGGCAGAGTCTCCAAGGTCGCCTTCACCCTGCCCGGAAGCGAAATCTACCTTGAGCCAAAGGTGGAGCTGGCCTGGGTGGATGGCGCCGGCCACGCCGGCCTTCGCTTCGTGGACCTGACCAAGGCCGGCAGAAAGCAGCTGGAAGAATGGCTGGGGGTGCAGCCGATGGAAAGCGTTCATAGCTGACCTGCCCAGGGGAAGTACCTGCCTTGCGACTTGCCCTTCCTGCCCCGCTGTTGCACTCTCGAAAAGATTTCCCCAAAACAAAAGCCATGCTATCCATTTACGAGAAGATTGATCGTGCCCAGCGCCTGGTCGCCATGCTGGAGCAGGATGCCCCGCTGCTGGCGCTGCGCGTGGCCGAACTCACGCCCGAACGCCAGCGATCAGCCAGAGACTACGCCGCCCGGATCGCCGCCCAGGCCCGCGCTGAGTTGGAGCGGCTGTTGCGCGAAGAGTCTCTGTGGGGTTCAGCGGAGTCCGGGCCTCACCCGGCAGATTGAGAGCGGCTTCGACTACGGCAGTCTACAGCGCCGGCCGGGCTGCGGCTGGCGTGGCCGCCCGGTAGCTCTCCCGGCTTTCTTCCAGGGTGGTTTCTTCCCAAAGGCTGCGGTCGCGCAGCAGGCGCGACACCAACGCCGTATGCATGGCATGGCCGGCGCGGTCGGCGATCACATTCCCCAGAATCTGCCGCCCCAGCAGCGCCAGGTCGCCGATCAGGTCGAGCACCTTGTGGCGCACGAATTCGTCGCCGAAACGCAGCGGAGGATTCTCAATCCCATCCCGCGTCAGCACAATGCAGTTTTCCCGCGAGGCCCCGCGGATCAACCCCATGTTCCGCATCGCCTGCTCATCCTGGCGCGAGCCGAAAGTCCGCGCCGGCGCAATTTCACGCATGTAGTTGCCGTCGGAAAGCTCCACCCGAAAAGTCTCTTTGCCGATCAGCGGATGGGCAAAGTTGATGGTGTAAGAGACCGAATAGCTCTCGGCGGGATATACCGCAATGAACTTGTCCCCTTCGCGCAGCTCCAGCTCGCGCCGAATGCGCAGATACTTTCGCGGGCGCCGCTGTTTGCGAATGCCGGCCTTGCGAATGGCCTCCACGAAGGGCCGGGCGCTGCCATCGAGAATCGGCAGCTCCAGATTATCCAGCTCTACAATGGCGTTATCTATGCCGCAGCCGATAAAGGCGGAAAGCACGTGCTCAGTGGTGGAAATGAGCACGCCCTGCTTCATCAGGCTGGTGGCGTAACTCACCCGGGCCACGTTGCGGCTCACCGCCTCGACTGCGAAGTCATCCAGGTCGGTGCGCTGGAAGACGATTCCGGTGCCCGCACGGGCAGGCAGAATGCGCATCTGCACTGGGGCCCCGCTGTGCAGCCCGACGCCACGGCATTCCACACAGCTCTGGATTGTTTGCTCTGGTTGCAAGCAGTTCTATGTGTTCTTTGCTGAACAGTTTACAGCCATTCCGTAAAGTCCGGCTGTGGCAAATTAGCCACAGTGCGTGGCCCTTTTCACCCCATGTTCCCTTCTGGTTAACCGCAGAGATTGCCTAGTCCGGGCTGTTGACGGAGGGCGCCTGGTAGGTCACGTGGCCTTCGAACTTCGAATCATCCACTCCCTGGTTGTAGGTCACGGTATTGATGAAGCGCTGATTCGACATATCGCCGTTATAGAAGCGGGTGACGCTGAACGGCGTCATCACGCCCTGCACCTCGCGATAGGCGTCATACACCTCTTCCTCGGTATTGCGTTCCCGGTCGGTGGGGTCGCGCCAGGAGAAGCTCTTCTTGATCGGCAGATGCGTGGTGGTATCGAGATAAAGGGTCACGCCCTGGTTCCTGGCGTTTAGAATCGTAACCTGCTCGGCCGGCTTTTCCGCGGCCACGGCCGCGCCGTCGTAGAACAGCGCCACGCCCGGCTGCTTCAGCCAGTTGCGCAGCACGTTGTCGAGCGCGTACAGGTGGCGGCGCTCCACCGTCGCCAGATCTTTCGGGTCCTGCGCCCGCGTACCTTTATAGGTCACCTCATAGCCCTTGTTGCCGTTGAAGATTTCAACCACGTCTCGCTTTTTGGTGAGTTCGATGCGCTCCTTATCGGGAAACTTGTAAAAGAGCCAGTACTCGATTCCATAACTGTTGGGCCGCCCGTGATAAAAGCTGTAAGTGCGGCCCTGCTGTTCGAAATCCTGGATATTGAGATAAGCCGCCCCGCCCAGCGCCTGAATCGCCTGATCGAGCAGCGCCCGTGCTTTCTGCGCGTTCTGCTGGTCCACCGGGATGGACTGCGAGCTCTCCGGCGGCGCGCTCGCCTGCGCCACGGCGGAAATAGAAATGCAGAGAAGTAGCAGGATCAGGGAAAGAGCCTTCATACCAATGATCAACCACAAAGGGCGCGAAGGGCCGCGAAGCAAATCCCCGGGAAAATTCTCCTTCGTGTTGCTTCCCGCCCTTCGTAATTCATGCCTTGCCATCTATTGGTTTAGATGCGCGCAAACCGCTCGCACGCGGCTGTACCGCCAATTCATCCCACCAGCACGGCTCCGCCGTTCACGTTGAAGATTTCGCCGGTCACGAAGCCGGCGTGCTCGGTGCAAAGAAAAAGGATCGGGGCGGCGATCTCCGCCGGCGTGGCTACCCTCCCCAGCGGGATCTTGCTCAGCACCTGTTCGCGGGTGCTGGCATCGTTCAGGGCCGGCGCCGACATGTCGGTCGCCACCCAGCCCGGAGCCACGCAGTTCACATAGATTCCGCTGGGCGCGAGCTCGGTGGAAAGCCCCTTCACCATGCTGATGAGCGCTCCCTTGGTAGCGGCGTAATCGCAGTGAAAAGCTTCGCCCCGCTGCCCGGCCGTCGAGCTGACCAGCACGACGTGGCCGCCGCTTTTGCCCTGCTTCTTCATCTGCCCCACGGCGTGCTTCACCAGCCCGAAAACGCTATCGAGATTGATGGCCACCGTGCTCTGCCACTGCTGTTCCGGCATCTGCTCCACGGGCGTATCCTTGGGCGGCCAGACTCCGTGGTTCACCACCAGAATATCGAGCCGCCCGAAACGCTTGACGGCTGCGGCGACCAACTCTCCCGCGGCTTCCGTGCCCGAAAGAGTGCAAGCCATGGCGGCACAGTTCTCGCTGCCCAGCTCCTCCACCAGCTTCTCGGCCTGCGCCTTCGATCGCTCGTAGTTGAAGAAAACCTGCGCCCCGGCGGCTGCGAACATCCGCACCGTGGCCGCGCCTATGCCGCGCGAACCGCCCGTCACCAGCGCTACCTTGCCTGCCAGGGAGAGAGAAACCATATACACAGTTTCCCGTTTCCTGCCGCAGGGCGCAAGTCAGGCAAGAACAGAGGGCGAGCCAACGAAAATTGAATTCCGGGTCTTGTTGGAAATAGACCTCCGTTCTTAGTGGGCTTCCATCAGCAATAGCGCGATTCCGCGCCGGGGGTTCCAGGTGCAGTTCTCCGGGATCAGTGCTCAGCTCAGGGGAAAACGGCGGCCCTGCCGGGCCTAGCTGTCCAGGGTCCAGTGCGCGCTCTCCGATTTGAGCTCGTGCCTGAGGACCCGCACCAGCATTCCATCGAAGCGCACGCCGCTCAGCTTTTCCAGTTCGGCCAGGGCGGCCTCGCCGGTCTTGGCGGAGGAAAACGAGCGTTCGGTGGTCATATTTACGTAAGCGTCGCAAACCGCCAGAATGCGCGCCCACAGCGGAATCTGCTCGCCCCGCAGCCCGGCCGGATAGCCGCTGCCGTCGAAAGCCTCGTGGTGGTGCTCGATCGCCTTGCTCAGCTGCTCGCTTCCTGGAATCGCGGCCACGATCTCCGATCCCACCCGGGCATGCAGCTTCACCAGGTAATACTCGTCATCGGTGAGCGGGCCCGGTTTGTTCAGGATGCGCTCCGGGAGAAAGATCTTACCCACGTCATGCGCCCGGGCGGCATAGGAAATCTCCTCGATATCATGGGCCGGCAAGCCAAGCGCCCGGGCGATCAGCTCGGCGTAACGGGCGGTCAGTTCGCCGTGGCCGGTAGCGTTGGTTTCGCGGGTCTCGGCAGCCCGCGCCAGCGACTCCACGGATTCGCGCAGAACGGTAGTGTCGCAGGTGTCGTCTCCGCCGCACAGCCGCTTCAGTGTGCTGGTGAGCTCGTCCAGATGCTCGGGGCCGGTATGCTCGCGTTGCAAAAAGCCTTCAATGTAACCCGAGACCAGCTGCCGCTTGACCGCGGTGCTTTCATCTGCCGGCAGCCCCTCCGCCACGCAAACACGGTCCCCGCCCGCGTGCTTGGAATCGTACAGACCGGCATCCGCCACGCGGATAATGTCCTCGGCGGAAAAGCCGTGTACCGGAAAGCTGGCCACGCCAAAGCTGCCCGTGATCTGGTGCTCGCTGAGCATGGGGTCGGTCGCCAGCCACAATCGCAGGCGCTCGGCCAGCACCTGCGCCTGCTCCACGCCCGTTTCCGGCATCAGGATGATGAATTCATCGCCTCCATAACGCGCCACCACGTTCGACTGGCGGCACTTCTGCTCCAGCAGCCGCCCCACCCGGGTCAGCACCAGGTCACCCTCCAGGTGCCCCGAGCCGTCATTCACTTCCTTGAACTTGTCGAGGTCAATCAGCACCACCGAAAACGGCCGCCCCGAGCGCGAAGCTCGCTTCCACTCCGAGCTCAGCGACTCCCAGAAAAACCGCCGTGTCTTCAACCCGGTCAGGCCATCGGTAATAGATTGCTGCTGCAGCTTCTGGAAGACGAACGAATTGTGCAGGGCGGTAGCCAGCAGATCGGCCAGCGTATTGAGAATCAGCACGTCCTGCGGCGAGAACGCGTCTTCGTGCCGGCTCTCGACGTTCAACACGCCCAGCAGCGTGTCTCCATAGCTGATCGGAATGCACAGCACCGCCCGCGACTGCGGCAACAACCCCTGCAACGGCGTCTCAGACGTGGTCTGCACCAGGGCGCTTTCGCCGGTACGCGCCACCCGGCCCAGAATGCCCGTGCCCAGCGGCACCTGCCGGCCCAGCGCCTGCGTCGTGGCCCCGGCTTCCGCCTTGATCTCGATCTGCTTGGTGGCGTAGTCGAGAATGCCGATTCCAATGTGGTCAAAGCGGAAGTTCTTCTGGATTTCGGCCACGATGTCCGCCAGCATCTGTGCCGAATCTTCGCTGGAAATGGCGGTCTTCGAAATATTGTTCAGGAAGGCAAACTGGCGGGAACGCCGCTGCTCCTCGGCAAACAGGCGGGCGTTTTCCACCGCCACCGAAACCTGGCCCGCGGCGGTCTGCATCACCGCCAGGTCGCGCGGCTCGAAAGCGTACTCCCGGTCCATGTTCATCGCCGCCATCACCCCGGCCGGCCGCCCCCCCAGCAGGATCGGGGCGCCGCAGAATGACCGGGCGTCTTCTTCCGGCACCAGTTCCACTCCCAGGCGCTCCCGCGTCTTCTCCACCTCGCTGCGGATCAGCAGCGGCTGCCCGGTGCGCAGCATGTACTCGGTCAAGCCGTTGGTGGTAGGCCGCGAGCGCTTGCCCAGCACCTCGCCTTTTACGACTTCCAGTTCGAAGCCGATGGAGTCCCCATTCTGGAAGGCGATATAGAAATTGCTGGTGTCGAAAATCTGCCCCAGTTCCTTTTGCACCGCCCGCAGCACGCCCTCCTGGTCCAGGCGCGCGCTGATGGCCTGGCCGATCTGGGTCAGCAGCTCGTATTCCTTGGTGCGGCGCTGCGCATCGTGCATCACCACGTAGTTCTCGAGCGTCAGCCCGATCTGCAGCGCCAGGCCGGTGAGCAGCCGCAGGTTGGAAGAGGCGAACATCCAGCGCTCGGCATGGGGAAACAAAATGGCGCCGAAGTTGTGCTCCCGCGTCTGCAGGCTCACTGCGGTGATGTGCCGCATGTTCTCTTCGCTGAGCGTGCGCCGGAACTGCTCGAAGCGGCTTCCGGGAAAGGCCGGCAACGGTTCCTGCATATCGGCCACGTTGCGGAAGCTTACAAACCCGCCCCGGCGGTAGGCCATCTCGCAGATGTATTCCCCGGCTCCGTTCTTTTCCAGCTTGCGCAGAAATTCATCGGAAAAACCCCGCTGTACCGAGGCCAGGGTGGCCCGCCAGCGATCGGAGATACAAATCATGGCGCGCCCCGTAGGCAAGGGCGCTACCAAGCGCTCCAGCACGCGCTGCATGCTGGGCACCAGGTCTTCGGCGGTGAGCAGCCGGGTGGGGTCCACGCCCAGGGTGGAGAAGGCCAGCGCGTTCTGCTGCACTGCGTTGCGCTCGTCTTCGAAGAGCACCACCACCATGGAGATGCCCAGCAGAATCTGCGGAATTGGTCCAAGCTGCGCCCCGCTGCCGCCCAGAAGCTGCAACAACCCGCTGCTTGGCTGCACAAAGCCGGCCAGCACCGCCCATAGCGCCAGCGAAAACGACAGCAACTGCAGCGCAACCGAACCCCTGCGCTGCCCTTGCACGTAAAACGCCGCCGAACAGTAGAGAAGAATCGCCGCCAGGAAAACTTCCATGCGCAGATGCCCATGGGCCAGCGGCGAAGGAAGCGGGGCGCGGATGAACCGAGGCCAGTAATTCCACAGGACCGTCAGCAGGCCTGCCGCCAGCACTGCCAGGTCATACCAGCGCACGTGGAACGGCTGCCGCAGCAGGCGCGTGGAGACAAAAAGCGACAAGCCCAGCAGCAGCAGGAGGAGCGAACTTGCCAGGGCCAAGCCGGCCGAAGGCCGCCGCCATAGCTGCCAGACCTGCAGCCCGTAAAAAACCGTATAGGCTGCCCAGGCAATTTGCCAGGCGCGAAAATACTCCCGCCGGCTCTGCTCGTGTAGATACGTGAAGACGAGCAGCAGCAACAGGGCGATTACGCCCGGAACTATGGTCACACTGATACTCAAGCTGTCCATGGCGCGAAAACAGCTATCCCCGGGGTGCCCCGTGCCCGCGGCATTAGAGACACCCAGACATCATTAATGCTTTCACACGCGCTGCAACTTACACAATACCCCGGGCACGTCACCAAAGGCACCTCTAAACCCTATCCTTTGATTACCTTGGAGAAACCACGCCCGCCCTGGGCCTTCCACAGGTCCGGGTCTTGACGCCCGTTTCCCGTGAACCTTAACATCCTGACAGATTCCCCAATGCCTCCACCAGCCAGCCCAGAAACCGGCTCGGGCCGTCCCCGGGTACGGTTCGCGCCCTCGCCTACCGGCTACCTGCACGTGGGCGGTGCACGCACGGCTCTGTTCAACTGGCTTTTTGCCCGCCATCATGGCGGAACCCTGGTTCTGCGCATTGAGGATACCGATCTCGAGCGGTCCACTTCCGAGATGGTCGAAGGCATTCTTCAGGGTTTGCGCTGGCTCGGCCTCAACTGGGATGAAGGCCCGTTCTTTCAGACCCAGCGTATGCCGGCCTATCGCGAAATCGCCGCGCGCCTGGTCGCTTCCGGCCACGCCTATCACTGTTTCTGCACCAAAGAAGAGCTGGAGCAGCGCCGCTCGGCCTCCTCCGCTGCCGGCCGCCCACCCAGGTACGACGGCACTTGCCGCCGGCTTCCCCTGGAAGAGGCCGCCCACAAGCTGGCCTCCGGAGTTCCCGCCGCAGTGCGCTTTGCCGTGCCCGCTTCCGGCAGCACCGTTTTTGAGGACGCCGTATTCGGCCGGGTGGAATTCGCTAACTCCGAGATCGAAGATTTCGTGCTTTTGCGTTCGGATGGCGGCCCCACCTACCACCTGAGCGTGGTGGCGGATGACGTTGAGATGAAAATTACTCACGTCATCCGCGGCGCAGATCACATTTCGAACACCCCCAAACAGGTGCTGCTTTATCAGGCCCTGGGCGCGCCCCTGCCCATCTTCGCCCACGTGCCGCTCATCCTTGGGCCCGACAAAACCCGCCTGAGCAAGCGCCACGGCGCCACCAGCGTGACCGCTTATCGCGACGAAGGCATTATTCCGGAGGCTTTCCGCAACTTCCTGGCCTTGCTGGGATGGACGCCACCCGAAGGCTCGCCTGAGATTCTGGGCGATTCCGAGCTCATCCGTCTCTTCAGCCTGGAAGCGATTTCACGCTCCAATGCCGTGTTCGACCGCGCAAAACTTGATTGGTTCAACACCGAGTACATTCGCGCCTACCCGGCCGAAAAGCTGCTGCCCCTGATTGAAGAAGAGTGGGCCAAGGCCGGAATCAAGCCCGAGCGCAGCGACCGCGAGTGGCTGCTGGCGACCATTGACCTGCTCAAGCCACGGGCGCGCAATCTGAAAGACTTCGCCACTTCCTTCCGCGCCTTCTTTAGCGACGAGTTCGAGGCCGACCCGGCTGCCACCGAAAAGTTCCTCAAAGACGCCTCAGTCCGGCAGATGCTCGCCGAGCTGGGCGGCCGCTATGCCGCCGTGAGCGATGGCTTCACCGAACAGAGCGCGGAAAAGACCCTGCGCGATTTCGCCGGCGAGAAAAACGTGAAGGCCGGAGCGCTCATCAACGGCGCGCGCGTCGCCCTGACCGGCCAGGGCGTCGCCCCCAGCCTGTTCGCCGTGATGGCGGCCTTGGGGCAGGAAAAAACCGTGGCTAGGCTTAAGCAGATCCCGGCGTAGAATGCGCCGGACTTCCAACACCGATTCCCTCCTTCCCGAGCATCGCCGTGGCAGAAACGGAGTATCCGCCCGCCGCGGGCCAGGTTTACGAACCAGTCTCCGGGATGGGACAATACCGGATGCGCAAATCTTTTGTCCGCCAATCACTCGCTGCCGCAACCCTGCTTTTTGCCGCGGCCTTGCTTTTCGGCCAGCAAACGCCCGCGGCCGCTCCTAAAACCGCATCCCCGGCAAAGACGCAAAAAACCCCGGCCGCGAAGACGCACGCTGCTGCGGCCGCCAGGAAAGCGCCGCTCACCCTGAAGACGCAGAAAGACAAGATCAGCTACGCCATCGGCATGAACTTCGGCTCCGCACTTCACCGCCAGTCAGTTGAGGTGGACCCCGCGATTCTGCTGCAGGGATTGAAAGACACCATGGCGGGCGGCAAGACCCTCATGACCGACGAGGAAGCGCGCGCTACCCTGACTCAGCTGGAGAGCGAGCTGCGCAAGCAACAGATGGAAAAACTGCAGGTCGAAGGCCAGGCCAACAAGAAAGAGGGCGATGACTTTCTGGCGGCCAACAAGACAAAACCGGGCGTGGTTACTCTGCCCAGCGGTCTGCAGTACAAAGTTCTGCAGGCGGGCAACGGCCCCAAGCCCAAGCTCACCGATACGGTGGTGTGCAACTACCGCGGCAGGCTGATCAACGGCAAAGAGTTTGACAGCTCCTATAAGCGCGGCCAGCCCGCCACCTTCCCGCTCAACCGAATCATCAAGGGATGGATGGAAGCGCTGCCGCTCATGCCCGTGGGCTCGAAGTGGCAGCTCTTTGTCCCTCCCGATCTCGCTTATGGCGATCGTGGCGCCGGCCCCGATATTGGGCCAAACGCCACTCTGATCTTCGAGGTCGAGCTGCTCTCGATCCAGCCGCCACAAGCCGCTCCCAAGGCCCCGGAAAACAGCCAGACCCCGCCGCCGAAAGCGGAAGCGCCGGCCCAGAACCAGGAGCAGCCCGCGGCCAAGCCGCCGGACAAGAAATAGGCGCGAGCCTCGCTGCCCACCACCTCCTGTGGCGACGTAGCCCGCCACGACGCCGAATCTGCTTTCTCCGCCACGGCAGCAACAGATTTCCCGCTGCGCTCGAAATGACAAGCGAAGGCGGGATAGGCAAACCAGTGCTAATCCCTTCCCGTTTTGGGAAAATGGGCGCCCAGCCTTCAATCCGCCCGAACCCGTGCCGCCCTGTTCCAAAACCCGGTTGTGCGACTTTCGCACAGGCCCTAATTTCGAATCCGAGCCCTATGCCCAGCCCACGAGTCCATACCTCTTCGTAAGCTCTTTGTTTTCAGCAAAGGCAAAAAATGCCCGGCTGTCCGGTTCGGGGCCAGCGTAATCCCCCAGGCTTTCCCACGGCTTGCGGCAAATGGTCTCCCAACTCCGATTACTTGTGGTACATACCCAGGTCCGTCGTGGGGATCACTCGGCTATAATCAGAGCGCAGGCTCGCGGCAGGAGTAACCATGGCCCTTCAGAAAACCGAGCACATCTGGCACAACGGCAAGCTCATTCCCTGGGATGACGCCACCCTCCATGTGATGGCGCACGTAATTCACTACGGTTCTTCCGTCTTTGAGGGCGTGCGCTGCTACACTCCAGCCGGCAATCCGGCGATCTTTCGCGCTCCCGAGCACATGCAGCGCCTGATTGATTCAGCCAAGGTTTACCGCATCGAGCTGGATTACACCCGTGACGAACTGGTGTCGGCCATGCGCGAACTGGTCAAGGCCAATGGCGCCTGGCCGTGCTATATCCGGCCCATCGTGCTGCGCGGCTACGGCGAAGCTGGCGTCAGCCCGCTGACCTCGCCGGTTGAGACCTACATCGTG
>Ga0335077_10005600_pt1 | contig 15438 bp, 10 predicted proteins | sample Lox_Sample_31_FD_207151 | JGI IMG/M metagenome (GOLD analysis project Ga0335077, IMG submission 207151) | Soil microbial communities from Loxahatchee National Wildlife Refuge, Florida, United States - Lox_Sample_3.1 | ecosystem: Environmental > Terrestrial > Soil > Wetlands | place: USA... | reverse complement strand
TTGCTCGCCGACCCACTGATTGAACTGGCCGAGCGAAATCACGAAGCCGTCATCCTTGTTCATAAATCGCGGGATGAACGGCAATTCGACCGCTTCGTGATGCAACCGCGCGAAACGTCCGGACAGGCGAATCAAGCGATCGGCGGCGCGCAATGCGAAAGGCCTGCGGCTTGCACCAAGAGGGTCGAGCAAGTACACGAGCTTCTCTCGCTTCACCGAAGCGGCCATGGGGATCTGCGTGACGTCGAGCCCCGGAAAGCTACGGCGAATGCCGCGGCCGCGCGTGACCGCGCCGGAAACGCCGAAGCCCAATCCTTCGGCGCGTTCGTAGCAAATCACCTGCAGCGGCAGGCCCGGGACACAGCTGCTTTCGAAAGCGGGCGTGCCGTCTTCGTTCACCAGTTGCCGGGAGAGCGTCGTGAGGAAACCGCCCATCGCGGGACCAAATCCCACGCAGGCGATGTCGACATCCATGCGCTCTCGCTGGACTTCGTCGTTGGTTTCAGGGACAGCAGAACTCATGCCGGATAATCCAGCACTTCCGGAATCATCATGTTGGAAATCGCTTCGGCGGCGCGGTCTTTGGCCACGCGCGCACCAGTGAGGCAGGTATCGAGTTTGCTGTGCAGGGTGAGGAATTGTTCGGCGCCGTTGCACTTGGCGCACGGCCCGGCTTTTATGGGATGGCTGCCATCATTCGCGATCACATCCGTGGCGCACGCGGCAATTCCAGGAACGAGGCCTTCCAGTTCGTCCAGCTCGTCTTGCCGGAAGCAGCCGCGATAGCCGGCCTCATCCCACGCCGGATGGCGGTTGTAGCCGAAGACCAGTTCGGCGCAGATGCGGGCGGCTTCGCCACTGGCGCGGGCGGTCTGCACATGGCACAAATCGCCGAAGAAATTCAGAGTGCCGGGCAGTCCTTCCGCGACGGAGGCATCCTGACCGCCGCGGCGTTCCAGTTCGAGGAGATCGAGAATCTGGCAGCGTGCGGCCAGCAGCCAGCACAAAGCATCGGCCAGCGCGAAGGTCACGCCCTGGCGCGCACTCTGATACAGCTTGCTGCCTTCGGCGTCGGTGTTGTGTTGCAGGTGCTCGAGCGTCCAGAGCCACATGGTCATCGCCGTGGCCAGGGTGCAGGCGCCTGTGCCTGGATGATCGGAGGCGATCTTGCGCATCTCGCGCACCCAGCTACGGAACTGCTCGAGGAACAGCGTATTTGTCATGGTGACAGAAAGTTGCCGGCGCTGGACGGCTTCCGGGCCTTCGTAGGTGGCTTCGAGCTGCGCGTCCATCCACTTGTTGCCGAGGAAGCCCGGGCAATCTTCAGTGATGCCATAGCCGCCCATCAGGCTTACGGCTTCGCGCATCATCTGTGTGCCGCAGCCAGTGTTCCAGAGTTTCGCCGCCGGGCAGAGAATGTCGGCCACGGAATCCAGCAAAACGAATCGGTACAGCGGGTCGGTCTTGAGCCGCTCGCGGCCAGGATCGCCGACGGGGAGCTTAAGGAGGGCGATGGCTTCGTCGGAAACCTGCTTGAACAATTTTGCTTTTGCGCGCGCACCGGTCAAGCCGCGCTCGCTCAGCAAAGCATCGATTTCGCGCTCGAGTGGATCGAGGTCATCGAAGGTGCGTGCAGCGGCAAATGCCAGGGATACGCTTGCTTCGCCGGTAGCCCAAACATCGACCAGGCGGTGCAGCGCATCTTCGCGGGCCTGCAAGCCCATTTCGTAGCGCACTGAACCGGGCGTGGCCTTGGACGCGCCGCGGAATCGACCGCGCTGGTAGCGGATCACGGGCTCGACAGCCGACAACAATTTCGCCGCGGTCATCACGCCGACGGTCACGCGCGTGCGGCGGAACACCGCTTCAATCACTTCGCTGTGGCTGAAGCGCGGAACGATGCAGCCATCCTTGATTTCGTAGCCGCCGACGATGCGGCTGGCCGGGATTCTCAAGTTGAAGATCGGGTCGCCGGTCGAAGAGAGCTGATGCACCAGCTTTTTCGTGGCGGTGCCGCGGTCGAAGATTCCCGGGTCGGACTCTTCGAGGATGACCATGCAGCTGCCTTTGATCCGCGCGTCGTCAGAATCCACCGCGGCGGTCACGAAGTTCGCGAATCCGATGTTGGTGATGAAGCGGCCGCGTTTCTCGATCTGCAGAGTCGGCTCTTGGCCATCTTTCCAGTCGACGATGCGCGCTTTTCCATCGAGCATTCCCGTATCGACACCCACGTAGGGGATCGGCTCGGTTAGGCAAAACGCACCGCGCAAAGGCTTGCGGTCTTCTCCGGGCTGGGGCGGGGCGGCGAGTTTCATATAATGTTCTACCTGTTCCGAGGTTCCGCGTTCGTGAATGGGAGCGAGCGCCAGGCACCCCGCCAGGCTCGCGGTGGCAGCGCCGCCATCCACCCAAGCCAGTTCGAAGGCCACCAAGGCCAGCGCCAAGTTCTTCGGCCCGGCGAGAAATCCGCCATGTTCCGGGTCCATGAACACCGCGGTAATCCCAGCGCGGTCAAATGCTTCGAGCAACTCGGCCTTCGCGGGGGTCCATTCGTGGGAGTTGCGGCCACCTTGCGCGACGAGGCGAGCGACCGGTCCGCGGGCTACCCCCCGGGCGGACTGCACGAGCATCTGCAGGTCGTAGCGGTCGGCGAAGCCCCACTGAATTTGTCGAATGGCGTCGGTGGGCAGAGTGCGGAGTGACTCCAATTTGGGGGAGGTAGCGGTGGACATAGGCACATCCTTGAGTGCAAAGCTGTCCCACTGTCCCAAACTGGTGATACAAGGGTCTGTGAGATCAATCACGACCCGACGTGACGGTTAGCCCGGATTCGCTTAACCTCGAGACTTTGCCTCAGTTTCCGGCATTACTCCCCGCTGCCGGACGGGCTATGGCCACCCCCAGGACCCGCCGCGACTTTTTCTCCTGGGCGAAGACGATGGCTTCAACATTCTGGGGCTTCCAGTCGCGACTTAATTTAGCCTGCGCCGATCCGTCGAAAGTGCCGCCGTTCGCGCTCGCGACTCCCAGTTTTTTCAGGGAACGCAGGACTACGGAGTGGCTCAGTTCCCTTCCGGCGTTTTCACCTTTGTTCACTTTGGAGGCCAAATCTTTCTCGGTGATCGCCAGCCAGATTTCCACCGAATCGTTTCCGGACGGTTCCAGCTTTGCGGCGCGCACATGGACATTCAGAAGGCCATCAGCGGCGGGTGTCTCGAGGTTCGCTTCGATTTCCGACTGCGACTCTCGGGCGCTTTCCCGAATCGACTGCAGAACCTCGCGTTCATGGACACCGACGACGGAACGTTGGCCGTCAATCACCGCCTGAGGTGTGTAGGCAGTGTTTTCTTTCAGACGATCGACATAGGCCACCTGGCGGGAAGTCCACTCCGCTGAAGAATAGGGGTCGATCCATCCGTCGTGATTCCAGTAATCGACATGCTCTTCGATGCCGATGACGGTAATTCCGGTGAGCGGCTGCTCGCGATTGAGCCGCGCTAGAAATTCATCCGCGGGCGGACAACTTGAGCATCCCTCCGAGGTGAATAATTCCACAAGTACCGGGGTGGCCTTCGTTTCGGCATTGCTGCGGCCGCGCGGCACGAAGGTGCTCCAACAAAACAGCACGACCAGACCGACCGCGAGGCGCCCCAAGTGTGTCATTGTGTGCCTCCTGAACCTCTCATTCGATCCAAGCGCGGCGAAAAGGTTGCAACCGACACTCTACTTGCTTTCAAACACGAATCTTCCTGCCACAGGAACTTTGACGGTAGTCACAAGCACTGGCGTTTCAGGATGTTATCCTGGGACTCTAGGAGCCCAAGGGTATCGATGAAACTTCTGCGGATATTGCCTGTCGTACTGTTGGTACTGCCTTCGCCGAGCGCGGGCCAGGCGCAGAAACCCTCGGCACAGCATTCCAGTACGTCCAAGCCCGCCGTGACGGCGCGGCCGACGCACGTGGGACCCTTCGATAGGCTGGAACTTTTCGCGTTCCTTGCCGCAGGACCGTTCCCGCCCTACGCGGCTGAAGTGATCCGCGATCGCGAGCTGGAGTTCGAACCCAATGACGCGTTTCTCCGTTACTATCCGTTCGAAGCCGTTCGCGATGCGCTCGATCTCGCGACGCCGGTGCAAGGCAAACCCATGCCGTCAAAACGCAAGCAGGCGTTTGATCATTTCTCGGGAGTGGCCGAACTGATTCGCAACAAACTGTGCAGCGAGGCAGAACCCGAGTTGAAAGCCGCTATTGAACTGGCGCCCGATTCCGCTTCGTTGCACTATGCCGCGGCGTCGTGCCAACTGGTGAGCCACGATTGGCAAGCCGCGGAGAAGGAATTGCGCGAGTCTTTGCGGCTGTGGCCGGGAAATGCTGACGCGCACGGGCTGCTCGGATACGTGCTCAGCAACGAAGGGCAGAATGAAGCGGCGATCCCGGAATTGCGCGAATCGTTGCGGATTTTTCCGGCGCACCAGGGCACGATCATGCTGCTCGGGCTGACGCTGGCGCGCACCGCCAAATATGACGAAGCTATTCCGATCCTGAAGCAATCTTCGCAGCTCAACCAGGAAGTGACGTACGTAGAAAAGATGCTGGGCTTCTGCTACGTCTCGACCCATCAATCCGGCGAGGCGATCGAACCGCTGACCAAATACGTGCAAAGTGATCCCGACGATGCTGAGGCTCACTATCTGCTTGGTTCCGCCCTGAAAGGCGTGGGGAAGACGGACGAAGCGAGCTTGCAATTCCAGGAAGCAGCGAGGCTGGAGCCGCGGAATCAGTTATATCAGGCGGCCAGCACACGTTGAGAGAGCTGCAAGAATAGCTTCAGGGCTTTGTCGGTTTGCGATTGAGGTCCGCGGCCTGGCGCAGTTCGCGGTCCGCGTCGGCGTTTTGACCGAGTGCGCGGTAGGATTGGCCCAACAACTGATGGGCCATCGGGTTTCCAGGGTCCATGGCGATAGCGCGCAAGAGAGCACGTGCGGCCAGTTCCGGTTCGGATTTCTTCAACAGCACTTTGCCCAGGAGGATATAGGGCCCACTGGAATTGGGGTCGAGCCAAACGGAACGCTGCAGCAGCCGCTCGGCGTCGTCGTACCTATCCACGCGTGAGTAGGCATCGCCGAGCTTGAAATACACATTGGCGAAGGAAGGATTGATCTGGATTTCCTGCTCGAACTGCGCGATCGCGTCGCCGGTTTTCGCCTGGTAAAGATACAACTCGCCGAGAAGATAGTGGGCCATCGGGAGCTTCGGATCGAGCGCAATCGCTTTCTTTACATGTTCCTCGGTGACCGCCGTGAATTCCAGACGGAAGAGAATGCGGCCACAGAAGAGATACGCGGCGGCCGAATCACCGGGAAAGCCAAACATTTTGGCGAAGGTCTGCCGGGCTTCGTCATATTGCTGGTTCTGAATGTAAGAGACGCCGAGGATGTAGGCCGCATCGACATTCGCGCGCGGATACCAAGTGAGCACTTTCTGGAGATACGGAATCGCCTCGGCCGGCCGCCCGCCGAGGTACAGGCAGATTCCGATCAACTGGGTAGCTTCGCCGTCATTCGGATTTTCAGCCAGCGCTTTCTGGAAATCCAGGATGGCGTTCGCGTAATCATTTTTCTTGTAATAGGCGATGCCCAGTTCGTGCCACACGCCTACGGGCGGCGGAGTCTGGCTACGCATGGCTTCCAGCAGCGCAACGGCCTCATTGAACTTGCCGATTTCCGACAAGTGCCGCGCCTCCTCGAAGGGAGAGGCCGCAGGCGCGCTTTGCTGCAGAGGTGTTTGCGGGGCCTGAGGTGTTTGCAATGGCGGCAATAGTCCCAGCAGCAAAAACGTCAGGGACTTCACGAACAAAGGCATCAGGAAAGCCTCCGAAAGATCTTTGCCGGCAAAGAGGAACGGTAATCCGGCGCAAAACACGCATTCGATCCAAGGTTCTTTTGTACAACGCTGGCGGTGGAATGTCATCCCCGGGTCGGGAAAATGCGAGAATTACGGCTTAACCGCTTTGGAAGGAGCCTTGGGCCGAATCTGCTCCGCGGGCACGATGCCTTTGCCCTCGAGGAGGCTATAGAACTTGTCGGCGTCCAGATCCTTAAGCGTTTCGATTTGCCCCGAAGGCCAGTGGATTTCCACGCTGTCGATTTTCTTTGCAGAGCCAAGGCCAAAGTGCACACGGAGATCGTTTTGTGAGATGTAACTGCCGCCGCTCAGAACCTGAGCAGTTTGCGTTGTGCCACCAGCCACAATTTTCACGCGCGCCCCCAACGCCAGGCGATTGCTTTTTGTGCCGGACAGTTCGAAACTGACCCAATGCCGTCCGGGGATCCCTGGATTGCGCAGCACCATGGGGCTGCCCTGCAGGTCTTCGACGACCAGATCCATGCTGCCATCGTTGAACAAATCGCCAACGGCAAGGCCGCGGGAAACGCGCGGTTCCAAAATCGCGGGACCGGACTGATCGCTCGCGTCGCAGAATGTGCTATCTCCCTGGTTGTACTGGACGAGTTTCGCTTCGCGAAATTTCGTGCGGATGCCTAGCGCATCGACCTGCGGATAGACGTGACCGGTCACCGTCACCAAGTCGAGCCAGCCGTCATTGTCGAGATCGACAAAAGCGATGCCCCACTTCACCAACGGCACAGAGGGCAGCCCGATTCCGGCAGCGTAGGAAACATCTTCGAATTGCCAGTTTCCATCGTTGCGATAGAGCGGGGTATTGTCGTCGGAGAAATTCGAAATAGCGATTGCCGGACGACCCGTGTGCAAGTAATCGCCAATGGCGATGCCCATGGCGGCCTGTTCGTGACCGTCTTCACCGAAAGCCACGCCTGCCTCCGGCGCGATTTCCGTGAATTTTCCGTTGCCGTCGTTACGATAGAGATAGCCGGCGTTCGAATCGTTGGCGACGTACAGATCGGGCCGGCCGGTATTGTTGAAGTCGACCCATACGGTGCTCAAACCATAGAAGCCGAACGAATCGTCGAGGCCGGTCTTCCTTGAAACGTCGGTAAAGGTACCGTCACCATTATTGTGAAAGAGCGAATCGCCTTGGCCCTTCAACCCCCGCGGGCCGCACTGCACGTCGATTCCCATGTACTTGCAGGTGCTGCCTTTGCCGAAGACGGGAGGATGGTCCATGTCGAATTCGACATAATTGGTGACCATCAGATCGGCAAACCCGTCGCCGTCGTAATCGCCGAACGAGGCGCCCGTGGACCAGCGGCCGTCGGCCACTCCTGCGGCTTTCGTGATGTCGGTAAAGGTGCCGTCGCCATTGTTGCGATAAAGAATGTTGCCGCCGTGGCAGGTCAGGTAGATGTCGGGCCATCCGTCATTATTAATGTCACCGACGGCGCCGCCCATGCCGAAACAAGGCTTTGCGACACCGGATTTTTCGGTCACGTCGGTGAACGTGCCATCGTGGTTGTTATGATAGAGGGCGCCGTGGGCCGTTTGGCCTTTCAGCAGGCCATCAACCGTGGGCGCATTGGTGAAAAAAATGTCCAGCCAGCCATCGCGGTCATAGTCGAGCAGAAGAACCCCACCGCTCATCGACTCGATAATGTAGCGGGCTTCCGGCGCCGAGGCATGCGAAAACTGAATGCCTGCTTTCTTTGTGATGTCTTGCAACTGGGGAATCTGGCGGTCTTTGCACTTAATTGTCTTGGCGTTGGACGGCGGCGGGACGCCTTGGGCGATTCCCTGGGCGCCGACTCGGCCAGCGCTGAGGAGGCCCAAAAGAGCGAGAAGCACGGCGGCGTGGATTGAGTGTGGGAGCCTACTCGATCGATTGGTGGCGTTGTTCGGAAACAAGAATCCGTCGCTTCGCTGAGATTCGCCGCCTAAGGGCGATTCGTGGTGTCTCGCCCGAGTCATTCCAGATTCGTTAGAATGGTTCGAGTGAAAAAGGCACGAACTTTCATTGTATCGCCCCTCGAATCGAAAATGCACAAGGCCTTGCGACAACGACTGGCTCCAACGCTCGCGCACAGCGAAGCGGTGACTGTCTCGCTCCCCCTCGACCATTCCGATCGCGTCCATCGACAGGCGGCGCTCACCCGGTGGGAGAACTCTCCTTGCCGCTGATCGCGCACCTCCAGGTCTGGCTGGCGAGTATTTTGGTGGTGAGCATTGTCCTGATGCTCATCCGCGCTTGGAAGGTGGCGGAGGTCTACTGGATTATCGCGGGCGTCATTCTACTACTGCTTTTGCGGCTGGAGTCGCTTTCGAATGCGCTCGGTGCCGCCGCTAAAGGCACCGACGTGTACCTGTTTCTGACCGGGATGATGCTGCTATCCGAACTCGCAAGCAAGCACGGCGTGTTCGACTGGCTGGCGGCGGTGCGGCACGCGGACGGCTCGAGTGCGCGGCTGTTCCTTCTGGTCTATGGCGCGGGAACCCTGGTGACGATATTCATGTCGAACGACGCAACGGCAGTAGTGATGACGCCTGCAATCGTGGTGGCCGTTCGGAAAGCGCGCATCGATCCTCTGCCCTACCTGTTTGTGTGCGCTTTCATCGCCAATGCGGCTTCGTTCGTGCTGCCGATTTCGAATCCCGCGAACCTGGTGGTATTTCAAAAACAAATGCCGGCACTTGTGCCGTGGCTCGTGCGGTTCGGGATTCCGTCAATTTTTTCGATCGTGGTCACGTATGCGGTGCTCCGCTGGTACTTCCGGAAGCGACTTCAGGCGCGCATCGACTCGGCTATCGCAAACCACATGCTGGATCACCGCGGGAAGATGATGCTCGCCGGGCTGTTGGCCACGGCCGCAGTTCTGCTGATGGCGTCGGCGCTGAATTGGGATCTGGGACTTCCCACGTTTCTGACCGCCCTGGTGTTCACGGCGATTGTGTCGCTCTCTTCAAAAAGCAGCCCGATTCCACTGTTCCGAGAGATCAGTTGGAGTACGCTGGCGCTGGTGGCGGGCTTATTCGTGATGGTGGATACGGTGGAGCGTTACGGGGCGATGCGGTACACGCAAAAATGGCTGGAGTGGGCCAGCAATCTCGGCGCAACCGCGGGAGCGCTGCTGATCGGCTGTGTGGTCGCCGTGGCGAATAATCTTGTGAACAATCTGCCGCTCGGTTTGATCGCCAGCAGTTCCTTAGCACCCGCACATGGCCGGGGCCTCATCGCCAGTGCCGTCTTGATCGGAGTGGACCTGGGACCAAATTTGTCCATCACGGGTTCGCTAGCCACGATTCTGTGGCTCATCGCGCTGCGCAAGCAGAAGCTGGACGTGAGTTTTGGAGACTTCCTGCGAATCGGTGCGATCTGCATGCCAGCGGCGCTGCTGGTATCGTTGCTAGGCGCCATCTCCGCACGTGCGCTTTTCGGACCTGCGGGCTTGTCGCATTATTGATATCAAACTCGGCCAAGTCGGCGGCCTAGTATGAATCGATTGTTTGGGAGGAGCCACTTGTTGAAGTCATTCATGAAGCCAAGGGTTGCTATTCCGCTCGCTATGCTGGCAGCGACATTCGTATGCGCCACCGCCTGGAGCCATCGGAATGTGAACGAGCCTCAAGCCGCGCCGGCCAAACCGTTCGATGTGGTCATCAAGAACGGCCACATCCTAGATGGCACGGGCAATCCGTGGTACGCCGCGGACATCGGGATTCGCGGTGACAAGATCGTCACCATTGGCGAGCTCGACGCGGCTTCCGCAACCAAGGTGATCGACGCCACAGGGCGAATCGTCTCGCCGGGATTTATTGACATGCTCGGGCAGTCCGAATTCTCTCTGCTGATCGACAACCGTTCGCTCAGTAAGCTCTCGCAGGGTATCACTTCGGAAATAACCGGCGAGGGCGGGTCGATTGCACCGCAAAGCGCGAAGACTCTCGCGGCCCTCAAACCCGTTCTCGACTATTACAAGTTGACAGTCGACTTCACGACGCTCGATGGCTATTACCAACGGCTTGAACGCCAGGGCACGCCGCTCAACATCGGTACCTATGTCGGTGCCACGCAGGTTCGGGAAGCTGTTCTCGGCGACGAAGACCGCGCCCCTACGCCAGCCGAGCTCGAGCAGATGAAAGCACTCGTCGAACAAGCCATGAAAGATGGCGCCATGGGCGTCTCCACATCGCTCATTTATCCCCCGGCCCACTACGCCAAAACCGAGGAACTGATCGAACTGGCGAAGGTTGCCGCTCGTTACGGCGGCCTCTATGCGACGCACATGCGCAGTGAAGGCGCGTCGGAGATGGCGGCGCTCGACGAAGCGATCCGCATCGGACGAGAGGCGCAGCTGCCCGTGGAAATCTTCCATCTCAAAGTCAGCGGAAAATCCCGCTGGGGCAGCATGCCCAAAGTGGTCGAGAAAATTCAAGCGGCACGGGATTCCGGCCTGGATATTCGCGTCGATCAGTACCCTTATATAGCCGGCGCGACCGCGCTCGCCGCTTCGCTGCCCCCCAGTTACGCCGATGGTGGCATGCCAAAGCTCCTCGAGCGTCTGAAGGACCGGAAGATCCGCGAGCAAATCAAGAAGGAAATGAACGCCGATCAAACTGCCTGGGAGAATCTGTATCGCGATTGCGGCGGCGGCGCCGGCGTGATGATTTCCGGAGTGGTGAACAAGGATTTGAAGAAGTACGACGGAGAGCGCGTTTCAGAAATGGCCCAGGCGGAGGGAAAAGATGAACTCGACGCGCTCTTCGATTTCATCCTCGCCGACAGCGGTCAATCGGGCGCGGTTTACTTCATGGCGAGTGAAGAGGACCTGCAGTACGGCCTCAAGCAGCCGTTCACGGCAATCGGTCTCGATGCTTCGGAGATGCCGCTCGATGGCCCACTCTTCGAGCCGCACACGCACCCTCGAGCGTTCGGCTCCATGCCGCGATTTCTGGGGCACTATGCGCGCGACCTGAAACTGGTTCCGCTTCCCGAAGCCGTCCGGCGGATCACCTCGATGCCCGCGCAACGGGAACACCTGACGGGCCGGGGGCAACTTCAGATTGGTTATTTCGCGGATATTACGATCTTCGATCCGGCTACAATCATCGACGAAGCTACTTTTGCCGAACCAACCAGGCTCTCGAGGGGCATCGATTATGTCATCGTCAATGGTCAGCTCGAATACGACCACGGCACATTGACCGGGGCGCACGGCGGCCGGCCCCTGCGTGGGCTTGGTTGGAAACCATGAGTTGTTCATAGCGCCAGCAGGAGATTAACGGCGAAATATTTGCCGTCAGTTGTTGTTGTCGGGTCCCTGGAATTTGTAGCCAACGTTCGGAACCGTGAGGATCAGTTGCGGCTGGCCAGGTTCGTCTTCCAGCTTTCGACGCAAGCTTCCAATGTGCGTATCGACAGTGCGAGTGAACGCGCCGGTGTCGTATCCCCAGATCGAGCGCAGCAATTCGCTGCGGAGAACCGGAGTGCCACTGCGTTCCATCAAGTAACAGAGCAGCTGAAATTCGCGCCGGGTCAGTTCAATGTTTTTGCCGTCTTTGGTAACCTCGCCGCGCGCGACATTCACCTGAATGGGACCAAACATATAAACTCCCTGCCCCGTGCGGACGGGCACACGCCGCAAAAGAGCCTGGATGCGGGCGATTAGCTCAGCCGGCTCGAATGGTTTGGTCATGTAATCGTCCGCGCCAAGGTTGAGGCCGACGACCTTGTCGACGAGCTGGTCGCGAACGGTCAACATCAGAACGGGAGTGGCCATTCCCTTTTGCCGGATGTCCCGGAGAATGTCGAAACCGTTGCGAATCGGCAGCATCACGTCGAGGATGATCAGGTCGAACGGAAGGTTGGTGGCCTTGCGAAACGCTTCTTCACCATCGACGGCGGAATCCAGGATGTAGCCTTCTCCGTGAAGCCGCACTTCGAGTGCGGTACGCAAGGCTTGTTCATCTTCAACCAGCAAAATATGCTCGTTCATGTCTTCACGCTCAGGTCTATTTCCGGCGGATGCCCCGGAATTTTGTCCGTGGATTCCTCTACTGGCAAGTGTAAGGTAAACGTACTCCCAACGCCTACTTGGCTTGTAACGGTCAACTTCCCTGCCATGGCTTCGGCAATGCGGGCAGCCACGGTCAGTCCCAAGCCGGTCCCGTGGATCTGCGCCTCGACCGCCTTGGGACTGCGGTAAAAGGGTTCGAAAACATGGCGTAGGTCCTCCGCTTCGATGCCGCGACCGTGATCTGTCACGCTGATGCAAATCTCGCGTTCGTGGTCTTTCCGATGGTGTAGCGAAACGGAAACCATAATCTCATCATTCTTGTCGCTGTACTTGATGGCATTGCTAATGAGGTTTTGGAGGCACTGCGTCAATCCGGACAGATCGCTTACTACCCTCGGCAGGCCCGGCGGAACTTCATAGCGCACGTTGCATTTGCTTTCTTCGACCAGGATCGCGACGTTCGTTCGGACGTTTTGCAGTATTTCCGAGACCTGCAGCGGGCGCAGCGCAAAACGATGCGTGCCGCGTCTTGTATAAGCAAAAAGCAGGTTCTGCTTGACCAGATCGATCAGCTGCCGGGCCTGCGTTGTGACGATCGATCCGTGTGCTACCAAATCCTCCTTGGTCTGCAACAGGCCGTCCTTTGCGTTCTGGCCGCTGCAATAGATCGCGGCTAGCGGTGTCAACAGTTCGTGCGACGTCGATGCCACGAACTCCATTTGCGCCCTGGCCAGGTTTTCCGCGCGGCGGCTGGCAAACAGAATCAAGCCGATATTCACGCCGAGCAGCAGCAGGGTCACTCCACCGATCAACAAATTCCGGCGCCACAGCGTCGTGGCGACGGCGCTGACGGGCTGCGTGCGGTGCTGCAATACCAGAACCCACGGATCGCTGGCGGTACCGTATTGAAAGACCGGGAACCATCCTGGCGCCGAGAAATTGCGCCAGGTTTGCTCCTGCAGGTTGCGGTTGCTTTTCAGCTTTTGCCAGAACGCACTTTTCAAGGTGTCCGGCGTAGAACTGAAGATATTCATAATCGAATCGAAGTTCATCACGTCGTCTATACGGACATTGGGGTCCGAAGAATAAATCACACGAGGATCGCTATCCGTGTCAATCACGGCGAGGCGGTATTCGAGCCCGTCCGGTCCCGCAAAGTGGCGATTCGCGAGTTCGGGGAGGATTCGCGTCTGAATCACTTTCAGGTTGAGCACAACCACCAGCCAATCCACGCGCGCGCGGTCGACAGGAGTTTGCGAGTTGAAAGGATTGGCGTGGTGAACAACGGGATGCACCAGCGCCGGCACACGATCGTCCAATTGCCAGCCCGCCAGCGGATTTGTACGCGAGACATTGCTGCGGTCCGGGTTGCCGTAAGCACCGGTCTCGGGTGACTTGCCGAACTCCCACGCGCGCATGGAGACTTGTACGCTCGAGGAGTTCTCTTGCAGGCGCGTCAACAGCGTTGTCAGATCGGGTGGCACGGCAACCTGATCCAGCGTCTTTTGCACCGGGTTCAAGCGCAGCAGTTTCGGCTGTCCCGTCCCGCTGGTATTCCACTCGTAAATCTGTTTCACCAAGTCCGGATTGACAAAGGGAGTTTGCGTGAATTCGCCAGGCGTGTCGACCTGCGTCCAGTCAGCGTATCGCTGAAGATAATCGTTCCAGGCATCGTGGGCGCCGGAATCGGGCCCCACCTGCAACGCAATACAGACGGTCGACAATTCGTCGTACAAGTCGCTGTGCCACTGCGTCATCAAGGACTGAAGATTCCCACCCATGCGGACTTCAGTGACCGCGCTCAATTCTCGCGCCCACTTGTACTGCAGGGTGGCAACGATCACCCAGAGCAGCGCCGTGGCCGCCACAACGAGGGCGAACGGTCTCTTTGCCCGGATGGATTCGGATACCTTCATCTTCAGACCCCGAAGGCCCGGGCTGCAGCGACTTTCACAACCGGAGCCTCAACGACCAATGATTGCACAGCTGTGAAGTTTCTGGACCGGTTGCGATTCACATTCGGTGAATCTGCCTTCGGCGGCGACACGCAGACTGCAAAACGCAAACGGCAGATGCCCCCCGGCGTCGGCCGTTAAGTTGTTGATTTAACAGGAAGATCTCGCCGCCCGGGAAGCGGATTGAGCTTGCCGTCCTGCATCTAGGGCATCGAAGGTTAAGCGGAGACTGGAATCGGTCGGGAAGTGGTTGGAGTCCTCTCTTCCGCGCGAATTAAGGACTTTTGCACTCCCGACCGATGGCCGAGGATAAGCGCGATGCTATGGCGAAGGATGGTCCAAGGGGGCTTTTTGCAGATCCTCAATCTCGCCAAGAATGGCTTTCACAGTTGCCTCCACCAAAATCTGGCCTTTTTCTTTCGTTGCCAGCGTCGGGTCGCCCCAAGCGCCAGTCGGTGAATAGGTCCCTTCGGTTGCTTTCGGGTTGCGCGTCAGTGGACCGCGACGGTCAGGGTTCAGATCTTTAACAGCTCGCGACATTCGAACGGTATTCGGAGCGATGTAAAGCATCATCGAAGTTTCGATCTCGTCAGCGTGCGTGCCTCCCGCTTCCTGCTGGACTTTCTTGACTACGGGATCAATCTCGTCCCAGTCGAAATACCTCAGAGTCACACCTTCCGAAGCGAGCGCTTTCGCTGCTTCGGAAAGCGGCCTGATCGTCGAAATCCCGGTGTTGAGAATGTAAAAACGGCGGGGACCGTAGGAAGCAAGCGAATGGCAGATGTCCAGGATCATATCGCGCGCCGTCTCCTTTTTGAGAGACGTTGAGCCAGGGTATTCCAGGAAAGCGGGATAGTAACTGTAATTGATCGTGGGTGCGACCACGACCGAGGCAGCAGCGAGCACTCGGTCTTTCAAATATTCCGCCATTACCCAATCGTTATTCAGCTGTAAGTGCCTTCCGTGTTCCTTCGATTCCGCACCCAGTGGTATGACCACGATGCGATCCGGGGTCAATATTTGCTCCGCTTCGTCCCATGAGAGTTGCTCCAGAAGAACCCCGCGTTCGGTCCGTGGAGTTGAGGAGGCCGAACGCGTTTGCGTGACGCACTGCACTGCAAACAATAAAGCGGCAAGCAGTACAAGAACGAACCGAAGCGGGGCGCAAACGTGAGTTGTTCTTAGAATTCGTTTCACAGGTTTCTCCTCTTCGCAGGAACCAGACGAATAAAGGCAGGGGGCAGGAATGCCTTGGTGCCGCGAGGCATCATTAAACCTTGGAGGAAATCTTTGTCAACTCCTCATAAGTCGTGCCGGGTTACCGGTCGAGTGCCTCCTCGTATTGGAGTCCGTCTCGGGTGACAGTTCGATCACGGGAAGAGGCGTGAAAGTTAGTGAAATTTTCCCAGAACCGAGGCGCGTGCCACCTTAGTTCTAGTGTGCTGTCCCGTAAATACCTGTGCATAGTCGTTCGACTTTAGCGAAGATCGAATCGGCTGTAGCGGTCCACGTGAAAGGCTGCGCTTTGCGGTTGGAATTCTGGACGTAGTGATCAATT
>Ga0335077_10005599_pt1 | contig 15439 bp, 15 predicted proteins | sample Lox_Sample_31_FD_207151 | JGI IMG/M metagenome (GOLD analysis project Ga0335077, IMG submission 207151) | Soil microbial communities from Loxahatchee National Wildlife Refuge, Florida, United States - Lox_Sample_3.1 | ecosystem: Environmental > Terrestrial > Soil > Wetlands | place: USA... | reverse complement strand
GACTGCGGATGTGGCCTTCCAGCATCTCAGCCATTAGGCTGTTCATCGCTCCCCTCGCGGCGCTCATGATTTGGAGGACTTCCGAGCAATCGCGCTCTTCGTCGAGGGCCCGTACGAGAGCTTCGACTTGTCCCTGGATGCGCTTCGCTCGGAGAAGTAGGTTGTCCTTTTCTTTGATCGTGTGGCTCATAGCCAGCAGTATACCATACCGGGTATTGTATCTGTTCCTTGCGAACGGTGCGCCCTCTTCTCGCTCCATTGGCGACTTCCAACGCGGCGACGATTGCACTGTTCGAACCTCACTGCTTACCCGTCCGGGCCTCCGTTCTCTCCGACGTTGCTGAGCTTGGACATTGCTTTCTTTCTCTTCCCGATTTTCTTTGGGCTCACCGCTCCGGCAATTCCTCTCCGCTCCGGCCTACGCGTCTTCTGCTTTGTCGGTTCCGCCCTAACAACACCGGGTTCCCTCCAACAAAGCAGACGCTAGCCTGCGACTCCAAGCCCCCTCGCTCTCTCTCGTGCCCCAAAGAAAACCGGGGCAGAAAGAAAGGTAAAAGAAAATGTCCTATCTCAATTCAGTAACTCTCGTCGGATTCGTCGGTGCTGATCCAGAGCAACGTCAAGCGAAAGGCAACGGTTCGAAGTTCACCGTGCTGTCGGTTGCAACGCAGCGCTCTTGGAAGAACGCCGATGATGAGTGGAGCTCCAAAACAGAGTGGCATCGGATAGTGCTCTTCCGGCCACGCTTGGCAGACCACGTAGCTCGCACGATTAAGAAAGGCGCTCACGTGCTAGTTGAAGGCTCTCTCGTTAGCTCGACCTACGAGGTCGCCAATGGCAAAGTCAAAAAGGCGAAGGGCACGAAGGTCACATCGTGGTCGATCCGCGCTGACGTTGTCCGCAAACTCGATCGCAACGAGCAGGAGCCGGAAGCGCCTGCCAGCGGTCCGGCGACGGAATCCGACGAAGCTCGCTTCTGACTGAAAACTGGATTCGGCCCCGGCGCAGAGCCGGGGCCTTTTCCTGTTTTTAGTTCAGTCATCACTCGCCTTTAGTTCAATCTGTACAAGAGAGTCGCCACGGAGCTGAAGCGGACTTGGGCCCGCTGGAGTTGGAACATGCGCAAGACGGCTCAGCAGCGATTCGAGCGCGGAAACACCATCATCCAGCGCGGCGATTTCCGAGTCCCCTAGAGGAATCTCCTGTCGCATTCGCAATAGGTTGTTCTTGCCTTCGAGAAGGAATGCGGCGGTCGCGTCTTTCGGCTGGTAGAAAGAACACTTGGCACAAGCCATGCGGTGCGGGCATTGATCGAAGAAGTCATAGGTGCAATAGCCGTGGCCGAGATCGTAATACTTCCACGCGATGCCGTTCGCGAGTCCATTGCGCACTGCCGCCTGATCGACGAGCACTTCAATCGTGCGAAGATTTCTTTCGAAATATCCGGCGGCGTTGTAGGACCTAGCCAGTTTTGTGGGCGAGATTTTTGCGTAGCTCTGCGTTGATGTAGGAGAACGGTGTCCGAGCCATTCTTGTAGTTCAAATAGAGAGAGCGGTTCCCGTGCGTTATAGAGCTGCGATGCGATCGTGGCACGAGCACGGTGACAGGTAATCGTGCCACGCGCGTCCGTACTGGGAATGCCCGCCTTCTTGCACAAAGCCGGAATGAGAGTCCTATTGAGATATCGCGCCGCAACTCTGCGAGTCCGATAGACAAAGAGGAAATGAACTAGCTCTCCCGTTTTCGCGTCCAACAGTGCTGGCTGCTCAGGACGGTCTTTTTCCCAACTTTCGATCTCTCGACCGACGATCGAATCGATCGGCTTTATGAAGGCCGTCCCCGTCTTGTTGACTGGCACGTGCAGAAGGCATGTCTGCTTGCTGCTATTTGTCGACTGGCTCTCTTCGAAATCCTTCCACCGGATCGAACCCAATCGCAGCCGCAATATTTCATCCGCACGCAAGCCTGCGAAAAGCCAGACCATCGCGAGCGCCCGCAGCATGGGGAATGGATAAAGGAAGCGCCCATGTTCCGTACACGGTAAATCTGCCTCGACGAGATTGAGGCCGGCCCACACAAGCTTTGCCCAGCTATCGTCAGCGACGATCCGCGGGTCCGGACCGATTAAGCGTCTCACGCTCAGGGGAGTACGCAGGCTCCGATTCGGATCGAACCGCGTGGGGATCCAACCCCATTCCTGACAATCTCGAAAGAAAGTACGCAACGCAGCGAGGTGTCCATTGATTGCTCTCGGTTTGAGGGGTTTCGACGGATCAGTTTGCCGTCGCACCTGGTTCGTCCATTGACCAACCGTCATCCGACAGATTTCAGCCACGCATCGAGCGGCTGTCTCTCGCGTCCACCGCTCTGGGGACGCTTCCTCAGGGTGCGTCGCTGTCAACCAACGTCCTATCTTCAGCACGTTGTAATACACGCCGGCCCTGGCCTTGGGCACCAGAGTCGAGGTGCTACGCCACCGTTCGGCAGCCCGCACCCATCCAGCAGCAACCCCTAATGTCAGGTCGCTAGGCTTCCCTCCGCGAGCCTTTGCAAAGCCGTGTCGCAGCGGCTTACGAATCAAGCGGAGAGCAAAGAGTACGTTTGAGAGACGTTGTAAGCTCCATCTGCGCGTCGCAGTTGTGGGACCGTTGTAGACTTCCTCCAAGACCTCCGTCGTTAAATCCTCGAGCAATGGGCTGCCATTTACAAGGAGCGCGTCACACAGCGCCGTAATTTGACGGGTCTCGTTGAGGGGAACACTGAATCCCCATGTCGCCAGTGCCTCTGTAGTACGGTTCGCCGATGCCTCGACACTTGCCTCGCCAAAAACGCGCTTCGCCAGCATGATCCGATCGAATTCACCGCAAGGCCCTGGGTCGTGGATACGCCGCAACAGCAGAGCTAGAGCCATGAGATGGGGGCGAGTATCGCCACGAACCCCATACACCCGGGAGTAAGTCGCCATCGAGGGCTGAAGCATCCCCACCCATTCATGTTCTGGCCAACTCCAAAACGAACTCTCGCGACGCGACATCTCGCGCAACAGAATCCCAATCAAGGTGCCAGTGACCGGCTGCTTTGCGCCTGTAAACTCCAGAGTGTCTAGAATTGGTGTCAGGAGCCGTCGCAATTTTGTTTTCCAGGGTTCACGAGAAAACTCCTTCCTTCGTGGCCCTTCCAGCATCTCCTTGATCGCCGTTCGTTCTCCCTTGCTCAGCGTCGCCTTCTGATCGTACCGAGCCAAGTCCAACGGCCAATCCCACCGCACTATTCTTTCTTGCTCTCTCTTCTTCGCAGATCGGAGGTTCATCGAGGCTCCCCACGAAGAATGCGGAGTCGCTGCACATCAACCTCGGCGAGCGTGCGTTCAAGCTTTTCGGCCAACTCGTGGCCGCTAAGATGGATGTATCCAAGTGTCGTTTGAATGCTGCGATGTCCGGCAAAGGTCGCAATCTCGTGTACGTCCCAACCGGCACGCGCCAAGTCTGTAAGCCGCAAGTGTCGCAGCGTGTGAGTCGTTAAACGACTCACACCGGATTCGATCGCAAGCCCTCGCACGGTCTTCGACCACATCCAGAACGACAACGGTTTGCCGTGATTCCGGCGCGATGAAGACAGGAACAGAAGTCCTCGGCCAGTGCCCAGATGCCGCCTCTCGCCGAGATACTGCTGGTACAGAAGATTCGTATGGATCGAGTAAGGCACAACCCGCTCCAAGCGGTTTTTGGTCACCTCGGCACGAATCCGCACCGTGCGATGTGCGGGATCGATATCCGCCGTTTCGATTGAACAAAGTTCCTCGCGGCGGAGGGCTGCATCGTAGCCCAGTGCGAACATTAAACGCACTCGCGTCGGTTTCGTCTGGACCACTGCCAGGATGCTCCGCCACTCATCCTCTGTTGGAATCCACGGCAGTGTGTCATAGCGCTGGATTAGACCGCGCTGGCTCATCGAACCAAATGCTTTGCCTGGAGTGTAACGACCTCTTCCGACGGGATTTTTCTCGCAGAGCTGTTCTTCCACCAGAAAGTCGTAGAAGAGCCTGACGGCGGTCAATCGCTGCTGCAACGTCGAATTCGAGAGGACGGCTTTTCCACGAATCGAGATCACCTTTCCTCGGGTAGCACCCGGCTTGACCCTCAAACTGCGTATAAAGGAGGCAATGATCTCGCGGTTGCATTCTGTGGGATTTATCTCCAGATCGCGAACAAATCGCAGGTACTCATCGAGCCCACGCCCATAGGCTTCGACTGTGTTTTTGGCAAGCCCCAAGTCACTCTGAATCTGCAGCCACCGACGACCACAATCGGTATCTCGGACCAACGGGAAACGGAACCAATCAACTTCGCCCATGCTTTTCCCCCATGAAGGGCATGACAGTGCAAGGGTCCCTTCTGTGGCGCGCGTCACCAGTTCGGCGCGCGCGTTTTTCGTTCCCCCTCGGGGGAACGAAAAGGTTCACACCAGGCATTCATGTCAATCAAGCACGAATGAGGTGGAAAGGCTAATTGGAAGGTAATAAGGGGATCGTTCAAAGTGCCGGACTGGCAGTTTGACCTGCCCAATCAGATTCCACGTAACATACATTTTTCGCCCTCGGCTGGCCGAGGCTGTCCTCAGCACGGTGAAGAAAGGCGCCCATGTCCTCATCGAGGGCTGCCTGGTGAGCTCGACCTACGAGCAGCCCAACGGCAAGAACAAGAAGGCGAAGGCCACCAAAATCACGTCGTGGTCCATTCGCGCCGACGTCGTGCGCAAGCTCGACCGCGGCGAGCCCGAGCCGCAAGTGCCTGCGCCCAGCCCCTACCCGGCGGCTTCGCCGTCCGATGCGGGAGATGCTGCCTCGTTCTAGCGCTTCATCCCAAGGGCCCTCTGACGCCGTCAGAGGGCCCTTCTTTTTTTGCTGGATACATTTGCGGTCACCGAGCAGAAAAATGCCACCTGCTCTAGTTCGCTGCGCAGTATACGTTCCTCGCGCGGACCTTCCGTTGGCAGCCCCGTTCCAACGCCGCGCTATTGACAGCACTGCAGAACCCACCGGAGCCTGTCCCACTCGCGGCCGCTCGTGTTGTGCCCTCGACCGGAGGATCGCGTCATGGGCAGGAGCACTCATTGCAGTTGCAGCATCTGTGACATCGAGAGCTGCATTCGTTCGGAGCTCGGTACGCCCGACAACCATCGCGTATATCTCGAGATCGTCGGCGAAAACCCAGTCTTTGCTGCCTTTCCGACCGCCTTTCATCTGCTCGCCACCGTTCACGGGTCAAAAGATCTTCAGGACGGAGCTGCTTTCTCCGACCTCATCTTCGCGCAGCTTTTGCAAGGCGGCTCCACCGTGAGCCATTGGTCGTACATCGAGAAACTCCTCATCCTATTCTTCATCCCAAGCATCCACTCCGCCATCCGCCACGTGTCCCACCACTATCCCTTTCTCCCTCGCGAAGATCTCTCCCAATACGCCCTCATGAGCCTCCTGCAGTACCTCCGATCCGCAACTTGGCAGTCGCGGCGCTCCCATTTTGGCTTCGTGGTCGCCCAGGAACTCCGACGAAGTTTGTTTCGTTGGGCGCGCGGCGAGTTTGAATCCACCTCGCAGTTTGCCGCGCAAAAGCTGCGCGAGCGACTGTCCGTGGCGCAAACTGCCGAGGAGTCTTTCGAGCGTCACGCGATCTTGAGGCATTTCTTGCGTTTCTGCGAACAACACGCGTATCTCACCCCTGAAGAATTGAACCTCTTGATTGACATAAAAATCGATCAGTCGATCGAGGCTTGCGGCTCAGGCTCAAACGGCCGAATCTCCAACTCCTGCCGCCAGAAGCTCAAACGATTGATGAGAAAGCTCCGGCGTGTCGCGCAAAAGCGCGGGAACAACCAAGACAAGCGCGCCATGGCCGGGGTGTGTCGCGCGGGTGCTTCCGCAAAACGTTTCCATGCCCCAGATAAGAAAAACAAAAAAACTGCGTTCTCGCGCGACACATTTTCCAAATTCCGTGCGAATTAGGTAGATGAGGGAAGGAGTTCCCGAGAAGAGGGGCACGGCGGCGGGCACGCCGCCGATTCTTTCTTTTGCCTGCACAAACCGCACCGGCTGTCTACTCCCGGAGCTCGTGCTCCTGGTGTGCCCGAAATGTGGGCCCACGCGCTTGGCAGCGATAGCAGCCGGAGCGCCTGCGCGCGAAAGAGAATCTTTCGGGAACTCCTATAGCTTCTGCCATCCACCGTGTGAGGGCTTATGAAACAAGCATTGCAGAGAACGCGCCGCATCTTCCGCCTGACTTCCATCCTCGTCACCACCGCGAGCGCATTGCTCCTCGCGGCGCCGGCTTTCGCGCAGGCTGGCGCTTCCCCTTGGGAAAACGCCGTCAACGTGTTGCAAACGGCATTCACCAGCACCATCGCCCGCGGCCTCTCTCTGGTGGCCATCGTGGTGGCCGGTCTCACCTTTGCGTTCGGGGAAGGTGGGTCGAAGCGCGTGCTCGCCGGCGTGTTGTTCGGCGTTGGCATGGCGATTGCCGCTGTCAACTTTTTGGCCTGGCTCTTCCCCGGCTGAGCGAGCCGAAATGCCAGACACCCGCCGCATCCATCGTGTCCATCGCGCCATCTCTCGCCCGCTCACCATTCTGGGTGCGGAGCGAAAGCTGTTTTTCTTCGCCATGTGCCTGGGTGCGGGAACCTTCAACCTGCTCAACAGCCTGCTCGGCGGAGTGTTGATCTTTGCATTGCTCTACGCGATGGCCCGGTGGGCCACCCAGACCGACCCGCAAATCCTGCGATTTCTGCTCACGGCCGCGAGACTCCGCCGGCACTACGACCCCATGAAATTCGTGCCGATCGAAGTGCGACGAGATGCCCATGCTTAAGTTGAGCCGAATCTTTAAGAACTATGCGGACACCGGCTCCCTCGGCGAGCGGATCAATCTCTACGGATTCATCGGCCGGGAAACCTTTCTGACCAAGACCGGGGAAGTTGGCGTCGTTCTGGAGGTGCGTGGGATCGACTATGAGTGTCTGGACACCGCCGCTGTGGACGGATTTACCAAGCGCCTCGAATCGGCCTGGAAGCTCTTCGACGAAAATTTTCGCGTCTACCAATATCTTTTCAAACGCAACAACGAGACCATCCCTCACGAACGCTACCCGAATCCGGTCGTCGACGCGGCCATCCGCCATCGCATCGCCTACCTGCAGGCCAAGGCAGATCGACTCTTCTCGCTCTCCATCTATTACATAGTGTTGCGCCAGACACCACGTGTCACGCACCAGCTCGGTCGTACCCCCGCCGAGTTTCCGCGAGATCCCAAGGCGGCACTTGCCGACCTCGTGGCGCAGTTCTCCTCCGGAAAACAAGTAGTCGTTCTTGGGAAGGGCATCGCAGAGGCGGAAGCCGCGCTGCTCCAAAAAGTCCAGAGTTTCCTGCGACAGGTCAGCGATTTTCTTCCGGCCCGCCTGCTCGACAAACACGAGGCATTCCGTGTGCTTAAGAAGACCCTTAACTTCGATCCCGGCAAGCTTGCTTCAGCCCGGCTGAAGCACGACACCTTCCTCGACTACTACCTGCCGGAATCTTCGATTGAATGCCACCGAGGGCATCTCCGCGTCGACGATTTTTATGTAAAGGTTCTCACGCTCAAGGAACCCTCCGCCCAAAGCTTTCCCCTCATCTGGAAACGTCTTCTGGAAGTCGAAGCCAACTATTACGTGGTGACCGAGTGGAAGAAGGAAGACCCCTGCAAAATGCGGCGCGTCATCCAGGCCAAGCGGCGGCATTTTCACAATACCAAGCGCTCGTTCGCGAGCCACGTGAGCCTCAGCGACAATCCCAATCAAGATGTGCTGCTCGATGACTCCAAGGAGAGTCAGGTCCGGGAACTCGGCGAAAGCATCCAGGAAATCGAACTCCACGGGAACTACTTCGGCCGGTTTTCGCTTACCGTCGTCATCTACGACCTCGACCTCGCCAAGGTGAACCGGGCTTCGGCCGATTTCTACAAAGTCTTCAGCGTGCACGACGCCCAGCTCTACGAGGAGAATTACAACCTCCTGAACGCTTTCCTCGCAGGTGTCCCCGGGAACCACGATTGTAATTTGCGGACGCTCTACCTCCTCAACACCAACTACGCGGATTTCTCGTTCCTGTTCACGCTCTACGCGGGACAACACCGCAACGATCATCTCCGAAAAGAATATCTCGCGGTCCTCGAGACCAATCACGGCACGCCGTACTTCCTGAATCTCCACTATCGCGATGTCGCCCATACCCTGATTCTCGGGCGAACGGGCGCCGGCAAGTCGTTCTTGCTGAATTTCCTCATCACTAATCTCCAGAAGTACGCTCCGTACACCTTTATCTTCGATCTCGGCGGTAGTTTCGAAAGCCTCACGCAACTGTTTGGAGGCTCCTACGTTCGCGTGGGCCTTGCCTCCCCGAACTTCCGCATCAACCCGTTTTCTCTCCCTCCCACCAAGGAGAATCTCGACTTCCTCGCCCTGTTCCTCAAAGTCTTGGCCCAAGGACCGGCCGGGGACGACCTCGATCCCGGCACCGAACGCGACCTCTTTCATCAGATCGCCAACCTATACGAGGTCGATCCCGCACTGCGCACCTTGAGCGTCCTCGCCAACACCCTCGGGCGTGACATCGCCACACGGCTCTCCAAATGGACCCGCGAGGGGCAGTTCGGATTTCTCTTCGACAACCCGGACGACACCATTTCCTTTTCGCGTTTCCAGTGCTTCGACTTTCAGCGCATGAGTCAATATCCGGAGCTTCTCGAGCCGTTGCTGTTCTACATCCTGCACCGCGCCAACGCCGTCATCGCCGACCGCGAGATCTCCTCCGAGTTCAAGGCGTTCTTTATCGACGAAGCCTGGGTGTTCCTGAAAAATCCCGCCATTCAACGCTACGTGATCGAAGCCCTCAAGACCTGGCGCAAACAAAACGCCGCCATGATCCTCTCGACGCAGTCGCTCGACGAACTCAAGCGCTCGGACATCCTGGACATCATTGTCGAGAGCTGCGCCACCAAGATCTTTCTTGCCAATCCGGATATGGACCGCGAACTCTATCGTCGTCAGTTCCACTTGAATGACACCGAAGTCGATTGGATCTCGGGCCTTATCCCAAAGCAGCAGTTCCTCATTAAAACGCCGGAACTCGCCAAGGTGGCGAACCTGCACGTCGATTCCAAGAGTTATTGGCTATACACGAACGATCCGTACGACAACCAAAAGCGAAGAGAAGCATTTGAGCGCTACGGATTCGCGAGGGGCCTCGACGTCCTGGCCGGAGCGCAACCGTGATGTCCCTCTCCTTTCTTCAACCGTCAGGCAACGAACACAATCCGCTCTATCTGTTTCTGCCACTGGTTGTCGCGCTCTTGACCACTGCCGCTCTGTTCAGTCTGCAATGGCTGCTCGGCTTCACCTCCGGTCACCAACACGATTCCCGAAATACCCATTCCAACCTCAAGGAGCATCCTGATGAAACACCGCCAGTTCGCTAACATCTCGCTTTTGTTCTCGGCTGTTCTGATCTTGGTCGCCATCGCCTTCGCGAGTTCGCCGGTGCGTGCCGCCACCGATACCGCAGCGCGTGTCGTGAAGTACGGAAAGGAGGATATCGTTCCCGTCCAAGCGAAACTCCGGTTTTCCACGCTCATCGTCCTGCCGGAGGACGAAGAAATTCTCGATTTCACAACCGGCGACCGGGAATTCTGGATCATCAACGGAGCCCATAACCTCTGCTACGTACATCCGGCGCAAGCTGGCATCCGCAGCAATTTGAATCTCATCACCGCGAGCGGTCATGTCTATTCCTTCCTTTTGATCGAGATCAGCAATCAGCCGACGGCTGAGCCCGACCTCAAATTATTTGTGGAGCCGAAGGAAGGCTCGGCGACAGCGCCAAGCAGTACCTTGCGGGGTTATGTCAGTGCCGGCGAAGCTCAGGCCTACAAGAAAGAACTCGAAACACTCCGCGCCCAGATGGTAGAGCAACTCCACGCGGCCGAGGCGCAATCCGGCGAGCAGCTCAATCGGTTTCGTTCGAGCTACGCAGCCAAACTGCGCTTCGACTATCCCCTCGACGCGAAAGCGGCCCGCGAGCCCTTCTTGGTTTCTGCCATCTACCACGACGATGCCTTCACCTACATCCAGTGTGGCGCGCGGGAAAAACCCGCTCTCTACGAAATCAAAGACGGAAAGCCCAACCTCATTTCCTTCCAAGTCCAGGAGGGCGTCTACATCGCACCGAAGGTGATCGACTCGGGCTATCTCATCGTCGGGAAGAAGAAACTCTCCTTCACGCGGCGAGCCGCAGGAAAGTAGGGAGGCACGTCATGGAGCAGCCGACCGCGCCCGCCTCCATCCAGGAAAAAACTCCGCAACCCCCGGGGCTTCTCCCCAAAAACGTCCAGTCCTGGCTTCTCGCCGGACTCGCCTTTCTCATGGTCGCCATCATGTGGCTCACCGGTGGCAAAAAGCCGCCCGCTCCCACCAAGACCGTGCCTTCCACGCCGGTGGCCCCGGCACCGCTCGAAGTCAACGAAGCCAAGATCGCTGAGATGCAGAACCGCATTCAAGACCTGCAGCGTCAGCAGCTGCTGGCGCAGGCGGCCCTGGCCCAGCAAGCTCGGCAATTCGGTGTCCCGGAAGCAAGCTCCGGCGAGCCGCAGTCCGCGGCCGCTGCCGGAACTCCGGACCCGCACTCCGTCCCCGAAGATCCCATCCAGGCCGAGCGAAAACGGAAGGCGTACGTTTCGCTCTTCTCCTCGAATGTGGCGCTCAGTTACCGCAAAGCGCCCGCGTCTTCCACCGCTCCGACCAGTGAAGGAAGTTCTCCGCCTGCGCCCTCGCCGATGCCAGACCCAGCCATGTCGCTCCCAAACCTCTTCAAGGAAGTTCCAACCCGCTCCCCGGCTCCCATGCCTTCCCCAAGCGATTCGGAGGAAACGACCAAAGTTCGAAAGGAGGAAACCAAGAATCCTGCCGTCGCGGGTGCCTCCGCGAACGCGGCGGCAGGAAAAACCTACGTTCTGTTTGAAGGAACCATTCTCGAAGCCGTACTCGTCAACCGTCTCGACGGGGGCTTCGCTGGCCCCGTCGAATGTCTCCTGTCCACGGACGTGTATTCGAACGACCGGCAACACTTGCTGATTCCGGCCGGTTCCAAGCTCCTCGGGGAAACCCGGAAAGTCGACACCTTCGGCCAGACCCGGCTGGCCGTCCTTTTCCACCGCCTCCTCATGCCCGATGGCTATTCCGCCAGTCTCGACGGATTCAAGGGACTCAACCAGATCGGAGACACCGGTCTCCGCGATCAGGTCAACAACCACTACCTGCGCATCTTCGGGGTGTCGCTGGCCATCGGCGCGCTCGGTGCCGTGGCCGAAGGCGGAACCGGAGGAACCTTGACCGCGAACGGCGGCGACCTGATGCGCCAGGGCTTCGCCCAGAGCACGGCGCAGTCTTCCGCACAAATCCTCGACAAGTTCTTGAACGTGATGCCCACCATAACCATCCGGGAAGGTCATCGCGTCAAGGTCTACCTCGCGGGCGATCTCGCCCTGCCCGATTATCACAACCACAAAATGCCGTCCGATTTGTAAGAGAAAGAAAGGATCGAAGTTCGATGAAGAGAAAAGCTCTCGTTTTTGTGCTCGTCACCGCCTTATGCGTCGGTACTGCCTCCGCCCAGTTGGGCAGCGGCATCGTTTACGACCCGACGAACTACCAAAATGCCGTCCTGCGTTACCAACAACTCCAGCAGCAGCTCCTCCAGCTTCAGAAGAGCTACGCCCAAATCACCAACCAGCTCAATCTGGCCCTGCAAATGGCACAGTTCATCCGCAACATGCCCGCGCGCTATCGCGCTCTGTTTTCCCAGTGGCGCAATGTCACCTCGCTCAACACCTTCGGCAACACGGCCTCGTGGGTCAGCGGCATCAACTCCGGCTTGCTCCCGACCATCAACACCGGCTATCAGCAGTCGACCACGCAACTTCTTCCGTACAGTCCCGCCCAACTCTCCGGGATGGACCCGCTCGAGTTGAATCGAGTGCAGTCCCAATACGCCTCGGTACAGCTCGTCGACGGCGCCAACGTCAATGCCATGGCGACCATCGGAGCGATCCGCGGCAGCGCCCAGAACATCCAGACACAAATCGGCAACCTCGAACAGGACTCCTTCTCCGCAGACCCGGACTTGAACACCGAGGTCTCGGTCTTGAATAAGATCAATGCGGCCGAAGTTCTCACGCTCCGCACCCTGCAGGACTCCAACAAACTCCTGGCCTCGCTCGTCGAACAACAGACCGTCCTCGCGAAGCAGCAGCGCGAGGCCACCACCAACACGATCAATGCAGACATCCAGCGTCAAGCCGGCATGGCCGGCAGCATGGCGCTCGTCAGCGGGACCTTGACCAACTCTCTTCAAAACTTCCGCATGCCGTAAGGCACGCGGAGAATCGGCCCGGGCGTCGAAGGAGCTGACGGCAGTGCAAACCGACTATCTGCAGTACATCTTCCAAGCCATCAACACCCTGCTCACCCAGAACCTCGGTTTCTTCGACACCATGGGCCAAAACCTATTTCGTTCGTTCGCCACCATTCTCATTGCTTGGTACGGAATCAAATCTGCCCTCTCGGCCGCGGGCGGACGCCACTTTTTGAACTTCGATCATTTCGCGAGCCTGCTGCTGACCATCAGCTTCGGCTTCGCCATGGTCAACTACTACAGTGCCCCGATTCCCGGCGTCGGGACGAGCTTTCACAATCTCGTTACTGACGAGGCGCAATTCCTTTCGAGCCAAATCGATCAGGCGCAGCTACAGGCCGTCATTCAAGGGGTCGCGGACTTCGAGACCCGCATGGACTCTCCCACCTGGGGCGATCTGTTCGGAACGGCAATCTACGTTCTCATCACCATCCTGTTGGCGACGGCGCAGGCCGTTGCCTTCGTGGTGATCGCCTACGGATTTATCGCCACCGCCGTTTGCGTGCTCGTCGGACCGGTCTTCGTGCCGTTTTTCATCGTGCCCAAAATGGAGTGGCTCTTCTGGGGATGGTTCCGCTGCTTCCTGCAATATGCCTTCTATCAGGTTGTCGCCGCAGCCGTCGTGTTCATCATCGCCAACCTGTTGCTCGGAGCGTTGCGCCTCTTGCCAGGCGGCACGATTTCGACCGTACAACTGATCACTTGGCTGCCGGTCCTCTTTATTACGCTTCTCGCCTCTATCTATACGCTCTTGAAGATACCCACTCTCACCAACCACATTTTCAGCGGCACCTCCGGCGGATCTTCGGTGGCCATGATCGAAAGGGTCTTCCAATGAACGACGACCCGAGCTTCCACGACGCCAAACGCCTCTATCTCGAATCCTACGGAGATCCCATGGTGACCAACACCTATCTCAAGATCGCGCTGGTTCTCGTTTCACTGGTAGCCCTCGGCTTGGCGCTCCTCGACCTCAAAACCATTCGCACCTTTCAGAACTTCCGTCCGTTGGTCATCCGCATTGACGACCTCGGTCGCGCCGAAGCCATCAACTATCACAACCTCGAATACAAACCGCAGGACGCCGAAGCCAAGTACTTTCTCTCGCAGTTTTGCACCCTCTACTATCGCCGCAACCGCTACACCATCCAGAACGACTTTTCGAAATCGCTGTATTTCCTCGACGGAAAACTCGCCAACGGGATTCTCGATGCCTACCGCAAGGACGACATCCTCAAGAAATTCCTCAGCAACACCGCGGCTCCCGAAATCGACGTGGACGTGAAGAAAGTGGCGCTCGAAGAAATGCAGACTCCCCCGTTTCGTGCGCGCGTGGATTTTTACCTGGTCTACTACTCCCCCGCCGATCACAGCGAATTGAAACGCGACCTGTACACAGCGAACTTTGTCTTCCTGTTCCGAACGCAAGTCCCGAACGAGCTGATTCCGATCAATCCTCTCGGCCTCAGCATCACCTACTTCCGAGAGGATGAGGCGTTCAAGTGAAAACAGGTGCTACTCGCAAACACAAGAGTCGCGGGCGGACGCCTCGCATCCTCGGCCCAACCTCCGCGCGCCCCGCCCAACCCAGCCCAGCGACTCTCTCCCCTCTTCGCGTCACAGCCCTTCCGGTCGGCAACCTCCCTCGATACACCCGGCGCGCCTCTGGAGGGCCTCCGGTGCTTGCCGGCTTTCCGCCCGCTCCCATTCCTCGAACGGACACACAGAAACACCGAGGAATAGACCTGTCGGGGAGGCTGTAAAATGATCGCCAACGCCCTGTTCCTTTCGATCGCCGTGCTCCTCGCCCTTGGCTTTTGGCTCATGGGCGAACTGAAGTTCTTCATTCCCTACAAAGCCTTCCTGTTTCACGCGTATGCAAAACCGATCCTCCTTTATGCGGTCGTTCTCTTTGCCAATCTTTTCGCCGCCGCACTCGCCCTCATCCGCAAGTTCTTTCTGAAAGACACCGGCCGCAAACTCTTCCATCTCGACAAACAGCTCCACTTGGGCGAGACCGAGGTGCCCGCGCCATGGTTCGACGAGGAGCTGGACTGACATGGCGCGCGGTCATGAGCCCGAGGAATTTCTCGATCCGCGCGAGCCCCATAACGCGGGCCAACGCGATGCGCAAACCGGGCCGCGCATTGGCGACTCCCGCCAGCAGGAACCGGATCAACAGCGGCAGGCCGAGACCATCGACCTCAACCCATTAACAGGCCGGTCGCCTGAGCTGCGCAAGATCTACGAAGTCCGAGGCCGCACCTATCGCCTGCGGCCTTCGGAAATCAGGACCATGCTCGAGATTGGTAAGTTTCGTACGCTGGCCCTCGAAGATCTGCGCGAGTTTATCTACACCGGCAAGAACCCAAGCTGGCGGCCCGATGTCGAAAACCTCGTCCGTCAGGGTCTCGTACAGACGAAAACGATTCCGCACGAAGAGTGGGGTTCTCGCCAGCTCCTGGCCCTTACGAGGCCTGGACTGCGCTTTCTCACCGAACAGCAAGCTGCCGGCAAGGACCAGGCCCTCTATTCGGGCTTCGCCAAGCCCCGGGAAGCCCATCACGACGCCGATCTCTATCGGCTCTACCAAAAGGCAGCCGAGAAAATCGAGCGCGCCGGGGGCAAGCATCTCCGCGTCGTCCTCGACTACGAACTGAAAAAGCGCGTGTACCGAGACCTCGTGAAATTAGGCCCGGCCCGCACCTCGCCCGAGAGTCGGCGAACGGTCGCTGAACGCCACGGCCTGAGCGTCGTGCGGGGAAAAATCCCTCTTCCCGACGTCCGGATCGAGTACGAGACACCGGAGGGAGCTAGAGCCCGCGTCGACGTCGAGCTGGCCACGGGCCACTACCGGGCCCGCACTCTCGCCGAAAAAGTCCGCGCCGGCTTTTCCATCTACGCCCGAGTCGGCGACGTACCCAACCTTCGTCGCGTTTTGGAGC
>Ga0335077_10005597_pt1 | contig 15439 bp, 10 predicted proteins | sample Lox_Sample_31_FD_207151 | JGI IMG/M metagenome (GOLD analysis project Ga0335077, IMG submission 207151) | Soil microbial communities from Loxahatchee National Wildlife Refuge, Florida, United States - Lox_Sample_3.1 | ecosystem: Environmental > Terrestrial > Soil > Wetlands | place: USA... | reverse complement strand
GCTGAGCGTTGTACCCACGGTGGCACTTTCGCGGCAGAGGGAAGCGAGGGCGATCATGCGCTTGAGCGATGGCGACCACGTGGTGGAGGTTGCTTTGCCGACCTGGCGGCCCGCGCGGTAAACCGGCACGGCCACGCGGGAAGCGGTGGCAGGCACCTGGGGCGCCATGCCGATTTTCTCGTAGAGCGCTTCCACTTCACTCCAATTGATTTCCAGGCCAACCAGATGACGCGCCGGACCGCCGTGCTTCAGTTCCTGCTCGAGGGCCGCGCGACCGACGAAATTCTCTTTTTTCAAATCCACGAGTTTGCCGAGGCCAATCTCTCCCGGAGTGTATTTTTGCTGAGGAATGATGGCGCGCTTGCTGGAAATGTAGTCGACCTCGATCAGGATCAGGCCCGCTTCGATGCGCGCGATATCCAGGGCCACCATTCCAGCGGGGTGAATATCGAATGAGCGGCCTTTGGTCATAAGTTCGTCGAAAACCTTAAGGCCGTCTTTCCAGGGCACCCAAATTTCATAGCCGAGGTCACCGGTGTAGCCGGTGCGGGAAATGTCGACGGGCACGCCGGCGATCTTGCCGTGGGTCACGCGGAAATATTTCAGCGCGGCGATGTTGGCGTCGGCCACGGCATGGAGCAACTTGCCGCTGGTGGGGCCTTGCAGAGCAAGCGCGGCGACTTTCTCAGAAATGTCGTCGATGTGAACGTTGAGGCCGAAGGAATTCTGCAGGAACCAGCGGAGGCTGGGATCGGCGGCGGTCCAGCGGTAGTCGTTTTCGCCGAGGCGGGTGATGGTGCCGTCGTCAATTACTCTACCATCCGGATCGCACCAGCAGCAATAAATGACTTGATCGACGGCGACTTTATTAATGTCGCGGCAGATGACGCGATTGACGAGACGCGTGGCGTGGGGTCCGGTGACGCGGTACTTGAACAGCGGTGTAATGTCGATGAGTGCGGAGGAATTGCGAATGGCATTGTATTCGTGCTCGTGGGTCATTTCGTAGGCGCCCACGGTGTAATAGCCGGACCATTCTTTGAAATTCAGGCTGTCGCAAAGAGCGAGAGTTCTTTCGTGGAAAGCGGTTCCAACGGGCACATTTCCTCCGGACAAAGGACGATCTGCTACTGACAGGCTAAATCAAATGGAGCAACAGCAAATTATAGTTTCGTTTCCCGCGTAGCCGCAAGGGAGTGTTCCGCGGTTGCGATTGAGGGGATGCCCAGTGTCCTTGTGAAGCAAAGGCGCCATAAGTATGATGTTGTGTTCCTCGAACGATTCATTTTGTTCTTTTCCGAGTGGAGTCATATTTCATGCCTCAGTCCTACGATGTTGTGGTCATCGGGGGCGGTCACAATGGTCTGGTGAACGCCGCGTATCTCGCGAAAGCCGGGAAGAAAGTACTGGTTCTGGAGCGCCGGAAAGTGCTGGGAGGAGCGGCGGTCACGGAAGAGATCATCCCCGGATTCCTGTTCAGTGAATGTTCGTATGTGGTCTCGTTGCTGCGGCCGGAAATCATCCGCGAACTGGATTTGCCGCGTCACGGGCTGGAAATCCTGCCGCTCGACGGCACGTTTTCGCCGATGCTGAATGGCGATTACCTGTGGCGCGTGAACGACCATGCCAAGACGCAGCGCGAAATCCGGAGGCACTCGCGGCTCGATGCGGAGGCGTACGACGAATTCTCGAAGATGATGACGCCGATGTGCCGCTTCGTAAAGCCGCTGCTGTCGATGATTCCGCCGGATCCGACCACGCTGAAGCCCAGGGACCTGAAGCAGTTGCACTTCCTGCTGCAGCGATTCCGCGAGCTTTCCTCTGATGAGCGCTACACGCTGGTGCAGTTGATGACCATGAGCGCCGCGGATTTTCTGGACCAGTGGTTCGAGACGGATGTGTTGAAGGCCACAATGTCGGCCTCGGGGATCATCGGAACGTTCCTGGGTATCCGCTCACCGGGCACCGCGTACGTATTGCTGCACCATTACATGGGAGAAATCGACGGGGCGTTCCGGTCATGGGGCTTCAGCCGCGGCGGAACAGGCCAGATTTCCCTGTCCATTGCGGCGGCAGCCAAAGAAGCGGGAGTGGAGATTCGGACGCTGGCGCCGGTGGCGAAAATTCTGGCAAGGGACGGGCGCGTGTCGGGAGTGGTTCTGGATTCGGGCGAGGAGATTCGGTGCAACGTGGTGTCTTCGAGCGTCGACCCGCACTGGACGTTTGAGGTGTTTCTCGAGCCGAAGGAATTGCCGCCGGATTTTCTGGAAAGCGTGAAGCGATACAAGTTCCGCGGCTCTTCCGGAAAAGTGAACCTGGCGCTCGATGCGCTGCCGAATTTCAAGTGTCTTCCGGGCGAAGGAGCGCACCTGCGCGGTGCGATTTCCCTTTCGCCGAAGATGGAATACATGGAGAAAGCGTACGACGACGCCAAGTACGGTCATTTCTCGCGGCGGCCTTACGTCGATATGGTGATTCCGAGCTTGACCGATCCTTCGGTAGCGCCGCCCGGCAAGCACGTGCTTTCGTGTTTTGTGCAGTACGCGCCATATAAGCTGGCGGATGGCACTTGGGACGATCAGCGCGAAGCATTCGGCAATAACGTGATTGACACGATCTCCGAGCACGCGCCGAACATCAAGGACATCATCATCGGGAAGCAGTTCCTGACGCCACTCGATCTGCAACGCGAGTTCGGCTTGACGCAAGGAAACATTTTCCAGGGCGAGCTATCACTGGAACAGTTGTTCTTCCTGCGGCCGGTGCCCGGATGGGCGTATTACCGGACACCCATCGACAACCTGTATATGTGCGGCTCGGCAACGCATCCCGGCGGAGGAATCATGGGCGCGAACGGACGCATCGCCAGCCAGGTCATCCTGAAAGAATGGAAGAAGGCGGCGAACTGACCATGCCTATCGGACAGAAAGTAGTGCTCATTGGTGGTGGTCATAACGCGCTGGTCGCGGCCTTTTATCTGGCGAAGGGCGGATTCAAGCCGGTAGTTCTGGAGCGGCGCGAAGTAACGGGAGGCGGGGCGACGACGGAAGAATTTCATCCTGGCTTCCGGGCCTCGACACTCTCGCACACACTCGGCCCGCTGCGTGCGGATGTCGCGCGAGACATGCGCCTCGAGAAGTACAACCTGCAGGTGTTCCGGCCGAACCCGCGGGTTTTTGCGCCGGCTCCGGACGGGCGGGGATTGCTCTTCTACGACGATGCGGGGAAGACGGCGGGCGCCATTTCGCATCTTTCCGCGAAAGATGGAGAGAAGTACACGGAGTTTGCGGAATCGCTGGAACAAATTGCCAGCGTGTTCGAGCAGATTGCGTCGATCACGCCGCCGGGAATCGACCATCCTTCGCCGGAAGATTTCTGGAACCTGCTGAAAACCGGCCGCAGCGTGCGGAAGCTGGGGAAGTACGGAATTTTCGACCTGTTACGCTGGGGGCCGATGGCCGTGGCCGACTTCGTATCGGAGTTTTTCGAGACGGAGTTGTTGAGGGCAGCCATCGCGGCGCGCGGCATTTTTGGCGCGAACCTGGGACCGTGGTCGGCGGGGTCGACGGCAGTTCTACTGCTGCGGGCGGCGGCAGATCCACACCCGGTCGGGTCAGCGACGTTTGCGCGCGGAGGGCTCGGAGAGTTTGCGCGGGCACTGACCGAATCGGCGCAGGCGGCGGGCGCGGAAATCCGGGCGAACGCGGAAGTGGCGCAGATTCGGACCAAGGACGGAGCGGTAAGCGGCGTCGTGCTATCGAATGGAGAAGAGATTGCCTGCGAGGCGGTGGTTTCCGGAGTCGATCCAAAGCGCACATTCTTCCATTTGCTGGATCCTACGAGCTTCGATCCGATGTTCGCGATGCGCATGAAGAATTTCCGCTCGCGCGGAAACGTCGCGAAGGTGCATCTGGCACTGGGTGACTTGCCGAATTTTCCAGCGTTGGGGAATGCGGTCGCGCCAGACGGCTTCCACGAAGCGCTCGGCGGGCGAATCCATATCGGCTACGAGATCGATTATCTGGAGAAAGCCTATGATGCGACGAAGTATGGCGAGATTTCGCAGTCGCCGTATCTGGACGTGACCATCCCGTCGGTGCTCGATCCGTCGCTGGCGCCTACAGGGAAGCACGTGCTGTCGGCGTATTTCCAGTTTGCGCCCTATAAGTTGAAGGATGGCGATTGGAATTCGCGGCGCGGCGAACTGGCGGACATCGCGATCAAGACGCTTTCGGCGTACTCGCCGAATCTGCCGGACCTGGTGGAAGCGGCGCATGTGCTTACGCCTGAAGACCTGGAGCGGGATTACGGGTTCACCGGCGGCCACATTTTCCACGGCGAAATCGCGCTCGACCAGATTTTCACCATGCGGCCGGTGCTGGACTGGGCACGTTATCAGACTCCTGTGCGCGGGCTGTTCCTGTGCAGCAACGGAACACACCCGGGGAATGGATTGACGGGTGCGAGCGGGGCCAACGCGGCGAAAGAGATCATCCACGAGCTGCGGTAGCGGACGCGCATGGCTTACGCCACTTTCATCTGGCGTAAATTGCGCGTTGAGATCCTTCGAGCCGCGAGCTGCGAGGTTCTCAGGATGACAGAAAATTTCAGGTGCGTTCATGGCGGCGATTGATCGGAAGAGGGTCGAGAAGTTACACGTGCGGGAAGCGAAGAGATTCGTGCAGGAACATCCCCGGTCGGCGGAGTTGTTTGCGAAGGCGAAAGACTCGCTGCTCGGCGGCGTGCCCATGAACTGGATGGCGAAGTGGGCGGGAGCTTTCCCGGTTTTCGTGAAACACGCGAAGGGCGCGCACTTCACGGACGTGGATGGACACGAATACGTGGATTTGTGCCTCGGGGATACGGGAGCGATGACCGGCCATTCGCCGGACGTCGTGGTGGAAGCGGTGGCAAAACGCGCGGCCGAGGGCATTACCTTGATGCTGCCGACGGAAGATGCCCTGGCTGTCGGCGAGGATCTGAAGGAACGGTTCGGCTTGCGCTACTGGCAGTTTACGTTGACGGCGACGGACGCAAACCGCTTTTCGATTCGCATTGCGCGCGAGATCACGCAGCGCAGCAAAGTTCTGGTGTTTCATTATTGTTATCACGGTACGGTGGATGAAACATTCGCCACAGTGAGCGACGGCGTAGTCGGGCCGCGCCGGGGGAATATCGGGCCGCCGGTGAATCCCGCGGAGACCACGCGCGTCGTTGAGTTCAACGACCTGAATGCGCTCGAAGATGCTCTGAAGCATCACGACGTGGCGTGTATTCTGGCGGAGCCCGCGATGACCAATGTGGGCATTATTCTGCCGGACGACGGCTTTTGGAAAGCGGCGGGGGAACTGGCCCGGCAATACGGCGCGCTGTTCATTGCCGATGAGACGCACACGATCTGCGCAGGCCCGGGCGGCTGCACGGCAGAATGGAAACTTAACCCGGATATGCTCGTGTTTGGAAAGGCCATCGGGAGCGGCATCCCGGGCGCGACGTATGGCTGCAGCGAGGAAGTGGCGCAGCGGATTTCGGCGCGAATGCACCTGGAAGATTGCGACGTGGGCGGCATCGGCGGGACACTGGCGGGAAACGCGCTGTCACTGGCGGCGATGCGCGCGACGCTCAAGAATATTTTGACAGCGAGGAACTTCGAAAAAATGGTGGCGCTGGCGAAGCGGTTCAACGACGGCGTATCGGCCGAGATCAAAAAGCATGGCTTGCCGTGGAATGTGCAGCGGCTGGGCTGCCGCGCGGAGTACACGTTTTGTCACAAGCCACCGCGCAACGGCGGAGAATCGGCGGCCGCCGCGGACTTCGAGTTGGAACGGCTGCTGCACCTGTACGCGCTGAACCGCAGCGTGCTGTTGACGCCGTTTCACAACATGGCGCTGATGTGTCCGGACACGACGGAGAAGGACATCGATCAACACACGAAGTTGTTTACAGAAGTGGCGAGCGAGTTGACGGTGTAGCTCGCAGATATTTCCCAGAGAACAACCAGATGCCATCGGCACAGCTAGCGGCGATCGTTGCTGGCCTGATGTAACAAATTTATAATGAGCAAGTTACAAGACAGCCAGGATTTTACTTGCAAACAAGTTGCAATCTATATCGGACTCCGTTAGTCTGATTTAAATTCGCTAGTTCATTCCAATTTGTTTTTCGGGAAGGGAAACGCAATGGGGAGAAATTTGGTCCGGCTGTTACTGCAAATGACTTGCAACAAGCTCGGGGCAATGGGGCTGCTGCTTTTCGGAATCCTTCTGGCCACCCCCCTTCGCGCGCAGGAGCCGCCCTACTTCGTGACCTACTCCGACGTGATGGAAGAGCCCGGCAATCTGGAGATTTCGTACAAAGGAATCAACGCGGCGCCTAAGAACGCGAATACGTTCAACAGTGCGACGCTGGAACTGGAATACGGGCTGACCGCGTATTGGACAACGGAGTTCTATCTTTCGGGACAAACGACGAAAAACGATTCGACGGTTTTTACTGGTTTCCGGTGGGAGAATCGTTTCCGTCCGCTGATGAAGACGCACTTCATCAATCCCGTGCTGTACGTAGAGTACGAGGACATCAACGAAGCGGACCGCAGCTTCCTGGAGGTGATGGATCACGATTCCATCGCGGACTTGTACGTGCCGAATTCGGTGTCGCGCGCGATCAACGAGAAATCCATTGAGCTGAAGCTGATTCTGTCTAGCAACACGCACGGCTGGAACATTTCGGAAAATTTCATTACGGAAAAGGCGCTGAACGAAAGTGAGCCGTGGGAATTCGGCTACGCACTCGCGGTGAGCCGCCCTCTAACGCTGGAAGCGGGCAAGAAGGCGTGCGTCTTCTGCCGCGAGAACTTCAGCGCCGGGATTGAACTGTACGGTGGACTGGGGACTACAGACGGTTTCGGATGGAGCAAGACGTCGCAGTATCTGGCGCCGATGGTGGAGTTCAATATTCCGAAAGGGCCGTCGATCGGGTTCGAGCCAGCCTTTGGGCTAAACGCAAACAGCGTCGGGGTGCTTTGGCGGTTCAAGGTGTCCTACGAAATCGAGCAGTTTCTGAATCTCTTCAAAGGAAAGTCTCACTAGGAAAAGAGCGATGCGAACTCAAGGAATGCGGACAGTGGTGGCCGGAACGATACTGCTAGCGGCGGTGACATGCCTGGCGGCCGACGGAAGCTGGCTGAAGCACGTGCCGGACGCGGACCGGCAACGGGTGAATCCGTTCGCGGGCCAGGCGGACGCGGTGGCGGCGGGGCACCGGATGTTCGAAGACCATTGCGCGAAGTGTCACGGAGAAGATGCGCTGGGGCGGGGGAAGCGGCCGAGCTTGCGCAGCGAACGTGTGCAACACGCGACGGACGGAGAAATCTTCTGGTTGCTGAAGAACGGCAATTTGCCGAGGGGCATGCCGACATGGGCGGCGCTGCCGGAGCCAATGCGCTGGCAGGTCATCACGTTCATCAAGAGTTTGGGGCCGAGTGCTGGGGAAGGGACGAATCCACCAGCGAACCCGGGCCAATAAACGAAGGGGAGAACCGCGGTGAAATTCTCGATTGTAGTGGTGTGTCTGCTATCGATTGCGGCGATGGGTCTAAATGGATGCGGATCGGGAACAGCGCCCGATCCGAAACCTGAAGTGGAAGGGGCGCCGGCGGACCAGAACGTTGGCGAGCGCATCTTCATCGATACGCGGTTCGCGGAATATTTCGCGGAGAACATGACCGGGACAAACGAGCCGCTGGCGGTGGGGGATCCCGTGGTCGCACAGGTGAGCACATCGGCCGGGGTGTTGCCGGGGCCGTTCGCCGGGGAGTCTATCAACTGCCGTTCGTGCCATTTCGTGACCGAGTTCACCGCTGTGCCGAAAGCGAGGAACCGCACGTACGCGGATTTTGTGGAGCACAGCCCGATGCCGCGAATGATTAACGGGATCCAGTCGACACCGCGAAACGCGATGCAAATGGTGGGCTCGATGCAGCCACATGCCGGGCCGACATTTCTGCACTTTGACGGCGAATTCAATTCGGCCGAGGACCTGGTGAAGACGACCATCACCGGGAGGAATTTCGGCTGGGCTGCGGATCAATACGCAGAGGCGGTAGCGCACATTGCGCGAATCATCCGCGAAGACGACGGAAACAATTTTCCATCGCACACCTACACGCACGGGCTTTCGTACGCCAAGATTTTTCTGGGAAGCGATGCGTCGATTCCGGCGGACTCGCGGTTGGCGGCGGAATATCGAATGGACGTAAGCAGCGCTTCGGATGAAGCGATTGTCGATAATGTGGCCAAGCTGGTGGCCGCGTATTCGCGCGGGCTGGTGTTCAAACAGGACGAGTTGGGGCGATTTTACGCTTCTCCTTACGATGCGTTCCTGCGGCTCAACCGCCTTCCGCAACAGCCACAAGGCGGAGAAACTCCGCAGCAATATGCGCAGCGCCTGTTGAAACTGGCAGAGAATCTGTCGTCGCCCACATATGTGGATGCGCGAAACGGGAGCTTCCAATACCACGACCAGGCGTTTGTCTTCGGGCCGCAAGAATTAGCGGGGCTAAGGATCTTTCTGAGAGCGGCTCCGGGTGCGGTGGACGGATCCCAGCACGCGGGGAACTGCGCGGCTTGTCATCTGCCTCCGAGTTTCAGCGACTTTGTGTTTCACAACACCGGGGCGTCGCAAGAAGAGTATGACGCAGCGAATGGAGCGGGAGCGTTCCTGCTGCTGGCGATTCCGGGGCTGGCGGAACGTACGGCGAATCCGGATGCGTATTTGCCTGCATCGGCGATCCATCCACATGCGACGGAACGCTTCCGGCATCCGGCGGTGGCCGGACAACCGCAGTACGCCGATCTGGGGCTCTGGAACGTGTACCTGAATGGGGACATTCCGAACCCTCAGGCGGACTTGAAGCAAGTGGTTTGCGGGAATGGGCAGAATTGCGCGGTGGATCAGGGATTGGCCACAACGATAGGGCAATTCAAGACGCCGACGCTGCGCGACCTGGAGGATTCGGCGCCGTATTTTCACAATGGCGCGAAAGCGAAGTTCGACGACGTGGTGAACTTTTATATCAGCGCGTCGCAGTTGATGCGACAGGGAAAGCTGCGGAACGGCGACGTGCGGTTAGGAGCGATGTCACTGAGCGCAGACGACCTGGATGCACTGGTGGCGTTTTTGAAAGCGCTCACGGAAGACTACGACGACGCGTAAGAGCGGTGCTAGACTGGCGTGCGACCTGAAGAAGGGGCCAGGCGTGGGGGAAATCATGGCGACAGACTATCTGTTGAAGACTGAACCGACCGAGTATTCGTTCGCGAATCTGGTGAAGGATGGCGCGACGGAATGGGATGGAGTGTCGAATCCCGTGGCGCTGAAAAACATTCGCGAAATGGAGCCGGGCGCACGGCTGGTAATTTACGAAACGGGAAACGTGAAGAGCGCCGTGGGCACCGCGAAAGTCATCAGCGTGGATCTGAAGAACCCAAAGAGTCCGGTGCTGAAGATCAACGCGGGGAAGGCGATCACCAAGCCGGTATCGCTGGAAGCGATCAAGAAGAACCAGGCGTTTGCGTCGTCGCCGCTGGTGCGTATCGGGCGGCTGTCGGTGGTGCCGTTGACGAAGGAGCAATACAAGATTTTGACGGGTGAGTGAACGGCGCCGGCTGTGCGGGGATCGGATGAGATCCTTCACATCGTTCAGCGCCAACCGCACTCCAAGAAAAGCCCCGCCCACCACATAGTAGACGGGGCTTTGGCGCGTTTGGATCAAACACCGGCGGCGGCAGTGCGCGCCGTTTCTACTTCGATGAGCTTCCCGGAGGTCACATCGTAGAGATAGCCGTGCACCGGGATGGACTTGGGAACGAGCGGGTGATTGCGAATGCGGTTGACGTCGTCGACGATGGATTGGCGCTGATCCTTGATGGTGAGCCACTCGACGAATTCGCCCGCGCGGGAGCCGGGACCTTTGCCGACATCGCGGAAACCGGCAGAAGAAAGTTCGGCGGTTTCAAGGCTGTTGGCGAGCAGTCCGCGGATGACGTCGTTGGTGAAGAATTCCATGCCACAGTTGGTGTGATGAATGACGAAGAACTCCTGGGTGCCGAGGAGTTTGTAGCTGATCACCAGGGAACGGATGGCGTCGTCGCTGGCGCGTCCGCCGGCGTTGCGAATGACGTGCGCATCGCCCTCGGCGAGTCCGGCGAACTTCGCGGGATCGAGGCGCGCGTCCATACAGGTGAGAATGGCGAAACGGCGCGCCGGCGGCATGGCCAGCTTGCCCTTATCGCCGAAATTGGCGACGTATTTGTTGTTGGCGTCCAGAACTTCGTTCAGGTTCTTGCTCATAATCGACTCCTTGGAGATTTGCAGATTTGTTTCGGCCGGCGCATGCACTCACTACCGCTCCCAAAAACGAAAAAGCCCACGAAGGGAATCGTGGGCTGAAGAGGTGCGTCTAGATGGGGATACGGCTAGGCGCGCGGTTCCTCGGGCCCACGGATGGGGCAACAAGGACACGTACAACAAGCGCAGAGGGAGTTCTGGGAGGGCGGCCGGGAGCGATGGCTGATACGGCGAAACATGGAGTTAGAGGGTACGCGCTTGGGGGAGGGGCGTCAATCCAAATTGGCGCCAAATTGGCGCAGAGCCAGCGCAGGCTGTGAGGTCGCTGCTTGTCGGGTCTGGAGGATGGGACCTATAATTGATTGTTGCGAACCGAGGAGGAAGCAAGCCATGGCGACTGCCGACGCGAAAGTGCATGTAACCGAGTTCACCAACGAGCCATTTATCGATTTTTCGAATCCTGACAATCGAAAAAAGATGGAAGAGGCGCTGAAGAAGGTCAAAGCGGAATTTGGCCACGAATACCCGATGTGGATTGGCGGGAAGAAAGTGACGACGGCGGGGAAGCGGAAATCGACGAATCCGTCGCGGCCGTCGGAAGTGATGGGCGTTTTTCAGGACGCTTCGAAAGAGCAGGCTGTAGAGGCGATCGAGGCGGCCAACAAGTATTTTGCTGTGTGGAAGAAAGTGCCGGCGCAGGAGCGCGCGAAGTGCCTGTTCAAGGCGGCGCAGATTGTGCGCGAGCGGAAGTTCGAATTAAACGCGCTGGTTTGCCTGGAAGTTGGCAAGACGTGGATTGAGGCGGACGCGGACATCGCGGAGACGATTGATTTCTGCGAGTTTTACGGGCGGGAAATGCTGAGGCTGGCGGAGCCGCAGAAGTTGGTGCCGATGCGCGGCGAACGGAATTATCTGGTGTACATCCCACTGGGAGTGGGAGCGATCATTCCGCCGTGGAATTTTCCGTGCGCGATCATGGCGGGGCTGGTGGTGGCGTCGCTGGTTACCGGGAACACGGTGGTGCTGAAGCCGGCGTCAGATTCGCCAACGATTGCGGCGAAGTTTGTGGACATTTTGTTTGAGTCGGGAATCCCCAAGGAAGCGCTGCAGTTTGTGACCGGCTCCGGCGCCGCGGTGGGCGACACGATCGTGCAACATCCGAAGACGCGGTATGTCGGATTCACGGGCTCGAAGGAAGTCGGTCTGCGAATTTGCGAACTGGCCGCCAGGCCGTCGCCAGGACAGATCTGGATCAAGCGGACGGTACTGGAGATGGGCGGCAAGGACGGGATGATCGTCGACGAAGAGGCGGACATCGACGCGGCCGTCGAAGGCACGGTGCAGGCGGCGTTCGGGTATCAGGGGCAAAAGTGCTCGGCGTGCTCGCGCGTGATTGTGAGCGAAAAGGTGTACGACGCGTTCGTGAACAAGCTGGTGGAGCGGACGAAGAAGATCAAGGTGGGGCCGAGCGACGATCCCGCGAACTACATGGGTCCGGTGATCAATGAATCGGCGATGAAGACGATTCTGGATTACATCGAGATCGGGAAGAAGGAAGGCCGGCTGGTGGCGGGCGGTTCGCGGGCCGCGGGCGACGGCTACTTTGTGGAGCCGACGATTATCGCGGACGTGCCGCCGAAGGCGCGGCTGGCGCAGGAAGAGGTGTTTGGTCCGGTGCTGGCGGTGATCAAGGCGAAGAACTTCGATGAGGCCATGGAGATCGCGAATAACACGGAGTTTGGATTGACGGGCGCGGTGTATTCGAAGAACCCGGAGAAGATCCGGCGGGCGGAATCGGAATTCCACGTCGGCAACCTGTATCTGAACCGGAAGTGTACGGGAGCGATGGTGGGCGCGCATCCGTTTGGCGGGTTCAACATGAGCGGCACGGATTCGAAGACGGGCGGCAAAGATTACTTGCTGCTTTTCCTGCAGGCTAAGGCTGTAGCTGAAAAAGTGATTTAGAAAATAGAAATTGGAAAATAGAAAATAGGAAAGGGGCGGATGAACAATGCGTCCCTTTTTTATTGGGGAAGCAGAGAATCCCGCCGAAACTTGATAGCGAAGCTGGAACTTGAGATGCTTCGCCCAACCTCGTCGGATGTGCTCAGGATGACAGCTCGTCGATGAATGGAATCAAGTCTTGTCGTCTTGCAGGTTCCTACTGGAAACCAATTTTAGAACGCGGTAGACGGGATAGCTGCCGGCGAGTGCGAGGAGAGTGAGGTAGCTGTTGGTGGGGTCTTCGCGGACGGCTTCGATGAGGAAGCCGACGGAGCCGAGAAGGGCGAGCGCGGTGGTGAAGGGGTAACCCCAGGCGCGGTAGGGGCGCTCGAGTTGAGGTTCGCGCAAGCGCAAGATGAACATGGAGATGAAAGAGAGCAGGTAGTTGGTGACGAAGAAGAAGGCCAGCATGGCGATGACGCGCTCGAAACTGAAGATGGCGAAGGCAACGCCGACGAGCGCGCTGAGCAGCAAGGCGATGGTGGGCGTGCCGCCTTGGTTGACGCGGGACACGGCGCGGAAGAAGAGGCCGTCGCGGCTCATGGCGTAGATGACGCGAGCGCCCATGAGGTGGAGGGCGTTGATGGAACTGAGCAGCGCCAGAACCATGATGGAGCGGAAGATGAAATCGCCATGCTGGCCAAAGACGCGCTCAGCGGCAAGCCCCAGGGAGAAGTTATTGCCGGCGATTTCGTTCATGGGGAGAACGTACAGGACGGCGGCATTGACGAGCAGGTAGATCAGGACGATGGAGAAGAGGCTGGCGAAGATGGCGCGCGGTACAAGGTGGCCGGGATTCTTGATTTCATCGCCGAAGTAGATGACGCCGTCCCAGCCGTCGTAGGTGTAGATGGTGGCCTGCATGCCGAGGAGAAGCGCAGTGATGAGGGCGGCGCCGGTGGGGATAAGGACAGCGGCCGTGGGTTGAGCTGTGGAGGTGAGATCTACGCTCGCATGCAGGTGCCGGCCAACCGTGAAACAGGCAACGACAATGGCGAAAAAGGCGAGCCCTTTCAACACTGTAGTGAAATTCTGAACCTTGCTGCCCATGCTGACGCTTTTCCACTGAAGCAGGGCGAATAGAACGATGACTGAGACGGCGGTGATCTTAAGCCTGGGAATTTCAGCGAAGGCAAATTGGTGAGCGCGGAGGAAATCACCGAGCGCGCCCGGGATTTGGTATGCGCCGTCAAACGAGCGAAACATATGCGCCATGTATTCGCCGATGACGATGCCAACGGCTCCGGTGGTGCCGCAGGTGGAGAGCCAGTCCGACCAACCGACGATGAATCCGGCGTAATCGCCTATGGCGCGGCGAGAAAAATTGTATTGGCCGCCACTCTTCGGAATTGCCGAGCCTAATTCCGCAAGTTGGAAGGCGCTCATGAGCGCATAAAAGGCGCCGCCGAACCAGACCGCGAAGAAGAGCCAGTGGTTAGGCAGGCGAGCGGCTATGTCGCCTGGGGTCCGGACGATGCCTGCCGAAATGGTATTGCCTACGGCGACGGCAATGCCGAATCCGACGCCGAGAATCTGGAGGAGCGTGCCGCGGGATTTGCGAGGATGGGTCGTGTGCGCAGGATGGTCGGAGGAAAGCGAATCGGTTTGCGTCGACAAGTGCAGTCCAATGGACGGGATTGGGTATGGGCCATCATACATGAATGCGGAAAATAGAAAATGGAAAACAGACAGTAGAAAGGAGGCGTCTTCAGGCAGCCGGATTTTCTATTGTATTCCGCAGGCGCTATGCGGACAGCCAGGAATGGCTGTGCCACGAAGAGCTGACGGGAAGAACCAAATTTTGTAGACGAGTTTAGATCGTGCGGACATGGGGTCCAGCAATGCCGGACCCCTACAAAGGCGGAACCTCTAGAGGGTGGAGGCCACTACTGGGTGAGTTCGAGTTCGGGATCTTGGGCTGAGGCAGAGACCTGCGCTGACAGGGGTTTTCCCTTCTCGGCCTCCTCGATGTAGTCAGCCATTTCCAGACGCAGGTTGCCGGGATTGGTAGCGTAGGTCATACCGGTTTCGAAGTCGATGACGCCGGTGCGGATGAGCTTTTCGATTTCGCCGTCGAAGTGCTGCATGCCGTCGTGAGAACCGTCGCGCATGGCGTCGAGAAGAGTCTTGCCTTCGCCTTCGCCCTTTTCGATGTATTCGCGGGTCCGAAGAGTGGAGCGCAGAATTTCGAGGACGGCGACGCGGCCTTTGCCGTCGAGGCGAGGAAGGAGGCGTTGCGAAAGGATGAATCGGAAAGCCTTGGAGAGGCGGTTGCGGACGCCCTGCTGATCTTCCATAGGGAAGGCGCCGATGATGCGCTCGACCGTCTTGGCGGCGTCGATGGTGTGGAGAGTGGAAAGGACGAGGTGGCCGGTTTCGGCGGCTTCGAGGCCGATTTCAATGGTCTCGCGATCGCGCATTTCACCAACCAGGATGACCTTGGGAGCCTGGCGGAGGGCGGCACGGAGCGCGAGGGCAAAAGTGGGAGTGTCGCTGTGAAGTTCGCGCTGGTGAATGGTGGCGCGTTTGTGTCGATGGAGAAATTCAATGGGGTCTTCAATGGTGAGGATGTGAATGGCTTTTTCTTCGTTCATCATGTCGATGATGGCGGCAAGGGTAGAGGACTTGCCGGAACCGGTAGGACCGGTGACGAGGACGATGCCGTTGCGCAGGTTGCAGATTTCCCCGAGTTGCGGGGGCAGCCTGAGATCGTTGAAGCTTGGAATGCGGTCTGGAATGACACGCATGACGATGGCGCAACTGCCGCGCTGGCGAAAAACGTTTACGCGGAAGCGGGCCATCTGATCGAGTCCGTAGGAAAGGTCGGCGGAACCTTCGGATTCGAGTTTCCTTGCGGCGTGCTCGTTGGCGCCGAGAAGGACTTTGGCGATGTGCTCGGTGTCATGCGGCACGAGACACTCGAGGCCCTTGAACTTCAATTCAACGAGCTGGCCACCGACCTCGACCTGAGGGGCGCGGCCCGGAGAGAAAATCAGATCGCTGACGTGTTCGCGCGATTTCAGCATCGCGGCGATGAGCTGAGGCACCGCGAAGGTGCGCTGGACAGGCGGCAAAGACGGCGTGGTAG
>Ga0335077_10005595_pt1 | contig 15439 bp, 23 predicted proteins | sample Lox_Sample_31_FD_207151 | JGI IMG/M metagenome (GOLD analysis project Ga0335077, IMG submission 207151) | Soil microbial communities from Loxahatchee National Wildlife Refuge, Florida, United States - Lox_Sample_3.1 | ecosystem: Environmental > Terrestrial > Soil > Wetlands | place: USA... | reverse complement strand
TCGCCGACGGGCGCTTCACGGTGTTCGTGCCCGCCGTGCCGGCGCCGTTCACCGGGGCGGTCTACATCCTGGACGCCGATCGCGTCCATCCCGTGGACGTACCGTTCACCCACGCCATTCAGGCGGTGTCGCGCTTCGGCTCCGGATGCCGGGAGCTGGTCGCGGCCATGTCCGACAGGAAACCGGCGAAGAAGACTTCCGCATGAGCCCTCGCACCCAAAGGCCCCGCGCTACGGCTCGGGCGAGTAAAGGCTCGTCATGGTCGCGGTAGCTGCCAGTACCCCGACGATCAGCACGTACTCGGCGGCCAGCGTGCGTCTGAAAGCCCGCGTGGCCCCGAGCGCCACGGCCGGACCGAGTCTCGAGCGGTTGGCGGCGGCGAGGCCAAGGAGCACCGCGAAGCCCAGGACCTTCCCGAGCAGCAGGCATCCGTAGGGCTGCAGAAGGACCGCGAGCTTGGGAACGAGCGCCACCGCCATCGATACACCCACGATCGCGAGCCACGGAACGGTCCACACCGCCACCCTCGAGAACGCTGCGATCAGCTGCGCCGCCGAACCGGCCGCCGAGCGCACGGTTGCGAGATACAGAACCGGAACGCCGCCGAGCCAGAATGCTGCGACCAGTACGTGGGTCGTGAGCGCCGGGCCAAGCAGCAGGTGGTAACGATGCACCGCGGTATGGCCCATGAGCGCAAAGGAAGCCGCCACGACGAGACTCCCCGTACAGGCCGCCAGCCGCGCCGGCGCGCCGCGCCCGACAAGCCCGAGCCCAGTCAGCGCCAGGCCGAGCACTCGCGCGCCGAACGCGGCTGCCGCCGGTGAGGTCAGCGCGATCCGCTCGAGAGCAGGGTCGATGACGCCCGCGTACGCACCCGCCAGCCGCGCCGGCTCGAGACTGAGTTGCGCGCTCAGCAAGGGAAGCGCGGCAGCCACCGACCACGCCCCGAGGCGCCGAACCTCCGCCTCGACTCCGGCGAGGTGCCGCGCGAACAGCGTGACGGAGATGGCGATCCCGGCGGCCTGAAGCAGCGCCACGAAGCTCAAGGCGCGCAACAGAACCGACAGTGCGTCCGGCGGCATCGATCGACCCGGGACTCGTATCTCAGCGCGCGCTCGCAGCGATCGTGAAGCGCACGACGCCCGAGCTCACGTGGCCGTCCGCAGCCAGCACGCGCCAGGTGAACGTGTAGGTCCCGGCCGCCAGCGCCGGCAGCGCGACTCGCTGGGTTCGCTCCGCGGCGGTCGGCAGCACTCTGACGGCCTGCTCTGCCCCCTCATCCCGTCGGATCGAGAGCGCCGTCAGTCGTGCCGGCTCCGAGAAGGTCAACTCGAGCGTAGCCGGCGCAGCAGCCAGTGTGCTGCCATCGGCGGGCGTGGACTTCTCGAGATGCGCGTGCGCTTGCGCCGCCTCGACAACCAGACAGGCAGCCAAAGCGAGCGGCAGCGTCGGGATTCTCATGGCAGCCTCGCCAAACTCACCGGGAAGCCATTTCCCAAGTGTAAACGTACCTGAGCGCGACACCGGTTGCCGACGGCGCATTCCGGTACACCAGGGCCTTGGCGAATACCAGGACGAAAGAGTGGCTCGGGCTCGGTGACCAGTTGGCTTCGGCTCCGGCCACCAGACTCTCCTGAGCATCATTCTGGCTCACACCGTCGACGACGGCCTCGCCGCGAAAGCCATAACGCAGATCCAGCGACGCCCATAAGTGCGGCGTAAAGTCGTGGCTCAGATGCCCCTCGACACCGGCCAACGGCTCCTGGCGCAGGACTTCCACTCCGTGATAGGTCGTGTTGTCGGTAAAGAAATAGACGTTGATGTAGGCGTCGGCCTCCCAGCTTCGCTCCGGCCCGAAGGGACAGGAAATGGCGAGCTCTGGTTTGAAGGACCAGCGATGTGAGCCCAGATTGAGCAGCTTGCCCGCATCGTACTCCCCGGTAGGCGCGGTGACGGTCACGCTCAGTCCCACGGTCGACGCCGGCTCGTAGGCGGCAAATTCAGAGGCCCTCAGGGCCCTGCCACCTTTGAGCAGCATGGCGAACTGGATGCTGGAATCACCCGCTCCGGTAGTCGAGCCGGAAATATTCGTCCCGGCGACCGAGCCACTGACCGTGGCGTAGGGAACACCCAACTTGATCCAGGCAAGACGGCTCAGCATGGAGAAGTTGTGCGTGTAGGAGAGGGCTGCCTCATTCTGCTCGAAGTGCGCGCCGACCACCTCGAGCGAGGTATCGAGGGAAGCGTCCGCCTCGGCGTGAATGTAGTTGACCTCGAGCTGACTGATACCGACGGGTGCAACCGTATAGGTCCGCGGATCGGTGAACTGAGCGTAGAGCGGCGCAGGGCAGCAACAGGCCGCAAGGGCCACCAGGACGCAGGACAGTCGTCCGGTCATGGAAGGTGTGGCTGGACCCGGGCACCAGGCATCAGAGTATCAGGCCCAGCAGCTTCTTCAGCAGCTCGCCGAGCGGCATCATGGTGAGCAACAGCGGACTGATCGGCGCGCACACTGCGACGATGAGCTGGATGACCGCCTGTTTGCTGACGGGCATCACGCGCATCGATTGCACTACGGCGAAGCTGTTGGCCAGGTCCGCAAGCGACTGGATATCGGCGCTGCCGAGCAGAGCCTCATCGCGTGGCGCGCCGCCGCGCAGCCACTTGCTGTCGAACTGCCGCGCGTAGCGCTCCGCAAGGATGCTGTATTCGAGCAGTCCCGCGCGCTTGGCCCGCGACAGTTGCGGCGCGAACAGCCACATCGGACCCAGTACCACCAGCAGCAGCACGCCCACGACCGCTGCGATCTCCACCGCGAACTCAGGCAGCGTCGCGCCCAGCAACAGCACCCGGTCGGCAACCTGTGCGGCCACGATGGCGCCGTGGGCGACCAGCAGCACCGTGAAGGCATAGACGGTGTTGCCGAGCACGCCGAGACCTCCCACTTTATCCGGGTGCGTCGGCAACAGGTTGAGACGCAAGCGCGAGAGCTGCCACAGGAAGCGAGTCCAGATGAGCAGGCGGAAGTACCAGCGCAGCAGGAGAAACTGAAAGACTGGCAGGCTCACCCAGACGAACCACATCCCGCCCGGTGACAGCTGCGAGTGATCCCCCACGGTCGATACGTACCACGTATCCGCATGCGGAGCCGTATAGCGGCGCCACACGATCAGCACTCCGATCAGGTAGACGGCCGCGATCATCAGCACCTCGGCGGCCAGCGAGTTGCGCCAGCGAAATGCCGAGCGCAGCGCGCGGTCGAAGCGCGGCTGCTCCTCCTCGGGGATCAGCTGGCCCTCGATGAGCGCCCGCGCGATTGGCAGCAAGCGCGCGTGCACGACGAGCTCGGCAGCCAGGAGCAGCGGCACGACCACCAGGAAGCGGATGTGCGTTTCCAGGTCCAGGAGAAAGGGGATGTCGACGGCTCGACCGAGAAGGTGACCGGAGAGCGCCGACAGCACCAGCAGCGGCGCCCAGGTGAGCAGCACCACCGCGATGATGCGCCGCCGCAGCAGGTGCAGGGCACCGTCGGCGAGACGGACGCGACGCAGGAGCTGGAAGAGCGGGCCGCCGAGAACCAGGGAGAAATCCTGCGCATCCCGCAGAAGCTCTCGGCTGGCGACTGCTGCAGGGTTCGTCATCGCCTCTGCCTCCCTCATCGCGCTGCAAGGGGCAGCCGTTACGGCAGGACCGGTGTTACGGTGAATTCGGCTGTGCTGCCGATCCGCTTCGTGCCGCTGGACGCGGTGAACAACGCCGTGCCAGGCGAACCGGTTGTCGGCAAAACCGCTGTCTCGCCGGTGTACCCGAGGGCGGAATGGCACAGCACGCTGGCCGCGCCCCGCATTCCCCGCCAGCCCGGGACCGAGGTCTGCGCGGTCCAGTCGTCTGTGCAGCGCTGCGCCTCCGCGTCTCCATTGACGAGGAGATTGGGAGTGACCGGCGTACCCGCGAGCGCAACCCGGATCAGAGCGGCGGAGAGGCCCAGGAGGATGCCGAAGCGCCGAGACCGCAGCGTAACCATCGTGCGTCGGAGTTTAACGCGACACGACTTCTCCCCGGCAATCCTCACGATCGCCAATGCTCGCGATCGTCCCCGCCGGCTGCGACCACCGCGCAGCCGGCAGGGTGCGCTCATTTCTTCGTCGGGCTGGGCGCGTTCAACACCTGATCGACCGCCGCATTGGTCAACGGCGCCGCTGCGGCCGCAGGCTGTGCGCCTGCGGGGCTGCCTGCAGCACGCGCGCTGGCGTTGGCCGCAGAGCCGCCGGGACGAGCCGGCACCGGCGGGGATGCCGCCGTGGCGCGCGCCGCTGCCGCCGGCTGCCGGGCGGCCGGTCGCGCACCGGCTGCCTGCGTGGCTGCGGCGTTCGGATCCATCTCCACACGCCCGTTGAAGGTCGCTCCTTCCATGATTCCAACCCGCGGCGCAAAGATGTTGCCGCGAACCTGGGCGGTCGCCCGCACAACCACCGCTTCGCTGCAATGGAGGTCACCCTCCACCAGACCCTCGACCGTCAGGTGACTCGCATAGACATCGCCCATCACCGAACCGTCCGGTCCAATGATCAGATTGCGCGCGTGGCGAATCGAGCCCTCGACCCGCCCCTGCAGAATGACGTCCTCTTCGGCGGTCAACTCGCCGCGAAACACGAGGGTCTTGCCGAGCACCGGGATCTTCGCTGGCTCGGCATCCTCCGTCGGTGCCGGGCGGGGCGCGCCGAAGCCCGCGCTGCTGGCGGGACGCTCCGGAGAGGGGCCCCGTTCAAAGCCTGGATTTGACTGTAGCATTGCTCCGCCTCCCCTTACCTGCCACCGCTGGACGTTTTCTGAGCGCGCTCAGCAGGAGGTGATTCCACCGCCACCACCTTCCTCTCCATATCGATGCCGCCGTTGAACTGCGCGCCTTCCACGATGCTGACGCTCGGCGCGGTGATGTTGCCGCGCAGATGCGCAGTCTCCTTGACCAGCACCGATTTCTCGGCCTGCAGATCGCCGGTGACGGTCCCCTCGATGACGATCATCATGGCGCGTACGTTCGCGGTGACCGTCCCCTCGGGACACACGGTGATGCGTTGCGTATGGGTGATCGACCCTTCGATACGACCCTTGATCAAGAGCTCCTCATCGGCGTGCAGTTCACCCTTGAACTGCAGCGTCGGCCCGAGCACCGAAATGCGCTCGGACGCGTTGTCATACGGATTCGACATGGCGGGTACTCCTCCGGGTAGATGAGATGCCCACCGTAAGACAAGGGCTGCAAGCGTGTGGCCGGTGTCAGCAGCGGGCGATCGCGAGGGTGACCGGCCGGCAGCGAACTTGATGCGACGGACTTCACGGCTTACCGCGCTTCCACAATACCGTCATCACCGCGGCACTTCGCCCGTGCCCTCGATCTGACATATCGCACGAGGCGTTGCGCGAAATCCGCCGCGGCCAGGTCGAGGACTATGGCCTTTCACTCGCTCCGCGTCGGGATCGAAGCGCCGCGACGGACCACGGCAGGCAATTCATGCTCTCACCGCGAGGATTGCGCCGCACCCGTCGCGCTTCGCTAGCGGGAGTCGCGCAGCGCCCGCGCAGGCGGGGTTGTGATAGATCGTCACGGGAACGGATCGACCGGTCATGAACTGATCCTCGCGCGTGCGGTCTCGGCCGGGGGGTCTTGACCCGGCTCGACGACCTTCACTCGATCCGCGCTGAACAGAACTCTCGCCACCGCCAGTGCGAGCAGCGCGCCGATCAGCTGCGCGGCAATGAAGCCGGGCGCATCAACCGGCCGAATTCCAGCGAACGTATCCGAAAGCGAGCGGGCGATCGTGATCGCGGGGTTCGCGAACGACGTCGAGGCCGTGAACCAGTAGGCCCCGCCGATCCATGCCGCGACCATCCAGGCCGCATCCTGCGGGCGGCGATGCCCCAGCACGACCAGGAGCAAACCAAACGTCGCGACCGCTTCGGCGAGCCACTGAGAGAGCCCGGTACGCACATGAACCGACGACTGCAGCCAGGGAAGGTCGAACATCGCATGAGCCAGAACCACGCCTGCGCAGCAGCCGAGCACCTGGACGAGCGCGTAGGCGCCGGCATCCCGCCACGGCAGAGCATTTCGCAGCGCCTCGATCAGCGAGACCGCGGGATTGAAATGCGCACCGCTGACGGGTCCCAGTAGTGCGATGAGTGTGGCCAGCACCGCCACGGTCGCGCCCGTGTTCGCCAGCAGCGCAATGGCGACATTTCCGCCTGCCAATCGCTGGCCCATGACCCCGGAGCCGACGACAGCAGCGGCTAGGAGCAAAGATCCGATCCCTTCGGCGCTCAGCCGCCTGGCAAGACTCATTGGTCAGCCTTTGGCGCTGCCGTCTTGCCAATTGCGTCCAGACGCTCCTGCAGCTTGATCCGATCGAGCGAGACGAGGGGCAGGCTGGTGAAGATCCTGATCCGGTTGTCCAGCAGCCTGAAGGCCTCCCGGAATGCCAGCCATTTGTCGGCATCCGTGCCCTCGACTGCAGCCGGATCCGGCACTCCCCAGTGGGCCGTCATGGGCTGACCGGGCCAGTAGGGACAAACCTCGGCCGCGGCGTTGTCACAGACGGTGAAGACGAAGTCCAACGGTTCTGCACCGGGCGCCGCAAATTCGTCCCAGCTCTTGCTTCGCAAGCCTTCGGTCGGAAGGTTCAGGCGCTGGAGTAAAGCGAGCGCGATCGGGTGTACGGCACCTTTGGGATGGCTGCCGGCGCTGAAGCCTCTGAACTTGCCGCGACCCCACTGGTTCATCAATGCCTCGGCAATGATGCTTCGTGCCGAGTTTCCGGTGCATAAGAAGAGCACGTTGTAGAGTCGGTCAGCCATAGCGCGTCCTCAAGCCTCCGCCAGAGACTTGGCCATACAGATGGCCGAGACGGGACACAGCGATTGAAACTCCTCTGTACCCTGAAGAGCCTCAGGTACCTCCTGCCGTGCGATCACGCGATATCCCTGGCGCTCAAAGAAGCGCGTTGCAGTCAGTGTGAGCAGCGCCAGCTCTTTCACCTGGTTCGCTCGCGCAATCCGTTCGAGCTCCCGCACAACGCGTTGTCCGAGACCCGTTCCGCGCAGCTCGGGCGCCACCACCACCGAGCGCAGCAACGCCGAATCCCCAAAGGCTTGCAGTCCACCGGCCGCCACGATCCTATCTTCGCCATCGCAGGCGACGATGAATTGGGGGGATGAAGTCAAAAGATCGCTGGTCGGAAGATCGCCGGTCTCCAGAAGCGCGCGAATGCCCGAGACGTCTCGAGCGGTACCGGCTCGCAGCTGCACGGAACTCTTCCCTAGGCAGCCTCGGGCGAGCAGCAGCTCGGCGCGCAACAAGACGCCTCGGCTTGGCGCTTTTCCTGCACGGCCCGTATTTCGTCCGTTCCGTATACGGTGCTTTCGCCTGTGGTTAGGAAAGTCTCCCACTGGACGCCCTGCGGGTCCTGGATCCAGCTCTTCTCGCTCTGGGCGTAGCAACAGGTCGTCTCGCCCTCCTCGATCACGGGGGCTTCGGCTTGCTTCAGGCGGCCGTAGACATCCTGCAGTTCCGCGCGATCCTCGACCTGGATCCCCAAGTGATCAACGCCGGAGGGCACACCGCGCTCACTCCGCTCACTGATTGCGAAGTTCACCCGCGGATCTTCGAGCATCCATTTCGCGTAGTCGGGCTTGCGCACACTGGGCGCGGCGGCGAATAACTGGGAATAGAAACGAACCGAGGCGTCAAGATTCTTGACCGTGACGTGAACGTGCAAGCGCTTCATGCTCTCTTCCTTTGAGCGGGGGCAGCCGCAAGCGGCTGACACTTTGAATCACACGGCTCTTGCGCGAGGCTGCAGCAGTTTTCGGTGAGAAAGGCGATCAGGGCGTTCATGCGCTCGATGCTCGGGCTGTAGTAGAGGTTACGACCCTGGCGGCGGCTGATCACGAGCTTCGCACGCACCAGTTCCTTGAGATGAAACGAGAGCGTGGGACCGGGAACGTCCAGGCGCGCCGCGAGCTCCGAAGGGGTGTACCCGTCAGGACCCCGCTTGACAAGCAAGCGATAAACGGCGAGCCGCGCTTCCGAGGCGAGCGCGCTCAAGGCTTCGATGACTTCAGTGGCTTTCATAGTTGCAACGATATCGAAATATTGTGCGCCGACGCAAGCGCCCGCGACAGAGAGTATGTGTCGAGGCTCCCGATCGATTCGCGGCCGCCGAGCCGGTACCGAAGCCGCCCTGCTTGGCGCCCGTCGGAGTAAAACGAGGATCTGGCGCCCCCGGCCGGAGTTGAATCCAGCTCTATAAGCTACGGATTGGTAGGGCTTTTCCGCACCTGCCCGAAGGGGTCGTACCCGTCGTCGTACCCGCCAGATTTGCCGCTCATTTGCCTTCGCATCCAAAGGTCGCAGCAGCGAGGAGTCACGCAGGCGACTCACCGATGTTCAGCTGCCGCTTTGTTTGCTGCTCCCACGCGACCAGCAGCCTGCGAGCCTCATCCAAACCAGAATCCATCGAGTTCAACATGAGGCGAATGTCATCGATGAAATGCGGGTACCTATCCACTCCGTCAGCGCTCAAGAGAGCCTGCAGATGTGCGCGAGCCTCCGCCAGCCTGCCCACCAGGATGTAAGTCCAGGCAATTGACCGCCGCACCCAGGGATTTCCCATGGCAGGTGAGTGCTCATAGCGACGCAGAAGGACGTCCGGGTCGTGCCACGTGAGAGTCTCTCGTTCATACGGTTCGATTCGTCGAACGAATTCGACCGCTGCGTCTGCCCCGGTGCCGAATCCCCACATTGAGCCCTCAGGTTCAGGCAGTCGCTCACCAAAGTTCAGGTTCAAGATATCCATGCGTTCATAGAGTGGCATCGCATAGCGCCAGACATATGCGTGGCCTCTCACCCTCTCCAACAAGAACCCGCACAGCACCCGCCCAACGGGCACGTAGTAGAAATACGAGCCCGTGACGGCAAATTGCGGCCGCAAGCTAAGCACCTTCGCCCTGAAGATCTTGTTCAAGGCCAGGTCTCAGTGGTCACGCTCAGTGGACCTGTCGACCCAGGTAATCATCGAAGTCGCGCGACAAATCCCGAAGAGGATGCGATTGATCGAAGTACTTTGACTCCCGCGAGCGAAACTCGATGAACCCCACTTGGGTCTCGACTGCGTACTCTCCCAGCGCTTCGTCGAGAAACAGGTAGCCGATCTGGCCGTAGGTCGTCTTCTCCGCATCGTTATAGCCGTCAAAGAACATGACTACGCCGACCTTGTCCCCATCCTTTGCCAACAGATAGCGCACATCGTCGGCTTTGACTTCCTTCCCCCCGTAGTTGAGGTCGTGGATGGGGACCCGCCTCGGCCGGAATTTGACCCAAATCCACCGAGGAAGCACGGGCGCCTTGTTATATAGGGCTTCAACCGCGGGGAAGGCCGCCTTTATCCCCGCCGCACTAATGACGAATTCCCGCTTACCGTTCTTCACGGGACCACACTCGAACGTAAGGCCGGTGTTCACCTGCTCGAGTTGCTTCCCGAGTTCTCTAAAGATGGCGTCCTGGGTAGATTGAAAATCGAAGAGCCGCGACTCATTCGCCGCAAACCATTTCCAGAATCTCTCCTCGTTACTCGCGTGCGCCTTCGCGCCAAACAGTCTGAAAGCCATAAGTCTTGCTGCAACAAAAGCCGCGGCTGGCGTTAGGTTTCAGCTGCGGAGAAAACACGAACAAAGGGATCGTCGGCTGCCGGAGGCCGACCTCGAAAGATCGCTACCGGTCGATTGTCTTGCTCCCTTTCCCACCGTTCCAGGATGCCGTTCTCCTTGTAAAGCAGTTGACCGCTGAAGTGTCTTTCAGAGTCGTCGTGCTCCTTCGCGACACCCACGTAGGCGTCCACTCGGCGATTGGTGCATGCGTAGGTATAGCTGACCCAGCCGCGAGTTCCCCATCGCTGAAAGTACGCCGGACCCGAGGCGTCGAAAATCAATTGGCTGCAATTGATCACGTGCCGTGCCGGCGAATGGTCGAATAGCTGGCCTATGATGCGGTCCTGCAGGTATTCATAGAACCCGTGGTAATAGCGACCTGGCAGCTCTGTGTATCGACGCTCTTCGACAAGACGACCCTCCCCCGAGAATCCGTAGGCTACCCATCGCAGGGGGTTCGCGGGCGGCGCCTTGCTGATCTGACCAACGGCTATTCCGTGATCGAGAAAGAAGAGTGGATCAAGTTCACACACGAGGTCGCTGGCCCACTGCCAATGCCCCACGCTCGATTTGCACGAATCCCGTAGTGTGGCGTAGGACTCGTGGGCGCTTAGAAAGCGCTCTTTGAGATGCGCCAAGTCGCGGTCAGCAGCTGGTAGGCGAGTGACCTTAGCCTTCACCGGATGTCCCGTTACTGTCAGATCCTCAAAGGCGTGCAGCGAAACGCAAGAGTGTGCAGGTCCAGCGTAATGGACTCCCAATCAGTCGATCTATGAACTCCCATTCTCAATGCGGAATTGAATACTTGTTCTTGCCTGAAGGGCACAGCCTCATTCTCGGTTTCAACAACCCTGAGCAACCTCATCTCCAAAGGGCAGGACGGCTGCTCAAAACGATACTGAATCAACAATCCGTCGAACAGCATGGTGTCGAGCGCGCCTGGCTGGATCGAGAAGTGCTTGTGCTCCCCGTAGCAAGCGTAGCCCTGCTTTTCGCCAACGAGCAGCCCACCTCGATGCAGCAAGGCCTCGCCGAGAGACAGCGCAAACTCGACGTGCAATGCAGTGGCGTCTTCGCTTCTCATGGACTTTGCTAGAGCCTCCGGCGAACGAACACCAACTGAACGCCTGCGGCGGCCGCGAGCGCCGCCCTGTCAGCGCTCGTCAAGTCCCCGATGTCCGGATTCCGAATTTCCCATCGAAACCGGCCAAAGGCCTGCGGCCACTCATAGTTGAGATCATTCAATGTCGCGCTCACGCCGCAGCACGGTAGGGCGTAAGTGTCGAGGCGAAATCCCCCTGCTACTCCGTCCTGGTCCATTCGCTCGTGCCACCATTCCAAGTTGATCTCCCCGGCGCACCTCGGACACGCAATCCGCTCGAAGTTCTCACCGCAGTCAAAGAATCGGACTTCATCCGACTCCTTCACAAGCACGTCTGCAGCTTCTGGCACCAAGCGTCCCAAGATCTCCGCCACGCGTCGCTGAACTTCGGGTGCCGGGATACATCTCGGGTTGCGGGGAACCACTACGATGTAGTCGTCAGACATCCCGTTTGTCCTCGCCGAAATGTCGGCTGAAAGGCGGTCGCGATTGGATCAATGCCTGTGGACACATCCGGTGAGATCAGGCCAGTAATCGCGAAGCGCATTGAAGCCACGAACCGTGCTAACTACGCCGCCACTCCCGTTCGCGAAGCCAAACATGCACCCCATCGCGTCGGATCTTGGCAATGAAGGCGCCGGACTCCCCGGCTGCAGTTTCAATGATTTTCTCGCGCCACCTTAGAAACAAGTCCGCGGCCTCGCGCGTGGTTAGCTTACCGACGAGCACGAAGAGCTGTGTCTTGCTTTGCATGAGAATGCTCAGGGCCAGGGGCGAATAACGGATGCGAGCATCCCGGGTGACTGCGACCCAACCGCGCCGTCCGACCTCCTCTATCCACTCCTCATCCGGCGTATCCGGCTGAAAATGATCGTCGTGCCGCTCAGTTCTCACACCCGCCGCAAAAAGCAATGCCGGAAACTGGCGTCCGAGATCGCGGTCCGCAAAGAATACGAACTCACGCCGCTCGCTCATACGCGAGAGCGTCCATGATCTCCTCGTCCGTGGCTCCGTAGTCCTTGGTCAGGTCTGCCTTGTCCTCACCCGCGTTGATTCGGTCGACGATCACTGCAGTGGACACACCCAAGCGTGTTAAGACCGGGCGCCCGAACGATACCTTCGGATCTAGCATCACCGATGTGGCTTCCGGCCGACTGGGCAGCGGCGGGAAGAAACGCACCGCCAACCGATTGTCCCACTGGATTCTGCGCAAGAGGCCTTGCAACACCGCCTGAATGCCCAGCTGGCCGGCACGATTCAGACTAATGAGCTGCCCATAGCGCTCAAGAAACAGCTCACCGGGGCGGGCGTAAAGATCCTTGCTTGCCAGGAGGTCGTTCACGTCCAGCTGACGTCCGGCGTAATCCAGGGCGGTACGCACTGCGGAAAGCTTGAATTCATGTTCCGTCCGCAGCGCCCGCAGGGCGGCGAGCTCGATCAAGTTACGAAACGAGATACGGTGCTCGGGGTCAGATGGCGTGACAACTACCGGCTTGAATCGAGCCTTACCGGATTGCCGTGGGTAGTCTCGACCCAGCACCCAGGACCGGACGGTCGGTGCCGGTATCTTCAGGTAATGGGCCGCCTGCGCGATCGAGTATGCCGGTGCAAGTCGGGGATCCAGCTTCGGCACGCTTACTGCCCTCAATGTTGACGCGGGCGGATTATACAGGCGAGCGTCTCGCTAGCGAGGTCGAAAGCGGCTGTCTCCCCTTGGTCGAACACCGCGCCTCATGCCAAGGCGTCCGGATTAACGCGTAAGCTCCCGCTGAAGCGGCCGAAGCTCTTGCGACCCCGGCGCTCTCCGTAATAGCTCGCGATCGGTGCGAACTGGGGGCAGCGCGTCAGTAAAACGCTTGACGTACCACGCCATGTCCTGCTGACCCTGGCGCTCCAGAATGTCGGCGGCCGCCCTCCACCCTCGTTCAACCTCCGCCCGGGTCCGCAGCAACGACTCTCTGCCGGAGGCCTCCGCGGAGCTCGTCCGCTCTATGCCCGTCGTTCCCTGATGCGTCGGAATGCGACAGGATGCATCGCGTTGCAACGCCCGATACATGCCGTCCGATAGCTTCGGCCGCAGGTTTCCCCGGACCGCTCTGTCCGTCGCGTTCGCGCTGATGCTTTGCGCCCGCAGATGGCGCGCAAATTCTCGGCGCCACTCGCGAAGAGTCCCCTTGCGGATGTTCAGCCGTAGCCCCTGCTCGCTGACGGCCTTAACGACCATGTGGACGTGCGGATGCGGCTCATCCGTGTGCAGCACCATCGCATAGCGATGCTGCGCGCCAAAGATCTCCCTGGCGAATGCCCGGGCAGCACGAAGCAGCCCGTCGGCTGGCGTGCCCGCTGGCATCGAGAGCACGACTTTGTGTACCAGCTTTGGGCGCGCAAGCCCGGGACGCGATCTAAGTTCCCTGGTCCGGCGAACCTCCTCGAGATCGAGATCCCAGTCCTCGAGCAGCTCCCGCTCAGTCCCCTCCCCGCTTAGGCGTCGCCCGTCGTCGGTCTCAATCTCGACGTCCCCTTCTCGGCTTAGGTAGGCCAGGTGCTGTCCGACCGCCTTCAAATCCTGCCCACCCTTCGTCAGCACCTTGACCATCACCTCCGGTGTCCGACGAACAGTCCGACTCAAGACCTGAATCTCCTCCTGCGACAGGTGCAGTCGCTCGCCGGGCCCGCAACGTGCGTAGCTCGCGATATCGAGCAGCGGTCTCGCCGTGCCCAGGTCAATCCGCGGTTTCGCCATACCCACGCTCCCAGCTCGTCTCGTTAGCCTTCAGCAGCGCCCTGATGTGATCACGCAGTGCCACGGCGATCTTGAGCATCGCTTCTAAGTCTTTACGCCCAGGTCCGTTGGATCGTCCGCCGGCGTTGAGCGCCCTCGCAATCTGATTGAGATTTCGGCCGACCGCTCCCAGCTCCGCAATAGAACGCTTGAGAGCGTCGAGTTCCGCGATGGGCAGCGGAGTCAACTTGCGGAGGTGTGACCGCACCAGGACCGCCACGTACGTTGCTGACGCCGTTCCGCGGGCAGCGGCTCGATCGCACAACAGGAGCCGGTCGTCCGGTGCCAGGCGAATGGATAGTCGCTCAGCACGCAATCCGGTGTTGTCTGGTTTGCTGACTGGCGGGCTCTGTGTCGCGGCCGTCCTTGCGAGTGTGTCGAGCAGCTGCCGAACCACCGCCGATTCAGTGACCTGCTCGCGAGCCGCGATGTTCTGAAGGAGCGCCTTCGTCTCCGAACTAACACGACATCGCACCAGAGCATCGGCTGCCATGGTGCGAATCGTGGACCAAGAGCAACCGCTTGGCTATCCTGCGTTTCCTACGAATTGGCACCGATACGCACGTTGCAGGTGTGCGGCCTGCTAACAGAAGACCAACATCAAGCGCGCGCGCCTGTCTCAATACGTATCAGGCGGTCTCGAAACCAACAACCGACCCGCAACACCCGCAACGGGGTCATCTCGCTCGTTACGCCGTGTGACCTGCTGCGTCAAGAAGTCCAGCGTATGGGGAGCGCCCCAATACTGCTCTGAGGAGTGTCGCGATGAAATTTCTTCGCATTCGCCAGGTGATGCAGCTCACGGGACTTTCCCGAATGACGATCTACCGCCTGGAGCTCGCCGGGCGGTTCCCCAAGCGACGGAGACTGAGCGAGAACTCGGTGGCATGGCTGGAATCCGAGCTCCAAGCCTGGGCGGGCTCGCGCCCGATCGCCCACCTACGGTCAGGTTCTTCCCCCTCGGTGGCACGCACCTGATCTTCAGGACCGGTGCTAAGTCGGCCGAGGCCCTGCCCGGGCGGCGCTTGGGAAATCGGGGGAAGCCCATCCTGGCCGCAAAGAGACGGATGGCTCGGACATCCTCGTGAACGTCCCAGCGATGCAGGTCGTTGCAAAGGGTGCAATCCGGCGCGGCCTAGAAGGCACTAGACGTAATGACCACGGTCTGACGCTTGTCCTCGAATGGCGGAACCTCTGGTTTCCCTACCATGCGAAAGATAACTCCGTAGCGGAATCGCGCTGCTGGGCCTCCTATCGCCGCCCAATCGGGCGGCACGAGCAAGCGAGCGTCAGAGAAAAGCGTCTTCGCCGCATCGTCGAGAATTGGGCCGGCCGACTCCAAGACAACGATGTCATGCACGTACCCTCTTGTGTCGACCGAGCATTCGAGTCCAACACGGCCAGTAATGCCCTCCCGTCTCGCCCTAGAGGGGTAGTTCTCGGCATAAAGTCGCACGGACGAGCGGCCAAAACCGGGCGCAGTGATAGGACCGGCAGCCTTCGCTGCTCCTGTTGGTGATGTGAGTGCGGCCGCCGCCTCGTGTGGTGCGGGTGTTGAGGCACATCCGCTCATCAGTAAGACGAACGGCATCCACGTGCGCGCACGTTTGCTCGAACTGGTGCGGTCGATGACCCGGATAATCTCGCACAATTGCTCGAGGTCGCACGCTTGGCGCGGGCCCGCAATCAGTTTGCGTAGCGGTTCCATGACTCTCGGTAATCGCTCCACCAGGGAGCATTGACTGGCAGCCTTCGGGAATTTTAACAGGACGTCGCGACCGTCGGGTCTTGGCCGGTCAGCGTCAGTAGGGAAGGAGCAAGCCTGACGAGGTAATAGGATCACTTGGGCGACC
>Ga0335077_10005592_pt1 | contig 15440 bp, 7 predicted proteins | sample Lox_Sample_31_FD_207151 | JGI IMG/M metagenome (GOLD analysis project Ga0335077, IMG submission 207151) | Soil microbial communities from Loxahatchee National Wildlife Refuge, Florida, United States - Lox_Sample_3.1 | ecosystem: Environmental > Terrestrial > Soil > Wetlands | place: USA: Florida... | reverse complement strand
GCGGGCAGCTCGACCAGATGCAGCCGGCTGGCGTAGTCACCGCCGTCGGCTAGTGCGAACGACCGGTAGACCAGGCTCACGTGCAGATCGGCCGGGCCAGCGCTGCCGCCCGATCCGGTCACGCTGAAGACCACTCCGCTGACCCCGGCAGCCGCGGCGGCCTGCCGCGACGACATGGCCACCCTGACACGCCCGGGCGCCGCGGCAGCTGCCGGCCCGCCTCGCGCCGCCATGACTGGTTTCACCCACACCGGCAGTGACCCGGCCCGCGCCGAACGCGGCACCACCGTGGCGGTGCCCGCCGACGGCCAGCTCACCCTCGGCGCGTGCCAGGCGCGCATCTTCGGCACCTGTACCCGATGCGAGGGCATTGTCCGCACCGGCACAGGCCTGGTGGCCGGCACGGCACGAGGCCGGGCTGGCGAGACGTTCGAGGCCGGCGGAGGCGCGGCCATCGCTGCCAGTGCGGGCACGAGGACCGCGGCCAAGCCGCCGGCGGCGGCGCGCCGCCACAGGCGCCGGGTCCGGCCGGACGGCGTCGGCTTCCACATCATGTGCGTGGCCCTTCAGTGCGGCAGCGGTGGCGGCGGTCGGCGGGAAGTTCGGGACACGCGCGCCCGGGCGGCGGTTACCGCGCGCCCGGGCGCGTCGTGGGTCAGGTCGGCGGCGCCGGATCGCTGTCCGGCGCCAGGCTGCAGCCGCTCGCGAGCACTGCCGGGGCGAGCCGCGCATATCCGCCGGATGCCCCCAGGGTGAGATTCACGTCGTCGGCGGTGCCGTCCCCGGCCGCCAGTGCTTCCGGGCTCGCGCCGTTGCTGACCGCGGCGTCGAGCGAGGCCGGGCAGTTGGGAGCGCCGCCGCCGCCGTCGACGAACCCGTCGACGTCTAGCCGGCCGGAGTCGGTCGCCGACGAACACGAGTCGCCGACAGCGGAGTCCGAGTAGCCCCCGCACGGAGTCAGGTCACCGGTGATCACGTTGATGCCGAACGCGGTGAGCTGGTTCTCCAGCACGGTGTAGGCGTTCTCGAGGTTCTGCTGCACGGCTGTCGACCCGGCCTGGAGCAGGACGTCCTCCAGCCCCTGGTCGAGAATGACGGTGCCGGCATCTGGCTCGGACAGGACGTCTCTGTCCAGCCGTGCCAGCAGGCTGACCCCGCCGATGCCGCCCCCGTCCGCGAGCACCTGACTGGTCTCGACCCCGGCGTCGACGACGCCATAGCCGGCCGCGAGACCCTGCGAGGCAAGCTGGCCTGCCAGGCGCTGGCTCGGAGAGTTCAGCGTGTCGGAGGCCGGCGATGCCGACCAGCCGTCGATCACGTTGTTGCCGGCGACGACGACGGTCGGGTCGCCCGGGCTCGGTCCTGCCGGCAGCGTCTCCTGCGGCGTCGTGATGTCCACGCCGGTCAGCAACGGGACCCCGCCGATCCATGTCGAGCCGGTGCCGGTGAACGGCGTACCGGTCGTGTCCTCGGTCTCGTTCGGCGTGGACCGGGCAGCGAACCAGGCGAGCGCGCCGTCGCCTACCGCGTTCTCCGGCACGACAGGCAGCGTGGCGTTCTCGATCCACAAACTGATCAGCAGGCTGTGCCCGCTGGTGACCGCGAACGGCAGGGCCAGCGGGTCGGAGTAGACGTCGCCGCCGACCGGGACCGTCACCGATCCCGAGCCGCCGAAGGTCAGGGCGGACGGCGCCTGATCCGGTATCGGCCCGCCGAAGTCGTCGGCGATGGTCGCCGCGCCGATCACCAGCGGCCCGGTACCGTCTTCGGACAGGAAGCCGGGGTCCGACAGCCTGATCCGCACGTCAGCACCGGCCGGAGCGCTGATGTTCGGCGACGCGGCGACCCTGACAGTCATGTCGCCCAGCGTGTAGCCCGACGGCGGGCCGAACGCGTCCTCGATCGGCGACTCAAACGCGCCAGTCCACGCCTGGCCGGCCGGGGCGGCGGGCACGGCCCCGCCGTGCTCCGGCGTGGCCGTAGTCGTGTTGCGTACCGCCAGCCCGAAGATGTGCAGTGCCTCCTGCGAGGTTGTCACGCCGGTGACCGACGCGCCGACATCGGGCAGGGTCACGGACGTCACGTCACACCCGGGGTCGAGCGGCACTGCGAAGGCGAAGATCTTGGGGTTGTCGGCGCGCTGGGTATCGGGATCATCCCGGTCCGGCATGACCAGGGCGGCGATGTCCGATGGGCCGGTCACCCAGTTCGGAACCGTCAGGGTGTAGGACACCTGGCTGCCGGCGATGCAGCCGGCTGCATAGTCGATCGTCCCGGTCGCCGGCTCGCACGAGGTGGTGGCGTCGAACGCAGCCTGCCCGCTGCAGCCGGCGCCGGACACCACGACCCCGCCCATCACCGCCGGCGCCGTGACGTCGCCGCCCAGCGCGGTCCCGGGCTGCCCGGTGGCCACGCCGGGCACGACCGCTGGCCCGTTGCTCGACGTCGCCAGGAACACCAGCGCGCTGCCCTGGGCGCCAGCCGCGCCGGCCCCGAGCGTCTGATTCGCTGCCAGCAGGTTGTCCGGTCCGCTTCCGGCGGTGCCGAAGTCCGGCAGCGTGAACGTCGCGCCGTCTACCGTGACCGTCTTGCCCGCATCCCAGCCGGCAGCCGTCAGCTGTGCCTCGTCGAACGCGTCGCCGTTCCCGTCACCGTTCGCGGTTCCGGGCGACCCGGCCTCGGTGGAGATCATCGTGTTGTCGTAGCTCGCCTTCGCTGCCAGCGCGGCGGCAAGGTTCGCCTGCAAGCTCGATCCGGCGGAGTACGAGACGTTCGGGTCGCCCGCGCCGCTGAACGTCGACGTGGTGCCCGCTGCCGCGCCGTTGGTCATGCCCGAGTCGTTGCCGGCCGTGTCGACCTCGTAGACCCAGACGTCGTGCGGCCCAGGCGCGGTGACCGGGATCGTCAGCGTGGCCTTGCCGCCGCTGATCTCGGTGCAGTCGGACGTGGCTGCCGTGGTAGTGCACGTCTGGCTGGCCGGAATGGTGCCGGTCGTGGGCGGCGTCTGGTCCGCCGCCCAGACGAACTTGCTGGCCGTATCTCCGGCGGACTGGGTGACGGTGAAGCTGATCCGCGTGCCGACCGCCTGGTTGGCTGTCTGGCTGAAGTTCGCGGTCAGCGCCGGCGCGTCCGGGTCGGTCGGATAGACCGCGAAGTAGCACGTGCTCGACCACGCCGACGAGTACGGACCGTACTTCGTGCCGCCCACCGTGCCGCTGCCCGTCTCGGCCTGCGCCTGCCACGCGATGACGGTGCCGTTCGGCATCTTAGCTGTGTAGGAGGCCGGCAGCTGCCAGGCCGACTCGCCACCGGACACACTGCCGATCGCGCCGCTGACCGTGGTCGCCGCCGACGAGGTGGAGTAATTCCAGTACTTGATGTTCGCCTGGACCGCGGCGCCATCGGGATCGCTATAGCTGGCCAGCAGGTACGGGCCGGTGATCGAGTCGGTCTTGCCCATCCGCGGCGGGTTGGCCGGGCTCGTGTCGCAGTCCAGGCTGCCGGTGCCGCCGCTGGTCGCGGCCTCCTCCAGGCTCGACGGCGTGTTCGGTGTCTCGGTGTAGACAACCTGGATATCCGGATTGTCGGTGAACTGCTTATGATCGTCCTCGTTCGTGTTGCCGATCTCCCACAGCCGCAGCGTGAAGGCCGTGGGCGCGCCCGTGATCGTCTCGAAGTCCGGCTTCAGGTTGAAGCCGGCCGCGACCGTCTTACTGGTGTTCTCGACCGTGTTGCAGCTGCCAGGGTCCGGTCCGACGGTGTCGGTCGCATTCACGTTCCGACCGGTCAGGGCTGGGCCGGGCCAGCCAGTGGTCTTGCTGATCGGGCCGATCCAGCTCGCCGTCACCGCAGCCGACGACGTGCAGTCGGAGGTGTAGACCTCGGTGGTCTGGAAGGACGCCGAGATCAGCACTGAATGCGAGCCGAAGGTGCCGGACGGGATTCCCACCTCGTACAGCGCATAGTCGGTGTCGTTGTAGCCGCAGTCGCTCTGCTCGAAATTGTCATACCCGACCGGAGAATCCTTGTAGGAGGACGAGTCGTAGTGCGAACTCGGGCAGTCGGACTGCGCCGGGTCGTAGGCCATCTCCTTGGCGGTACCGGTGATCGTGGTAAACGCCGGGTCGATGAAGACCGGGAACCGGGTCGACGGTGAGCTGAGCATCCGCTCGTCCGGGGTCAGGTAAAGGTGCCGCCCGTCCGCGGACACCCGGGTAGCGAAGGCAGCCAGCCTCGCCCCGCCCGCCGGGCTAGTCGCCGTCGATGCGGGGCCGGCTCCCGGCGGGGCCAGGCCGGCGCCGACGGCGCCCGCCGCCGCTGCCGCGCTGCGAAGTCGCGCCCCCTGGTCCGGCGGCAGCGACGAGGAGTCCCACATCCGCGGCTGATCCGCGACATACGCGCCGCGCCCGCGCGTCATCGTTGCGACAAGGCTGCCACCCGCTGACTGACGCAGCCCGGTCGTTCCGGACGCAGCCACCGCAAGGCCGAGGCGCTCCAGCCGGGGATCGCGCGCAGCGGCAGCGGTGCGCACCACCAGGACCTCGCTGAAGCCGCCGGCCTCGGCGCTGGTCGCCGTCAGCACCAGGTCGACGCCGGGCAGCACGTTGTGATAGGTCGCTGAGGATCCGGCCACCGAGGGCACGGGCAGCTTGCCAGGCCACGACAGCGCCAGGCTAGTCCCGGCCGCGGCGATTACGCCCACCGGCGCGGACCCGCCGCCGGAGAACGTCACGGTGTCACCCGGTACCGCGGCCGGGGCGAGTCGTCCGTGCGATGCCCGGCGCAAGCTGGTGTCCACGGCGACCCACCGGCTCGCGCGCCGCACCCGGACCGGAAGCACGTACGTGCGCGCTACCTCGGTGCCGTTGGGCTCAGCCGCCACGGTCGTCGTCTGCGTGGTCAGCGCCGGCACCGAGACTGCCTTGCCCGAGGCGCGAGCCCTGGCGCTGGCGGCCGTGACGGCCGCCGTGGCCCCGCGCTGGCTGCCGCCTGCTCCGAGGACGGCGTGCGGGCCACGGCTGTGCTGCTGCGCCGACAGCGGCCAAGGCTTCCCGGCGCTGCCTGCCTTCGAGCCGGCCGGGCTCGCCGCCGCGCCGGGGACGGCGGTCAGCGTCAGCGCCGCTAACGCCGCCGCGGCCACTCCCGCCAGGACCGGAAATCTCGACCAACCGCGCATGGCGCGCTCCTCGTTGCACGGGCTATCGCAGGCCGGAGCCTGCGGCTTGACGGGCTGACGTTCCTCGCGCTCCGGCGGCTACCGGCTGGATCTGTGCCATGAGTCGTCTTGTGTCGCTAAGGGCGTATCCGAGGCTTATCCTTGACGCTGCGCGTGGAATATCCGTCACATCTGCGTGGCATCGCGCTGTCCGGCTGGCCGGCCAGGCGGCGGCCCAATGTGGCAGGGACAGGATGCGGTTCGGGATATTAGGGCCTCTGCTGGTCGACGATGGCGAGGGGCTCGTCAGCGTGCCGGCTGGGCGGCTGCGGGTGCTCCTGGCGGCGCTCGTGGTGCACGCGGGCCACGCTGTCCGGACAGAGGCACTGACCGACGTGCTGTGGGACGGGTCGCCGCCGCCGGGCGCGGCGGACACGCTGCGGACGCACGTGATGCGGCTGCGCCGGGTGCTGGGCCCGCGGGCAGGTACCCGGGTGATCACGTGTCATCCCGGTTACCTGCTTGACGCCGGCGAGGACGACATCGACCTGCTGCTGTTCCGGCGGTTGTGCCGGGACGGCCGCGCCGCGCTGCGGGCGGGCTCGTGGGTCGAGGCAGCGCAGGTCCTGGCCGAGGCGCTGGCGCTGTGGCGCGGGCCGGCCCTGGCCGATGTGTCGTCGCACGTGCTGCACCGCGAGGAGGTGGCCAGCATTGATCAGCTGCGGCTGCAGGCGCAGGAGTGGCGGATCGACGCCGACCTGCACCTGGCCAGGCACGATGACCTCGTCCCCGAGCTGGAGACGCTGGCTGCGGACCATCCGTTGCGGGAGCGTTTCCATGCTCAGCTGATGCTCGCGCTGTATCGGTGCGGCAGGCAGGGTGAGGCGCTCGCGGCCTATCAGCGTGCCCGTGCGGCGCTGATCGCTGAGCTTGGCACCGAGCCGGGCAGCGAGCTGCGCAGGCTTCACCAGCAGATCCTGACCGCCGACCCTGCACTCGAGGCGCCTGAGCCCGCGGCCAGCGCGGCCGCCGGCCCCCGGCTGCCGCACCAGCTGCCGCACCAGCTGCCTCGGCCGGTGCCGCAGTTTGTCGGCCGCGGCGCCGAGCTGGCGGCGCTGACCGATCTCGTGCAGCAGGCTGCGCGCAAGTCGCCGGCGACTGTCGTGATCTCTGCGATCGGCGGCACGGCCGGGGTCGGCAAGACGGCGCTCGCCATGCACTGGGCGCACCAGGTCGCGGACCGCTTCCCCGATGGCCAGCTGCACGTGAACCTGCGTGGCTACGACCCCGACCAGCCGGTTGCCGCGGCCGAGGCACTGGCCGGATTCCTGCGCGCGCTCGGCGTGGACGGCAAGGACATCCCGGTCGGCGAGGACGAGCGCGCGGCCCGCTACCGCAGCCTGCTGGCCGGCAAGCGGATGCTGATCGTGCTCGACAACGCTCGCGACGTCGGGCAGGTCCGGCCGCTGCTGCCCGGCACGCCGGGCTGCGCGGTGGTCGTGACCAGCCGCGACTCGCTGGCCGGCCTCGTCGCGCGGGACGGGGCGGCCCGCCTCGACCTGGATCTGCTGCCGCTGCCGGATGCGGTAGCGCTGCTGCGGCAGCTGATCGGCGGGCGCGCCGACGCCGATCCGGCGGCGGTCGAGGAGCTGGCCGCTCAGTGCTGCCGGCTGCCGCTCGCGCTGCGGGTGGCGGCCGAGCGGGCTGCGGCACGCCCGCGCACCTCGGTCGCCGACGTCGTCGCAGAGCTCAGGGACAGGCAGCGGCGGCTGAACCTGCTTGACGCCGGCGGAGATCCGCGGACCGCGGTCCGATCGGTGCTGTCCTGGTCCTACGAGCACCTCGATGCTGACGCCGCCCGCGCGTTCCGGCTGGCGGGCCTGCACCCCGGTCCTGACCTCGACTCCTACGCGGTCGCCGCGCTGACCGGGGGAACCCGGACGCAGGCGACCCGGGCGCTGGCCGTGCTAGCCGGCGCCCACCTGGTGGAACCCGCAGGCTCCGGCCGGCAGACTATGCATGATCTGCTCCGTGCGTACGCACGTGATCTTGCCGCCAGCACGGACGGCGAACACGAGCAGCGCATGGCCCGCACCCGGCTGTTCGACTATTACGTGTCCGCAGTAGCCACGGCCATGGACACTCTCTACCCGGCCGAGGCCCGTCGGCGTCCACCCGTCCGCGCGACAGCCGCGGTCCAGCCGCAGCTGCAGGCGGAAGGGGACGCGCGTGCGTGGCTGGACGGGGAGCGGGCGAACCTGGTCGCGGCCGTAATGCACTGCGCCGCGCGCGGCTGGCCGCAGCAAGCCAGCAGCCTGGCCCGTACCCTGTTCCGCTACCTTGTGGACGGCAGCCACCTGCCCGAGGCGATAGCCGTCTACGGTCACGCGCTGCGAGCGGCACGACGGTCCGGTGACGTGGCCGCGGAGGCCGCGGCGCTGAATGGCCTGGGCGGGATCAGCATGATGAAAGGTCGCTTCCGCGATGCGGTCGGCCACTACCAGGCTGCGCTGGAGCGTTATGGTCAGTGCGGGGACCGCGCACGCCAGGCCCGGGTCCTGCACAATCTCGGCATCATCGAGCAGCAGCTGCACAATCACGAGTCGGCGGCCGCCTACTACCGCCGGGCCGTCGCCACCCTCAAGGATGTCGGGGACGGCATCGGCGTGGCGCACAGCCTGTCCAACCTCGCCGCCACCGAGATCGAGCTTGGCTCCTACGACCAGGCCGCCGAGCACCTGGAATGTGCCCTGCCGGTGCTCCGCCAGGCGAAGGACCACATCTACGAGGCCTCTGCGCTCGAAGGGTTCGGAGAGCTCAGCCTTCGTCGCGAGGAGCTGACGCAGGCGGCAGGGTACTTCGAACAGTCCCTGGCCATCTACCGTCGCTTCGACAATCCGTCGGGCGCGGCCGCCCAGCTGTTCAATCTCGCACTCGTGGCTCTTCGGCGCAGCAACTACCGGCAGGCCATCGGCTGTCTCCGGCAGGCGCTCGCCCTCTTCCGGCAGGCCGGCTACCAGCACGGCGAGGTCGAGACGCTCCGCACCCTGGCTCAGGCGCTGCATAAGGCAGGGCAGTCCGCCGCGGCCCGGGTCGAGCTGGCGGCAGCGCTCCGGCTGGCCGCCGAGACCGGAAATACGTACCAGCAGGCGAGCGCACACCGCGACGTGGCGGAGGATTACCACCGCGCCGGCGAGGACGAAAAGGCCCGCGAGCACTGGCAGCACGCTCTCGCCCTCTACACGGAGCTCGGCGCCGCGGAAGCAGCGGACGTCCGGAGCCGTCTGGGTGCCGCCGGCGAGCCCGGCTGTGCCCACGCGTCGACGTAGCGTTCGAGCTCTTCCGGCGTGCAGGCCGGGTGGGCATCGCGCAGGAAGTGGCGGAAGAACCGCCAGTTGTCGGCGCGGCTGGACAAGTGGGACGGCTACACCGACGCCAAGGATGCGATGTTCTACTACACCGACTGCGCGCACCCTCCGTGGACGGTGATCAAGAGCAACGACAAGAAGCGGGCACGGCTCGAGGCGATCAAGCATGTGCTGCGCCAGTTCGACTCCCCGACGGCAGGAACGACGCGGCCGTCGGGGAGCCGGACACGGCCCTGATCGGGCCACCAGCGGCGCTCTCCGAGCACAACCCCGACATCTCCCGGCCGGCCCTGTGAGCGCTGCCAGCCCGCTCGTCGATCTCGGCGGGCACGGCGCACGGATACGCTAGCCGAGCGTCTCCGGGTGCACCGGGCAGGCCGCGTTGTAGTGCTTCAGCGTCAGCTTTCCCTGGCTGTACGCCCACGAGCAGGTACACGAATTCGGCACGCGCTCGGACGTTATGACCTCTGCGGGCACGCCGCTGCGCCGCTCGGCCCGGCCCGGCTGGTAGGGCAGCGGCTGGCCGACGAGGGCAAGGTCCGTCCCCTCCGTCCTGGCTTCCTGGACGGCTCCGCCGGCGAGCGCCAGCCACTCCCGCGGCCTAGCGTCCGATCCGGTGGGGGCCGGCGCGCGCCGCCTGACGCGCACCCTGGCGCCGGGGAGCTTGTCACTCGCCCGGCTATCCATGCCCGTCAGGATATCGGCTGGAGCGAACGGGGTTAGCAGTCCCGGCCGGGCCGCCCGGTACCATGGCTGAGCTGCTGCGGCAGCCCGGCAGCCGACTCTCGGAGATCATCTGTGCCCGCTGACTATGACCAGATCCGGGCGGAGAACATCGCCCGCTACGGCTGGGACACGGCCGTGCTCGAGCTGCTCGGCCAGCTCTACAGCGAGCGCACGCACTTCATCTTCGAGCTGATCCAGAACGCCGAGGACGCCGGCGCGACCGATCTGACGTTCGCCCTGTTCGCGGACCGGCTGGAGGTCAGGCACGACGGGCGCGACTTCACGGTCGCCGACGTGCGTGCCATCTGCGGCGTCGGTCAGGGCACCAAGGCCGATGACCTGACCCAGATCGGCCAGTTCGGCATCGGCTTCAAGGCGGTCTACGCCTACACCGACACGCCGCGGATCCACAGCGGGGCCGAGAACTTCCGGATCGATAACTACGTCCGGCCTCAGCCGGCGGAGCCGATAGGGCAGCCGGCCGGGGAGACCGTGTTCGTGTTTCCCTTCGACCGCGCCGAGGTCCCCGCGCCGCTGGCCGTCGCGGAAATCTCGGCGGCGCTCGCGGACATCGGCACCGAGACGCTGCTGTTCCTGCGCAGCATCGAGCGAATCCGCAGCGGCGGCCCGGCCGCCGCGGATCTCGTGCTGGAGCGGGCATCGGCCCCGCGCCCCGGCTCGGGCCGGCGGGTGTCGCTATCTGCCGGGCGCCCGCACGGCCGCGGGGATGAAGACTGGTTCGTCTGGGAACGTCGGCTTGACGTGCTTGGGTACCCCGATGAGCGGGTCGAGATCGCGTTCATGGTGCAAGCCGCGATCGACTCGCCGCGGCTCGTGGGGCGCGAGAGGACACCGCTGGTGGTGTACTTCCCGACGCAGAAGGAGACGTTTCTCGGCTTCGTCATCCAGGGTCCGTACCGGACGACGCCGGCCCGGGACAACGTTCCCGAGCATGACGAGTGGAACCGGGCCCTCGTCCGCGAGACGGCCAGCCTGCTCGCTGACGTGCTGACCGGGCTCAGGGACGAGGGGCTGCTCACCGTCGAGGTGCTGCAGGCGCTGCCGCTGGAGCCAGCCCATTTCGGGCCGGAGACCATGTTCCGCCCGCTGTTCGACGGCGCGCGTGCCGCCCTCGGGCAGGAAGCGATGATTCCTGCTGCGGACGGCGGTTACCGCCGCGGCCGGGAGCTCAAGCTGGCCGGCAGCGCGGCCGTGCGAGACCTGCTGACACCAGGACTGCTCGGCCCGCTGTACGGCGCGGACCGGGCAATTGGCTTTGCCTCCGATGCGATCTCGGAGCTGCGCACACCCGGGCTCTGGCGGTACCTGCGCGAGGACGCGAGCCTGGACGAGGTCACCCCGGAAGCCGTCGTGGCGCGGCTGACGGCGGGGTTTCTCGCAGACCGGTCCGACGACTGGATCGTCTGCCTCTACCGGTTCCTCTACCTGCATCCGGCGCTGTGGCAGGAGTCTCGCGGTCCCGGCGGCGAAGCCGGGCCCGCCCGGTCGGCGCCGGTCATCCGGCTCGAGGACGGCACCCAGATAGCGCCGTTCGACGCGGCCGGCCGGCCGGCTGCCTATCTGCCAGGTCCGGCCGGGACGGAGTTCGCCACGGTCCGGCGCGCGGTCGCGACGCATCCCGACGCGCTCCGCTTCCTGACCGCGATCGGCTTCGGCGAGCCCGACATCGTCGCCGAGGTACTGGACTACGTGTTTCCCCGGTACCACGACGCTGACGTCGCGAAGCTGGACGCGGCTCAGCACGAGGCCGACGTCGAGCTGGTCGCGCGCGCACTCGACGGGGCGTCCCGGGGCAGCCGGGAGCAGCTCCTGGACCGGCTGCGCCAGACCGCGTTCCTGGTGGGGGAGAACGCGGCAACCGGCGAGCAGCGGCTGCTGCGGCCCGGCGATCTCTATCAGCGGACGAAGGCGCTGGAGTGCTACTTCGACGGCAACCCGGAGATCTGGCTGGCCGCCGACGGCTACGGTCCCTGGCGCGCGCAGCTGCGCGAGATGGGCGTCAGGGAAGCGGTGCACGTCGCCGCCCGGCCGGCCGACGAGCTCGGCCACGTGTCCGTCGCCGAGGAGTTCGCCCGGCACGAGCGCGGCGTCGCCGGGTTCGATCCGTCGGCCCGGATCGACGGGCTGGAGCATGCGCTCGCAAACCCGGATCGAGAGCGCTCGGAGTTCGTCTGGAACGCGCTGCTCGTTCCCAATCGGCACCTGGTCGCCGGCGTCGTCGAGAGCTCGCACCGGCTGGGGTTCGCGGACTCACGCCGCGAGCACAGGCTGTCGCCCGTCGGCGTGACAGCCAGGGACGCGGCGTGGCTTCCGGCTGCGGACGGGGTCTTCCGCCATCCGGCCGACATGGACGTGGCTGACTTGCCCGAGTCCTTCCAGCGCGACGACGTGCTGGCCGAGGCGCTCGGGATGACCCGGCAGGTACTCGAGGAAGCCAGCCGGCAGCTCGGGCTCACCCCTGAGTTCCTGGGGAGGCTGAGCAGGCATCCCGATCTCCTCGCGTCGATCGAGCGGGAACTCGACGCCCGCGGCGACGGCCCGCGGGCCGGGTAGGCTGAGCGACTCCATGACCGCAACCCTCGTCGGCCGGGGCCTCGCCGTGGCCCACGGCGACCAGTCCCTGTTCGCGGGTCTCGACCTCGTCGTGGCTCCTGGCGACGTCATCGGGCTCGTCGGCGCCAACGGGGCGGGCAAGTCGTCGCTGCTGCGGGTCCTTGCCGGGCTGACTTCTGCCGACGCGGGTACCGTCACGATCAGCCCGCCAGCGGCGGCGACCGGCTACCTGCCGCAGGAGCCTGACCGCCGCGCGGGGGAGACGGTGCGGGAGTTCCTCGCCCGGCGCACCGGCGTCCGGGCGGCCGGCGATGCGATGCAGGCGGCCGCGCACGCGCTGGCAGACCACGTCGAGGGCGCCGACGACCAGTACGCGCGTGCGCTGGAAAGATGGCTGACGCTCGGGGGTGCCGACCTGGACGAGCGCGCCGAGGCCGTCGCCGCCGGGCTGGGCTTGCGGGTAGACCTGGACCGCGACATGACGGCCCTGTCCGGCGGCCAGGCCGCGCGGGCCGGGCTCGCCTCGCTGCTCCTCAGCCGGTACGACATCTTCCTGCTCGACGAGCCCACCAATGACCTGGACCTCGACGGCCTGGCCCGGCTGGAGTCCTTCGTCAGCGGGCTGCGGGCGGGCACCGTCCTGGTCAGCCACGACCGTGAGTTCCTCACCAGGACCGTCACCCAGGTGGTGGAGCTCGACCTGGCTCAGCACCAGGTCCGGTCCTACGGCGGCGGCTACGCCGCCTACCTGAGCGAGCGCGAGGTGGCGAGGCGGCACGCCAGGGAGGAGTACGACGAGTACGCCGGCACGCGCTCGGCCCTCATGGAACGCGCCAGGTCGCAGCGCGCCTGGATGGAGAAGGGCGTCAGGAACGCGCGCCGCAAGGCACCCGACAACGACAAGATCGGACGGAAGTTCCGCGCCGAGGCCACCGAGAAGCAGGCGGCGAAGGCCAGGCAGACCGAGCGCCTGATCGAGCGGCTGGAGGCGGTCGAGGAACCGCGCAAGGAGTGGGAACTGCGGATGGAGATCGCGGCGGCGCCCCGGTCCGGGGCGATCGTCGCGTCGCTGCGCGGCGCGGTCGTCCGGCGCGGCGAGTTCACGCTCGGCCCGGTCAGCCTGCAGATCGACTGGGCCGATCGGGTCGCGATCACCGGCGGCAACGGCTCGGGTAAGACAACCCTGCTCAGCGCGCTGCTCGGCCGGATACCGCTGGACGAGGGCTACGCGTCGCTGGGACCGGGCGTTGTCACCGGCGAGGTTGACCAGGCCCGCGGCATCTTCCTCGCCGACGTTCCCCTCATTGAGGTCTTCAGCGAAGCGGCACCGGGGCTGGCAACGGCGGAGGTCCGTACCCTGCTGGCGAAGTTCGGCCTGCGGGCGGCGCATGTCACGCGCCCGGCCGCGACGCTGTCGCCGGGGGAGCGGACCAGGGCCGCGCTGGCGCTGCTGCAGGCCCGCGGCGTGAACCTGCTCGTGCTCGACGAGCCGACGAACCATCTCGACCTGCCCGCCATCGAGCAGCTGGAATCCGCGCTCGCCGCCTACCCCGGCACGCTGCTCCTGGTCACCCACGACCGCCGGATGCTGGAAACGGTGACGATCACCCGCACGATCGAGGTCGCCGGCGGCCAGGTCAGCACCGCCTGAGCCGAGATCCGGTAAGGAGTGCCCGCCGGACCTATCGCTGCAGTATGTAATCCGCGAAGCCGGGCAGCACGAGCCGGACCGGGCGGGTCGGGCTGCGGAACCATACGATCCCGTTGCCTGCGAGCGCGAGCACCGTATCTACAAATCCATCCCCGGCTGCCCGAAGCTCGGGAAGCCGGGCGCCTTGCCCGTCCCGGCACAGCGGCGCCAGCAGGCGCAGCACCTGTCTTTCCGGCGGCGAGCACACCGCCCACAGCGGTTCGTAGATAGCCAGCGTGAGCTGCCGGGCAGCCTCGCTGAGTGCCTGCTCCGCGTGCCCGGCGGTGATCCGCACCCGGCCGCCAGACGCATCCTGGCTGGCCGCTCGCCAGGCCGCTGAGCCTGCCATCTGCAGCAGCAGCGGGTGCCCGGCGGCGAAGCCGGTGAGCAGGTCCAGCGCGTCGGGGTCCAGCGTGCAGCCTGCGTCAGCGGCCGGTACGACGAGCACATCGCGTGCGTCCTCCGGCCCCAGGCAGCTGAGCGTCTCGTACCACAGGTTCGGCTGGGTGCTGGCGAAGTCGGATGACGAGATGAGTCGCCGCGGTACCCGCGGGAGCCCGCCGATGAGGACCGCGATGGGCAACTCGTCGAGCCTGTCGACGACGCGCATGAGCAGGGCGAGGTCGGCGGAAGGGAGTGCCTGCGCCTCGTCGATGATGAGCGCGACGCCGACGCCGCCGCTGATGGCCAGCTGGCCGAGGCCAGACAGCAGCCGGGTGAGCCGGGTATAGCTGGTCGCCTCGTCGGCCTTGGCGCTGAGCTTGAAGCCGATACCGACTGGTCCCGCGGTGAGGCTGAGCTCGTCTAGCCGGGACCGGAACCTCGCGCCCAGGCCCTCCGGGGGGAGCGCGTCCCCGGCGTCGGCGAGGAGATCGAGCATTGACGTCGTGGCATCGGAGCTTGCTTCGCTGTAACCGCAGAACCAGCCACGCTGCTGCAACCGCCGCCGAGCGAGCTTCAGCAACGAGGTCTTGCCCAGCCCGGCGGGTGCCAGGAAGCACAGCACATCGGAGGCCTGCCGGGTCTGCACCTCGTGCGCGAAATGCTCGATGGCCTGAATCTCGGCGGCCCGGCCGAAGAGGTACTTCTCCGGCCGCGCGGAACCCCGGGGGTAGGGATTCAGCTGCATGGCCACATGGTAGGGGGCCGCGCTCGGCCTGCCTAGCGCACCCAGGACCGCGCGGCCCGGCAACCCGCGGGGCTAGACAGGCATATACCGGTCGAACCAGGTCACGATCCGGGTCAGGTAGTCCGTTACGGCGGGGAACCGGCTGACGCCGTGCCCCTCGCCGGGGTAGATCACCAGCTCTGAGTCCACGCCGTGACCGGTCAGCGCCTGGTAGAACTCCCTTGCCTGGCCGGCCGGGGTACACCGGTCCTTCGCGCCGGCCGTGAGGAGCGTCGGAGTCCTGGCGTTGCTCGCATGCAGGACCGGACTGCGCGTGTGCACCTGGTTGCCGACGTCCTCCGGGTCGGCCCCGTCCAGGAACCACAGCCCCCAGCGGGGGATGTTCGTGGTGAACGTGAAGCTGTACCACTCGGTCACCGGCGAGCCCGCGATTGCCGCCCTGAACCTCTGGTCCTGTGTCACCAGCCAGGCCGACATGAAGCCGCCGTAGCTGACGCCCATCGTGCCGATGCGGGCCGGGTCGGCGATCCCGAGCTCTACCATCGCGTCGATTCCGGACAGGTAATCGTGGGTATCCGCGCCGCCCATGTCGCCCACGACCGCGGCGGCGAACTCCTGCCCGCGTCCTGAGCTGCCGCGCGGATTCGGGAGCAGGACGGCATAGCCGCGGGCGACCAGCAGCGGCACTGCGTGGTTACGCATTTCCCAGTGTCGCTGGTAGGCCCCGATAGGACCGCCGTGGACGTCCAGGACCAGCGGGAACGGTCCCGCTCCTGGCGGTGTGCACAGAATTCCCTC